>Ga0070738_10005253_pt1 | contig 14556 bp, 15 predicted proteins | sample Coa_R2_2_FD_66446 | JGI IMG/M metagenome (GOLD analysis project Ga0070738, IMG submission 66446) | Surface soil microbial communities from Centralia Pennsylvania, which are recovering from an underground coalmine fire - Coalmine... | ecosystem: Environmental > Terrestrial > Soil > Unclassified ...
GCTCGGGCCGCGATCCACGAACGTCCCGCTCGAAGCGCTCGGGGCGGAGTGAATCCGCCTACGCGTCCTTTGCGTCTTGCACCAAACGCTTTACGAAGGCGGCGTGGTTGAAGGAACCGCCCGCGCCGAAACGCGCCGCGATCAACCCGAGCGAAGGGATGACGTAGAGCGCCTGCCCTCCCGAACCGCTTGCGTAGAAGAGATCGGCGGGCGTTCCCGGCAGCTGCAGCCACCAGCATAATCCGTACCGAGGGTTTGCCTGCGAGGCGCCAAAGCATTCGGCGTAGCGCGCGCGCCGTTCGCAGACGAACCGGCCGTACGCGAGCCAATCGCGCGCGGTCGTAAACGCGCCCGTCGGAAGCGGATGACTCCCGTCCGCCATCGTGCGCCAGCGCGCGATCGCGACGCCTGCGGGATCGAGCACGCGTTGCCGGAGATACTCGTGCGGCGTCGATCCTCGGCCCTGCAGTTTGGCGGAGAAGACGGCGCCGAAGATCTGAAGCGGAATGCCGCCGTACGTAAACGCGGTCCCGGGCTCGGCGCGAAGCTGCACGTCCAAAGCCTTGGCGTAAGGCGGCACCGATGCGCCCAAGCCGCCGAACGGTACTCCGGCGACGAGCTGCAGGAGCATCCGCAGCGTAACGCTCGCCTTCCACGCATCATTTTTCCACGACTCGAACGTGGCGGAAACCGGCTCGTCCAGGCGCAGCAGTCCGTCGTGCTGAGCTTCGATCGCGGCAACGCCCCAGAAGCTTTTCGTCCCGCTGTAGAGCGCGTGGGGCGCGGCGGCAGCAAAGCCGCCGTCGTAGCGCTCGAAAACGATCGCGTCCGCACGCGAAAGCACCAGCGCTTGGGGTTTGAAGCGGGCGTGATAGGCGTATGCCGCGTCGAACACTGCGCGCTCGTTCGGTGCATTGCGGTGCGCGCCTGCGGGTACAGTGTCAGCGATGCGTTGGGTAATCTGGTGGTTCGCGCTGGTCGCGTGCTACTTGGCCGCCGCACAGGCACAGGTCGGAACCGAAGCGGCCGCGGGCGCCGTCATCGCCCTAATCGCTGCGGGAATCGCGGCTCGCGCATTCTCCGAGCCGGGCTGCGACGTACGCGTGCCCCCGGCGGTGCTTCGGCGGTATTCGGCGCTTCCCGCGCGCATGGCCGGAGATGCGTTCCGCGTCTGCGGCGCTATTCTCCGCGCGCTCGCACGCGGCGACGATCTTTCCGGGTTCTTCACGCACGTTCCGTTCCGTCCGGCTGCGCAAGGCGATCCGCTGGACCAGGGGCGCGAAGCGGCCGTCGTCTACGGAGTCTGCGCCGCGCCCAACTCGATCGTGACCGAGGTCGACGCCCGCGGCTCCCTGCTCGTGCACGAGCTGCAGGCGCGGCCGCTGCAAACGCGGTCTGAGGAGTGGCCGTTGTGAGCGGATTAAACGGGCTGCTTTTTGGCGCCGAGCTGCTCTTCGTGCCCGCGGCAATAGCCGCATTTGTTGCGTTGAGCGCCGGCGTCGTCCGGCGCGTCGTGGCTGCCCAGCTCGCCGGTCTGCTCGTGGCGATCCAATTGGTGCTGCTTTCCATCGTCTTTGCCAATCCGAGTTTCTGCGAGCTTGGGCAAGCGATGGCGCTGCTCTCGATCGGAGGCGGATTGCTCTTCGCTCATTTCCTGGATCGCTGGCTGTAATGCGCGACGTCGTCTCAGCCGCCGTGCTCGTTGCAGCCGCACTCGTCGCGAGCGTCGCTGCACTGGGCGTGCTGCGCAGCCGCACCTCGTTCGCTGCGCTGCACGCCTCGGGCGTCGCCAACGTGCTTGTGCCGCCGGCGGCGCTCGTTGCGGTCGTCATTCAAACCGGCTTCGGCCTGTCGACGGTCGGAATGCTGGTGCTGGCCGCGACGCTGCTCGTGGGCGCGCCGATCGCATGTCACGCCCTGGCTGCTGCCGAGCATCACAGAGCGCCGCGATGAGCCTGCTGGAGATCGTCGCATTTCTGGCGGTCGCGGTGCTCGGCGCAGCGGTGGTCGCGACGCGCAGACCGCTCAATCAGGTCGTCGTCTTCGGCCTATTCGGCGCGAGCATGTCGCTGCTGTTCTTCGTGCTTCAGGCGCCCGACGTCGCGCTCTCACAAATCGCCGTCGGCTCGCTGGCGATTCCCGCGCTCCTGCTCGTCACGCTGATGAAGACGTCGGATAAGCTGTGAACGATCGCGCGCGTACCGTGCTCTTCTTGGTCAGCGCCGCCGCGGTGGCAGCGGTACTGATCGAAGGCATTGCCGGCCTTTCGCCGTTCGGTACGCATCAAACCGCGTATGCGGCGATGCTGCTGCGCGTTGCGGTGCTGGAGCGGCACGTCCTGAATGTTGCGACAGCCGTCAACTTCGATTATCGCGGCTTCGATACGCTGGGCGAAGAGTTCATTCTCTTTACTTCGATCGCAGGCGTGCTGATAATCTTCAGCGAGTTGCGCGGAGGAAAGACGCTGTATCCCGAGCCGATGGACGGACCCGCGGACCGCGGCCGGACCGCCGCCATCCGAGCCTTTGCGACGGGGCTGGCGGCGTTCGTCGCGGCGATGGGCATGAACGTAGCGCTGCACACGTCCATTACGCCCGGCGGCGGTTTTCAAGGCGGCGCGATCTTCGGCAGCGCCGTCGTCTGCATCTATTTAGGCGCGGGATACGCGGCGCTCGATCGGACCGCAAAGAAGAGTTTGCTCGATACGCTCGAGGCGCTGGGCGCTGCCGCGTTCGCGCTGATCGGCGTGGCGACCGCGTTCCTGTCGGGGGCCTTTCTGAAAAACTCGCTCCCGTTGGGTGCCGCCGGCTCGATTCCCAGCGGCGGAACGATCTTTGCGATTAACGCGGCCGTCTTCGTTGAAGTCGGCTGCGGGTTCGCGCTGCTGCTGCTCCTGTACTTGCACCAAACGTGCAAGACCGAAGAGGAGCAGCGGTGAGCGGCGCCCTGCTCTACTTGCCGTATGCGGTCGCGGTGTGGCTTTTCTTGGCGGGAGCGTACGGCTTGGTGCGAAGCCGGCATCTGGTGCATTCGGTGCTGTGCTTGGCGGTCGTGCAATCGTCCACGTACGTCTTGCTGCTCTCCATCGGATTTCTTGCCAAAGCGGGTGCGCCGATCTTCAATCCGCCGCAAGTGCCGCCGGGGAGCCGATCGGTCGATCCGGTCGTGCAGGCATTGACGTTGACCGACATCGTCGTGGGTGCGACCGTCACGTCGCTTCTGCTCGCGATGACGATTCAGATTCACCGCCGCAAGGGCACCGTCGATCCGCACCACTTGCGGCTCACGCGCGGATGACGTACGGATTCGTCCATCACCTGGCGCCGTTGGCGGTCGCGGTGCCGTTGATTTGCGCAGCTGCGCTCATGCCGCTCTCGCGTCATCTTCCTCGCGCCGCAGCGGACGCGATTGCGACGGCGGCTGCCCTGGCCGTGACCGCAATGTGCGCCGCGCTGACGATTGCCTCGACGCATGCACCGATCGTCTATTGGATGGGCGGGTGGGTTCCGCGTCACGCTCTGGCCGTAGGGATCGGTTTCGTCGTCGATCCGATCGGCGGCGGCTTGGCCACGTTGGCTGCGCTCCTGGTCTCGTCGGCGCTGGTCTTTTCGTGGCGGTATTTCGACTCCGTCGGAACGTTGTTTCACACGCTGATGCTCGCGTTTCTGGCCGCGATGTGCGGCTTTGCGCTCACCGGCGATCTCTTCAACCTCTTCGTCTGGTTCGAACTGATGGGCGTTGCCGCATACGCATTGACCGCGCAGAAGATCGAGGAACCCGAAGCCATCGCGGGAGCGATAAACTTCGCCATCACGAATAGCGCCGGCGCCTTCTGCGTGCTCCTGGGAATCGGACTGCTGTACGGACGGACGGGCGCGCTCAATCCGGCCCAGATCGGAACGGTGCTGGCACAGCGCCCAGCGGACGCATTGGTGATCGTGGCCTTGCTGCTCATCACGTGCGGTTTCTTCGTAAAAGGCGCCGTCATGCCGTTTCATTTCTGGCTCGACGACGCGCACGCGGTTGCTCCGACGCCGGTCTGCGTCTTATTTTCCGGCGTCATGGTGCAGCTGGGACTGTATGCCGTGGCGCGCATCTATTGGACGTGCTTCTCACCGGCGCTCGGGACGCACGCTGCCGCGGTTCAAGCGCTCTTCATCGGCGTAGGAATCGTCACCGCGCTCGCCGGAGCCTCGCTCGCCTATTCGCAGTCGCACCTCAAAAGGCTGCTGGCGTTCTCCACGGTAAGCCATTCGGGCATGTTCGTCTGCGCCATCGCGCTCTTCAACGCAGCCGGCGCTGCCGCAGCGGCGCTTTTTATCGCCGCGCACGGCTTGATAAAAAGCTCGCTGTTCATGTGCGCCGGAATCGTGCTCAACCGCTTCAAGTCGATGGACGAAGGAGCACTTCACGGCCGGGGACGCTCGCTGCCGGTCACCCGCGCCGTCTATTTCGCCGGCGCGCTGGGTTTGGCCGGTTTGCCTCCGCTCGGCATATCCGCGGCCAAAGTGCTGTTCGACGCCAGTTTCGAGCGGCAGGCGATGCTGTGGATTGCCGCTGTAGTCGCGCTCGCCTCCGCAATCGACGCCGGCGCCGTGCTGCGGTTCGGTTTGCGCGTCTTTGCCGGTATCGGCGTTCGCGCGCCCGGCGGGCCGCTGCCGCAAACGCAGCCGACGGAAACGCGTTCGCGCAATGCGCTTTCGGAAAAGCTGACGATGCTCGCTCCCGCAATCGCCTTGCCGGCGATCTCTATCTGGCTGGCATTGAGCGGCACGTTCGTGCACGGCGTGGAGCGCGCGGCTCGGCTTTTCACGGACCAACCCGCTTATGCCGCCGCCACGCTGGCGCATCGCGTCCAACCGTGGCCCGGGACCGCCGGGGAAGCGCTGGATCCTTCGGCGTACGCGATCAACCTTGCAGTCTGCGCGGGCGCGCTGCTCTTTGCATTGGCCGGCGCATTCGGATTCCGCCTTCCGGGGCCGCTCCGCGCGCCGTTTATGGCCATACGGCGCTTGCACAGCGGCATTTATGTCGACTACATTGCGTACATGATGTTCGGCATCGGCGCCTACGGCGTCTGGCTCATCCTCGCGCGCTAAGCTCTCCGAAGTGAAAGCGCTCGTCCACCGCGCCGGAGTGCCGGGCGATTTGACGTTATCCGATCTCGAGAGCCCGCGTATCGGCGAAGGCGAAGTGCTGCTTCGCGTCCGCGCGTGCGGCGTTTGCCGGACCGACTTGCACATCGTCGATGAAGAGCTCGAGCCTCGTCACGGCGCGATCGTCCCGGGACATCAAATCGTCGGAGAAGACGTGCAGACCGGGGAGCGCTTGGGCGTCAGTTGGCTGGGAGGCGTCGACGGCACGTGCCGTTTCTGCCGCAGCGGAGCGGAAAATTTATGCGATGCGCCGGTCTTTACCGGATACGATCGCAACGGCGGATATGCCGAGCTGGTCAGCGTGCGGCGCGATTTCACGATTGCGCTTCCCCCGGCGCTTTCTGACGAAGAAGCCGCACCGCTGCTGTGCGCGGGCATCATCGGATTCCGTTCCCTGCGGGTTGCAGGCGTGGAGCGCGGCGAGCGCGTCGGCTTGTACGGGTTCGGTGCTTCCGCGCATCTGGCGCTGCAAGTGCTGCGCGCGTGGGAGTGCGAGGTCTACGTGGCAACGCGCGGCGAGCGTCACCGCGAATTGGCAGCGCGCTTGGGAGCCGTCTGGACGGGCGACGCGACGGATCGGCCGCCGTGCCGGCTCGATCGCGCGATAACCTTCGCGCCGTCCGGAGACGTCGTCGTCGCCGCACTCGGCGCGCTGCGCAAGGGCGGAATCGTCGCGATCAACGCGATTCATCTGGACCGCATCCCGCAGTTCGACTACGACTCGCTTCTGTGGGGCGAGCGGCAGATACGCAGCGTCGCCAATATGACGCGCGCGGACGCCGCCGATTTCTTGGAGGCTGCCGCCGCATACGGCGTCCGGAGCGCGGTAACGGCTTTCCCCATGGCGCAAGCCGCCCAGGCGCTCGAAGCGCTTCGGGCCGATCGCGTCGAAGGGGCGGCTGTGCTCTTGCCTGGTTGGGTATAGTAGTCTGGTGAGCCGCGCTTTCGTCAAAGAAGACGACGGTCAGAACGAGCCGCAGCCTCAGCGTCCGGCTCGTCAGCATCCGTATTACGTCACGCCGGCCGGTTTCGAGGCTTTGCGAGAACGTTTGGCGGGGGCGCGCGACGCCGGAAACGAGCGCGAAATCGCCGATTTGCAGGAGCGAGTCGACGCGGCGGTCGTGATGGACGCCGCGGATCGTCCCGACGACGCGGTCCACTTCGGTGCGCTCGTCACGGTCCGCGATCCGCAGAAGCGCGAATTCTCATACCGGATCGTCGGCGAGGACGAAGCGGATCCGGCGCGGGGCACGATCAGCTGGCTCTCGCCGCTCGCGCAGGCGTTGATGGATCGCCGTCCCGGCGACCGCGTCGTTTGGGAGCGCCCCGCCGGCAACGTCGCTTTGCACGTCGTAGCAGTGAAATACGAGTAGCGGTGGCGCATTTCGACGCCGCGGCCGCTATGCGCGAAGTCGGTGAACGCGGCGAACAGATCGCTTCGGGCGACCGTTTGATTCCGGTAGCGACTGCGGTGATGGCCGTGCTTGCCGCGCTCGCCACGCTCTTTGCCCACCACAGCTCGATCGCGTCGCTCGCGCACAAGAATCAGGCCATTCTCTTTCAATCGCAGGCGACCGATCAATATAACTTTTACGAGTCCAAGCGCATCCGCGCGCAGCTGGACCAAGCGCTGCTGGATTCGGGCTCCGTCACGCCCGGAAATGCTGCGGCGATGCGAGCGCGCACGCAGCGGCAGAATCGGGAATCCGTTCCGATCCTCGAAAAAGCCCAATCCTTGGAAGCGCAGTCAACGCACGCGTTCGAAGACTCGGAACGCGTCATGAGCGCGTATCAATCCTTTCAAGTCGCCGCGACGATCTTCGAAGTCTGCGTCATTCTCGTTTCAATTACCGCGTTGATGCGTACCCGCGTCCTGTTGTGGGTGGGCGTCGCCGGTACGATTGCCGGCCTTGCGTTCTTAATTGCCGGCTTCGCGCAATAACGAAGAACTCGGCTGCCGCTAAAAGGCGGACAATGCCGCGATCGCACGTTCGGCTTGCGGGCGTAACTCATCGTACGTCGCCTGCTCGGCGGCGGTAGGTGCTTGGTACGCCACGTCCAGCTCGTTCATCAGGAATCCCAAATGATCGCGAAGCCGCACTTGGAAGACCGAGTCGCCTTCGCTCGACTGAATCTGCATCGGCACGAGCGAAAGGACGAGCGCATCCAATTCCTTGCGGCGCGCGGGCGAAAGCGCCGGGCGCCGGGCCATCGCCGAGTCGATCGCGCGATCGAGCTGGTCGAGGGTGCCGCGGATGCGCATTGCCAGGTCCAGCCGCGCTTGCAGCGCACCCGCCCCGGGCTGCAGCCGCGGATCGAGTTCGATTCTAAACGGAACGCTCTGCCGCGCGGCGCCGTATTGCATCACCGCGGTATAGTCGCCCGGCGTGACGGTCGGGCCGTCCACGCCGTCCGGAACGTCGTCGGTCGTCGGGATGTGGTAACCAAAGACCTCAGTCGCCGGGGGGTAGCGAAGATCCCATGTAAACGCGTTCATGCCCGGTTCTACGGCCGTGAGATCGCGCAGCGCATAAGCCATTTGCGACACGTGGTCCATCGCGCCGAGCGCTTCGGACGACGGCTTCTTCTCGTGCTTGGGCTTGGGATGCAGTGCAAAGCTGCGCACAAGCGCCCCGTGCGCATCGTAGAACGAAAGCGTCAGGGGCTGCGCTCCCGTGTAGTCTTTGGGAAGATTGAAGAAGAGCGTGGCGCCGTAGGACGGATTCTGCCCGCTGTTCGAACCGCCGCCCCCGCCGTACGCGTGCGATAGCCACGCAGCCTCGGGAGCAAAGATCCGGAGCTCGGAAGCGTTTGCGCCGGGCATGCGTGCGAGCTGCTCGATCAGCGAAAGGTTGTCGAGGATCCAGAAGGCGCGTCCGTGCGTCGCAATCGCGACCTGGCCCTGCCGCGCATCGATCGCGATGTCGCGAACCTGCGCGCCGGGCAAGTTTAATGCCAGCGAATGCCACTGCGCTCCGCCGTCGATCGAGAAGTAGACGGTGCTGCGCGTTCCGGCGAGCATCACGCGCGGTTCGCGCGGATCTTGGCGAACCACGCAGACGTACTGGTCGCTGGGAATGCCGGCCGTCATTTGCTTCCAGTGCGCGCCGTAGTCCGTCGTCTGATAGACGTACGGGTGGAAATCGTCCCACTGAAAGCGCCATGCCGTCACGAATGCAGCCGCCCGGTTCGTCCACGACGGGTCGATGCTCGTGATCTCAGCCCATTGGGGAAGCAAGGGCGGGGTGACGTCGCGCCAATTCGATCCGGCATCGGTCGTTACGTGCACGAGGCCGTCGGACGACCCCGCCCACATGACTGCGCCGTCGGACGGCGCGACTGCAAGGGCGGAGATGAACGGGTACGTTTCGGTGCCGACTTGGTCTTGATCGATCGGACCGCCGCTGTTGCCCTGCACCCGCTTGTCGTTGCGCGTCAGATCCGGGCTGATGGCCGTCCACGTGCGTCCTCGATCGAGGCTCTTGAACACGACTTGCGCGGCATCGAAGAGCTCGTTCGGATTCGCCGGAGAGAAGAAGATCGGATGCGACCATCCGAAGCGGTATTTCATCGCGGACGCCGGAGCGCCGGACATATATTTCGGCCACGGGCTGACGTTCTTGTTGTCCCCCGTCGCCGTGTTGAATTGCGACGTGAAGCTGAAGTAACCGCTGCCGTACGTCACGTTCCGATCGTCCGGATCCGGAGCGATGAAGGTGCTCTCGCCCCAAGCGACCTGATGCCACGCACCGGGTCCCAGGCCTTCGCTCGATGCACTTGGCCCTTCGGTCGCACCCTCGTCCTGCTGCGCTCCATACACGTGATAGGGAAACTGCGAGTCCAGCGCGATGTGGTAGAACTGCCCGGTCGGCTGATTGCCCTGCGAGCTCCACGTCTTGCCGCCGTCGACGCTGATCATTGCGCCGCCGTCGTTCCCGACCAGCAGAATGTTCGTGTCGTTGGGATTGATCCAAACGATGTGGTGGTCTCCTCCGGGGCTGATCGTCTTCCACGTCTTGCCACTGTCGACGGTTTTAAAGACGCCGTCGACCTGCGGCGCATACGCTACGTTGCGCCGGCGAGGATCGGCATAGACGGCCGTATAGTAGAAGGCGCGTTGACGTAGTTTCCATTCGGAGTTGACGCGCTTCCACGTCGCCCCGGCATCGTCCGAGCGGAAAACACCGCCCTGGTGCGCCTGAACGATCGCGTATACGACGCGCGAGTCGGCGCCGGATACGGAGACGCCGATCTTCCCGAGCATTCCGGCGGCAAATCCCGGATGGTGCGAGATGTTCGTCCAATGCGCGCCGCCGTCGACGCTCTTATAGAGACCGCTGCCGGGGCCGCCCGTGATCAAGGTCCACGGCGTCCGCTGCTCCTGCCACATCGCAGCGTAGAGGACGTTGGGGTGACGCGGGTCCATGACGACCACGTTGGCACCCGTGCGATCGTCGACGAACAGCACTTTTTTCCACGAACGGCCGCCGTCGATCGACTTGAAGACGCCGCGCTCGCTGTTCGGTTTAAAGACGTGGCCCAGCGATGTCGCGTACACCACGTTGGAGTCGCGCGGATCCACCGCGATCGACGTGATCGTGTGCGTATCGGAAAGGCCTGCGTAGTGCCACGTCTTGCCGCCGTCGGCCGTTTTATAGACGCCCGTGCCGGTGTCGAAGTCTTGACGGATGTCGCTCTCACCGGTGCCCGCGTAGATGACGCGTGCGTTGGAAGGGGCGACGGCAAGGGCGCCGATGCTCGTGGCCGTCGGAGGCAGCTCTCCGTCGCTGATGTTCTCCCACGTCAGGCCGTAGTTTGCGCTGCGCCAGATGCCGCCCTGAACCGCGCCCATATAAAACAGATTGCGCTGGGACGGAACGCCCGCTACGGCGACGGCGCGGCCCCCCACGAACGGGCCGATGCTGCGCCATTGGAGTTTGGAAGTGAAGTATTCGGCGGGGGGCCGCTGTGCGGCGCTGCCCGCGGCACATAGGAAAAGCGAGAGGAGAAATACCGGAACGGCACGGCTCATGTGCGCTCTTGTTCGCACCTTTCTGCCAAAAACGCTTCATCGCAACGTTTCGTGCAAGAGGTCGTCCGTCCGGCCCGTAGTCGAAGGCGTCTCATCTCCGGAGGGAAGACCCCATGTTCTTACGCTGCCGGCCGGCGCTTCCGGCCCTCGTCCTCGTGACCGCTGCGTGCAGCAGCGGCACCCATACAGTTCCTCCTGCGTACGTGCAATCGCATTCGGCGCTCGCGCCGGCGGACCGCACCATCGTCGTCGGCTCGCACGTCGTGCGTTTCGGGGGAACCGTCAAGAGCAATACCGCCGCCGGTTGGCTTCGGCCCGCTCCAGCAAATCAGCCGCTGCTCTACGGTGCGTCGTACGACGGCGACTTCATCAACATCTATCCCGCTCAGGGAAACAATCAAACGCCCATAGGCCAGCTGACCAGCGGCCTGACCAGCCCGCAGGGCTTGGCAGTCGATAAGTTCGGCCGCCTGTGGGCCGCGAACACCAACGCCTTCAACGTCGTCGCATTCAAGCGCGGCGCGACGACGCCGTTTCGGACGCTTAACGATCCGGGATACTATCCCGTTTCCGTTGCGGTCGATTCAAACGGAACCGTGTACGCCGCGAACGTGCAAGGCAGCTCCGGTCAGGCCGGCAACGTCACCGCTTGGGCCGCGGGAAGCACCAACCCGACCAAAGTGCTTTCGTACAGCGGATTCCAAATCGTCGTCGGAATCGGAATCGATGCAAACGACAACGTGTACGTTTCCTACATACCGCAGAGCGGTCCGCCCGCGCTGGTCAAGTTCGGCCCGCACTCGAAGACCGCACAACCGGTGCCGATTCAAAACGCGACGCTGAGCGACGTCACGTTCGACTCGAGCGGAAACCTCGTGATGGAGGATGGTTCGGGTTCGCTCGGCGTTTGGGCGCCTCCGTACAACGGCATGCCGGCGCGGACGTTACCCGCGTTCGGCAACGAGCCGACGTTGAACCGCCGCGAATCGAAAGTCTGCGTTGCGTACGCGAACTTCCAGAATCCGCAGATCGAGTGCTACTCGTACACGACCGGGAAACTGGTGGATACGATTACGTCGGGCTGGACTGGTTCGGCGATTCCGTACGGCGACGCCTACGATCCCGCCGCGCCCCTGTAAGACGGTCGCGCAGCAAGCGCGTCTGGGCTGCCACGTACGCGCTGGAATGGCGGGCGCACTCGAGCGATTCTTCGATCGCTTCTCGTGCGTCGCGCCTTCGGCCGAATACGTGCAGCGTTTGCGCGTTGATCCGCTGCGCCAGGGCAACGATCCGCGGATAGCCTGCGGATCGCGCTGCCTCGGCCGTCGCGGCCGCGAGCTCGCGCGCTTCCGGCAGATTTTGCAACTTGAACTGGGCGCTGGCGGCGAGGGCATCGGCCGAAAGGCACTCGTATTTACTGTTCGATAACGCGCGCGCCGTTTGCGCGCAGCGCAGCGCGCGCCGTGCGCTGCCGATTGCCAGTTCGATGTCCGCGGCAGAGGACGCCAAGTACATGCGGAGACGCCTGGGCAGAGCGGCGTTGACCGAATCGACGAGGGCGCGATAGGCCGCCCGATCCCGCGGACTTCGCGAACGCATCCAGCGCGTCACGTGCAGATGATGTTCCCCGTAGAGCGCGCGCCCGCGCAATCCGGTTGCCGCGGCGCGTTCGATCGCGAGCTTGAAGAGTTCTTCGCCCAACGTCGAGCGCGGCACGGTGAAATTCGCCAGTTCCGCCTGCATGAGCAAGAGATCGACGCCGAACGCTTCATCATCCGCCGCTTGCGAACCGAATGTTTGCAGCAACGTTCGCGCGCGGGCCGCTTCGCCGCTGAAAAACGCCGCATCGGCACACGCGATGGCCGTGCGGTATCCTGGAGGATCGTGGCGCCGCACCGTCTCTGGCCCGTCCGCGAACGCGTGCAGCATGCACGAAGCCGCATCGTGCGCGTCCCGAAGGCGGACGCGTGCGGGTGCGTCGCCGATACCGGCGATGCGCGAGTTCGCGCATTGCAGCCACTGCGCGGCGTCGGCGTAACGGTGCATCCACAGGTCGATCGTCGCCAGCCGGATTGCCGCATCCGAAGCGAAGGCCGCATCCGTCGAGCGGCTGCCGATGGCGTCGCACAGAATCGCACGTGCGGAGGCGGTTTCGCCCGAGTCCGCGAGGCTCGCCGCGTGCCGCAGTGCGCGTTCGGCGAACCCATCGTCGACCACGGCGAGCTGCGGACGCGCATACCCTATGAACGCCTCGTGGAAGAGATCGTGAGCCCGCCGGCGCTCGCGATGATATTGCCGTTCCGACAAGCCGAGATCGCGCGCGACGAGCGCCGGTTGATGATTTTCGACGTCGACGCGAAGGAGAATGGCGACGCATCGCTGGTTTTTGAGCGCGGCGACCGCGTCGAGCGCGCGCCGGCGCACGGCCAAGGCCGCACTCGGGGCGTCCATGCGCGCGAAGGCCTCGCTAGCGAGCGGATTCCGCCGCAGTTCTCGGGGGTTGCCCAAGTAGCGCAGCAGATGGCGCGTCGCGCAGTACTTGGAACGGGCCGGGTCGGATCGCGGCATAAGGAAAGATTACCTCGGGTGGGGCGCAGGTCTTTCCGCGCAGCCACGGCTAAGTTATCTTAAGGATACATTATCAAGATTAAGAATTGATGGTATGATAGCCGCAAGGAGGCGGCATCGTGCGGATCGCGTCGATTGCTCTGGGCTGCGTCTTCACTTTTTCGGCGCTTGCCGCGCGGGCGGACGATCGCGCCGCGCTCTCGGCCGAACGCTCCCAGACCTTCGTCGTCCAGTCGCTGATCGACGGCCGTCAGGCTTTTATCGGCGGCGGCGTGCTCGTGGCTCGCAGCGGCGATGTGATGACGATCGCGACCGCGGCACACGTCGTCAACGGGCCGCCCGAGCGCCTGCGCATTCTGGACACGACGCGCCGGGCGTACTACGAGGTGCTGCACGTGCGGCTGCTGCTCGAATACGACTTGGCCTTCATCCGCGTACGCACTCAGCCGGGTTATGCCGCTGCGCCGCCGGCGATAGCGGTGCCGCAGCCCGGTGAGCCCGTGATGCTGTGGGGACATCCCGCGCAATCGTTCTGGCGTCTTGCCAGCGGCAGCGTCGTACAGCCCGCCGCGCAGCTCCCCGGCGAAGACGGCAGCCCGCGCATTACGATCGTTTGCCCGAATTGCGAACACGGAGACTCCGGGTCCGGCGTTTTCGACGGCGACGGCCGGCTGATCGGCATTCTGACGCAGGCCTGGCGCCAGGCGCGCGACGGACCGGTAAGATTCATCGAAGTCGAACCTGCGTCACTTATTTCGCAAGAAGCGCAAATAGAAGACTCCGCTGCCTCGCGCTGACTGCCGGCCGAGCGTTATAATGGATTCGGGGTGCGCGCAGCCTGCGTGCCGTTCGGAGGTTTGCGTGGCACGGCCGTTCTTCCCGGCACTAGCGTTAATGACCGCACTGTACGCTTGCGCGCCCGTTTCCGGCAACGTGGCCGCGCCCGATGCCGTCGCGCACGCGGTGAGATCGCCGCATCCGTCAAGCGCGAAAATATTCGCTTTAGGGTCCGCTGCCGTTTTTGAATTTGCGGGCGGCGACGTTCATGCAAGGCCGAAGGTTGCCATTACCGATGGTGTTTATCGTCCTTACGGATTGACGATCGATGGCTTAGGTACGTTGTACGTGCTGAACCAGGGAACCGCGAACGCGAGCGCTTTTGATGCAAACGCTTCTTCGATTACCGAGTATCCCGCGGGCGCGTCGAAACCGGCGCTGACGATTACCTTTCCAAAAATGAACGGTGGCTACCCGTATCCGTGCGCGTTGGCCGCGGACAACGTCGGAACGCTCTACGTAGTCGACTGCAACAACGGCAGCAATATCGACGTTTTTCCCAGGGGTGCGACGCAGCCCGCGTTCATCATCAATAATCCTTGGGCTCCATCGACCGGTTTCGGTCCGCTCGTTGCCGACTCCAAGGGTAAACTGTACATCACCGCAGGCTCGGGTGCGAACGGCAGTAACGGCGTCATGACCTATGACGTACCATCGCAGACGTGGGGCTGGCTTTGGGTCAGCGATCCGAACTACCCCTCGGGCGTAGCCCTCGACGGCACGGGTGGTGAATTCGTCTCGGTCAGCGACGGAACTCACTGGTGGATCAGGCATCTGGGTATTGGAAATCCTCGGGGGTACTACTCGCCGAAAAGCGGGTTCATGGCATTCGATACTGTGGACGATCTGTTGTACGCCATCTCGTATTCCGGCACGGTCACCGTTCAAAACCCAACCACGCATAAGCTGCTCGGAACGATACAAGGCCTCTACGGCGTCGCGGCCGTGGTCGTTAGTCCGGCG
>Ga0070738_10005256_pt1 | contig 14545 bp, 5 predicted proteins | sample Coa_R2_2_FD_66446 | JGI IMG/M metagenome (GOLD analysis project Ga0070738, IMG submission 66446) | Surface soil microbial communities from Centralia Pennsylvania, which are recovering from an underground coalmine fire - Coalmine... | ecosystem: Environmental > Terrestrial > Soil > Unclassified ...
TTGATGAGCCAGGCTACTGTGTCGTATGCGTCCGTAGTTTCGTCGATGCCATTCGGGTCGGATGAGCCGGGGTCGTGGTGGTCGACGATGGGGCGGTTCATGATGAACTGCCCTTCGGAACCGTAGCGTCCGCGAATGTCTTCCATAACGAAGATGTAGCCGCTTTGGGCAAGCTCAGTGTAACGGGCGTTGATGGAGTTGGAATTTGATTCGTCAACGCCGTAGGGCGTGCGCTGCATCAGGAAGGGCAGCGGCTCGTTGGTGTCCGTCGGGCGAAGAATGACAGCATGCAGCTTCACGCCGTCGCGCATCGGGATCATGACTTCTTTGCGGTCATAGGGGCGGAAGTGGTTGTGCTGCGGCTGATCACTGATGCGGGTAGCTTTGTTTTCTTCTTTACCCTGGGTGCGCTTGACGGTGGTGACTTTACCGCTGGGGTCGGTCAGGAACATGTAGCGGGTATTGCCGTTGCTCGGCGCGAAGGTATCGGTGGATGTTGCGCGCAGCGGCGTGTGAGGGATGCGGGCGGATTCGAGTGCCAGCTGTTTGCCATCGCTGAAGAAGGAGAGGGTGATATCGGGCTCGTCGTCGACGCGATACTGGCCGGCGTATTTGTTCAGAGTCGCCGCGTCTACTTTGACTTCGGCAGGCTGGTTCTGGGTTCTGGCGGATGACTGCGCGAAAGAAAGAAGCAGGACAAGCGCGGCAAGACCCGGGCAGAGAAAACGGCGAGCTGACATGGTTTGGTCCTTGAAAGAAGCGTGGTGCAAAGGAAACCATAACAGACAGCGGCATCGAGGGTAACGGAATTGTGATGATGACGGCGACGAAATGGACCGTTCTGACGAAACGTATCCCAGGTCTGGACAGCCCCGGTTTGAACCCTGAATGCATAGCATTTATTTCATGGATAAGTGTTTTTGATGCTGCTCAGGTCCAAATACTTGATGGTGTTTAATTTAGGCATACACGCTGGATGCATGGGATGTTTTGAAGCTGTGCAAGTTTCCTGCGAAAAAATGTTGAATTTCGCGGGAGACAGGCACACAATGAAGCCTAATTTTCCTGCGTTGCTGCAAACGAAAACAAACAAATAACCAAACTGCCAAGCAAATCGGCAGGCAAGGCCGTTTTTCCTGGAGGAATTTGTGACCAAGCGATACGCGTTAAGCGTTTTCCTACTCCTGTTTTCCCTGACTGCAACTACATTTGCCCAGACAGCAAACACATCTCTGCGCGGATCGATTAAAGACCCGAGCGGCGCGGTTGTGCCGGGCGCGTCCGTTACGCTGACCGACAGCACAACGGGAACGGTGCTGCAGGCCACATCGAATGCCAACGGCGATTACCAGTTCAACCAGATTCCGCCGGCGAAGTACACGATCAAGGTTTCTGCCAGAGGATTTGGCGACCAGACCAAGGCCGCTGAGCTGCTGGTGAATCAGCCGGCGACGATTGATTTCGCCATGACGGTGCAGGCGAGCACTGAGGTTATCAATGTCACTGCAGCAGCGCAGACACTGAACACAACCGACGCATCGCTGGGCAATGCGATGAACAACACCACGATTCAGGCGTTGCCCAGCCTGACGCGCAATGTGCCTGATCTGCTTTCACTCCAGCCGGGCGTGCTGTATTTCCAGAACCAGGACCCTCGCGGCGGACCTAATTCGGTGAACGACAGCCGCAGCGGGTCAGTGAATGGCGGGCGGTCTGACCAGGGCAACATCACGCTGGACGGCGTCGACGATAACGACCAGGTCTTTGGCTACGCCTTCACCGGAGTTCTGAGGCAGACGCAGGATTCAATCGAAGAATTTCGCGTTACCACCGGCAGCGCCAATGCCGATGCAGGCCGTTCATCGGGCGCTCAGGTCGCAATGGTGACCAAGTCCGGCACCAATAAATTCCATGGATCGCTGTATGAGTATCATCGCCCGACATTTACTGTTGCCAACGACTGGTTTAACAAGCAGGCTGAGCTGAATTCCGGACTGCCGAATGTTCCGGGCAAGGTGATCCGCAACATCTTCGGTGGAACGCTGGGCGGCCCGATTCTGAAGGACAAGCTCTTTTTCTTCGGAACCTATGAAGGCGCGCGCCAGGCCGAAAACCAGCAGGTGACGCGGACAGCGCCTACTGCGGCTTATCAGCAGGGATACCTGACCTACGTAGGAGATGATGCTAACGGCAACACGACGCTGGTGACGCTTAACCCTGGCCAGGTAGCTACATTGGACGCTCCCTGCCAGGCGAATGGCGTATGCCCGTGGGGACCAGGGCCGAATCCAAATGTGCTGAGCTATTTCCAGCAATATCCAGCCGCCAACGGAACAGCGCTGGGCGACGGCTATAACACGGGATCGTTTTCATTTTCCTCGCCCCGTCCACAGACCTTCAACACTGCCATTGGCAGGATTGACTATCAGCCCGGACAGAAGCACCGCATTTTTGTGCGCGGCAATCTGCAGAAAGACACTCTTGGCGAGGTTGAGCAATTTCCGGGTCAGGGACCGTCTTCGCTTTTCATTGACAACTCCAAGGGACTGACAGCTGGAGATACCTGGACAGTCACGCCCAATCTGGTCAATGACGTTCGCTATGGCTACGTCCGCCAGGGCAACAGCGACCGAGGCGTGGGCCAGGGAGATTATGTGACCTTCAGGTTTATGGATTCGCTGACCGCACAAACGCGTACCGTGATCCAAAGCACTCCCGTCAACAACATTGTGGACAACCTGAGCTGGGCGAAGGGGAACCACAACATCTCCGTGGGCGGAAACTGGAGATTAGTAGACCAGAACCGGTCGTCAGATCAGATATCCTACAGCGGGGCCAGCACAAACCCATACTGGCTGGGCGGCAATCCTCCTGATCCTTCAACCATAGGCGCACCATCTGTAGACGGCGGCTTTACAAATTCCTACCTGATTGCCTATGCCAATCTGGTAGGCACCGTACCTTCGTTGACGAACAACTACAACTACCAGATCACCAGTCCTACCAGCGGATCGCTGCTGCCTGACGGAGCGTTTCTCAACCGGCATTTCAGGGCCAATGAATTTGAATACTATCTGCAGGATGCGTGGCGCGTGAGGCCGAACCTTACCCTTACCTTTGGAATTCGCCACACCATTCTGCAAACTCCATACGAGACCAGCGGTCAGCAGGTAGCGCCAACTATCGATACGCACGCCTGGTTCTATCAGCGCCAGCTTGCGGCCTCACAGGGACAAATCTATGAGCCGGACCTCACCTTTGCTCCTACCGGCAAGTTTTATGGCAAACCCGGCTTCTGGCCAAAGTCAAAAGATAATATTGCACCGCGTTTTGCTTTTGCCTGGTCACCGGATACAAAAACTTCAGTACGCGGTGGATTCGGACTCTACTATGACCACTATGGCCAGTCCCTCGTATACACCTTTGACCAGAATGGAGCCTTCGGAGTCAGCAGCTCACTGACGAATCCTGCTGGAATCTACAAGGCCGAAACCGCTCCGCGCTTCACCGGACGCCACAATCTTCCGCCCATTAATAATGGGCCGCCGGATCAAACCGCCTCATTCCCATATACGCCTCCGGAAGGACTCTTCCAGATCACCTGGGGTCTGGACAGCAAGATCAAAACGCCCTATTCGGAGGCCGTTGACTTCTCCGTTCAGCGCGAGGTGTCGGGAGGATTCACTCTCGAAGTCGCATACGTAGGACGCCTGGGCAAGCACCTGCTTCAGCAACTCGACCTTGCTGAACCAGTGAACTATGCCGATCCATTGGGTGGGGGAGACTACTTTACAGCCGGCTCTCAGCTTTCGCGTCTTGTTGATGAGAACGGGGGAAACTACGGACTCGTCAAGGATGCAAACGGAGATCCGATTGCCTCAACCAACCTCGTACCAGCGATTCGCTACTTCGAAGACGTCTTTCCCTATATGGCGGGACTTGACTACCCAGGAGAAAGTGCAACGCAGGCTATCTACAACAATGAGTGGGCTCCGTACCGGTCCAACTTGGGCGCTACGAGCGCATTGTCGGACCTCGACTTTTACTGTTATTACCTGAGCGACTCCCAATGCCCGAATGGCTATAACCCAAATTCAAGGTTCTGGCAAAACCAGTTCTCGTCACTCTATGCGCTGTCTTCCATGGGCTCCAGCTACTACAACGCTGGCCAGATCACACTTCGCCATCCCAGTAGTCACGGGCTCCAACTGGATTTCAGCTATACCCTCTCGAAATCGATTGACATGGGTTCCGACGCGGAGCGGGCCAGCGAGTTCTCCCCGGCTGTGACAGGGTCATCCTTCAGCAGCATCTACAACACATGGCAGCCGGACCGGAACCGCGGAGCATCCGATTTCGACACCCGGCACATGATTACTGTCGATTGGGTTTATCTGCTGCCCTTTGGCCGCGGGAACCACTTCTTTGGAAGCGCGAATGGAGTAGTCGACGCTCTGATTGGCGGCTGGCAATTCTCCGGAATCCAGCGCTGGACGAGCGGCCTGCCGTTCTCTCTTTTTGAGCCTGGCTGGACCACCAACTGGCAGCAGGAGAGCAATGCTGTTGTCACCGGAAAGGTAAAGATGCGGCGGCACTTTGACTCGAATGGGAGCCCGCAGTTCTTTGACGATCCCGATGCGATCAACAGCGGCACGCTGACCGGGACTCCAATACGGCTGCCCTATCCGGGTGATGCGGGCGAGCGCAACAACTTCCGCGGTGACGGATTATTCAATATTGATTCAGGTCTGGCAAAGAGCTGGCATCTGGGTGAGTACGGGAATATTAAGTTCGCCTGGGAGGTCTACAACGTAACCAACACAGTGAAATTTGATCCGAACTCGATTGGATCGGGACTGACCAGCGGCAACCTGGGTATTGCCAGCAAACTGCTGTCACAGGGACGCCGCATGCAGTTCTCGCTCCGGTATGACTTCTGAGGAATTCCTGAATCCCAGTTCTCAGAATCAAGGCCCTTCGTCTTCGCTCAGGGCAGACTCTGCGGCCCCTGGGATAATGGAATTGTCATCCCGACTGGAGCGCGCAGCGCGTAATGGAGGGATCTGTAGTTTTGTTATTCCAGAATAAAACTGCAGGTCCCCCGCTCTATATCTATCTCAGACTGCTGACAAACTCTGTTTTGTATCAGGGCACGACTTTTAGTCGCGCCCTGATGCACAGACACAGCGGGCTTTAAAAGCAAGTTCGTATTTAATTTGAACCTAAAATGAGTTGTCATCCCGACCGAAGTCATTGCGCAGCAATGACGTAGTGGAGGGACCTGCAGTTTATCCCCGACTTCACTATTTCCTAATTTGCTTTAAGCCCCTGAGGGCAATGGGAATATCTGCTGCCAGAACTTTTCAGCAATCTCAGCCCGCCGGACCGGCGGCTTTTTCTTTGCGCATCAGGCATCAGCTATTGATTGCTCATTGATTTATAAATTAGTAACCGTTCAGGAAATACATGCAGGACCAATGAGGAGAAGATTGCACTTCCATGTTTTTATTTCTAATCAACAGGCTCGCTTTTGGATGCGCTAAACTACTCCTCATAAAAATCTATTGAAATTCCCGAGAAAGTGGCCCAGAATAAAAGGCCATAGCTGAATCAGGCTCAAGACAATTACATAAAAGCGAGACCATGTGAGAAATAGTCCCGCTGCATTTCTTTGGAGGACATTGTGACGAAACGAAACGCTTTCCCTGCGTTATTGCTGCTCTTTGTAGTTACTCATATCATAATAGCGCAAACAGCAAATACGTCTTTACGCGGCACAATCAAAGATCCCAGCGGAGCAGTGGTGCCCGGCGCGTCGATCTCGCTGATCGACAACACGACCGGCAAAATGCTGCAGACGACCTCGACCAGTGGAGGCGATTACCAGTTCAACCAGATTCCACCGGCCAAGTACACCATCAAGGTTTCAGCTCCGGGCTTTGGCGATCAGACGAAAGTTGCCGAGCTGCTCGTGAATCAGCCTGCGACGGTGGATTTCGCTTTGTCCGTGCAGGCCAGTTCCGAAGTCGTGAACGTGAGCGCCGAGGCGCAGACGATCAATACCGTAGATGCGACGCTGGGCAACGCGTTTAACAATGTGGTCATTCAGTCGCTGCCCAGCGAAGGCCGCAATGTGCCGGAACTGCTCGCATTGCAGCCTGGGGTGCTCTATCTGGGACACGACAATGACCAGAGGTATGACAGCCGCAGCGGATCAGTGAATGGCGGACGGTCCGATCAAGGCAATGTCACCATTGATGGCCTGGATGACAATGACCAGGTGAATGGCGATGCCTTTGCAGGCGTGCTGCGTCAGACGCTGGACTCGGTGGAAGAATTCCGCGTGACCACCAGCAACTCCAATTCTGATTCAGGGCGCTCTTCCGGCGCGCAAATCTCGATGGTCACCAAGTCGGGCACGAACCAGTTTCACGGCAGCGCGTATGAATACCATCGCCCGACGTTTACGGTGGCCAACGACTGGTTCAACAAACAGGCGCAACTGGCCAATGGGGAGCCGAACGTTCCCGGCAAGCTGATCCGCAACACCTTCGGGGCCGCAGTGGGAGGCCCGATTTTCAAAAACAAGCTCTTCTTTTTTGCGAATTACGAAGGGCAGCGTACAGCGGAGAACACGCAGGTCAACCAGACTGCGCCTACGAAGAACTTCCAGCGGGGTTATGTTCAGTATCAAACCGTAGGTGGCGGGATGCAGACGCTGGCAGCACCCGACATTGCAAAGATGGATCCCAACTGTTCCGCGAATGGCACCTGCCCGTGGGGCCCTGGAATCGATCCTAATGCGCTCGCGGTATTTGCCAACCAGTATCCGACAGCGAACGGCGCAAATGCCGGCGACGGCGGAATCAACTCAGGCTCCTTTACATTTTCCTCTCCCAGCCCGGCATCTCTGAATACCAGTATCGTAAAGCTGGACTACCGTCCCAGTGACCGCCAGGCGTTTTTCGTGCGCGGTAATCTGCAGAAAGACACGACATCCGGATTTGAGCAGTTTCCGGGACAACCCCCGTCCTCGTTCATAGACGACAATTCAAAAGGCATTGCCGCCGGATATACGCTGACGCTCACGCCGAATCTGGTGAATGATCTGCGCTACGGGTATACGCGGCAGGGATTCTCGAATCGCGGACAGGTAAGCGGCGATTATGTCAACTTCCGCTTCCTGAACCAGCCGCTGGCTCGGACCTTCAGCACTCTGCGAAATGTTCCGGTCCATAACGTCGTTGACAATATTTCCTGGACGAAAGGAAAACACACTGTTTCCGGGGGTGTGAACTGGCGGTTGATCTTCAACAATAACGATACAAATACCAATTCCTTCACGACCGCCTCTACAAATGAGTACTGGCTTGTGAATGGTGGTGCGATCGCGAACACTGGAACGAGCCTTGATCCCGCTGCTTTTGGATATCCGGCCGTATGCTGCGGACCCTCCGGCGGATTCTCGAATTCCTATAACATCGCCATTGGCCTGATGACCGGACTCGTCCCGGAAACAGACGCGCAGTACAACTATGGCGTCTCAAAGGACGGGACAACAGGAAGTCAATTTGCCGACGGCGCCTTTATCAAGCGCCAGTTCAAGGCCAACGAATTTGAATATTACGTGCAGGATGCGTGGCGCGTAACGCCTAAACTGACTTTGACCTTCGGCATACGGCACAGCCTGTTGCAGACTCCGTATGAAACCAGCGGACAGAAGATTGCTCCCACAGTCAGCACACATACATGGTTCGAGCAGCGCGCGGCGAATGCGGCCCAGGGAAATGCCTATGAGCCGGCATTAACGTTTGCTCCCAGCGGACAGGCGCGCGGAAAGCAAGCCTACTGGCCGATGCAGAAAAATAACGTCGCGCCGCGCTTCTCCTTTGCCTATGCCGTTGATTCCAAAACATCGATTCGCGGCGGCTTTGGAATGTTTTATGACCATTTCGGGCAGGGCATTGTGAACGCGTTCGATCAGCTTGGATCATTCGGACTCACGACGGCGGTTTCTACTCCTGCGTCCACCTACGATGCGGACACATCGCCGCGATTTACCGGAATTGGCAACATTCCTCCATTGCCTCCCGGCCTGGGACAACCCTCGACCATCACCTATCCATACACTCCGCCGCTCACCGGCTTTGCGATTACGTTCGGCCTGGACGACCGCCTGAAGACCCCCTACTCCTACGCGGCAGACTTCTCCATTCAGAAGGAGCTGGGGCAGGGCTTTGTGTTTGAGACAGCGTATGTGGGCCGCTTTGGACGGCATCTGATGCAGCAATTGGATATTGCCGAGCCGGTGAACTTTGTCGATACGAAGTCAGCCACAAACTACTTCACAGCTGCAACCCAGCTTTCAAAGCTGGTAGACATCAATGGCGGCGATCCCAACGCATCGGTGCCGGCCATCCCTTACTGGGAAGATCTCTTCCCCAATTTAGCCACAGGCGGAGTCAGCGCAACGCAAAACATCTATACAAATTTCTGGGCCCTCAATCGCGGAAACGAAACCGGGGCGTTACAGGCGTTGGATACTCCTGTCGAAGTGGGGGGCGCAGGGGCATGTGATCCTCAGTTCGGCGGCCTTGGCTGCTATCGTTTCTGGCAGCCGCAGTTCTCGTCGCTGTTTTCCTTCTCAAGCATCGGCAACAGCAGCTACAACGCGCTGCAGTTCATGTTGCGGCATGCCATGTCGCATGGATTACAAGTGGATCTGAGTTATGTATTCTCCAAGTCGTTGGACATGGGGTCGGACACGGAGCGCATGGTATACAACACGGGTTTCAGCACGATTCTGAACAGCTATAACCCAAAGCTGAACAAAGCTGTCTCGGACTTTGACACGGCCAACAACATCACGGCGAACTGGGTCTATCTGCTTCCGGTTGGCCGTGGCCAGCATTTCGCAGGCGGCATGAATGGATGGGCTGACGCTTTTCTGGGCGGCTGGCAGTGGTCAGGCCTGTATCGCTGGACAAGCGGACTTCCCTTTGGAGTCATTGCTCCGGCTTGGGGAACGAACTACGAAGTGCAGAGCTATGTGGTGAAGACCGGGCCGGTAATCACGCATAAGCACATTGAGTCGAATGGATCACCCCAGGTCTTTGCCGATCCGAATAACCTTGCCGTGCGGCTGCCCTATCCGGGTGAGGCAGGGGAGCGAAATGCCTTCCGCGGTGACGGCATCTTCGATATCGATTCAGGGCTGGCGAAAACCTGGAAGATTACCGAAGGCCAGAATCTGCGGTTCGACTGGGAAGTGTTTAACGTAACGAACTCGGTCCGCTACGATCTGAATGCAACGACCACTACTTCCTTTACAAATACATACGGCAGCGGTGCGCTTGGCGTTTACGCCGCAACGATGTCCAGACCGAGGAAAATGCAGTTCTCGTTGCGGTATAGCTTCTAAGGCGCGGGGTCTTGACACCCCAGTTAAGCTACAAGCGAAGGGCATGGCTTTTAGCCATGCCCTGACACGATACAATTGTGTTCCGCAGCCATTTTCGTGGAAGCCGATAGAAAAGCAGGTCTGCGCTCCGCTCAGGATGGCAGCATTTTTTGTTTGAGCTTGGGTGAGAATGCATTAGCTCGTGGTCAATACTGATTCCCGCAGCTCCCGCACCCGATCTCCAATCGCATACTTCAGCGCATTCACACCCAGCCCGGTCACTGCTGAAATCGAATAGAACGCCAGTTTTTTTCGCTTGGCCATCGTCTGCAGCTTTTTCAGCTTGTCGGGGTTGGCTACGTCGGCCTTGGATGCGACTACGATCATCGGCTTTTCGTCGAGACCGTGGCCGAAGCTCTTCAGCTCGCCCACGATGACTTTGAAGTCCTCGACAGGATCGGGACGACCACTGGAATCCGACACATCGACCAGATGCACGAGCAGGCGCGTGCGTTCGATGTGCCGCAGGAATTGCACGCCCAGCCCTGCGCCGAGGTGCGCGCCTTCGATGAGGCCGGGGATGTCGGCGACGACGTAGCTTTCTTCGTGCGGGGCTTCGCCGATGGAGACGACGCCGAGGTTGGGTTCGAGGGTCGTAAAGGGGTAATCGGCGATTTTCGGCTTTGCGGCTGAGAGGCGTGAGATGAGCGTCGACTTGCCGACGTTGGGATACCCGACGAGGCCAACGTCGGCGAGCAGTTTCAGCTCGAGCCTGTAGTGCTTCTCTTCGCCGGGGCGGCCCAGCTCGTGCTCGCGCGGGGCCTGATGCGTGGGCGTGGCGAAGTGCTGGTTGCCGCGACCGCCGCGTCCGCCGCGTGCAATGACGATGCGCTCATCGGGGTGCTGGAAGTCGTGCACCAGCTCGCCCGTGTCTTCGTTGTAGAGGGCGGTGCCGACTGGAACTTTGAGGATGATGCTTTCGCCGTCGCGGCCGGTGCAGTTGGAGCCTTCGCCGTGGCGTCCGCGCTCGGCCTTGTGCTCAGGGTTAAAGCGGAAGTGAACCAGGGTGTTGTGGCGCTCGCTCGATTCCATGATGACGTCGCCGCCGTGTCCGCCATCGCCTCCGGAGGGGCCTCCGCGCGGCACAAATTTTTCCCGGCGGAAGGCGACGCAGCCGTTACCACCGTCACCGGCTTTTACGCGGATTCTGGCTTCATCGATAAACATTTCTATTGTTTAGTCTAACGAATCGGCTAAGCTCGGAGGACGAATCAAAAGAATTTTGGCGATGGGTGGGGTGTTGGAATCGTTCATTCCGAGCGAATATTGACGTTCCTGTTAGCCATCATCACTGAGATTCTTCCTCCCGTTGGTCGTCAGAATGACGAAGCTCCGGCTGCGATCACGGGTCCAGAATTGCGCTGAACTGTTTTTCTTATTTGTCTTGGAGATGGTTTTGAAGCTCTGGATCGCGCTGCTGTGCGCACTTTTGCTTGTTCCCTGCGGCATTGCTCAGTCCACCACTGGCGGGGCGATTGCGGGCACGGTTCTCGATGCGGAGGGGCGTGTGATTCCGGGGGCGCAGATAGCTCTTCGCAATGCGGCGACAGGTTTTGAGCGCAATGGCAGAACGAGCGAGACCGGCGGGTTCTATTTCGAGGAACTGACTCCCGGGACCTATACCCTCATGATTGGGGCGGATGGCTTTGCGCCTCTGCTGGAACAATCGATCACGGTGGAAGTAGGGCGGCTGACGCATCTGACTCCCAGGCTCGCGGTAGGCACGGCACAGCAGACCATCAGCGTAAATGACACGGCTCCGCTGATTGATACAACGACGCCAGCCGTAACGCAGAACATCAACCAGATGGAAGTAGACGAGCTGCCGAGCAACGGCCGTCGGTGGTCGAATTTTGCCTTGCTGGCTCCCGGCGTTACGCCTGACCAGAACGGTTATGGGCTCCTCAGCTTTCGCGGCATCAGCGTGCTGCTGAATAACAACACGATAGACGGCGCTGACAATAATCAGGCCTTCTTTTCAGAGGAGCGCGGGCGTACCCGCATCGGGTATTCAACGACGCAGGCGGCGGTGCGTGAGTTCCAGGTGAACACGTCGAATTTTTCGGCGGAGTATGGGCGGGCAGCCGGAGGCGTGGTCAATACGGTTACGAAGAGCGGAGGAAACGAAGTTCACGGGCAGATTTTTTACTACGACCGCGACAATAATTGGGGAGCGACGAATCCTTTTACCACGCTGACTTCGCGGACCAGCACCGGGCAGTTCGTCACGAAGCCGTTCAAGCCGACGGATGAGCGGCTGCAATGGGGTTTCAACGCCGGCGGGCCGATTCGCAAAGACAGGGTCTTCTGGTTTTTTGCCTATGACCAGTACCGCCGCGATTTCCCCGGAGTGGCGCGGGCGGGAACGCCGGAGAAATTCTTCGAGACGCCTTCGGCGCAGCAGATACAGACGCTGGCTGCACGCATCCAGCAGACACCGACGCAGGCACTGGTGAGCTACAACAATCTGCTCAATGGCTTGAACAGCCTGCTTGGCGATGTTCCCCGGCATGCAAGCCAGGACATTTTCTTTCCGAAGATTGACTGGCAAGTCAACGAGCGCAATCACGTTATCGTGCAGTACAACCGCATGCGCTGGAACTCGCTTAACGGAGTGCAGACTGCTGCGTCGGACACATATGGTATGGCAAGCTTCGGCAATGACTACGTGAAAGAGGACTGGGGCATCGCGCGCTGGCAGTACTTCGTTACGGCCAACATGCTGAACGAGGCGCGCTATCAGTATGGGCGGGATACCGAGTCGGAATTTGCTCCGGCGCCTGCGCCCTTTGAGGAGAGTCTGTCGAAGAATGTTTACGGGCATGCGCCGCAGATCAACATTGCGTCGTCGAGTGACGGGTTTCGTTTCGGCAAGCCGGCGTTTCTGGATCGTGCTGCTTACCCGGATGAGCGGCGGCAGCAGTTCGTTGATACGGTCACGTGGATCAATGGCAACCATGCGATCAAATTCGGCTATGACCTGAACTACGTAACGGACTACAGCAACAATCTGTACGACCAGAACGGGACCTACGACTACACGAGTCCGCTGGACTTTGCGGCGGATTACTATTCGCCGAACCACTGCACCGGAACGACGAGCGGCGTCGGCAACTTGCCCTGCTATGCGTGGTTTCAGCAGGGTGTGGGTTATACGCGTTTTCAGTTCCAGACGGCGGATTATGCGGGGTTCGTCTCGGATGAATGGAAGCTGCGGCATGGGCTGACGTTGTCTTTTGGCATGCGCTTTGAGTACGAACAGCTACCGAATACGAACAAGAACCTGGTAAATCCGGATATTCCGCAGACAGCGAAGCTTCCGCATGATGCTAACAATTTCGGTCCGCGGCTGGGCTTTGCCTGGGATGTTTTCAGCAAGGGTCATACGGTATTGCGCGGCGGCTACGGCATTTATTACGGACGCATCATTAACTCAACGATCTTCACGGCGCTCTCGTCAACGGGATCGCAGAATGGGCAACTCACTTATTTTTATCGGCCCACGGATAAGGGTGCGCCGCCGTTTCCGTATGTCTTTGCTGCAAAACCGACGTTGAGCATTGCGCCGAATGCGGTCTTTTTTGATCCTCGTTTTCAGAACCCGCAGGTCCATCAGATTGAGCTGTCACTCGAACAGGCCCTCCCCTACAAGACCACGCTGACCTTTACCTATATGGGCAGCGTGGGGCGCGAGCTGCCGAATTTTATCGATACGAATATTGATTTGAGCGGCGACCGTGCTTTCAAAACCATTACGTACACCATTGATGACGCCACGGGAAAAGGCCCGCTGCACGGCGTCTACACTACTAATTTCTTTACGCAGCGCATCAATCCGAATTACCAGCAGATTACGGATATCTTCAGCGAGACGAACTCTGCTTATCAGGCTGGAGTTGTCAGGCTCAGTCATCATTCGCGCGCGCTTGATCTGCACGGCTCCTACACGTACGCGCACGCCGTCGATTACAACCAGAACGAAAGCACTTTTGCCGATCTGAACGATGTGCTTGATCCGACGAACTTCAGGTTGGAATATGGCAATTCAAATTTCGATATCCGGCACCGTATCACAGGCGGAGCCGTCGCGCATGCTCCGTGGCGGGTGCATGGGTTCTGGGGGTATTTGCTGAATGGCTATCTGGTTGCGCCGGTAATTGAGCTTCGAACCGGCCTGCCTTACACGATGCGGACCACAGGGTCGGTTCCGTCGCTGGAATGCTCGTATCAGCAGTTTCTGCTTGGGATTTGTCCGACTACGAGGGTCAGCGGAATTGGGAGTGGGATCAATGGCTCTGGCGGTGATAATCGGCTGCCTACAGTGGGGCGTAATACTTTCCGCTACCCGCGTGTATATAACATCGATGCGCGACTGGCGAAGGAAACCAACATTGGGGAACGCTATGATCTTGAGGTAGTTGGGGAGATTTTCAATGTTCTCAACCACCAGAACGCCACCAACATTGATACGGTGGGCTACATTATCGATGGGGCCGGCACGCCGGGCGGCAATGCGCGGCTTACCTTTCTGAGCGGAGCGAACGGGCAGGCCCGCTTCGGTACTATTACTAATTCCAACAGCACTACTCTTTATCGCGAGCGCCAGCTTCAGTTGGCTCTGCGGCTGCGCTTTTAGCTGGCGAAAACCATACCAAACGCGGTTATCATGGAATAAACAATTAAAAAGAGCTGTTACGGGTCCTCTTAACCAGCCTTTAAAGCAGTTATGGGAGTCTGATGATGGCGGTTTCCGGTTCCCTTGCGCCCCCGATCACGACTTTAATGCGCCCGGAAACAGCAGGAAACTATGCCTGCGCGGCAGGCATGGGCCAAATAACCATGTTCCACCTTTAGGAGAGCCAGAATGCTGAAACGACTTCAGTGGGCCACGATCGCTGCGTTTATCTACCTCTTTGCCTGTACCCTCCCTGTTTTTGCTCAGAGCACCACGGATGGAGCTATAGGCGGCACAGTTTATGACGCTACCGGAGCGGCAGTTCCGAATGCCGGCATTTCCGTTCGTAATGAAGGCACCAATGCGGAAACAGCCGCAACTGCCGACGCACAGGGTTTTTTCCGCGTCAT
>Ga0070738_10005260_pt1 | contig 14534 bp, 7 predicted proteins | sample Coa_R2_2_FD_66446 | JGI IMG/M metagenome (GOLD analysis project Ga0070738, IMG submission 66446) | Surface soil microbial communities from Centralia Pennsylvania, which are recovering from an underground coalmine fire - Coalmine... | ecosystem: Environmental > Terrestrial > Soil > Unclassified ...
AAAAAGTAGAGCGGAAAATTGAGCTTATCCCAGGCCTGGGCAAAATTCTCCCAGTGCCAGGAATCTGGCAACAGCGTTGGCGGGAAACGGAGGAGCTCCTGAGGCGCCTTGAAGGCACCACTGATGAACCAGAAAAACGGCACCAGGAAGGTGAGCGCAACCAGTACTAACAAGCCGGTGATAATCCAGAGAAAAATCTTCACCGAGAGATGCGAACGCTCCAGGTTAGAGATGAGCGTTCGGGATGTGTCCTCTTCCTGGGCGGCTCTGCGTTTCTTTTTGACCTCAGGCACCACGGCCTGCGTTGGTTGGAGAATTGCCATAGATAGAAAGCGGTCATTCCACCCCAGATGGAGAGTGAACCGCTGCCTCCTTTCTTGCTTATCAGAACTGCATCATTAGAAACGTCCGAGGCCCGTCACACGGCTCCCGACACGAATATACAGGATCGAGAGCACCAGGAGTACAGCAAAGATAATCAAAGAAAGAGCATTCGCTGCACCAAAATCGTGAAATACCAGGCCATATTGATACACCTCCAACACGGGAGTGACGCTGGCATTCATCGGACCACCACCCGTTAGCACGAAAGGTGCTTCAAACGTCTGGAAGGCACCCATCACGAAGAAAAGCAACTGATACATAATCAGTACCCGCATCTGCGGCAGCGTGATATACCAGAAACGCGCCAGAATACCAGCCCCGTCCATCTCAGCAGCATCATAGAGATGAGACGAAAGGCCTTGTAAAGCTGCCAGATAGAACAGCATACCGCCGCCGGTGCCACTCCACACACCGATCAGCACGATCGAAGGGATGACCGTTGACGGGTTATCAAGGAAGCCCAATAAAGGAAAATGCAAGGAATACAGAACTGCATTGAGCAAGCCATATTTGTCCGGCTCGTAGAGCCATTGCCACAACAGGTAGATCACAATCGGTGGCAGGATGCCAGGCAGATAGTAGACAAAGCGGAAGATGTCGCCCCACAACCAGCGCAGCTCATTGATAATAATCGCCAGGACGATGGGGAGGATAAATCCTGGTATACCCCAGAGCAGAAAGAAAAAGCAGTTTTTCCAGGTGGTCACAAACAGCGTGTCGCGCAATGCGTACTGGAAGTTGCGCAGTCCGACCCACTGCGGCGGACTAATCAGGTTGGTATACTGGAAACTGGTGATAAACGAGTAAATGATGGGATAGATGGAAAACACAAAGAACAAGACGATGGCGGGCAAGAGAAAGAGATAGGCAATCGCATTGCGCCGTAGAAATTCTCGTCTTCTCGCAGCCTTGAGCTGAGGGCTGACCTGCTGGCGAAGGCCCGTCACATCTGTGTGCGCATCAAGAGAGGCTGCGGCTTCTTGTGTGAGCCTCTGACTCTTTTGTACTGACATAGTAGTATCCTCTCACAAACCAGAGAAGTGAACTGTACGGATGGATATGCAAAACGGCGTCATGGAACCCTGCCGGCCATCATCGTCTGTGGGGGTCTTGCCTCCGATACACATATCAAGAGGCAAGACTGGAAATGGCAGTTGTGGCACAAGAAAAGGGCGGTCAACGCCTAGACATTCAACGAATCCAAGGATCCTTGCACATTCGTTGTCGCATCGGCGAGCAGCTGCTGGATATCGGCATCAGGCTTGCTCAACACTGCCTGAACGACAGGATCAAGCTGAGCGTAGTAATCCTGCGTTTTGGCAGGGGGCTCGGGCACGAGCTGCTGCTGGGCATCGAAGTAGGGTTTGGTCAGATCGTATGGGACCGTTGCATATTTATCAAGGATCTCTTTGCGCTTCTGGGCATACGCACCGGTGAAGGCGGCATCATCCTCGTAGCCGATGGCTCTGCCCGAAGACTTATTCGCCTTCAAGTTGTCCTCATAGCTGCTGAGGTCCAAGCGCAAGGCAATGACCCATTTGACGGCTCCCTGCAGATGGTCGGCATCGTCGGACTTCTTAAAGATGTAGACGTCGCCACCACCGAGCACACCAGCGTCCTTGTTGTTCGGATCGCGGACAGGCATCGGGCCAACGCCGAAATCATCAAAATTGATTTTGTAGTCGTTATACAGATCTGCGATATTGGTGGTTCCACCGGTTGCCATGGCGATCTTGCCCTGACCCAGAGCGGTGTAGGGGTCGCCATCATTGACGATCACCTTTTCGGCCCAGGAATGGTCCTGCCAGCGCATCTTCTTGTACATCTCCAGCACGGCAACGCCTTCCGGTGAATTGAAGCTTGCCACATATTTGCCATTGACAACCTTCTCTGCACGACCGCCAGCCGTATAGAGGAAATTGGTAAAACGCCAGCCACCGGTGTGGTTCGTCGTATCTTCCATGAAGCCATACACACCACCACCGACTTTGCTGGAGATCTGTTTGGCATAGCCCATGAAATCATCCCAGGTCAACGGAGGCTTATCTGGATCAAGCCCGGCCTTCTTGAAAAGCTTGCGACTGTAGACCAGCCCCTGTTTGTACCCATCGACCGGAATGGCATAATAGTGGTTATTGTTGTCGCCAATGATTTTGAGCGCGGCAGGGGTAATGCTGGAGAAGTATGTCCACTGCTTCAAGTAATCCGTGATGTCCGCAACGGTCCCTTGAGCGATCATCCCCTGGGGTTCGGTAAAATAGACGCGAGTGGCATCCTCCTGTTTGCCGGCAACCATACGTGCATAGAAGGTAGATGGATCAAAGTAGTAGGGGACGCCTTTAATTTTGTGTGGGGATTCGCCTTCTCAAACGCCGTCTGCGCTTTGACGAACGCCGCGTAGCCATTGGGATCGCCCTTTTTGTCGGGCATGTCTGTGGAGGTGATCGTGATCGGACCACTACTGGAGGTCTCGCCACAGGCGGCCAGGGCGCTCAAACTGCTGAAGCTGGCGACGGCGATCCCGGCTCCAGCTGCGCGTTTCATCATAGTGCGGCGGGTGTATCGTTGACGACCAAAAGATTGAAAGTCCATACCGTTCTCCTTTGATTGGCAAATTAGACCCTGATGTAGATAATGGGCAACCATCGGTGGATGAGAAAAACTGGGCGACCGTAACTGCCAGGCCTGCGTGCAGATGAAGAGATATGCTCACAGGTACAACAACGTCGAAGTTGAGAATAGATAAGAGTACGGCACTGCAACGCGATGCAATGCAGGAGCCCAGGCTTGGGAAACAAAACCAGACTCACCTCCCGTTAGGTGTTTCCCAGGCGCTAGAGTTCTGTGTGCCCCTAGCAACAATATTCAGAAAACCACAATTGTTTTCTGAAAGTCGGTATCTTGAGAAAAGAGTAGCATGGAAACAAGTGATTGTCAATACCTATAGATATGCAGATAACTAATTGTGACGGCCACATTCGTTCTATCTGAAAAAGCCTCTGTAAAAAACTCAGCTGACTTGACAGATAGGCCCTTGTCGAGTATCATTTTAAACAACTGTAAATTTCTGAAAAAAAGCTGGGAAGATGCCGATGAAAGTAAAAAAGAAGGTCGAAGGCGAGGTGACGGGCCAGGCCCGTCCGACAATCTGGGACGTGGCAAAATTGTCGGGGGTGTCGATCGCGACTGTGTCTCGGGTCCTGAAGGGCCAGACCCACTATATATCGACGGAGACGAAGGGCAAAGTGCTGGATGCGGTGCAGGAGTTAGGCTATGTGCCCCATCGTCGCGCCCCAGAAGCAACGCCCGGCCCAACCCTGATGATTGGGGTGACCTCGGTGGCAATGAGCATCGATCCGTTTACGCAGATCCTGGAAGGCATTACCGAGGCCTTGCACGCCTCCAACGCTCGTCCCGTGATCTGCCCTATCCCCCGTCGCCACAACTGCAATATGACGTTGCTTGAACGCTTGATGCATGGCGAGACGACTGGCGGGCTGATCGTCGGCTCAACCGAGCGCGATGAGGATATCCAGGAGGCCCTGCAAAGCGGCTTCCCCTGCGTCGTGATCTATCCAGAACGACCAGCTCACGATGATATTCCCGTTGTCTCTTCGGCTGATTGGAAAGGGGCCAAGACGGCCACGGAGTATCTGCTGGAACTTGGCCATACGCGTGTAGGCATGGTGAGACGTTCCCAGAGCCATATGAGCCAGGAGCGCTTCGCCGGTTTTCAGTCGGTGCTGCTCGGAGCCGGTCTGCCACTCCAACCAGACTATCTCTATGACGCCAGCGGCGATAACAAAGAGTCTGGATATCAAGCAGGCAAACATTTGCTGGCCCTGCCAGAACCACCAACGGCGCTCTTTGCATCCAATGACTTCATCGCGGCTGGACTCCTCCAGGCGGCACAAGAGATGGGCGTCCGCGTCCCACAGGATCTTTCGGTGGTCGGCTTCGGCGATATGTCGTTTACGACGATGATAACACCTGAGCTCACAACGGTGCGCCAACCATTTATCGAGATGGGACGCGTCGGCGTCGATATGCTCGTCCGCTTACTTGAGGGGAGAACCTTGGAGGTGACGCGCGTCGAGTTGACAGCGCGCCTGGTCGTCCGCTCCTCAACGGCTCCTCGCCATTGAGGTCATGGAGGAGCCGGCTGCAGAATGGTTTATCCTTTCGTATTGACAACAGAGGTAAAAAAACATGCAACACAGCTTTTCCTGCTTGACCGGGAAAGCTTCTTTTTGCTTCCATTCTTCATAGAGCTACAACGACGGACGTTTCTAGTGTATACTGTAGGCAGCAAAGGCAAAAAAGTGTAGAAAGTCAGGGAAGCTTTATGGCACTATCTTCAAGCAGATCGGTGCGTCGCCAGCGATCTGCACTCTTCTTTCCAGCGTTCAATCTTGCGCGTTGGCAGGTTGGACGAGGCTGGCGCTTACTCGGTTTAACGGGGATCGGCATGATCGCGACAGTGCTGCTCGCATGCACGATTCCGCTGTATTCATGGTTGACGTTAACGGCTGGTTTGCGCGATATTTTTGCTACTCCCGGCCAATCCGATGTCTCAGTGAACGCCGTTGTCTCCCAGGTATCGCGCTCGGCGTTCAACTCATCGACTGATCAGTTAAATGCCTATGTCGCACAGGATCTCGGGACGTACGTCGACAATCATCCCCGTTTTGAGGTCCTCACCAGCGGCCTCCATTTCCTGACGAACGGGCAAACGGCAGACGGCTCTGATCTTCTGGAATTATTTGCCCAGGACATGAACGCGGTCCATCCGCACGTACAGGTCGTGAAAGGACGCTTACCCCAGGCAACGACTCCTAACCTGGAGATCGCGCTGGAACAGGACGCAGCCACCTATTTACATCTGTCTGTGGGCTCGCAGCTTACGCTGCAGATGCAGTACACCATCCCCTCGCCTGAAGGCAACGCACAAAACGGCACGTTTCAATTCCCGTTGCGGGTCTCGGGGATCGTGAAACCGCTCTCATCCACGGATACCTACTGGCACGGCCATACGCCAGGCGTGACGACGCTCTCAGGGGGCTTTTTGCTGTCGGCGCTCATCCCTTCAACAGCTTTTCTCTCAGCAATAGAGAAGAGTGAGACACAGGCTCAGGCGACGAACAAAAGCGGTGGCACCTCGACCGGAAACGCCGGTGCCAATAGTACCCTCCAGATCTCACCCAATCTCCAATATGGCTGGTATTATCACATCGATCCACTCCGCGTCGACGCCAATACGATCCCGAACCTGATAGACGCCCTGGGAACATTTCAGAGCGATGCGCCGGTTGGGGCTGAAAATCCCCCCATTGTATCCAATATGCAGGTACGTGATCCAAGTGGAGTATTAGGGGACTATAGTAATCATATCTCCGTTGCGGCATTGCCAACGGACATCCTCACCGCGCTGGTCGTCGGCCTGCTGCTCTTTTTTATCAGCCTGATGGCCGATCTCCTGGTCCAACGTCAGGAGGCCGCGATCGCGATCCTCCGCAGCCGAGGAGCCAGCCGCAGTCAGATCTTCACGTCGCTCCTGGTACAATGCTTCTTGCTCTCCGTTCTGGCGCTGGGTATCGGCTCCCTACTGGTCTTCCCAGTACTCGACGCGCTGATCAAACGAACACTACCACCCAATCAACAAGGCGTACTCGATCTGGTCAGACGGGCACCACTGCAGGCACTGCTGCAGGAACGCTGGTTGTTGTTGGGAGCGGTCATCGCGATCTTCGCCGTCACGGTCATCGCGACATACCGCGCGTCCCGCTACGACGTGTTGATGCTGCGACGCGAAGCTTCACGCTCCACCAAAAAGCCATTCTGGCAACGGCTCTACCTGGATATCTTCGCAGCAGTGCTGGCCCTGGCCGCCTATGGCGTCTCGCTCTATCTGGTCAGCTCGGGCTTGCTCACGTCAGAAACCAAGGTGTTACTACAAGCACCGCTCATCCTGATCTCTTCGCTGCTGCTGCTGCTGGCCGGTGCGCTCCTGTTTCTGCGCCTCTTCCCGTTATTGCTACGCCTGGCGCTCACCATTGCGAACCGGGGACGCGGCGTGGTCTCAACGCTCGGCCTGGGTATGATGGCACGCGCACCACAACAATCGGTACGTATGATCCTACTCTTGACGTTCGCGCTGGCCTTTGTGGTCTTCTCGCTGGTCTTCAGTGCCTCGCAAGCACAACACGTCAGCGACGTCGCTGCCTACCAGACGGGGGCGGACTTCAGCGGCTCCCTGACTGGCACGATTATGGAGTCCCAACCATCCACGAAACAGATAGAGCAAGCGTACAGCAAAATTCGGGGTGTCACGCACGTCACCGTGGGCAATCTGAGTTTTAGCTACCTTTCCAGTAACGATGCGACTAACGAGAGCGGTGCGATCAGAATCGTGGCGATCAATCCCGATACCTTCGTGAACGCAACGACCTGGGCAAATGGGAGTAATGCGGCCGATCTCAATGAGCAGATCAAAAAGCTAGGGATATTGCGTAAGAGTGTGCAGGAGTCGTTGGATAAAGCCGCGGCCGGCAAAGCCGCTGCGCTGCCGGTGTTTATCGATGATCATCTGGCAGCTCGGTTCCATATGAAAGTGGGATCGAGCTTTAATCTCTATGGGTCACTGGGAACCTACCCCTGCCTGGTACTAGGTCAGGTCCCATGGATTCCATCGGTGAACGACAATGCCGGCAACGGCAAAGGGGAAGACGGCCTGGTCGTCGACTTCCAGAGCCTGCTCATGGATTATAACCACGTGTATGCGGCCGATCTCAAACAGGGATCGATCGTCGCGCTCACCCCCAATTATGCCTGGTTGCGTACCCGCGATGACGCCAACTCATTGGCCACTGTGCGCAAACAAGTCACGCAGAAACCGTTACTGCTAGGCCAGTTAAATGATCGCCGCGCGCTGCAGACGACGATGTATAAAGATCCGCTCTACCTCAACTTCGCCGGGGTATTAGCGCTGGGAGCGATCGCGCCTGTGCTGCTGGCGCTGGTCGGCAACCTGCTGGTCTCATGGTGGAATGCCCGCAACCGCATTGACGGCTTCGTGGTGTTACGCGCGCTGGGGACCAGTGCCTCACAATTGGCCAATGTCTTATTGTCAGAGCAGGCGATTATCTACCTGACGGCGCTTGTGCTGGGACTCCTCTTCGGACTGGTTCTCTCGACGCTCGCTTTGCCCGCGCTGGTTTTTACGGGAATGACGTCAGGCGGTGTGCTGAATGAGGGCGGTCCAACCGATGCATTCTCAATCCAGAATGTGCCACCAGTGCAGGTGATTCTGCCACAGTCGCTGTTCATTGCGATCGGAGCCCTCATCGTCCTCTGTATTGTCGTCCTGGGCATTATGGTCCAGGCCGTCATGCGGCCATCGATCAGTCAATCGCTGCGCCTCAACGAGGATTAATAACGACACCGATTGCACTCTGCTGCGCGAGATACCTCGCGGTGCAGATGAACATCTAAACCTCCTCGGTCTGACCAACCGAGGAGGAACGGCAAAAGGGCAACACGATGATACAGAACACGCAGACATCCACGCAACCACAGCTACTATTTCCCCCTGCCGGCGCCATGACCATACCTATCGCTCCCTCTTCGTACCACTGCTCCGCGACATCCGCATCATCGCCCATAAGTTGCCGACTAGTTGTTATCCACTTGATGACTTTCGCCGTTGTATCAAAACGACAGGTCTGGCATACTTACAGATAGAGAGATCGAGCACATCGGACAGAACCGACAAACAAGAACGAGACGGAGGAGCCGGCTCTCGTAGTATTTCAGCATTTCCAGATAGATTCAGGCAAAGGAATGCCCTGTTCGTATCCTGGAGAAAGAAAACGTGAATGATACCACAGAAAAAGCAATTTCACGTGCATTTAAAGTATGAGAGGGAACGGCGTGGCTGGTCGCAGGCAAAGGTGGCCCGTGAAATTGGTACTGACCCTGTGACGGTCAGCCGCTGGGAACGCGATCTCGTCCATCCCTCACCCCACTTCCGGGAACGTCTCCTGCGCCTTTTCGAGATGGACGCGACCGCACTGGGACTCGTTCAAGAACACACAGGCGACATCGCAGAACCCGACGAGAGCACTCCTCCCGACGAGAGCTTATCCATATCTATTACGCAACCACCATCGCCGATGCTGCTTGATCCGAGCATTCCGCTGCTTCCCACAACGCTCAGCCCTCTCATTGGGCGTGAGCATATGCTTACGCAGCTGATCTCTCAACTCTGTCAGGAGGGCGGATCGCTATCTGCTGTCCATGGCCTGCCTGGTGCGGGCAAGACGGCGCTGGCCCTGGCTGTGACCCAGAACCCCACAGCGCTCGCCTCGTTTCACGATGGCATCCTGTGGGCGCGGCTGGGCACAAATGCTCACCCCATCGACCATTTACAGCGCTGGGGAAGCCTCCTGGGCATCACCACTACCGGGCTACAACGTATCGAGGAGTGGGCAAAAGCGATCAAACACGCCATTGGTACGCGCAGAATGTTGATCATCCTCGATGACGTCTGGCAGGCTGAGGATGTAATGGCCTTACAGGTGGGTGGTCCCTATTGCGCCCATCTGGTGACGACCCGTCTGCCTTTCGTTGCTGTACATAGCGCGGGAAAAGAGCGAACGCTCCACGTTGGGGAACTGAATGAAGACGAGGGCGTTACACTCCTGGCTCGCTTTGCCCCTGTTGTCGTTCAGCACTACCAAGAGGCCATCCGCTCCCTGGTCCGCCAGGTCGGAGGGCTCCCACTGGCACTCTCATTTATGGGGAGCTATCTTCAACTGGCTGACTATACGGAACGCCCCCGACGTATGCGGGCCGCGGTCGAACGCTTACAAGATGCCAGCCTGCGTTTACATCTTTCTCAACCACAACCGCTCGTCGACATCCATCCCGATCTCACGGCCGATACACCGCAAACGTTGCAAGCACTTATCGCCCTCAGTGAGCAACGCTTGCCCAGACCGGTAAGGGATGCCTTTCGCGCGCTCGCTGCCTTGCCGTCCAAACCCGAAACGTTCTCAGAAGCAATGGCCGAGGTAACCATGAATGCGCCGGTCGAAATGCTGGATATGCTGTATGATGCGGGACTCCTCGAAAGCTGTGGGCCCGACCGCTACTGCATGCATCCGATCATCGCGGATTACGCGCGCCTGCATGTACAAGAACGCGACGCATTTGAACGCTTACTTACCTATGACGATGCACATATACAGCACCATCCCGCTCCGTTTGACCTGTTAGAAGCCGGAGAAACTACCCCATCGCGATATTCAGTTCAACTACCATAACTCTTAAGCAGGGGTGCCCATAGGAGGTCCAGGGGGACGAAATCCTCCTGGTGGGGGTTTGGGGATCTTTCAACCGTAGGTTTTTTTGGAGCCGCTTCTGAAGCGGGGTTGCAAGGGGCGCAGCCCCTGCCGGGGGGCCTGGGGGGTGTTCTCACGGGTAGGTTTTTTGGAGCCGCCTTTCAAGCGGGGATGCAAGGGGCGCAGCCCTTGCCGGGGGGCCTGGGGGGTGTCCCCCCAGATACTTTTTTTCTTTTTTTACGCGTTACGCCGCAGGCGTAACGCGTAAAAAGCAAAATAGAGGATCCATCCTCATACAGAGGGGATTTGATCTCTGTTCACATCCATGCTCGACTGCACTCAAAATAGAGGGATACGCCATGGGCATTCGGCCCCAGATCACATCCATGCACTGAAGCCTTTGCCCACCCGTTCGGCATCCATGCCCGCACCGTGCGACCTCAGTTCGCATCCATGCACTGAAGCCAGCAACCCTTTGATAGGCATCCATGCCACCCGGGTCGTTCATACCTTGTGAGATCGCGAGGCAGGCAGTACGCTTACCTCACTCAAAGTATAAACAAAAGCGCACCATGCAACCAGAACACTCTGTGAGCATCTTGTATACATACACAAGACACCTTGTATACATACCGTATTGAGAGCGACCATTCAATAGTAGAGATTATTCCTCTCAACTCTGCGCAACGGAGGGAGGGCCAGCGTTTGCAACCATTGCCCAACCTCACCGGCCAGGCGATGTCCGATCTCGACGAAAATACGGAGCCCGGCCTCCGCCAGCATCTGCGCCTCCTCATAGTTCCCCTGCATAGCTGCGACCCGGGCCAGGCCATAGCGAGCGGTCGCCAGCATATCCTGTTGTTGCTCCGGTATCGAGCTTAGCGCGTCGTGAAACGCCTGCGCGGCCGCATCCCACCGGCGAAAGCGCAGCAACACCTCACCACGTGCCAATAGCGACCCTACGATCAAGCGCGGATAGCCGATCCGCCTGGCCAGATCCAGGCTTTCCTGAAATGCTGCCAGGGCACTGTAGAGATTGCCTCGTGCACCCAGGATCTGCCCGAGAGCAGTGAGCGAGCGAGAGATATTCTCATGAGAGTCGACGTGACGAGCGATGACCAGCCCTTCCTGACAATAGATTTCCGCCTGTTCATAGGCTCCTCGCAGAATTCCCATCTCGCCCAGACCAACCAGGCAATAGCTCATCAATAGGCGGTGGCCCATCTCCTGGGCTAGAACCAGCCCTTCCTGATATGAATGCTCAGCCTGCTCGTCTTCGCCTTGCAACACCGCCACTTCACCCATGCCCGCTAGAATATTGACAATCAATTCGCGATGGCCCATCTGGCGCGCCAACACCAGCCCCTCCTCAAAATAGGCCATGGCTTCTCGATAGTTGCCTCGATCAATGGCGATCGTCGCAAGATTGTTCGACAAGATGATCACGCCGAGCGGATACCCCATCCGACGACTCACATCCAGAGACTCCCGATAATAAGACTCCGCCTGGATGTTATTTCCACTATTGCTGTAGAGCACGCCCAGATTATTCAACAAGCGGCTCATGAGCTCGCGGTGGCCAAGTTCACGTGCCACCACCAGTCCCTCCTGGCAGTAGGTTTCACCGCGTTTGTTGTCTCCCTGGTTGATGGTCGTCGCCCCCAGATTGGTCAGCAACAGGCATATCTGCTCGCGGAGATCCAGCTCACGGGCCAGCGCCAGGCCCTCCTGGTAGTAGCTCTGGGCCAATAGATTGTCTCCCCGGTTGGCAGCGACGAAACCGAGGCTCCCTAATAGGAGGCACATCTGTTCACGATGATTCAGTTCACGCGCCAGTGCCAGGCCCTCCTGGCAATACCGGGCTGCTTGCTCATAATGGCCCTGAGCATCTTCTATGCTGCCCAGTGTTGCCAGAACCGAACAAACACGTTCCAGATACTCATGCTGACGTGCCAGTGCCAGGCCCTCCTGACAGTAGGCTTTTGCCTGCTCATAGTCCCCCTGACTCATCGTAATGTTTCCCAGATAGCGCAGGATCATGACGAGTCGTTCGACATCTGCCTGTGCCCGTGCCACGTGCTGAGCACGCAACAGGTGATCCCGGGCCCGTTCGTACAATCCGCGCACCTGCCAGAAATCGGTCATGGCGATCACACCACGTAACAGTTCTGTCTGCATACCGGTGGAGCAGGCAGCCTCCAGGGTTGAGGTAATCATGCCCTCTTCCCGCTCCAATACGTCGTAGGCTTTGCGCTGCTCTTCGATAAATGGAACGGTATACGCCACCAGCCGTCGCAGGGCTCCGTCATCCGCACGGTTGACCCGAGCATAGTCGGTAATAGTCTGGTGCAAGGTATAGCGGCCAGCGCCACTGCTCTCCACGAGTCCGACATCACAAAGGGTATCCAGCACTTCGACAGAGGTTCCCATGACTGCCAGGGCCGCGTCTTCCGAAAAGCTCGCGGGTCTGGCTGGAAAAACGCCCAGGCTACGCAAACCCTCGCGAGCTTGTTGGTTCAAATAGTGATCGCTGACCGCAATGACGGACTGCAAAGAGAGCGACTGCGCCTGCTCCTGTTGCGCCGCATAGCCCAGCGCTGCAGCCGAAAACGAGAGACGTACGCGCTGTTCGCTCTGCTGCAATCGTTCCAACGCCGCTCGCAACCTGCGAGGCTGTCTACTATAGGCCTGTGCGCCTAAATACTTGCCCATCAAGGTCAGGGCCAGGGGCAGTCCTCCAACGACCTGCACCAGCGTACTGGCCATACCCCGCTCCTGTGCCACAAATGCTGGCAGGAAACGCGCCAGCAGCTCTATACCGGCAGCCTCGTCGAGCTCGGGGACCTCGATCGCCTCCTGGCCCGCCCAGGCATAGGCCAGTTGCGGAATACGCGTCGTCAGCACATAGGCACACTGGGGGCCACCGACCAGCAAACTCCAGGCCTCCTCCTCGTGCCAGGCATCGTCGATGATCAGGAGGATCCGGCGCGACCCGATGGCGGTACGCAGCATCATGGCCCAATCCGTCAGGCTCCGCTGCTTCTCCTGATGAGGCGAGGAGACCCCCAGCAAGGTGCCCCAACGAGCCAGAATGCCCGGTACGTAGGGCCTCGGCCCCAGACCCGCCCACAGGACCCCATCAGGAAACTCGGCCTGGACCTGTTTATCGGTGGCCAGGGCAACGGCCAGGGCGGTTTTCCCCACTCCGGGCAGACCATGCAGCGCGACCCGAACCGCGGACCCGGCTTCACTCAGCCGTTGCCTGAGACGGGCCAGTACCCCTTCACGGCCCACCAGGCCCGTCGTCGATACGGCAATCGTCGGCAACAACGGATCTTCCAGTTTTTCACGCTGACTTTTCGGCACGACGGCTATTGAGTCCGCTTGCTCTTCTGGCTCTGGTAGAGGAGCCTCGGTTGCCTCGACAGGACCAAATCCCAGTTCGCTGGCACTCTTGCCGAAAAGCATACTGAGCTTTTCGCGATAATATGGATAGGGAAGAGAAATACCTCGCTCCCAACGACTAACAGTATGCTTGCTCGTCCCAATTTCGGCCGCCAACCGCTCCTGTGACCAACCGAGCTTCTCACGTTCACGTTTTAGGTGTAGCTTATGGGGAGGACGCATCAATGGGCTCCTTCCGGGCTGTGGCCTCTCAGCAGGCCAGGAAACGAATACCAGCCTTCAGCATGGTAAATGCTTTATTACGTTCTGTCATCAGGTTGACATAGAGTATCTCTTCCATCTGCAAGGAAGTTTTCTATCCCTTTCAAATAGAGGCTTTTTTGGAGGACGTTTTCTCTCTCCGAAAAAGTTATTTCTGGAGGGACACTCCCAAGGCCCCTATACACCCCGCTTCCCAAACGACTCCAAAAAACTCTATCTGTGAGGTTTTCTATCCCCTACCGGATCACGATCAGGACGTTTAACGCTTCGCATCTCTCCTCATTGTAACATAATTCTCCTTGAGACTTGTGTAATATGCCCTTTTTTATGAGTAAAATGCTAGTACTTGATGCGTCTTTATGTAACCTCTAAACCGACTCATCTTTTGTGCTCTGCGTAACGGTAGAAAATATCTCTCTTCTCTTCTCGTAGGAGGACAAGATCATGTTCATTTCTCCGCCCGTGTTTCCTTTATTTTTCGTCTATAAGTAGAGTATTTTCAATAAACATATACAATCTTGACATTGAAAGGCGAAGTAGGATATACTTTCTAGATTGATATACTGTATAAAAAGTAAAGCTTATAATAGCTGTAACTCTTCAGGGATACGCGGCTCGCCGCATGGTCTTTAATTTTTTAATCTGGTACTCCCTCGGCCCGCCTGCGGCGGGCCGAGAAGGGGGGGGGAGAAAGAGGCGGGGGACACCCCCGCTCCCCCGGCCATGGGACTGCGTCCCCCGGCACCCCCTCTCTGCAGCAGGCCGCGAAGGGAGGATGGGAGGAAAAAACGGAGGATATCCCCGAGATTCAGGCCAGGAGACTGTGTCCCCTAGCTCACCCTCTCTGCGGCGGGCCGCGAAGGAGTGAGGATGGGAGGAAAAAACGGAGGATATCCCCGAGATTCAGGCCAGGAGACTGTGTCCCCCGGCACCCCTCTCTGCGGCGGTCTGAAAAATGGGGGAAACAGGCCGAGAGTCCACGTCGTTACATCGTACAGCGTTTCCTGCGTTCTGCGTCCTCAACGTAGCCATTTGAACGAGGTCGATACGCCCTCCGCGTACGCCTCCTTATGAGACGGCCTGCACCCGCTATACGCCTGGTGCAGAGGAGATCTAGCATGGCAACGAAGGCTCATGTGGACG
>Ga0070738_10005261_pt1 | contig 14531 bp, 10 predicted proteins | sample Coa_R2_2_FD_66446 | JGI IMG/M metagenome (GOLD analysis project Ga0070738, IMG submission 66446) | Surface soil microbial communities from Centralia Pennsylvania, which are recovering from an underground coalmine fire - Coalmine... | ecosystem: Environmental > Terrestrial > Soil > Unclassified ...
TTACCGATTTTGATCAATCCAGGACCAGCCATACAGACATAGGGTCCTATATATGTGTGCTCACCAATGGTAATCTCACCATCAGGATGGTCATAAGCTCTAATATCTACACCGCGGTCAATCGAGACATGATTACCAAAACAAATCCTATTACCTTTATTACTGATGTAACTCCCACTATAAATGCGGACATAGTCTCCAATCTCAATCGTATTTGTACCAATAAATCGAACATGGGGTTGAATATAAACAGATTTACCTACCTTACTAAAAATAAATCGATAAATAATATTACGGATCACTTTACCAATGGGAGTAGGAATAACACCAAAAATTCCTGTCAACAAATACTCGATACCGTAGCGTTTAATTAACATAAAATTAGATTTTTCTGCATTCATTTTGATTACCAGAATCATTTTGCGAAGAGACGATGTTCTTTAAGAGCATGCAAGTTTAATTAATGAGTAATACGAGCATATTTGCTTATTTTTCGTGCTTGTGAAGACGTGGATGTCAATGGCTTTTCAAAAACTAGGTAAAATAAGTAAGCAAATACCAAAGCAACTCCGCCACTTACCAAGTATATTGACACAGCAAACATAGTGGGAGTTAATTGCAGGTTGAGCAGAAAGTGCCGTACAAGCGTAGTTACTGGTCCATGAGTTAGATATAAACTGTAGGAAAATGCTCCTAGTTTTATGAGGATGGGAGATTCCAATAACTTGGCAATCATTGGCAACTTTTTACTCTCACTCACACAGTTAGTACAGTAGATGGTCAAACAAACAGTTGCCATGCTTGCAAAAATTAAGCAAACCCATTCATCTATTTTTAATTTTTGCCACTCTGTTAATAAACAAAAAACAGTAAAAATTATAGTCAGTAAAGGCCATGGATAAGACTTTTTCATCCACTGCAAATATGGCTTGTGTGAAAAGCCTATATCTGCTCCTAGCATACCTAAAGCAAATGACACTAAATAAATAAAGCTAGTATGACTCATGACACCATTAAATAAATAAATCGGAATGAGTCCAATGACAAAAGCAACGCTAAACACGGACCACCAACCCCAAAATCGCCATAAAGGTAGCAGCAGTAGCGGAAACAGAAAATAAATTTCCCACTCTACAGCCACACTCCAAAATGGAATGTTAATGCTAAAAGCTTGTGGTCTTAAAGCCAAATTATGGATAAGGAGAAAGTGTAAAATGACATCAATTAAGGAGAAATTAGGTGAAAACCAGTCCCAAGGAAGTTCATGCCATTGGAAGTGAGTAAATTTCTCCAAGATATATATTGTGAGAGCTATTAGTAAGCAAAAAATAACAGCTGCGTAATACGTTGGAATTATTCGCCGCGCTCTTCGTTTGAAATAATCTAACAAAGTACCTGGAATATAACCGTTTTGAGAGCGAACTACTGGCAGCATCAAACAATAACCAGATAGCACTATAAAAACTGGTACCCCTAAAAAACCATATCTCATTAATTTATGTGGCAAGGTTATCCATATAGGCAAATTTCCTTCTTGATGTTGAATTAGATGAAAGAAAAGCACAAATAGACATGAAAGACCACGTAGTCCATCCAAATAAGAAAGATGTATTTTAGCCTTTAGTGTTGTTGAAGGCTGAGTCATCAGGATTAACCTCAATTTGATATTTAGAGGTGTACAAAATTGCTGATTTAGTACTTTGTATCTTTTTCACCAAGGTCTTGTTTCGAAGATCGAAGCTGGAAAAGCCAATTTTTTCTGAGGGTAGGCTTCACCCACCAAACCTTATTGAGAAGGTACAAAATGTCAGGTATTAAATTGCAATGCTAAACTTATATATGTTTGGTATTAACCAAACACTTCCACTGAAGCCATTCAAACCAGATTCACACCAACTTCATTTAATGAATTCCAATATTTTCTAATGTACCTGGTTTGTTGTGAATAGCTAGTTTGTCTAGTAATGTGGCACTTGCTTCATTCAGGCCCACAAGATTGACTTTTGTACCATTTCTTTGAAATTTAAGCACCACCTTATCAATGGCTGCCACTGCTGCTTGATCCCAAATGTGGGCATGAGTCAGATCAATCTTGACGTATTGCAATTGTTCGTTGAAATTAAAGGCAGCTAGAAATTCGTCCACTGACACAAAGAAGAGTTGACCAGCAACGCTGTAAATACGCTCTTGTTGATTAGGACTAAGAATTGTATCGACAAAGACAACATTAGCAATTTTACGTGAGAACAAAATTGTACTTAATGCAATACCAACAATAACTCCAATCGCTAAGTTATGAGTAAGTAGCGTGATGAAAACTGTTGTAATCATGACCACAGTTTCACTTCGTGGCACAAGGTGCAGACTTTTGAAAGATGACCAGCTAAAAGTGCCAACGGAGACCATAATCATCACTGCAACCAGAGAAACCATGGGAATCTGTTTCACCCATTTACTCAATACCACAATGAAGAAGAGTAAAAATACTCCTGCACAAAAAGTGGAAAGACGGCTACGTCCTCCAGATTTGATATTGATCACAGACTGACCAATCATTGCACAGCCTGCCATCCCACCAAAACATCCAGCTACTATGTTGGCGACTCCTTGACCTATAGCTTCTCTGTTTTTATCACTGGGTGTATCAGTCAGTTCGTCTAGTAGAGATGCAGTTAACAATGACTCTAGTAAACCGACTACTGCTAATGGCACTGCATAAGAGAAGAGCATAGAAACTGTCTCAGATGTCCATGGAATTTGAGGTAAGCTTAACAGGGGGAAAGTGGTAGGAAACTCTCCCATATCGCCGACTGTTGGAACTTTGATCCCCGTCAGCATTGTAAAAGCTGTTAATGCCACTATCGCCACTAGTGGTGAAGGCACTAGTTTAGTAAAACGAGGTAGCAAGTAAATGATGGCAAGACCAACAGCCAGCATGATATAAACTTGCCAAGGGACTCCCATTAGTTGTGGTAGCTGTGCCAGGAAAATCAAGATAGCAAGAGCATTGACAAAACCAATCATCACTGCTCGTGGCACATACTTCATCATACGACCGAGTTTGAGCCAACCGCAGAGGATTTGGATTACACCAGTCAGAATCGTTGTGGCAAAAAGATATTGTAATCCATGCTGTTTGATGAGTGTGGGCATCAGCAGTGCCATAGATCCGGTTGCAGCTGAGATTAAGCCAAGGCGTCCTCCCATAAAAGCTGTCACCACTGCAATACAGAATGACGCATACAGTCCAACTTTTGGATCAACCCCTGCAATAATTGAAAATGCGATCGCCTCTGGAATCAGTGCCAGTGCTACTACGGTACCAGCTAGAATATCTGCGCGAATATTGGAAAACCATTCTCGCTTCAAAACCTTTGTATTCAAATTGTCTGCTCCTTTAAGGTCAAGTTAGAAATACTAGCTTCAAGTTCGAGATTTTAGATTAGATGAGAAGTGAGACATAAAAGGTCGTTCAAATATGCAATGGAATATATAAGCAACTACTAGTGACAATGGCACAGCAAATAGGAACCATTTGACAGCCATCATTGTTGGTGACAATTGCTGGCTCAGCAGAAATTGGTGTACTAGCCAAACTACAGGAGCATGTGTGATGTAGAGGCTGTAGGAGAATACCCCCAGTTCAACGACTATTCGGGATTCCAGAATGATGCTGAGAACAGGAGGAAGACTCTTGCCTTTAATTAAAAAGTTGGTGCAGTAAATCAGAAAACAAGCCGTCCCAAGGGCAACAAAATAATGGACAATCCACTGTGGAAATCCTGGGATCAAATCAAATCGTAACCACTCACCCAAGAATGCAAAGCTAGCAAATACAGCTGCTAGCACACTCCACGGTAATGACTTGTTTATCCACATCAAAGATGGTTTTTGGGAAAAATTGATCTCTGCTGCAGCCATTCCTAGGGCAAAAAGACCGATAAACCAAGGACAGGCATGAAAGGAGATCTCCTCTCCCATCAGATACTTCAGTCCTAGTCCCAGTGCGATCGCGATCCCGACTGTGGCAAATAAGCCCACGCGCCGCCAGATTGGAATCAACAGAACAGCAAATATAAAGTAAATTTGCCACTCTATGGCAACAGTCCAGGTTGGTCCATCAATTGTGTTGAGATGTAAGCCAAAATTTTGAAGCAATAGAAGATAAACCAGCAAATCATGAAACGAGAAGGAAGGAGAGAACAAACCATGCAGAGGATTGAATCCCTCTTGATACCAACTCAAATCAATTGTGTGCTCTAGCAAGAAGATGACTCCACTCAAAGCAGCACAAAACAGCAGTGCTGCATAGTAAGGTGGCAGAATTCGTCGCACACGCCGTTTCAAAAAACCTAGCAATCCTCCGGAAAAATACTTCTTATTTGAGCGCACCACAGGAAGCATCAGACAGTAGCCGGAAAGAACGATAAATATGACAACGGCAAAAATTCCATATCTGAGCAACTTTGTCACAGGTAGCCACAGCAGGCTTGGCTGTAAAGTATCATCAAGAGCCCAACTGTGAACTAGAACTACGTAGAGCGCTGCTAAACCACGGATTCCATCCAAGTACGCCAAGCGAATGCGGTTGTTAGTGCTTTTTTCACCGTTCATAGTAGAAGAATCAAAAATTTAAGTGTGCAAGCCAATCTTGTGAATGACACAGATGACATTCCTTGAGTCATTCAAGCTATGTGAGTACCTGAAATCTCGAATAATGAAGAGAACAGGCTATTGCTGCAGATCTTGCTTTCGGCAAACTAAAATATAGTCATGTCACTAGTACCGATTCATGCAAACATCATGATTCGGCGACATGGCACAAATATAGATTTGATGTCAGGACTAGTGCTATTGAGGGATAAGCAGTCTTTTAAGCTATCACCTAGCTATATTTTTACTTTCCCTACTATTTGGCGAAATCTTGTGATGATAACTCTCTCCAAGCAGCTTGGCACAATAGAGAAGCCAAGCCTCTAATTTCTACCAAGAGAGTCATTTACTTACATCAACTTATGGTGGAGTCAAACCACCAGGAATTCTTACAGCAGCTACTCTTTGAAGAACAAGAGCATATGCTACAAAAAGACGACCCTTTAGCAATGGTTGCTGGATGTGAGCTACGAGGATTGATCTGATAAAATCTGTCTCAAACATGATAAATAACCTCTGAGTTTCAATTGTGCAGCTTTTATCTTTTCTGCACAACCTCACTATTTCGCAACTGCTCTCGACTAAGACTAATTGCAAAAACTCCAATTAACTATTGAAAACGCAAATAGACTTTAACAGACAGTTTACATGTTACTTTGGCTGTACTAACTTAGCTTATGTAAGAAAGTATGTGTGCCTATAAGTTTATAGTGCATTTGTATGCACGCTTAGCTTTTTAACAAAGAAACAAGCTTATGTGAGTTGCTTCATTTGCTCATTACACAATAGACCTTAACATCTAGACCAATGTGATAGGCAACAGATTTTAAACTTTTTCACCAAAACTTTAAGAAATATAAATAGAGTCTTTACAGATTCTATATAAATCATCGAAGCTAACCCCAATTTTGGCATCAAACAAAACTGGGGTGGGGCGACAATTGTCTAAAAATTTGTGATAACAAGTTAATTCAACCACCAGCTACAGCAGGGACGATACTCACTTCATCTCCATCTTTTAAGGATGTCTCTGTCCCATCCAAAAAGCGGATGTCCTCACTGTTAACGTACAAATTTAAAAAACGTCTTGGCTTACCTTCTTCATCGCACAAGCGCGATTTGATACCAGGATAGGTTTTTTCTAAGAAGTCAAAAAGTTCAGAAATATTACTACCATTGCATTCTAGGGTAGCTTCGTTGTTCGTAAATTTCTGTAGAGCAGTAGGAATTAAAACTTTTACAGCCATGGGTATGAGAAAGTTAGGAATTAGGAATTAGGAGTTGGGAGTTAGGAATGAGGAATTAGGAGAGTGGGATTCATTATGAATTAAATATCATAACTCCTCATGCACAACTGAGCACTTCTAACTAAACTAGGACTTGCTGCCATTCTAGGCGTTCAAGTGTCCGAGAGCGTTCTAGCGCCCGTTCAAAGCTATCGAGTTTTGCTTCGATTGTCAAAGGTTCGCCAATATATCCTTGTACGGCTTCTTGGGTTTTCAAACCATTGCCTGTAATGTATACCACGGTAGTTTCATCTGGGTCAATCTTGCCAGCTTCTACCAATTTTTTCAATACGGCAACAGTGGTGCCACCTGCTGTTTCGGTAAATATACCTTCTGTTTCTGCCAGCAGCTTAATACCTTCAATAATCTCAGTATCCGTCACTGTTTCTATATTACCGTTAGTTTTCTGAGCTATCTCTACAGCATAAACTCCATCAGCTGGGTTACCGATCGCAATTGATTTTGCAATGGTATTTGGCTTCACTGGTTTGATAAAGTCGCGTCCTTGTTTGTAAGCTTCGGCGATCGGTGAACAACCATCTGCTTGAGCACCACTAAACCGGACGTTTTTCCCTTCTACTAGGCCAAGTTGGACAAATTCATTGAAGCCTTTGTAAATTTTTGTAAACAATGAACCAGAACCGAGAGGAACAACAACATGATCGGGAAGTTGCCAATCTAGCTGTTCTGCAACTTCAAAAGCCAAAGTCTTAGAACCTTCTGAGTAGTAAGGACGGAGGTTAATATTGACAAAACCCCAACCATGTGTGTTTGCAACTTCACAACACAAACGGTTGAGTTGATCGTAGTTGCCTTGAACAGCCATGAGGGTGGGACTGTAAATCAGACTACCCAGAATCTTACCTGCTTCTAGATCAGCGGGGATAAATACACAGCAATCTAACCCAGCATGTGCCGCAAAAGCAGCGGTAGAATTTGCCAAGTTACCTGTGCTAGCACACGAAACAGTTGTGAATCCTAATTCTCGTGCACGTGAAAGTGCAACTGAGACCACCCGATCCTTGAAGCTGAGGGTGGGCATATTAACAGCATCATTTTTAATGTACAGCTTGTTTAATCCAAGGCGACGTGCTAAGCGATGGGAACGAACTAAGGGAGTCATACCAGTTCCCACATCTATGACATTGTCAGTAGTCACAGGCAAAAAGGAACGGTAGCGCCAAATTGAATTTGGTCCTGCTTGAATGCTTTCACGAGTTACCGTACGACTGAGAAGGCTGTAATCATAGATAACTTCCAGTGGTCCAAAGCAGAACTCACAAACATGAGTGGCTTTTAGTTCATATTCCTCACCACATTCCTTACACTTTAGGGCTTTCAAAGTGGCAGTGGTAGCTTGGGTGTTGGAGAGTGTCGCCTGGTTCATAAACTAGCTTTCTGTGGATTCGTGTTAACTGTCGCCTGATGCTATCACGAGCCTAAATAATTCGTCAAACATACCCGACAAAAAAAGTCGGGTATTGGAGGATATTTGTAGAGACGTATCATGCTACGTCTCTACACACCCGTGTTATTCTGTACGTAGGTTATGACTAAAGGTGGAAGCAAGTTTTCAAGTTGAGTGATAATGGCGTGATCAAACTCTGACCAAACTCGCGGATGACCAAAAACACAAGGCTGTAAAATTCCCCAGAGTTGGCCATCTTGACACAAATGGGCATGAATCAATGCCTGATGTCCAAAGTTCTTTTTCTCATACTCTTTATTGAGAGTTTGGGGACTGGCTGTGTCTACATCTTCAACATAAATAGAAGGTTTAGCTTGGAGTGCAGCGGCGAATAGAGGGTCTTCTTCGGGTAACGATGCTGGTTCTAATTTCCAGTCAGGGTGTATTATGTATGGGATCTCTTGATTTCGCCGCCAGCAATATGCAACTTTGCCCAACTTAGTTTGTGGATTTCTCAGATATAGAAAACAGCGATCGCACTGCAAGACTTCTCCTAGTGCTGGCAGTAGGGCAGAAAATATAGAATCTGGCGTGCTCTGTTTGTCTAAAATACTTTGTAGAGTTTCTGGGAGAGTAAAGTCAGTCATAAAAGGGCAGATCATTAACTTGAGCCTATCTTCTCAAGGGCCTGCAATTGAAAACATCAATCCACTGATATATAGCAATCCTATTTGTGAAAAATGAGAATCCCGGTTTCTCCACGAAACCGGGATTCTGAGGCTTGTCAGACCTTCATTCAAAGCTCACTTTGAGCAAAGACAAATCATCATTAAAAGTTGCTGAGGCGCTAAGTGTGCGAATCTGTGATAGAACTTGCTGGAGATCGGAGGAATTGGACTTTCGGTGCTGAGTCAGGACATCAATGAAATCATCAACAGTCCAAATGTGACCATCTGGCTGCTGAATTTCGTAACTACCATCGCTAAATATATATAAAGTGCTGCCTTTTGCAATTTTCAAAACTCTATCGTCATAGCTAGCATCGAGAAAAAAGCCGATTGGCATGTTGAGAGAGTCTAATTGCTGAACTTTGATGTTTGTTGGAGAAGTACCAAATAGCAGCACACCAGGGGGATGTCCAGCACTTGAATAAATAAGTTGATGTTTCCGGCGATTGTAAACACCGTACCAAATTGTAAAATACTTATCGTTGTGGTTACTCATCTGGAAGTGATGATTCAGGGCTTTGAGCACTGCACTTGGTTGGTAAAAATTTGTTCTGGGTAGAGACTGCGATCGCAAGACATTGAGTACTGATACAGACAGCAGCGCTGAGCCGACTCCATGTCCAGACACATCTAACAGATAAATCGCCAAATGCTGATCATCAAGCCAATAATAATCAAAGCAATCACCACCTAGCTGTATTGAAGGAATGAATATAGCTTCTGTAGCGACTTCTCCTACTAGAGGTGCAGGTAAAAGAGATTTGACATAATCAGCTGCTTCAGCTAATTCTGCTTCCAAAATTTGCTTTTGAGTTTGCAAATTCAGATTCAAGATTTCCAAGGTTTGTTTTTGGCTTTGTAAATCTTGATTGAGTTGATGTAACCTCAAGCCAGCTCTTACCCGTGCTTTTAATTCATTCATCTCAATTGGCTTGGAAACAAACTCATCTGCACCAGCATCAAGTCCTCTGACCCGATCTTCTTCTTCTCCTGGAGCTGCTCCCTTAGCAGTCAAGAGAATGAAAAAAGTTGTTGCTAACTCTGGGTCTGTCTTAATCCGACGACACACTTCCAGCCCATCTAACTCCAACATCATCCAGTCACAAATAATCAGAGCAGGACGTGTGCATTTTGCGATCGCGATTCCTTCTTCACCATTGCTGGCTGCAGTCGTTTCATAACCCTGATTTTGGAGTGTTTTGCTCAGTACCATCAGTACAATCGGGTCATCATCAATAATCAGAATTTTAAACATAAATCACAGATTAAAAAAACATAAGTTAAGACAATTTGGAATTTTAATAAACATTTAAAATGACATGACAATCAATATTGAAATAAGTTAAATTTGTTGAATGCTATTATATTCTCTAAATTTAGAAAAAGTGAAAAATAAAATTTATTTGAAAGTCAATACAGATCTCACCGCAATTCTTGAAATTTTGTTATGGTTTGAGCAGATAAATTTACCTCCTCTTTTTAACAAAGAAAGCTGGTGGGAATGTCAAACTCTACTCATAGAGGGATTTACTAACATTGTTGAACATGCGCATAAAAGTTTACCAACTGAAACTCCTATAGAGATAGAGGCTGAGCGATTGAATGAATGCATAGAAATTCGGCTTTGGTCACTTGGACAACCCTTTGACTTAGAGAAAAAATTGCAAGAGACATCTAAATTTGAGGAGAATGATGAAGCTCGTGGACGTGGCTTAAAAATCATGTCAGTACTAGCTGATAAGTTGAGTTATGAGTGTATGCCAGATAATCGTTACTGTTTATTTATGAGTAAATGTTGTAGTCATCCTGTTTGAGTAATTAGGTGCAAATAAAGCCAACTATGTCCTAGCTTTATGCCCATGCCCCATACCCTATGCTCTTGAGTTTCCCCCTGTTTGCAAATCTTTTACTACAGATTGAATGCCGCTGATGGATTCTTCCAACTCTGAAATTAAGTTGGATGTGCCTCTCCGTTCTTTATTGTGAGCCAGTTGTTCTAGTTTTTGTGCAGCTAGATTCATGCTTCTAGCACCTATATTTGCACTAGAACCCTTTAAGTGATGGACTTCTTGCTCAAAACGCAAAAAGTCATTGTTATTGACTGCCACTTTGGTTGCTTCTATATGAGATTGGGTATCTTCAACAAACATTTGCAATATTTCTAATTCAAATTCTGGATTGTTTTCTGAGATCTGGTGTAAGTGCTCCCAGTCAATAAGTAAGTTACGTGAATTCATATCTGTCATAGCATCTGTTTGCATAAGCACAGTTTTTTCTTGGGTCGAAAGTATAACACTTGCCCAATGCTCTAAAGTTTCTGCCAATTTCTCTTTCAAGACAGGCTTGCTCAAATAGTCATCCATACCTGCATCAAAACACATTTGTCGGTCTTCTTTCATAGCATTAGCCGTCATAGCAATGACTATAGGACGGCGACGACTGGCAAAAGAGCTTTCCTGCCAACGATAAATTTCTCTTGTGGTTTCTAAGCCGTCAAGAATCGGCATTTGGCAATCCATGAGAATCACATCGTAAGGTACTTTTTCCAATAACTGTAAAACTTCTTTGCCATTGGCAACGACATCAGTTTCATAACCCAAACTCTTGAGTTGCTTGGTAGCTACTTTCTGATTTACCAAATTATCCTCAGCTAACAAAATTCTTAACTTGGATCTCGTAGAGTTCGAAAGCGACTGAGGAGATGACGTTCTCCTGCTCACTCCCTCTATCCCCTTGTCCTTCTTCCTTTCCTCCAGCTCAGGCTGGATTTCCAAGACAGTTAGAATAGTATCGAGTAGACGAGATGGCTTAACAGGCTTGACCAGATAAGCAGCAAATCCTATCTTCATTGCCCGTTGTACTTCATCCCGTTGATCAGTAGATGTTAACAGAATTAAAGGTATCTTGGAGAGATTTGCATCCGCCTTAATTTGCTCTCCTAAAGTCATACCATCTGTATAAGGCATTTGCATATCAACTAAAATGACATCATAAGATGTCTTATCCGTCACAGCATTGTGAATAGCGACTAGAGCCGTCGCTGCATCAGATGCCTCATCTACCTGCATTCCCCAATGGCTAGCTTGATGATAGATAATTTTGCGATTGGTCGCGTTATCATCTACGATTAAGACACGTCGATTGCTAAGCAGACCATAATCTTGTAATGAGTCAACAGAGTCTTGTGCAAGAGCAAAAGGAATTTTAAACCAAAATTTAGCTCCTTCTCCTAGACAACTTTCCACCCCAATTTCTCCTCCCATCAAGCTCACAAGTTCCTTGCAGATAGCTAACCCCAAACCTGTACCACCATACTTACGGGTTGTAGAAGCATCTACTTGGGTAAAGGGGGCAAAAAGTTTGCGTTGATCTTCGGGGGTAATGCCAATACCAGTGTCTGTCACCATAAAAAGAATTGTTGCTGTCGTTGAGGTTTTTCTTGACAATTCGGCTTTTATGACGACCTCTCCTGTACTCGTGAACTTGATAGCATTACTGATTAAGTTCATCAGAATTTGTCGCAAACGACCCACATCTCCTTGAAGCTGAGTAGGAACACTGTGATAAACCAATGCTGCAATTTCTAATCCCTTTTTATGAGCTTGGGGAGCAAATAAATCTAATACATCTTCCACACATGTGGATAGGTCAAAGTCTAGAGTCTCTAGAGCCATCTCCCCAGCTTCAAGTTTAGACAAATCTAAAATTTCGTTGATTAGGGTCAACAAGGCATCTCCGCTAATGCGTATTGTTTCAACAAAATCTTTTTGCTCAGCAGTCAGAGAAGTTTCTAACAATAGTCCAGTCATCCCTAATACGGCATTCATAGGGGTGCGGATTTCGTGGCTCATGTTTGCCAAAAAGGAACTTTTGGCAAGAGATGCTAACTCAGCTTGATGACGGGCAACTTCTAGTTCTTGCCGCTGAAGAGTTTCTGCTTGTAGCAGTTGGGCTTGAGCGATCGCAATACCTACTTGGTCTGCAAGTTCTCTCAACAGATGAGTTTCAAAACTAGACCATTGACGTGAATGAGTACACTGATGGACAATCAGTAACCCACTTAGCTCTTCCTTGACCAGAATTGGCACAACCAAATTTGCTTGAACGCCAAAGTGTTTGAGTAATTCCACATGAGTGAGCTGAACTCCTGTCACATCCAAGTCAGTAACTTCCGGGATCTGTCCTCGACGATACTGCTGTAAACAGTATTGCTGAGAGAATTCAGATCTCAAGTAATCCTCAGTGTTCTTGTGTCCTCTAATCCTCGAACAACCAGGAGAGACGGCTTCAGTGATGAAATTTCCCTGATCATTTGGCAACAGCTGATAGATTAGAACTCGATCCCAATTCAGCATCTTTTGTAATTCAGTCACCGTCGTCTGCAGAATTTCTTCAATTTGTAAAGATTGACGGATCTTGAGAGTGATTTCAGTAAATAGTTGATATCGCCAGGTTAGCTGTTTTTCAGCTTGTTTTTGTTCAGTGATGTCAATGCCAGTAGCAATAATGTATTCAACTGCTCCTTCATGATCTCTAAGTATAGTGCTCGACCATGCAATCAGCCGTTGACGACCATCCCTAGTGACCCAATAGTTTTCATACTCTTTGAGCTTTTGCTTATTTTGTAGCTGCTCAAAAACTGCTTTAGCTTGCTCTACCTCTTCGGGAAGTAAAAATAAATTCCAGAAATATCTACCTCTGACCTCATCAAACGAGTAACCTGTCGTTTGTTCACAAGCCTGGTTGAAGCGGATGATTCGCCCCTGCGGATCTAAAACAAGCACCAAAGCACTGACTGTATCAACCACTGCAGAGATAAAGTTGCGTTCTTTTTGAAGCGATTCCTCTGTTTGTTTGTGCTCAGTAACTTCACGATAGATAAGATAGTAGACCAATGCAAGGATAACAAAACTGAAACTGATGGCGATCACAACTGTCAAAATTGAGTTTTGAGCAGTGGTGACTACTGCTTGCGATTGCTGCTGAAGCAGATTGCTTTCCTCATGTTCCATCTCATAGAGAATGTTGTGAATTTCCTCCATGAGCTTGTGTCTCTTCTGGGGAAGAATTTCTTGTAAGGCTGCTTCAACTCCCTTTGTTTGACGCAAATCAATACTGAGCTTGAGTTCTGACAGTTTTGCTGTGATTAGAGGTTTAAGCAGCTTGTTAATCTGTTGTTGGTTTGGGTTATCTGCTGTTAGATTCTTCAGATTTTCTATTTTTTGCTCAACTTTGGTTACTGCCAGTTGATATTGTTTTAGATAAATTTGGTCTCCAGTGAGGATGTAACCACGTTGTTCGGTCTCAGCATCCTTCACCTGAGAGAACAAATCCTCTAAAGTGTTGATTTTTTGTTGAGTTTTTCTAATTTGATAACTACTATTAATAAATACATTTGTCTGATGATACGAGACTGCGCCAATCAGAACTAAAATTGCCGAGGCCAACCCAAACCCTTGAACAATTCTGGTGAAGAATCGCCTACGTTCCTTTTGTACCTGTTTGCGCTGGGTGGTTGTCAGTAGCAAACTTGCGAGGTTGCGCCGCATCTCCATTTGCTTGATGACTTGGCGACCTATAATTCGTAATGCCTCCACTTGCTCTAATGTGAGTTCTCGTGGAACATGGTCTATCACACACAATGTTCCTAGTGACAGTCCTTCAGGGTTAGTCAAAGGTACACCAGCGTAAAAGCGAACATTGGGCGCGGATGTGACTAGTGGATTTGTCGCGAACCGTTCATCGGTTGTGGCATCAGAAACGATAAAAACGTCATCAGCTTGAAGGATAGCGTGAGCGCAAAATGCAACATCGCGAGGTGTTTCTAGCGCGTCTATACCTACTTTTGACTTGAACCACTGGCGATCGCTATCCACCAAGCTAATTAAAGCGATCGGAGTTCCACAAATATACGACGCCAAATGGGTAAGATCGTCAAAAGACGCTTCAGCAGGAGTATCAAGGATTTTATACTGCAGAAGAGCTTCAATTCTTTGTGCTTCATTATCAGGTAATGGTGCTTTCATTCTTAGTCATTGGCCATGAATCATTAGTTACACAAGACATTCATTCAATTAATGGCAGTAGTTTGCCTAAAAGTGTTAGCGTAATTCCACTTAAAACTTTTATCAGGCTACTGTTGAGCCTCTTCCCTAGACTGTAAATATCCAATTTGCACTGACGCAACATTATGAAACGACGTTGCCGAATCAAAGTATGAATGTGCAATTCACGGATATGTAGAGACGTAGCAGTGCTACGTCTCTACAACAACGTCTCCACCAATACGTGTAATTACTTAATTCCAATAATAATTTGGTTGTATTTATGTCATTTCTACTGAAGCCCATCTTAACCCTAATAGCTTAAGTTAGTCATGGCAAAATTCAAGGACTGCATCCATCCCAATCCCAAATAAATCATAACCCCCCCTGTCCCCCTGTCCTCCTTGTCCCC
>Ga0070738_10005262_pt1 | contig 14530 bp, 14 predicted proteins | sample Coa_R2_2_FD_66446 | JGI IMG/M metagenome (GOLD analysis project Ga0070738, IMG submission 66446) | Surface soil microbial communities from Centralia Pennsylvania, which are recovering from an underground coalmine fire - Coalmine... | ecosystem: Environmental > Terrestrial > Soil > Unclassified ...
GAGAGGACCGTCGCAAGCTCCGGGATCGCCATCCCAAACGCGAATTCGTCGCCACGATCGCCGGGATGATCGGGCCGTTGTTCGATCAGGTCATGATCAATAACCGCCACGTCCCAGTGAGGATTCGACTTCTGCCATGGCTCCTCACGCACGAGATCGAGGAAGCGTGCCCCGATCACCTGCTGCCGCACCGGATCGAAACTATTGTCCACGTACCAGGGGGTTCCCCAGTAGGGGCTCCCCTCCGGTCGCGATGGGATATACCACGTACCGAAAGGCCGAATGGTCGTTGGCGGAAGCGCCAAGCCGGCCTGATGACCAATCGCGTAGACCAGCCGCAGGAAGTCGCGCACTGCCGTGATAACGAGACGAGCCTCGGACAGCTCGACCCCCTGCGTCCACATGATCGAAACCGGCTTCATTATCCCTTCCGGTCGCCTGCCCGCCTGGAATGCCATCACTTCCCGTTGCCGCCGGAACTCTCGAGGGCATTATTGCGAACGCTTGCGCGATCGTCAACGTTGCTCCTTGCTGCCGCGGCACGCCCCCTCTCTGCGCGGATGCCGCAGAGAGAGCAAGGTAAGCTCAGGGCGGGCGAGCAGGCGCACTCGCTGCCCGCTGGTTCCCAGTCCGCGATTCACATATAACGGAATCCCCCGGACGACGAACAGTCCGCTTGCGAAGCGCGTTGCTGACCGCGCAAGGGCGATGTTGCTGAGGACTGGCAGATGGATCTGGGCTCCGTGGCTATGCCCCGCCAGGGCAAGGTCAAACTCTCCCTCGGAGAGATCAAGGAGAAGATCGGGGTAGTGGGTGAGCAGGATACGCGGCCGCTCGCCTGGAGGGATCAGCCTCAGGGCCTCCACGAGCCGGTCATGGCTGGTATATCCATCCCCGACCCCGACAAACCAGAGGGTTGCCCCATTGCGCCGAAATGCAACTGCGCGGTTATCGAGAAGATCGATCCCCAGACCGGCAAAGCAGCGTTCGAGCGCGCGGCGGTGCCGCGGACCGTACCGGTAATCGTGGTTCCCAAAGACAGCATAGACCGGCCGAATATCCAGGCGCGCAAGCACCTGCTCCAGAACATCAGCCGCCTCGCGCACGGCCAGATAATCGCCCGTCAGGACGACCACATCCGGCCGCGCCGCGTTGCAGGCCCGGATCGCCCGGAGGACCAGCCCGTCGCCGAGCGCGCTCCGATCCAGGTGAAGGTCCGAGAGCTGGGCGATAACCAGTCCATCAAGAGCGGGGGGAAGGCTGGGCACATCAATGGACAGTCGCCGCACCTCGAGCCATGACGGCTCGATAAACCGCGCATACGCCGCGACGCCGACGAGAACGCCTCCCAGTCCGACCGCCACGTAACGGGCAATCTCCGAAGCCGCCAGAGTCCTCCGCACACTGGCGAGCAGCCGGACAGCCGCCCCATGCGTGCCCGCACTCCCCCGACCATTCCTGCTGATCTCTATACCCCCTCGCGCCCGGGCACGGCCCGACGCAAGCCGATCATCCAGCCAGTCCATTCTGCCCCCTACTGCCCAGGCTGTTCCTTCTCTCTCCTCATGACACGGTCATTCGACGCGCGCCGGCCCAGCCGTCCGTCTGCGGCGTCCCGTTTGTTTGATCCCTGGCATATGCCTTGCCGGACGCGATGGCGACCGCGAGATTCGCGAGTCGATCCTCTCCAGGATCAAGAACAGGACCCAGCCTGCCCCGGCGCGTCCGCCCCGGGGAGGAGTAGACAATGAAGTGCCCGCGCTGCAAAGGTGAACGGACGTTTCTCAGCTGGCTCCGCGAGTTCACTGTCCAGTACTGGTGCGAGGATTGTCACGCTGGCTTTGACGTCGACCGTCACGCCTTGCGGTCAATTGGAAGCCTGAAAACACCGTCCAACGGCCCGGGAGGACAGCCGTCGGCACCGGTCAGCTCCACCGATCAACGCTGACCCGGGTCGCTCGTCCCGGGCGCTGTCAGGAGTGCATCGGCTGGGCGGCATCATTCGGCCAGAGATAATCCATGAGCTGTCGCGCCATCGGCGAAGCTACCTGCATACTCTCGCCGCGTCCTTCCACCATCACCAGAATCAGGTAGGTCGGGTGATCCGGTGGGGCATAGCCGACAAACCAGGCGTGTGCAAGCGGTCCCTGGTTCTCAGCCGACCCCGTCTTCGCGGCCATGGGATGCTTGTAGGTGCGGAAGGCATAGTACGCTGTGCCGAGCGGCGTACTGGTCACGCCGCGCATGCCCTCATGAATCGCCTGCAGCGTCGCCGATGATACCGGCAGGCGGCCGACTGGCTGCGCAGTGAACTGCTTGACCACGTTCCCTTTCACATCCACGATCTTCTGCACCAGGATCGGTGGACGCCGCACCCCATCATTAGCGATAGACGAGTAGGCATTCGCCATCTGGATCGGCGTAGCCTGGAGAAAGCTCTGGCCAATCGCCAGGGTTACACTGTCGCCAGGGTACCAGGGCTCCTTCAGGGTCGCTTCCTTCCACTTTGGATCTGGAACGACACCAGCCGCCTCGTCGACGCCGTTGATGCCCGTTGGCTGTCCCAGCCCAAACTGGCGTGCGAAGGTCGGGAGAATGAACGGATCCTTCTGGTGCAACGCGAGCCCGATGGTGTAGAAGGTGGGATCGCAGGATCCAGTCAGGGACTGGATGAGATTGAGCATGCCCTGCGGCTCCCAGTTGTGCAGGGGGTAGCCGGGAAGTCCGTGCCACCAGTAACTGCAGTCAAAGACGCTGGACGGACGGTAGCCCAGTACCTCCATCCCGGCGGCCATGGTGATCACCTTGAAGATCGAGCCGGTCGGGTAGACCCCCTCGGTCGGCCGGTTGATCAAGGGACGGTCCGGTGAGGTGGTCAGGGCCTGCCACTCCTGGTCGGACATGCCGGTGATGAACGTGTTCGGATCGAAGCGTGGATAGCTCGCCATGGCCAGGACGCTGTTATCCTGCGGGTTCATCACGATGATACTGCCGTCCAGCTTGCCCAGGATCTTTTCCGCCTCTCGCTGGATGTCCAGGTCCAGACTGAGGACTACATCATCGCCCGGCACGGCATCACGCTGAGCGATGATCTTGACGACATCGCCGGTCGGCGCGATGATCGCGAGCTTCCCGCCGGGCTGTCCGGCCAGGTAGGAGTCCGCCCATTTCTCCACGCCCGCACGGCCGACGTAGTCATCAGCGGTGTAGCCCTTGAGCGCCAGCGTCTTGAGCTCGTCGGCGGTGATCCGACCGATGTAGCCCACGATGTGCGAAGCCACCTCTCCCTGCGGATAGACCCGGATCGGCTTGCGCCGTAGCTCGACCTCCGGGCGCGGATCGAACGTCTGGTGCAACTCTGCCTCGAGAGAGCCAGGAACATCGCCGAGCGGGATGTACCAGTCCGGGGGCTGATTCGCGTAGATCTTCGCGAGCTCCTCCGGACTCTTGTGCAGGTACTGCCCGATGAGCGCAAGGGTCTGCTGAGCCTGCGGATCATCCTTCAGCTTGCCTGGAACGATTCCGATCTCCTCCCGAAAGCCCATCATCGCCAGCGGCCGTCCCTTGCGGTCCAGGATGCTGCCCCGGCGAGTAGGTAGGCGGAACATGTGCACCACGCTCCCCGGGGTCAGTTCGGCATAGAAGACCGAAGGACGCCAGTCAACCCGCCACTGCCCGTTCTCGAGGACCAGTGGAACGCTGTTGTTCTGCTGGAATGTCCCGACCAGGATGGTCTGGAACTCGACGGTAAAGGGGACCTGGACCGAGGCGCCATTGCCGGCTCCACGTGGGACCATCGGGATGGAGGTGATCCGTGGGGTCACCTTGATAATAGTTGACTCGTCAGTCAGCTGTCGGTAGGTATCGATGAACTGTTTCTCGGTGAGCGCCGCCTTGGCTTCCGAGGACAGCAGGGCGTACATATCCTGATAGCGCCCGGCGCTCCAATCCTTGAGGAACTCCGAGGCCGTCAGCTCCGGCGGCGGAACGCTCGGCAGTGGGACTGGCGTCTCCACCTCCACCGTGAACGTTGGGGTTGCCTCGACCTGCAGCGCCTGGGCCGCCTCTGGTTGGACGAGCGCCAGCACGCGCCAGGCCAGGCGCTGGCCTTGGCTTTCCAGAGAGTGGCGGAACAGGTAGCCGCCAACCGCGGCCACGAGCACGAAAATAATGAGGCTTGGCCAGAGAGAGGCGCCGGATCGGCGCCGACGATAGGCCATGGAAACACCCCCACCGCGCGCCAGCCGGTGACCAGCCTATCCAGCCGACGCTACCACCACAGCTTGTCAGCCATCTCCTGCTCGAAGGTCCCGGCGTCCTTGGCCCACAGCCCGGTGCTCAGGTATTTCCAGACGCCGTCAGCCAAGAGGGCAACGATGGTTCCGTGCTCCATATTTTGGGCGATGCGGAGGGCTGCGTACATTACAGCGCCGGAAGAAATGCCGCCGAAGATGCCTTCGTAGAGCGCCAGCCGCCGCTGGGCCTCCAGCGCCTGGCCACTCGAGCAGATGATCTTCCCGTCCAGGAAGTCAAGGTCGAGGATCGGGGGAATATAGCCATCTGCCAGGCTCCGAAGCCCCTGGACGAGATCCCCCTGCTCCGGCTCGACAGCGATAATCCGAACGCGCGGATTGTGCTCCTTGAGACGCCGGCCCACCCCCATCAGCGTGCCGCCAGTGCCCAGTCCGGCCACGAAGACATCCACCTCCGGCACGTCCTCGACGATCTCCGCCCCAGTCGTCAGGTAGTGGGCACGCGGGTTCATCTCGTTCCCGTACTGATACGGCATATAATAGTCGCCGTCGTTGACGAGCTTGAAGGCGAGATCAATCGCGCCATTGCTCCCGAGCCGACCGTCGGAGAGCACCACCTCGGCGCCGTACAGGCTGAGCAGCTGACGCCGCTCCACACTCACATTCTCCGGCATGACGATCTTGACCGGATACCCCTTTACCCGCCCGACCAGCGCTAGCGCGATCCCTGTATTCCCGCTTGACGGCTCGAGAATTGTCTTGCCCCTGGTCAGCTCACCCCGCCGTTCGGCCTCTTCGATCATCGCCAGGGCGATGCGATCCTTCACGCTTCCACTCGGGTTTTGCCCTTCCAGCTTAACCAGGATGCGCACCCCCGGCTTCGGGGAGAGACGCCGGAGCTCGACCACGGGCGTATGCCCGATCGTCTCGAGGATATTGGAGTAGACCCGGCCCCGGGAGCGGCGGCGCGAGGAGGAAACCGGCACCGACGCGCTCACCTTACCCGCCAGCAATGGCCGGAAGGATCGACACCACGTCGCCTTCCTTCAAAGGGGTATTCAGCCGGTCGAGGTAGCGAATGTCCTCGCCATTGCGGTAAATATTGATAAATCGATGCACCGTGCCGTCGCTGTTGATAATCTCGGCCTTCAGACCGTGGTACCGACGGTCCAGATCATCGAGGAGCTCGGCGATCGTTCGCCCCTCGCCCTGAACCGTGTGCGCCCCGGTCGTGAACTTGCGCAGGACCGGCGGCACGCGTACCTCCACTGCCACGGTGGCCTCCGTCATGACGCGTCCATTACCGCGCCCGGCTGACCGCATTGTTTGTGAACCGGGCGAGCGTGACCATTATAACACAAGGGACTCGGGAATCTCGACAATTTACCGTTGACGCACGCCATAGCCCGGCGTATCCTCAGCGGGAGATGCGGCCCCAGGGGACTGCGGGCGATCCCTTCATCGGAGGCGGCGCGTGTCGTTACCAATCACTCCCGATCCGACCGAGCGGCGCCCATTTGGGCGCACCGGTCTTCTCGTCACCCCGATCTGCATCGGCTGTGCACCACTCGGTAATATGCCGGAGACGTTCGGCTACGCCGTCGGGGAGGAGCAGGCACTCGCGACGATCCGGGCAATCTTTCACGGACCGGTGAACTTCCTCGATACCGCCGCCTCGTACGGTGACGGTGAGAGCGAGCGCCGGATTGGCATCGTCCTCCGCGAGCTCGGCGGCCTTCCTGCCGGCTACGTCCTGAGCACCAAGGCCGACCGGGACCTCCAGACCGGCGACTTCAGCGGCGACCAGATGCGCCGGAGCGTCGAGCGGAGCCTGCGCCTCCTCGGTCTGGACCGGCTCCAGATCTGCTACCTCCACGATCCCGAACACCGCCCCTTCGAGGAGATCACCGCGCCGGGGGGTGCGCTCGACGCGTTGCGGCGGATGGCCGCCGAGGGTGTGATCGAACATCTCGGCGTCGCGGGTGGGCCGATCGATCTCATGATCCGGTACGTCGAACTCGGCTGCTTCGAGGCGGTGATCACGCACAATCGGTACACCCTGCTCAATCGCGAGGCCGAACCCCTCCTTGACCTGGCCGCACGGCACGGTCTCGCAGTCGCGAACGCTGCCCCCTACGGGAGCGGGCTGCTTGCCAAGGGGCCAGACGCATACCCACGCTACATGTACCGTGAGGCACCGCCCGCGCTCCTGGAGCGCGCTCGCCGTGCGGAGGCGCTGTGCGCGCGCTATGGGGTTCCGCTGGCGGCCGCCGCCCTGCAGTTCTCGCTCCGCGACCCGCGGATCTCTTCGACCATCGTTGGCATGACTCGCCCGGAGCGTCTTGCTCAGACAATCGAGCTTGCCCGGATGCCGATTCCGGACGAGCTGTGGAGGGAACTCGATGTGCTATGACCGGGATGCCCGCCCGCCGATCGCCCCGATCGCCGGCGGAGCAGAGAGCGCCGGCGAGATCATCCTCACCGCGTCGGACGGCGCGCGCTTCCGCGCCTACGCTGCCCGTGCAGCCCATCCGACCGGTGCAGGCGTGGTGATCCTGCCGGATATTCGGGGCCTTCACCCATTCTACGAAGAGCTGGCCGTCCGCTTCGCCGAGAACGGCATCGATGCCCTGGCTATGGATTACTTTGGCCGGACAGCCGGCACGGCACCGCGCGGTGACGACTTCGATTGGCAGCCTCACGTTGCCCAGACACGCGCCGAGACCCTGGCTGCCGATGTCGCCGCCTCAGCCGCCTACCTCCGCTCTCCGGCGGGCGGAGCCGTGCGCTCGCTCTTCACCCTGGGCTTCTGCTTCGGCGGAGCGGTTTCGTGGATCCAGGCGGCGAATCAGCTCGGCCTGGCCGGCGCCATCGGCTTCTACGGCCGTCCCCTCGGCCCGACACGTGACGGATCGCCCGCACCGATTGACCGTGTGCGCGAGTTCGCCTGCCCGATTCTCGGCCTCTTCGGGGGAGCCGACCCTGCCATCCCGGCGAGCGCCGTCGAGGCGTTCGATCGTGCGCTCAGCGAAGCGGGGATCGAGCACGAGATCGTCACCTATCCGGGAGCGCCGCACAGCTTCTTCGACCGACGGCAGACCGAATTCGCCGAGGCGTCCGCCGATGCCTGGCGTCGCGTCCTCGACTTTATCCGGTCTCACGCGGGTTGATCACCGGGCGTCTGGTATACTGGAGAAACCCCGACGCCCGGGCAGGCGCCGGTGCGTTCCCGGCCGCCCGCTTCGTGCGTACGGGCAGCGCATAGAAATGATCTGTAACCGCAGGAGGATGCTATGGCAAACAGTCGCGCGACCGCCACATGGGAAGGGAGCCTCGCCCAGGGCCACGGATCCGTCGCGGCCGGCAGCGGCGCCTTTGGGCCGGTGTCGCTGACCTGGGCCGCTCGGACCGAGCGGGCCGAGGGCATTCGGATGACAAGTCCAGAGGAACTGCTCGCCGCCGCCCATGCCGGCTGTTACTGCATGGCCCTGTCGCACGAACTGAGCCAGCGCGGCACGCCGCCCTCTCGCCTGAGTGCGACTGCTGTGGTGGCGTTCGAGCAAGTGGCAGGCGGTTGGAAGGTCACTACGTCTCGGATTAGCGTGACGGGCGTCGTGCCCGGACTGAGTCAGGACGGCTTCAGCGAGGCGGCGAACGCTGCAGCCAAGGGCTGTCCGGTCTCGAAGGCCCTGGCAGGGGTCGAGATCATCCTGGAATCAGCGAAGCTGGAAGGCTAAAGGGGGACAGCAGCACCGGCGGGGCGGGGGGCCGATTCCGTGCGGGAGCTCTACGGCACCGCCACCCGCTCGCGCTGGTGCCGCAAGGAGAGACAGGGATGTCCTGGGAGTTCGAGCGCGTGGCCGGGCCGTTCTCCTTCACCGAGGGGCCGGTCTGGACAGGCGATGCTGTCCTGTTCACCGATATCCCGTCGAACCGCATCATGCGCTATGTGCCACACACCAATGCCTGCGAGCCCCTCTACCACAATACCGGCGGGGCAAATGGCCTCGCCCGCGACCGCCAGGGACGGCTCTATGTGGCCGAGGGCGGTGCCCGCCGTGTTGCTCGCTACGAGGCCGATGGCTCGCGAATCACGCTCGCCGACCGATTTGGCGGCCGACGCCTGAACAGCCCGAACGACCTCGTGGTTGATGACCGCGGACGGGTCTGGTTCACCGATCCACGCTACGGCGACCGCTCAGACATGGAACTGGATCACGACTCCGTTTACCGCCTGGATCCGCGCGGTGATGGCTCCTGGGACATCGCACGCGTCACGTTCGATACGACCCGGCCAAACGGCATCGCCTTTGCCCCGGACTTCCGAACGCTCTACGTGGCCGAGTCCCCGCCGGCCCCACAGGGCCACCGCCAGCTCCGGGCCTACCCGGTCCGGGCCGACGGCTCGCTCGGAGAATGCCGGGTATTGCACGATTTCGGACCGCACCGCGGGATCGACGGCATGCGCGTCGACGCAGAAGGCTATATCGTCGCAACCTGCGGCTGGACCGAAAGCGGCCCCGGACCGCGTATCGCCATCTTTGCACCGGACGGCGCGATCGTTGCCGAGCATCCGACGCCAACCATCCCGACCAACTGCTGCTTTGGCGACGATGATCTGCGCACCCTCTACGTCACCGGCTACGACGGCGGGCTCTACCGCGCCCGGACGGACCGCCAGGGCGCCGTGCGTCCCTGACCTGCCGGCGGCCCCTGCTCCGAGCGCTTTCCGCGGTCGGCCTATCCTCAGCGGTGCATCCATCCCTCAAGGCGCACGGCCCACCCGGACCGGCTGACCCGGGCGACGGTCACGATCGGTTCGAGAGGAACTGGTCGATCGCCCGCGCATAGGCGCTGGCAATCAGATCCTGCACCGCCGGATCCACCGCGGCGGATGCCTCGGCCGGATTGGAGAGGAACAAGGGCTCGCTCAGGGCTCCCGGCATCTCGCTCGGGCGCAGCCGGCCGGGAACCGCTGGTCCCAGGATCACCAGATGGCGGTAGGTGCCATCCAGAGCGCCAAGGCTTTCAGTCTGCAGATCCACGTCGTCCGTCACGCCGCGATCCGGCGTATCGTAGCCGTTCGCTCGGAAAGCGGAGATCAGCGACTCCTGGATCAGCGTCGCGAATCGCCGGTTCTCGTCGCCGAAGGAACGCGCTGAATCGTAGAACGTCTCTGATCCGCCAACCGAGGGATCCGAGAAGCCGTTCAGGTGGATGCTGAGCAAAACGCGAGCGTGGCTGGCGTTCGCGCGGTCAATGCGGCGCTGAAGATCGGCAAGCACCCCATCGGGCGTGAGAGCCTTGCCATCGCTCGTATAGTCGGACGGCGCCGCACCCGGCAGCGAGTCATCGGTACGGGAGAGGACGGGAACGTATCCTTCCTGCTCCAAATAGGCAGCGGTCTTCTGGGCAATCGCCAGGGTAATCGTCTTCTCTGCGACCGTCTGGCCATCGATGGTCGTGCCAATCGTGCCCGTGTCTACTCCGCCGTGGCCGGGGTCGAGGAAGACGACCACCCCATGCGCCGCCCCCCCGGCGGCACCACTGGATCCCGCGGATGGGGTGGGATGGAACACTGGCGCCTGGAGCAGGTGCCCCGGCGCAGTGCGCTTCCATTCCTCCTTGTAGCGGGCCAGCAGTACGTAGCCGTCATCCTGGCGAGCGGACGCGCAGCCTGCGGCCACTGACAGGAGCAGAAAGATCAGGCAGCACCAGGGTACGAGCGTACGAAGAGCCACGCGTCTCCCCTTTCTTATCCATGGTGCCCGATACCAGGCACGGGGTCCATTAAAAGGGGCGTAGAAGCGCGGCGCCTCGGCGGTGCCCGTGCGGAAGCGCGCGCAAAGCTACGTTTCCTCATCGTGCTGCTGCTCCGCCTCTCCGCTTCACCTGGTATACTCTGCACCTGAGCACGGTGAGCAGGACCGCCTGGAGAAGGATTGGAGGAGCCCCATGGACTTTCCGAGCTCCCGGGTCGATGGGCAGATCGCGGCCGTGACCGGCGGCGGCAGTGGCATCGGACGGGCCGCTGCCTGGGCACTCGCCCGAGCGGGAGCAGATGTCGTGTTGGGCGAGCTCCCGCACCTCATCGGACGAGCGGAAGAGGCAGCTGATCAGATCGCCAGTGCGACCGGTCAGCAGGCAGTGGCCCTGCCGCTGGATGTAACCCAGACCGCGAGCATCGCTTCGTTCGTGGCGGGCACGGTCGAGCGGTTCGGACGTCTGGACATCCTGGTGAACAGCGCAGGGGTAAATCGAACGCGTCCTGCACTCGAGGTCACCGAGGAAGATTGGGATTTCGTCCTGGGCGTGAATCTCAAAGGGCTTTTCTTCTGCTGTCAGGCCGCGGCACGCGAGATGATCAAGCAGAAGCGGGGCAAGATCATCAACCTGGCCTCGATCAACGGGGTCGTGGGTTACGTCAAGCGCGCGGCCTACTGCGCGTCCAAGGGCGGGGTGGTCAACCTCACCCGAGCGCTCGCGATTGAGTGGGCCCCTTACGGGATCAACGTGAACGCCGTTGGCCCAACCTACATCGAGACCCCCCTGACCGTGCCGACACTGTCAGACCCGGAGACCCGGGCCGATATCTTGCGCCGTACGCCCCTCGGACGGATCGGCCGGGTTGAGGACGTTGCCGGGGCGATCGTCTTCCTGGCCAGTCCAGCGGCGGATCTCATCACCGGGCACACCTTGCTGGTCGATGGCGGATGGACTGCCTGGTAAAGGCGAACGCCAGCGGGAACAGATCGCATCCGGCGGTGGAGCCAAGGAGAAGAGCGTGAAAGTCGTCCTGCCGATGGCCGGGCTCGGTACTCGCCTCCGGCCTCACACCTATTCGAAGCCAAAGCCGCTCGTCAGCGTGGCCGGGAAGACTGTCCTCGGTCACGTCCTCGATAGTCTCCACGGCCTTCCGATTGAGGAGGTCATCTTTATCACCGGCTACCTCGGCGATCAGATCGAAGAATACGTCCGCGCACGCTATACCTTCCCGGCTCGCTTCGTCGAACAGACCGAGCTGCGCGGTCAGGCCCACGCGATCAACCTGGCAAGCGAGTATATTGATCAGCCGGTGCTGATTATCTTCGTCGATACGATTGTCAAGGCAGACCTTACCCGTCTGCTGGACGTGCAGTCAGACGGGGTCCTATACGTCAAGGAAGTCGAAGACCCGCGCCGCTTCGGCGTCGCAGTCATCGAGAACGGACGGATCACACGCCTCGTTGAGAAGCCGAAGACGCCCGTGTCGAACCTGGCCATCATCGGCGTTTACTACCTCCGCAACTGGCAGCTGCTTCGGGAAGCGCTCCGGGAGGTCATTGATCGCGACATCCAGACCGGGGGGGAGTATTACTTCGCCGACGCCCTGCAGATCATGCTTGATCGCAACGCCCACCTGGAGGCGTGGACGGTCGAGGCATGGGAAGACTGTGGGACCGTTCAGGCGCTCGTTCACACGAACCGATACCTCCTCAGCAACGGCCACGCGCGTCTGCCGGCCGAGACCGAGAACTCTGTTATCATCCCTCCCGTGTATGTCTCGCCGACGGCCCGGATCCAGAACTCCGTCATCGGCCCATACGTGAGCGTGGCTGACGGGGTCACGATCAGCGACTCGATCGTGCGCGACTCGATCCTGAGCGATGGGGCAACGATCTGCGGCGTCGCCCTCACCGAGTCGGTTGTCGGAAGCAACGCGGTGGTCAAGGGGGCATTCCGGCGGCTGAACGTCGGCGACGCCTCCGAGGTCGAGGTCGGCTGAGCGGCCCGTGCCGAGCACCGAGCGGGGTTCCGCCCATTGACAGAATAGAACATATATTCTATAGTGGGCGTGGCAAACCTCGGGAGCGAGGAGTAACGAGATGCCCGTCGAGCTGATCACCTGCCGATCGGCGCTGAACCGGGTTGACCGGATGCCGTTCCGCTGGAGCCTTAATCCCTACCGCGGCTGTGCACACAAGTGCCGGTACTGCTACGCGCGGCGGAGCCACGCGTTCTTCGACCTTGACCTCGGCCGCGACTTCGAAGAGGTCATCTTTGCCAAGCTGAACATCGCCGAGGTACTCCGCGCGGAGCTTCGCCGCCCATCGTGGCGCCATGAAACCATCGTGATCGGCACGGCAACCGATCCGTACCAGCCCATCGAGGGACGCCTTCGGCTGACCCGACACTGCCTCGCGGTCCTGGCCGATGCCGCCAACCCCTGCTCGGTCACCACCAAGGGCACCCTCGTCGTGCGCGACCGCGACATTATGCAGCAGCTCGCTCGGGAGACCCGCTTTATGGTCCACATCAGCCTTATCACCCTCGACCGCGACCTCTGGCGGCGCGTGGAGCCGGGCACACCGCCGCCGGCCAGTCGCCTGCGCGCCCTCGAACGGCTCCGCGCGGCAGGCATTCCGGCCGGCATCTTCCTCGCCCCGATCCTGCCGGGCCTCACCGACTCCCGGGCGGCAATCCAGGCAGTCGTGCAGGCAGCGGCCGATCACGGCGCAGTGGCCGTCTGGCCGGGCGTTCTGCGCCTTGCGCCGGGTCTGCGGGAGTGGTTCATTCAGTTCCTCCGTCAGGAGTTTCCCCACCTCGCCGCCAGCTACGAGCGCGGATACCGCGGCCGGGCAGATCCGCCGCCGGCCTACCGTGAGCAGGTGCTCCAGCGCGTTGGCACAGCGATCGCCCTGACCGGCCTGGACCACCGATCGCCGCCAGCTGATCCCCGGCCCGCCCGCGTCGGCTGGCAGTACGCCCTCCCGCTCGATACCGTTGCGCGGGGCACCGGCCGCGCATAGAATATCCGACGGAACCAGCAGTCCACCGTGTCGGCCGCCGAGGGCGTGTCTGTCGCGGGCGTGCAGGCCCGGTCTCTCCGCGGCAGGCGATCACGGCTGAATGTGATACCAGGCACCTCGCGGACAGCCATCCGGACAGCAATTCGGCCGGATAAGGAGCGGCGATCAGGAGACATGCTTCCTGAGCAGGGGCGGATGACGGTTCGCCAGGGTCGTCGTGATCCAGATGCCGTCCTTGCCGCTATTCCGCTCTTCAGGGGCCTCGCCGCGCACGAGCGGGCCCATCTCGCAGAATGTCTGAGGCTCCGCCGCTATCGCCGCGGCCAGACTATCTTCACCGAGGGAGAACCCGGCCGCTACCTCGTCATTCTCCTGCGCGGTCAGGTCAAGGTCGTTCTCTCGACCGCTGAGGGTGACGAAGCGATTGTCGCACTGTTTGGCCCCGGCGATTTCTTCGGCGAGATGTCCCTGCTGGACGATCAGCCGCGCTCGGCGACCGTCATCGCCCTCGAACCCGTCGAGGCGCTCGTGCTCCACCGGCAGGACTTTCGCGCTTTCCTGCGCGAGCACGTCGATGCCGCTGAGCGCATCCTGGCGGTCCTGGCTGGTCACATCCGACGACTGGACAACCAGCTCCGCCGCACTTACTTTCTCGACCTTCCCGGCCGCCTCGCTCAGAAGCTCCTCGAGCTCGGCACCGAGCGGGGGATCCGAACAGCGGAGGGCATTCAGATCAATCTCCCCCTGACTCAGAGTGACCTGGCCGGCATGGTAGGCGCCTCGCGCCAGCGCGTGAATCGCATCCTGAGCGACTGGCGCCAGCAGGGCATCATCCGGGTCGATCGCCGAGCTGTCACCATCCTGCGCCCGGACTACTTCCAGCGACAGCTCGTCTGAAGCTCGCCAGCCGGGAAAACCATCACCATCGGCCGGGATCGGCGCGACCGGAGCCGGGGTCCCGGATGGTCGCACAGTCCTCCCACGCAGAACCGGCATCAGGACGATTCGCCGATCGCTCTCCCGTGCGGAGCGCGGCGGTGCGGCGGCGCGCGATCTCCAGGCGCAACCCCTCCTCACCGCGGGCCATCGCCCAGCGATAGTTGGAGACGAGGAACGGCTTAAGGATCCACCCGAGGCGCGCTCCGAGTGCATGCCGCACCCTCCCGCGCCACTCAGCAACCACCATGACCCGCGGACCGTCCTGATCGAGGATCCATCGTCCGCGTCCCTCGATATCGCCAATCGTGTCGATCACCAGCTCGCGTGCCGCCGTCGCGGCAACGATCCGCTGGTGCCAGAGCTGGACCTGGGAAAACCACCCCCGCGTGCAGACGCAGACCTCCAATCCGACGCCGTCCGGGCCGCCATCCTCAACGAGGTCGCAGTCAAGGAACACCGCAGGCCACCAGGAGGACAGGGAGGGAAGGTCAGCGAGGATCGCGTACGCCTCATCGCGCGTTCCCAGAGCCTGCCATCGGCTGACGAAGT
>Ga0070738_10005270_pt1 | contig 14511 bp, 12 predicted proteins | sample Coa_R2_2_FD_66446 | JGI IMG/M metagenome (GOLD analysis project Ga0070738, IMG submission 66446) | Surface soil microbial communities from Centralia Pennsylvania, which are recovering from an underground coalmine fire - Coalmine... | ecosystem: Environmental > Terrestrial > Soil > Unclassified ...
TACTCCCACCCAGCAGTCTATGTGATGGTTCTGCCTGCCTTTGGCATCTTCTCAGAGATTATTCCCGCATTCGCCCGTAAGCCTTTGTTCGGCTACAAAACCGTAGCGATCGCCAGCATTGGCATTGCTCTTGTGAGTTCCCTTGTTTGGGTACATCATATGTTTGCCAGTGGCACACCAGGCTGGATGCGGATGTTGTTCATGTTCACCACAATGCTTGTGGCCGTACCTACTGGCATTAAGGTGTTTGCTTGGACTGCGACTCTTTGGAAAGGCAAGTTACGCCTTGAGACACCAATGCTGTTTGCCTTAGGTGGTGTAGTGATGTTTGTCTTTGCTGGGATCACTGGGGTCATGCTTGGTTCGACACCCTTTGACCTTCATGTGAACAACACCTACTTTGTGGTTGGTCACTTTCATTATGTGGTCTTCGGCACAGTCACAATGGCAATTTTTGCAGCAATTTACTTTTGGTTCCCGAAAATCACTGGTCGAATGTATATCGAAGGTTGGGGCCAGGTTCATTTCTGGCTCACTTTTATCGGTGCTAATCTCACCTTTTTTCCTATGCACCCATTGGGTTTACAAGGTATGGTACGCCGTGTTTCTTCCTATAATCCACAATACATGGAATGGAACATCGTCGCGAGCTTGGGATCGTTCCTCTTAGGTATGGCAACGTTACCTTTCATTTTCAACATAGTGGATTCTTGGCTGAGGGGTAAGAAAGCATCTGATAATCCCTGGCGAGCAACCGGACTCGAATGGACGACCTCTTCACCACCCCCAGTGGAGAACTTCGAAGAAATTCCAGTCGTGACCTCGGGACCCTACGGCTACGGTAAATCTAAGTGAGTAGGGAATGGGGAGTGGCCACACTCCCTTCTCTATTAATTTTCATCTCCAAAGGAGTTAGTTGTGGAAAGTCCTATCCGTATCAATCGGAGTAACGGTAGTGAGCATATCCCTGGCGAAAGTGGAAACGGAATCTTTGGTTTTACTGTGTTCCTACTGTCAGAAAGTGTAGTCTTCATTAGTTTTTTCGTCACATACATCATTTTGCGATTAACAAGTCATCACTGGTTACCACCTGGTGTCCAAGGACTAGAAATAGCAAAACCTGCATTCAATACGGTGGTGCTTGTCTCTAGTAGCTTTGTCATCTACTTTGCAGAACGTGCTCTTGAACAGCGCCAACTCAAAAAATTTCGTTTGTTGTGGCTAATAACATCTGCAATGGGAACTTACTTCCTCGTTGGTCAGGCGATTGAGTGGAACAGTCTCTCATTTGGACTTACCACAGGACTCTTTGGGGCTACGTTTTACTTACTGACTGGCTTCCATGGTCTGCACGTTTTTGTTGGTATTCTCTTACAAATAATTATGCTTGCCCGCTCTTTCACTCCGGGCAATTACAGATCTGGTCACTTCGGTGTGAGTGCCACCTCTCTTTTCTGGCACTTCGTTGATGTGATCTGGGTCATCCTGTTCTCGCTGGTCTACATTTGGTAGCTGAGACTTTATTCACACTTAGATTGACTTAGAAGGTAAAGAACCGATGCAACAAACGACTTGGATAAACTCACCTCGCCAACACCAGAATCTGTGGCAGGTGATTCAGAGCTACTGGCAGCTGACAAAGCCTCGGATTATTATTTTACTGCTCATAACCACTGCTGGCAGTATGTGGGTTGCATCGAAGGGACAGATTGAACCACTGCTGTTATTGGTCACCTTGGTAAGTGGTACTTTTGCTGCAGGAGCAGCTAATACGATCAACTGTCTGTACGATCGCGATATTGATTCGATTATGGAACGGACTCGTCAACGTCCAATCCCATCAGGACGGGTTCAACCTCGGGATGCATTGTTGTTTGCGATCGCCCTTGCGTTTACTGCATTTGCCCTGTTGAGTGTTTTTGCCAACTTGTTGAGTGCTTGTTTAGCCATGTTGGGACTTCTTGTCTATGTGGTTGTATACACTCATTGGCTCAAGCGGCATAGTACGCAAAATATTGTCATTGGTGGTGCTGCTGGTGCAATTCCGCCTCTGGTTGGTTGGGCAGCTGTAACAGGTGATCTCAGTTGGACAGCTTGGGTACTGTTTGCCATTATTTTTCTATGGACTCCACCTCACTTCTGGGCGCTGGCGATGATGATTAGTGAGGATTACTCTCAGGTTGGAGTACCAATGCTCCCAGTGATTGTAGGTAATAAATCGACTTCCCAACAGATTTTTTGGTATAGCTTAGCATTGATCCCCGTAACGTTATTACCTGTCTATCCTTTACATGCGATGGGATCTGTGTATTTAGGTTTGGCATTGCTGCTAGGTGGAGTGTTTATTTACAAAGCTTGGTTGTTGATGCAGACTCCTTCGGATACTCAATTAGCGCGATCGCTTTTCAAATACTCTCTTCTTTATATGATGTTATTGTTTACAGGGATGGTCGTGGATACAGTGTTGCTAATTCCCCATTTGAGTGTTCGCATACATTGATACATCAAGATAAAGATTATGCACCCCATATCTAACTTAAGAAAATGTCAATGCAACAACTCAAAACACAGCTGACGGAAATGGTCACCCCGTTGCTCAAAGTTGCCATACTGATCGAAACTTGCACAAGCAGGAGATAACAGCACCACTGGCGCTTGATACTGCTTTGCCAATTCTACAGATTTTGGGATCGCGCATTCCATTGTTTCCACAATTTCAAAACGGTCATAGCCCACCTCTAGTAAGCGTTGGGCAAATGCACGGGAAGCACTACCAATGAGCAATACAGCAGCAGCGGAGGATTGAATCATTGCAAGCCAGGCTGTGTCGTCACCAGCTTTTGCTTCACCGCCAGCAATCAAAATGACGGGAGTTTTGACTGATGCTAAGCCAACTTCTGCTGCATCGTAGTTAGTTGCCTTACTGTCGTTGATAAAATCAATTCCTTGCCAAGTACAAACATGTTCTAAGCGATGAGGAACACCTGGAAATTCGCTGATGGCGTGGGAAATCGTATCTTGATCAATTCCCGCTAACCGTGCTGCTGCAACTGACAGCAGTAGATTTTGCAGGTTATGTTCTCCCACCATTCGCAATGCAGATGCTTCGACTATACGTTTGTCTTCTTTTGAGTTTGTATGCAACTTCTCTACAACCCAACCGTCTTCAATGTAGAAGCCTTTGGAGCCTACCAGATAGTCTTTGCCTCTAACGCTTGTCCAATAAGCATCTGGCCAATGGCTGATACCTAACTTTCGTAAATATGCATCATCGCCATTGAACACTTGCAACTCAGACTTACGCAGAAGCTGAGCTTTTATGTTGTAGTAGTTTTCTAAAGTTTTATGACGGCTGAGATGATCTGGCGTGAAAGTTGTCCAAATACCAATTCGCGGTGCAATAGAGGAAGAAGATTCTATTTGATAGCTGCTAATTTCGGCAACCACCCAATCGAGTGGAGAACGAGTAGATGAAGTCGTCATTTCTTCCCCCACTCCCCGATCTCCCAAAGAAAGAGCAACTTCACATGCCGCGTAACCAATGTTACCGCAAGCAGGGGCGTTCAATCCGGCTGTGCGAAAAATAGCCGCAATTAGGGACGTTGTGGTGGTTTTACCATTTGTGCCGGTGATGGCTACCCAAGGGACATACTGTAAACTGCGCCAGGCGAGTTCCATTTCCCCAATCGTCTCAATCTTCAAACTGCGCGCCTTGACGAGTACTGGTATATCCCAAGGGACCCCAGGACTAACAACAATGAGTTGAGGTAATTCAGAATCTTCTAATTCCAAGGAATACCCCAGTTTGACGGTTATTTGTTCTGCGGCAAGCTCTTGCTGTTGTTTATGGAGGTCACAGGAGGTGTTGCGATCGCTCAACACCACCTCCCAACCCTCCCGTTTCAACAATCTCGCCGCAGCAATACCGGACTTTCCTAATCCAACGACGTGAGCTAGTGGCATAGACTGTGGCAGAGGTCCCTGGTTAAGCATTCCTTATCCTAACGTTTCTTGGCATGATTTACACACTTTTTTGTTGACTTATGCTACAAATTTTTTACGATAGCACCAAAATCAGCTAAAACTCGCGCATGGTTACGAAGTAGTCCTAACAAATTTAATCGATTTTGCTTAACCTCTGGATCTGGGTCCATGACTAAAACACTTTCTGGTCCGTCAAAAAAGGTACTTACAGTGGGAGATGTTTTTTCTAAAGCTGTGACTAACTGTCTATAATTTCGTGATTGCTGCGCCGCGACAGTTTGTGGCACTAACTCTAGTATGGCGTTGTAAAAAGCTGCTTCTGATGGTCTGTGAAATAGCTCCTTACGGATAACAGAATTTGGTTGTAGCTGTTTGGTGTCTAAATCTCCCTGGACTGCCAACCGTGCTGAACGGTTGATGGTTTCATAAATTCTTTCCAAAGTTCCATCTTTACGAATTTGTTGGAGGAATAAAGCACGATCGCGTACATCCAATAAATCTCTGAGTGCGCGTTCTGTATATTCAGGATCATTCTCTCCCAAAACTGCGTTGACTAAGTCATAATCTATCTGAAGTTCTTCTTGTAATAATGTCCGTATACGTTGTAAGAAAAATTCTTCTAAAGCTGTGATCAATTGTGTTTTGTCTGTTGCAATTTCCTCTATTAACTGCTTCAAATTAATAGGTAAATTAGAGAACCAAGTAATATTAATCACAGCATTAGCAGCCCGTCGTAAGGCAAAGGGATCAGAAGAACCTGTGGGGATCATCCCAATAGAAAAGATACTCACCAATGTATCAAGTCTGTCTGCTAAACCGACAACTTGACCCGCAAGAGTTTGGGGAAGAATATCATCTGCTCCCCGTGGCAAGTAGTGTTCGAAAATTGCTGTTGCTACAGCTTCTGGTTCTCCACTTGCTGCTGCATATTTTTGTCCCATGACTCCCTGTAGTTCAGGAAACTCATAGACCATTTGGGTCACAAGGTCGGCTTTACAAAGCAAAGCTGCTCGGTGAATATTGTGAGTATCTTCTTTCCCTAATTGCAATTGTGCTGTTATTTGCTCCGCGATTTGGGAGATGCGTCCCACCTTATCAAGCAGTGAACCCAAATCTTCTTGGAATGTCACTTTTGCCAATTGGGGTAAAAAACTGTCTAGAGGCTTCGCTAAATCCGTTTTGTAGAAAAACTGTCCATCAGCTAACCGTGCACGTATAACTCTGGCATTTCCCAGAGCAATAATGTCTGATTTTGCGGGATCACCGTTGGAAATTGTGACAAAATGAGGCAGTAATTCGTTATTATTGGCGTCTTTGAAAACTGGGAAATAACGCTGGTGACTCACCATGACAGTGGTAATCACCTCAGTAGGTAAATTTAAAAATTCAGCTTCAAATTTGCCGAGAACTGCTGATGGCCATTCTACGAGGTTAGTAACTTCCTCTAATAAGTCTGGGTAAATTTCTGCATAGCCATTTACTGTTTGCACAGCTTCCTGAATTTGTTGTTGAATTGTGGCTGCTCGTTCATGCACATTAACAACAACATATGCAGAACGGAGTGTGGTGATATAGTCAGTAGCCTGCGCAATAGTGACCGTTTCAGGATGCAACACACGATGACCGTATGAGATGCGATCGCTGTTAATTGTCTCAGAACCGTTCACCAATTCAATTGGTAAGACTTGATTATCCAACAAAGCGACCAACCAGCGAATGGGGCGAGAAAACTTTTCATCTCCATCACCCCAGCGCATCAGCCGCTTACCTTCTAAACCCCAAATCCACTCATGAATAAGTTCTGTTAAAATTTCTGCTACATTCCGACCAGGAATGGATTTTCGCACAAAGACAAAATCTCCTCTATCAGTAGCACGAACTTCTAACGCCGAAACCTCTACACCTTGCTTTTTTGCAAAGCCTGCTGCTGCTGGTGTTGGTTTGCCGTCTTTAAATGCTGCTTGTGCGGGAGGACCTTTGATTTCTTCTTCGCGATCTTCTTGTTGTGACGGTAACCCCTTGATAAGTACCGCTAGACGCCGAGGTGTGCCATACACTTCCACAGATTCGCTATTTAGGCTATGTGCTGCCAGAGATTGGGGAATCCGCGATCGCCATTGTACAATGGCGTCACTCAAAAAGCTTGCAGGTAGTTCTTCTGTACCAACTTCTAATAAAAATGCAGGCATGGGACTATATTTTCAAAGCGTAGCTTAACTATATTAGTCAATTTGAACAGTTTATCGTACCTGCGTGCTTCCTTTGTGGGAGATGAGTTATGAATGAGTAAAGTCTCATGTTTCCTCTAAACAATCTCTGCACACCTACTGTCTAGCCAATTTCACAACAATTACTTTTTGGTATAGTAAGACAGTTTTTAGGGTAGGTGGCATGAGTGCACACCTTTTTGATAATATAAAAATGTCATGACAAAACAAAATCTACCTGTAACCCGTGGGAAAGTAAACGCTCAATACCAGAAGAGACAAAGGTTTTCTGGGATAAAACCTTTCCCAATTTAGATAACCAAAGTTTTCAGAGACTCTATTTCTAAACACATTTTGTAGAGAGCTTTTTATGCATAACAATCCTTTGCGTGAAGAACCTCGTTGGCAGCGTGCTGCTGTCATTCGTTCAAATCATGAGTTCTTTCTTTTAGAATGGCTAAGGTCAACTGGTCGTTTAATAGAACGTGAAGCGCAAGAACCTGACGACTATCTCAATGAAGTTGAAGAAATATCAGAGATTATAGAGGTTGATGATCTACCGTACAGTTTTGATGATGATGAAATTGACGTGGATTTAGAGGAATAGTTAAGAACTCCAAAGTAAACATCTGAGAGTTTTGAGTTTGTTGTATGGTAGGTAATCAGACTACCATACATATTATTTCATTCTTTCTACAGAGAGATTTTATTTTGGTGGAGCTTGTTATATTTGAATGTAAAGAGAAAGAAAAATTTAACATTGTATTATGCATGACTCATCTACTACAGCCTCCTGTGAAGCAGTAGAACCTGATGAAGAGCCTCCGTCTGTGATATCGCTAAAACGAATGAAAATCAAGGAGACAAAAGGATTCTTTACTGATACAAAATCTACTCAAATTGCTGCAGACATTACAGCACTTCATGTAGGTTGGCAGGCAGCAGCTTTTCATCGCTTACCGAGACATCAGGCGATCGCTGTCTACCAGTACCTAGATACCAATGTACAACAGCGGCTGATTGAAGATTTCAAAAGACGGAAGGATCTAGATATTTGTGAGGAGTTATTACCTAACGAACGAGTGAAACTGTTTGAGTTACTCTACATCCCAAAGACTGACAAGGATACAGAGGAAGAGGAGTTTGAAGAAAGCGATGATGCTGCTGTCAATAGTCCTTTAGCTATCTTTAAACAAAGATTTGTGTGGTTATTGGTTCTACTGATTGCAAGTACAGGTACGACGGCTGTCATTAAAAGTCAGGAAGATGTGTTGCAACAAGTTGTTGTGTTAGCCAGCTTTATTCCTCTGCTGATTGCTGGAGGGGGAAATATAAGTACACAGGCAGCTACAGTCGTAGTTCGTATGCTGCACAAAACAAAAACTAAATTGACGGACTTGTTACCACAAATCCTGTATCAGGAGATGACGGCAAGCATTCTATTGGGGTCAATTTTAGGAGTCCTTGTGGCAGCTGAAGCACTCGTGTTGCAAGATAATCCTGTAGTGGCCCTTGTGGTTGGGTTAAGTCTGTTTATCATTTCAGTCTTAGGCACTTTGTGCGGTTCAATGTTGCCGTTTTTCTTTGAACTTGTTGGATGTGATCCAGCCTTAATGTCAGCTCCTCTAAGTGCTACATTTATAGATGTGGTGGGAATTTTGATTTACCTCTACATAGCTCGGCTGATTTTGCACATTTAATGACTTGCAGAAACTGAGTTTTTTCGAGGTAGAACAACGAAGTTTTGTGATTTTCAGGTGTAAAAACCTGGTTTCTGAAACACTCGTTCTAATAGAATCGGTACTGTAGGAAAGGGTCGAAAATAACAAAATGTATAAATTTTGTTAAAGATGAAAATTACAGTTTATTGCTGTGTTCCTGGTTGCTCCGAGTCTTCAAAATGGAACATACTAGACTACCTGCTTGCAGTCTTGATGAGTAAAAGTCTGAAACCTTATGTATGTGTTAAACATCACCATTTATTTGATGATGTTGATATCTCTGACTATGACCCTGATGTTAAAGAATGACACTCTGTCACGCTTGTTCTGCTTTCAAAGCACGACGTGCTAATTTAGCATAGGTTTTGACTGTTTCATAAGGCATTCCCAAGTCTTGGGCTACAACCTGCAACGACTCTCCCATTTCGCGCCGTGCCAAAATTGTTGCCCATTTTGAGGCTATTTCCTCCGCACGTTCTCCTCCTGTGCGCTTACGTTGTGCTTTGAAAATTTCTGCTAAATCCTCAATTCGTTTTGCCAATACACTTTGTAAATCAGGCTCATTCTGCACAACTTGAGATGACCAACCCAAACGAGTTTGTCCTAATCCAAAGGTAGTTTTGTGACCAGTACCGCAGTAGGGCGCGAGGTTCCCTAAAGCATAAAACAATTGCTGAAACTCTGGTTGTTTTGATGCGTCTTTAGTCAAACTCATCTCTACTGCGCCAGTGAATCCTGTAACTGCACCTTTTTTCCCAGCCAATACTTTTGTCGTTGTTAGTTGACAGCGGCTAATCAACACGTAATTATCCACCCATTCAAGAAATGCGTCTTGGTCAATTGGCATTCCGGAAAAGTCATTCCATCGGCGCAAATAGCTGTGAAACACATTCGTTGGCATTGGCAAGGGGAAGTGATGACCTTTACGGCGAAAACTTGTAGGACTCAAGAACTTTAGGCTAACTGTTTCCCTATGCTCAGAATTAAGTAACTCTTCATAAGTTGTGGGAGCATGAGCAATTTGACAGGATTTTATCTGCAACGTTGCATTTCGCAAATTAAGTTCTCTAGGCAAATTTCGCATCCACTGCTCAAGCCAATTTACAACTTGACCTGATAGTGCTGTGATATACCAGCGATAAATAGTGTTTGCTTTGAGCTGCACTTCTCGACCACTACTCACCATTTCTCCATCCAAAGCCGAAATGGTGAAGGGTTTTTCTGATTCACCATCGTGAAGATAAGCAGACAGTTCTGGATCTGAGGAACGTACTTGGTCAAGAAACCAGGCATGCAACCCAATGGTGTACTGGGGATAAACAAAAGTATCTGCTGGGGAGATTAATTCAAACACTAAACCAACCAGTTCTGTGTTTGACGACCAGATCGGCTTGGATTGATAAGAATTGGGCTTTTTTGAAGTACGTCGTGGCATGAGAACGGATTACCTCTATACCAGTATATATTTTTCAGTACTTCAGTTTGAGAATGTTTAAAGCCACAGAAATCAGGGTTAGGAAAATCATGAAGCCAACTCCATCCAGTAAAGTTGTGAGCACTGGTCCGCTGCAAAGTGCTGGATCGAGAGAAAGCCGCTTAAAGCCTAGTGGTAATAAAGTTCCTAAGGTAACAGCCACTAACACATTTACTGACATGGACAGTCCCGCCACCAAAGCCACCCATCTGTTTTCAGGAGATGCCCAAATCAAAGACAGTATGACTAGAGTCAGACCTAGGATAACAGAGGTGCCCAACCCAGCTAAAATTTCTTTGCGGAGAATTCGGAAGGTGTCCTTAAGTGTTAACTTGCCTACACCCAGTCCTCGAATGGTCACTGTTAGAGCTTGAATACCAACAGTACCACTTGTATTCGAGAAAATCGGCATGATAACTGCTAGCACTGGTATCAGGGAAATCACACTCTCAAAGGGTGCGATCGCACTCGCTGCTCCGATATAGAGAACCATGACTCCCAACAACCAAGGCAAACGCTTCCTGAGAGTCACCAAGGGATCTGCTAGCACCTCTTCATCACCACCCTGAACTCCAGCCAATCTCTGGATATCTTCAGTTGCCTCTTCCTCTAAAATATCTACCACATCGTCAATCGTGACAATCCCCACCAATTGATCTTCACGGTCAACAACTGGCAGTGCTAGTAAGTCATAGCGCTGCATCAATTTCGCCACTTCTTCTTGTGCCATGTCAGTGTAGGCTTTGATGACACGCTTGCTAGCAATATCCTTAAGCAAAGCGTTAGGAAGAGAAAACAGTAGCTGTCGTAGTGACACAATTTGTACTAACTTACCTTCGTCGTCAGTAACATAGGCATAGTAAACTGTCTCTTTATCTTGATCACAAAAGCAAATTTTGCTTAAGGCTTCACCAACTGTCAATCCTTCTTCTAGCCGCACGCACTCTGTGGTCATAACACGACCAGCAGTGCCTTCAGGGTATTTTAGGATCGTTGCTGTTGCCTTTTGTTCAGCCTCACTCAGTTGATCCCGAAGTTGCTTGACGGCTTTAGGAGGTAGTTCATCAAACAAAAATGCCCGTTGATCTGGACTCATTGCCTCCATAATTTGAAGCACCTGCTCTTTTGATAGGGAACTGAGCAGTTCTTCCTGTACAGACAACGGCAGATATTCAAAGACTTCTATTGACTGTTGTGACTCCAGTAAGCCAAAAGTACTCACTTTTAGCTCTCGTGGCAGTTGAATAAGATAGTCTCCCACATCAGGCGCAGGTAACTGATTTAGTTCTACCTGTAGCTGGTTTAAGTCAGTAATGTTAGAGAGTGAAGATACACCAATGAGCATGAAATCTCCTTACCAGTGGCTTTCAAATGAAACAGCACTGTATTTACAACTAAAACTTTTAACGCTTAGTTGCACAGTCGTCTGGAAATCCAGCTTCTACAAACATTTTTTCAAGTGTGCTGCCAGTTTCTAATAAGGTTATATTAGCAAGCTGTTCATGCTTCTTCACAAATTGAACCTTTTGCAAAGCATCATTTTCTCAATAATCGTAAACCACTCAGAGTGACCATAACAGTAGAACCTTCATGTCCAATCACTCCGATAGGCAAGTTAATACTTCCAAGAAAGTTACCAATCAAAAGCAAAACAATGAAACTTAGGGCAATAATAATGTTCTGTTTCACCGTTGCTTGTGCTCTTTGACCCAAATGCATTGCCACAGCTATTTTTTCTAAACGGTCTGCCATAAGTACAATATCTGCTGTTTCCAGTGCAATATCACTACCCGCAACTCCCATCGCAATCCCCACAGATGCCTGTGCTAATGCTGGTGCATCATTAATTCCATCTCCCACCATAGCTACAGTATGATATTCTTGCTGAAGACGATGGATAATGTGAAGTTTATCTTCTGGTAGCAATTCTGCATACACTCGATCTACGCCAACTGCTTGCGCGACATTATGAGCAGTTCTCTGGTTATCGCCAGTTAACATCACAATCTGTTGAACTCCTAGCTTCCGCAACTGGGCGATCGCTGTGGTTGCTTCTGCTCGTACCAAGTCGGCGATCGCAATCACACCAAGTACCACTGATTCCTGTGCTACCCAAACAACCGTTTTTCCCTCCTCTTCTAGCAGGCAAGCCGCATCCTGTAAATCATCTGGCAAAACAGTCACATGCTGCTTGACAAAAGTGGCATTACCGACAATTGTCTGTTTGTGTTCATATAAACCTACAATTCCCTGTCCTGGTATCGCTCGTACCTCCACAGCCTTTACCCAATCTAAAGCACTCGCCGCCTGCACAATTGCATTACCAATGGGGTGTTCGGAAGAAGATTCTACAGATGCAGCACTTTTTAAAACATCCTCTGACGAATATCCACTGTTGGGGATCACCTTGAAAACCTGCACCTGTCCTGTAGTAAGTGTACCAGTTTTATCAAAGGCGATCGCTCGCACCTTACCCATCATTTCCAACTGGGCACCATTTTTGAACAAAATCCCTTGCCTTGCACCATTGGCAATTCCAGAAAGCAGAGTAGGCATAATTGATGCCATGAGTGCACAGGGAGAAGCCACAACCAGGAAGGTAAGAGCACGATAAATTGTCACTTCCCAACTCCAACCCCAAATAAAAGGCGGCAAAATTGCCAGCAATAATCCAGCTAGCACAATAAACCGTGCATACCTCCGTTCAAATCGCTCAATAAATTGTTGAGAAGGGGGTGCAGAGTCTTGTGCTTGTTCTACCAGCCGAATCACCCGTTGAATCAAACTGCTTTCTGGTGGTTGATGCACTTTGAGATGAAGAGCACCGTAACCGTTGAGTGTACCTGCAAAGACTTCCTCTCCTATCGTCTTTTCTATTGGTAAAGACTCCCCTGTAATTGCAGCTTGATTGATAGTGCTGTAACCAGAAATAATCACTGCGTCAGTGGGAATCAGTTCCCCTGGTTTGACAACAATTTCATCTCCTACTTTTAGCTGGCTAATAGGAACAACTTCTTCTTGTCCCAAACGCAAAACCCTAGCAGTATCTTGTGTGAGACTCATCAAACTGCGGATACTCCGCTCTGTTCGTTGCATGGCGTAGCCTTCAAGTGCCCCACTAATTGCAAAGATGAGAATCAAAATTGCCCCATCAATAATTAAGTGATACTCTTTTCGCCACAAGCCTAGACCGGCTGCACCTAATGCCGCCACAATCATTAGTAAATCTACATCCAGTTCCTTTTCTTTTATGAGGGTTGTTAGTCCCTCACGTGCACTTTCGTAACCACCAATCACATAAGCAGCAGGTAACAGCAGTAATGCCCATCCTAAAAAACCAAGATGTAAAGCAAACCATCCCAGGAACAACAGCACTCCGCAAAGGATTGCTGCTACGGCATCTGTATGTTCTTTTGTTAATTGGGTCAAACGCTGTGGGTAGAGCATGAGAAGTGTTATTAGTAGTTTTCTCTCACGCTAAACCTTGACATCAATGTCAATGTCAAGCCAATTTGCATTTTGCATTCTTCATAAACAAAACCCCACTAGTCTTAGTGGGGTTCTCCTAGAAAATTGCTGTGAAAGATCCAATCAACAAAAATGCTAGTCATAAATTCTGAGTAAATCCTGAGGATATTTTGGGAGAGTTATCACAAATCGATTCTCGGGCAATTTTGGTAGTAGTGGAATAAAACTTGGGCCTAACAACCCATTTCGCTATAGCGATATGACAGTTTCAGTAGATTCACCCTGCGCGTGACGGGGGCGAAGATGTAAAGTGATTTCTGTATCGAGTCGCTTGAGAAAAATGAGGAGTTTGCCCTCGCTGAACCGTTGAAACTCTCCTTTCATTAAATGAGATACTTCTGGTTGCGGAATGCCAAGAAGTTTGCTAATTTCACGCTGTTTCAGGTTGCGCTGTTTTAGCTAGACCGAGTTGTTGAGTTTGCTGGTGAAGTAGAGTCAGCAGGTTGAACTTCTATGACTCCCCGAAACATATTCATACCGCAAGTAAAGTTATATGTACCTGGTTTCTCTGGCTGAAACTCGATTGGTGTAACTTGGTTAAGTGGCAAGTGTTTGGCAATCTGAAAATCAGGTAACTGGACTTCCTCAAGACAACTACTGGGATCATATCGTAGGAAATTTAGCCTGACTCTTTGACCAGTATTAACGACAACATAGCTCGGTTCATATCCACCATCCACCGTAACGGTAATTTCTTGGATACCTTGCTTCGCCTGTGCTTTTTGGGATTTTGGCTTATTCAACAGGAACCACCACAACTCCAATCCGATGAGGGTTAAGCCACCTGCGGTCACTGCGCCTTTAACCCAGAGTGGTTGCTTAATATAGTGAAACTGAGTGAGTGGTGAATTCTCGGATGGCTTTTCGTGAGACATCTGAGCAACTGTTTGACCTGAGGCAACCCCAAGCACCACCCCAAAGCTTGCAATACTACTAACTATGACTTTTTTAAAAGACATTGGCTCCATCCCTCCTTAAGCCAGTGCTTTGGGTTGAAAATTACGCAACCGTAGGGCATTGGTAACTACGGAAACTGAGCTAAAAGCCATTGCTGCACCTGCAATAATGGGGTTGAGTAACCAACCTAAGACCGGGAAAAGAACCCCAGCGGCAATGGGAATTCCTGCTACGTTGTAAATGAAGGCAAAGAACAAATTTTGACGGATGTTACGAATCGTGGCGTGGGAAAGTTGAATAGCAGTGACAATGCCTTGCAGGTCACCCGATATAAGCGTGATATCACTGGCGGCGATCGCCACATCTGTCCCAGTTCCAATTGCAATTCCCACATCAGCTTGAGCTAGTGCTGGTGCATCGTTAATACCATCACCCACCATTGCCACAATTTTGCCTTCTGATTGGAGTTTCTGCACTGTGGCTGCTTTTTGGTCGGGACGGACTTCGGCTAATACTCGCTGAATGCCAACCTCACGAGCAATGGTTTCTGCACTGGGGCGGTTGTCTCCTGTAAGCATCACCACTTCCAAGCCCAGCTTTTGTAAAGCACGAACCGCACCAACAGAAGACGGCTTCAATGCATCTGAAATGCCCATCAGTCCAAGGATTTTTCCATCTACTGCAATCCAAATGACCGTTT
>Ga0070738_10005271_pt1 | contig 14510 bp, 10 predicted proteins | sample Coa_R2_2_FD_66446 | JGI IMG/M metagenome (GOLD analysis project Ga0070738, IMG submission 66446) | Surface soil microbial communities from Centralia Pennsylvania, which are recovering from an underground coalmine fire - Coalmine... | ecosystem: Environmental > Terrestrial > Soil > Unclassified ...
AGCCCCGAGGGTTCGACGCCGTTGCCCGCGTCGGGGCGGCCCGGGTCCGTCTTGCTCTGAGCGCCGAACGCCGAGACGGGGAACGCATACGACGTCGTGTCTTTCGCCACCCATCCGATGATCGGTACGGTGAGCGCCGCGGCGGCGTGTCGCGCGGCGGTCTCGTCGAGGAACTCGACGTGCGAGCCGGAAGCGTGGTTTTCGTAGAACCAATCCACCGCGGAGTTGGTCGCATGGATCTGCCAGTTGTAGCGGGTGGTGGCGTTGCCGCCCCAGCGTGCCGCCGTCGCCCCGAGCTGCGCGTCCCACCCGCCGCCCACCCCGTAGATGAACGGGCTTATCTTCGTCGCCTTCTCCCCGCAAGCGATGCTGAAACGCGTCGAGCCCGGGGGGGCTGCCGTCGCCACGCCAGGTGCGATCGGCGCCGGGGGCGTTGCGTCGGGCCTCGTCAGCGCGATCTTGTCGAAGAGCACCCAATCGTCGCCGATGAGGCGAAACGGCTGGATCGACACGCGATCGAACGGGAGGCCGTCGGCGTCCAGTTCGTCCATCGACACGAAGACCTCGGTCCACCCGTCGCGCGACTCGGTGCGGTGGTCGGGCTTGATCTTCACGCGCGGGAGCGCGCCGCCCCCCGACTCGAGCCCGACGGAGAGAAACTCGCCCTCCCCCGGCGGTTCGCGCACGCGCAAGCGCACCCCGCCGAAGCGCCCCTTGAGGCCCGGCTTGACGAGCGCCCAGGAGCCCGGCGAGGAGAACCGGACCCGCGCAGGCCCGCCGGTGAGCTCGCGGACGAGCGTGCCCTCGTCGCGCCAGCCGTTCTGCAAGCCGCTGTCGTACAGCCACTCGGCGACCTCGTGGGACGGCGCCGCCTTCGCGGCGGCGGTCAGCGCCGCGTCGGGCGCGCGCGTCGCGCCGCTTCGGCCCGGACACGCGATCGACGCGGCGAGCGCCATCCAGCCGACCGCGAACCCCGCACTTCGAACGACGAGGAGCCTCTCCAAGCCCACGATCACCGGGGCGCCAATGTGACAGCGCTCCGCGCGGCGCGCAACGTGGGGAGCCGAGCGACGTCGAGCTCGGACGGGGGCCGGGCGCGGCCCGCGGCTGACTCGCGCGCAGATTGATCGATTTCGCCCGATTGACGTATCGTCTGACGCTCGAGCGTTCACCAATCGAACCCGCGGGAGCGAGGCGCCGGCGTGATGGATTCCAACCGATATCGTCCTGCCGCGGCGCCGGACGACCGATACGCGATTGGCTCGAGCGCCGCCGGGGCTGCTTCGGCCCAGCTGTTGCTCTCGGCGTGCGTCGTCCTGTCCGCCGTAGCCTTCACATACGCGCTCTCGCGCCCGTTTTCGTGGCTGCTCGGCGTCGTCCCGGACGACGCGTTCTATTACTTCACGATCGCGCGCAACATCGCGACGAGGGGCCTCTCGAGCTTCGACGGCCTGAACGCCACGAACGGCTATCACCCGGGCTGGATGGCCGTCCTCGTCGTCCTGGCGAGGCTCGTGCCGGGCCCGATCCCCTTCGTGCGCGTCGCGCTCGCCGCGGCCTTCGCGCTGCACGTCGGCGCCACGGCCCTGCTCGTCGCCGCGTTGAAGCGCTGGCTCCCGGCCGCCGCGGCGCTCGCCGCCGGAGCGCTGTGGGTCATCAACCCGCTACCCATCAACCTCGCCATCCAGGGCATGGAGGCCTCGCTCTACATCTTCTCGCTGGCGCTCGCGCTCTGGGTCTACTCCGCCCGGATCGCGCCGCGCGCCGGGGCAGCGTCCACCGGCGCGCCGAGCGACCGCGACCTCGTCCTGTTCGGGCTCAGCCTCAGCCTCTGCGTGCTCTCACGAACGGAGGCGATCGTCCTCGTCGCCGTCGTCGTCGCGGCCGTCGCGTGGAGTCTGCGCCCGTCGTCGGCGCGCTCGCTCGCCGTCATCGGCGCCTCGTTTGTCGCCGGCTTTACGCCGTGGCTCGTCTACACGCACCACGCCGTCGGGAGCTACGTCCAGCACAGCGGCTCGATGAAGATGCTCTGGGCATCCAGCGCCCCGCCGCAACCGATCCTCGCGCGCACGACGAGCGTCCTACGTTACGTGCTCGGCGGCTGGGTCACCTACCCGGTGCTCGGCGTACCGGGGGGCGCGATGATCGACCTCCGTGTCATCGGCGATACGGCGATCACGGCCGCCCTCGTCTTCGCGGTCGTCCGGGGCATCACACGGGGAGAGACCCGCCCGCTCGCGCGCGCCGCCATCGTGCTGCTCGCCGGCACGGGGCTCACCGGCGTCGTCTACGCCCTCTTCTTCTCGGACATGCAGTACTGGTACAAGGCGCAGCCCGGCTTCGTCTTTTTCGTGCTGGTCTATGTCGCCGCCGAGTCGATCCTCCGCCGGCGTGGTCCCGCCGTCGGCCGCTGGGCCCTGGGCGTCGCGCTCGGCGTCATGGCGCTGTCGCTCGTCGCGCGCCTGAAGACGCTGAACTCGTATCCGTGGCAGCGTGACGTGCTCTCGTCGCAGCAGCGCTTCGACCGCATGGTCCCCGAAGGAGCCGTGTTCGGCGCCTTCAACGCGGGGATCCCAGGATACTTCAGCTCACACACCGTCGTGAATCTGGACGGCCTCGTGAACAATCCGATTTACGATTATTACCGGCGACGCGAGCTTGATCGGTACATCGACGAATCGCCCATCGCGTACATCGCCGACGAGGTCGACGCCCTGAAGCGCGCGACCAAGTTCGCGCGCCGAGACGTGCCGCTCGAAGTGGTTGCCAAGGAGCGGCTGACCGGCTGGCCCTTGTCCGAATACCGTTACCTTTGGCGCGTCTCGCGCGACCGGGGAGCGCGATGAGGTCAGCGGGGGAAACGGCGGGCGAGGCGCGGTCGACCGATCGCACGAAGCAGGCCGCTCGCCCGAGGCTTCGGCTCGAATACTTGGACGGGATCCGCGGCATCGCCGCCGTGTACGTCGAGCTCGGCCACATCTACCTCGCGCTGACGTTCATGGCCCCCGAGGTGCAGCTCACGCGTAGCGTGGAGCTCGCGATGGCTGGCCTGGGCAGCGCGCGCCTGTCGGCGGCCGTCCTGATGGTCGTCAAGCACCTCTTCGCCCTCCCGGCCGTCCAGGTGTTCATCGTCCTCTCCGGCTACTGCCTGATGCTGCCGGTACTGCAGAACGACGGCGTCCGGCGCGGAGGTTTCGGCCTCTTCTTCCGCAGGCGCGCCGTCCGGATCTTGCCGCCCTATTTCACGATGCTGGCCGTGGGCCTCGCGATCACGGCGACCATGGACGCACTGCGCCTCATCACGCCGCCGTTCGACGATCTGCGCTGGGACAAGGTCGTCTCGCACGTGCTCCTGGTGCACAACTGGAGCGAGCGCCTAAACCATGCGATCGACCCGCCGATGTGGAGCATCGCGGTCGAGTGGCAGATCTATTTCGTCTTCGCGCTCCTCTTGTTGCCGATCTGGCGGCGGCTCGGAGATATCGGCGTCGTCGCCTGCGCGTTCGCCGTCGGTTTCGCTCCGCATTTCCTGCTGGACGGATACCTCGACTGGTGCTGCCCATGGTTTCTGGGCCTGTTCGCGCTCGGCATGGCTGCCGCGCACATCAACCTCGCGTCCCGCGAGGGGCGTGGCGGCTGGTACGACCGGCTGCCCTGGGGCTGGCTGTCGCTCGCGCTGTGGGTACTCATCGCGGGGGCCGGTGCGCTGAACCAAGGGCAGCTGCATCGCTACAAGGTGCTCGTCGACCCGATCGCGGGACTCGCGACGATGACGTTGCTCGTCTCCTGCACCCGCGCGCTCGAGCGTCCGGACAGCGCGCGCAGCCATCCCGGCCTGCGCGTGTTCGGTTCGAGGCTGCTGACGAGGCTCGGCGCGTTCTCTTACAGCATCTACCTCGCGCACTACCCGTTGATGCTGCTCTTCTTTTACGCGACGCTGCGCGTCTCGATGTCGGTCGCGGCGCGGACCGCGCTGATGTACGCGGTGTTCTTCCCCGTGTCGCTCGCGGCAGCGTACGTGTTCTACGTCTTCTTCGAGCGTCCGTTCGTCCTTCGCCGCCCCGCCTAGCACGCCGGCGGCAGGCGATCGCGCCGGGACCGATCAGGCGCGACCGCGACCGGGCACGGCGCGAGCACGCGCCTCGACGCGGCGGACCGGCTCGATCAAGGGAGCGGCGGCATCTGCTGGAGTGCTGCGTTCGCGCCCGGGCCGGTGAGCGTCAGCAGGAACGCCACGAGGTCGGCGCGCTCCTGCGCCGTCAGATTCAAGGGCGAGATCTCGCTCGTGCCTGGGAAACCGGAGGGCGAGCCGCCGTTGTCGAAGAACGTGATCACGTTGGCGAGCGTTCGAAGCTGCCCCGTGTGCATGAACGTGGGGCGGAGCGCGACGCACCGGAGGGAGGGCGTCCGGAAAGCGCCGTTGGCGCCCGGCGGCACCGTCTGCGGCAGCCGGCCGTCGTCTCCGTCGCTGAACGCGCCGCGAACGTTCAACGGATCGGAGAGGGCCTGCGTCAGGCCGTCGAGCTCGCCGTCGTCGGGGATGTCGAGGAACGTGCCTGCCGGCCCGACGCCCGTCGGCTGCATTCCGACGTTGTGGAAGCCTTCGTCCGTGAGGAATGGACCGCTGTGGCAGCTGTCGCAGCCGACCATCGTGCTGCCGTCCTCGCGCTGGCCGACGAAAAGGGCGGCGCCGCGCTGCTCGGAGGGCGTCAATGCGCCCTGCTGGCCGTGCATCCACTGGTCGAATCGGCCGGACCCGCACGTGAGCAGACGCTCGTACGCGCCGATCGCCTTGCCGGCGTTCACCCACACCCGGGTCACCTCGTCGCGGTCTTGCTGGGTCTGCAGCCCGTCGAACTCTGCCGCGTCGCCGGGCACGCCGTGGCAGTTCACCCCCACGCTGATGCCGTGAACGTCGGTCGAGAGTTGACGGCAGCCCGTCGTCGTTCCGTCGAGCTGCGGGAAGCGGGACGGGTCGTCGAGGGGCACGGGAATGGGACCGAACACGGCCTCGTACGTCGCGCGATAGCGCTTGTAGATCTGCTCGGCCGCGTACAGGCGCGAGCTGTTCATCTCGACCCCGTTCTCGAGCGCGCCGAAAGGCTGGTTATAGAGCGCGTCATGGCGCCCGTCCCACATGATGAGCTTTGCCTGTCCGACGTCGAGCAGCGACGGCGCGCGCCGGCGACCCCAGCCCGACGCGAGCGACACCGTCTGCCGCACGCTCCGCGTGTCGAGAAACCCCGTATTCGGGACGTGGCACTTCGAGCACGACACCTTGCCCGTCTGACCGACGGTGCCCAGCGAGTGCGCGTCGCCGATGTTGTCCGAGTCGAGCAGCGCGCCCGAGAAGCCGGTGTCGAAGAACAGCTGCTGGCCGAACGCGGCGGCCGCCTGATCGTCGGCGTGGGTGTTCGAGACGTCCGGCGGCGGCCCGGGCAGCGACGCCGGCGACAGCGCCTGAAGCGCCCGGATCGTGGCCGGCGTGAGGACTGGTGGCGGCCCGGCGTCGTCCCCGGCATCGGCGATCGGAGCCGCGCCGACCACCTGTCCGGGCGGGATCGTGGCCGGCGCGACGCCGCACGCCGCCGTCGCCGCGAGCGGCGCCCACCGCAGCAGCCTTCGCAAGCGCGCCGTCTGGTCGGCCATGGTCGCCCAGCCTTCAGTGGACGTCGACGGTCAGCTCGATATTCGCGACGATCGCGCCGACGACGCCCCCGTTGCCCGTATTCGTGTACATCTCGAGCGTGTTGTCGCCGCTCTTGAGATCCGAGAGCTGCACGGGGATCGCGACCGCGCGCGCCCCCATGTCGCACTCGGGGAACGGCGAGCTGAACGTGCGCCACGTGCCGCCGTTGAACCGATATTGAATCGGATCGCAGAAGTCCCACGCGTTCATCGTGAGCACGGCGTCCGCGGCGTTCGTGAGGTCGACGCCCTGCAAGGTGACCGGCGCCGCCGCGCCGCCGTTCGTGGCCATGATGCCGCGCTGGTTCGCCGAAAGCCCGTCGGTGCCGAGCTGGTATCCCGTGTTGATCGGCGGGCCAGGGAAAGACGTGATGCTCGTCGTCCCCCCGTCGCTCAGCGACACGATCTGGGTCTGCACGCCGAAGTCGGAGGGGGGCGCCGGGGTGTTGTTGTCCGGCACCTCGTACGCGCGCGGCTTCGGGAGGACCGGCCCGTCGAAGCCGGCGTTGTCCCAGTGATACGTCGTGTACGGCGCCAGCACCGGGCACTGCGGGTTCGTGCAGTCCTGACAGGTGGTCGTCGTGAAGCTGCACTTCTGCGCGTTGTAATGAGTGTGCTGCAGGCTCACGTAGCCGCGGGTGAAATTGAGCGAGACGTCGGTCGCCATGATGCTGCGAAGGCTCTGAGGGTTGCCGGCGTCGGAGACGAAGACCTCCACGTGCGATTGGCTGATGTGCAGCTCCACGTGGTTCATGACCTCCTCCTGGGTCTTGAAGCAAGGGGTCGTGCCGATGGGCGGCGCCGCGATCTGGTTCACGATGGCGTAGTTTTGCTCGACGAAGATGTTCGAAATCGTGTTGGACGTCTGGTCGCCGCTGCAAACGTTCTCGAACTCGAACCCCAGCCCCCCCTTCGCGAACAGGGCCGTGGCCTGTCCCTGCTGATACGGCGAGGGGACCGGCTCTTCCGACACGAACACGTTGAACCAGAAGCCGTGGCCGCCGGGTATCGCGTCCTTGGCGCCGACGTCGAACGCGATGATCCCGGTACGGTTCGCGAAGTCGAACGGCTGGCGGATCCGATACGAGTGAATCGTGAAACCGCCGTCGTCGTCGTATCCATCGTTGAAGTGCATCGACGGCGTGCCGCCGCCCGCGCAGAAGAACATGTCGTTCGGCGGCAGGACTCCGCTGGTCTGCTTGCCGCACGCGGACGTCGTGGTGGAGCCCCAAACGTTGTATTGGCCCTGGCCGAAATTGTTGATTGTCGAGATGCGCGACGCGCTCCACGACGCATCGTCGAGATCGCCGGCCCGGCCGCCCGGCGAGGGTGTGTCGAACGTGTCGCAGAAGGCGGCCTGGGCCAGCCCGCAACCTGGCGGTCCCGGCGGTGGCGGGGAGCCGCTGCTGCTCGTGCTGCCGCCCGACGAAGAAGACGCGCCGGCGGTCGACGACGACGACCCGCCTGACGACGCGCCGCTGCTGCCCCCGCCAGAAGACGCCGATGTCCCGCTCGAGCCGCCGGAGGACTGGGCGCCGCCGTCGCCTCCGCCGGGCGCGCCGACGGATCCGAAACCCCCCTGGGCCGCGCCGCAAGCTGCGACGAGCGCGACGAGACCAATGGCCGCATGGGCACGAGGGTGCGTCATGGCAGGGACCCTTTCGTTGTCGAGCCCGCGCGTGCGGCGGGACCGGTCCTTCGATTGCAAGGTCGGCGCCTCGCGAGCGACGCCGCGACAGTGGCAGAGACTACCGCAAAAGCGAGACCTGGTCGACAGCTTGCTCGCGAAGCATTTCGCGAGGACGGTCGCGCGGCCTGCCCCGATAAGAGTGGGAGCGAATCGCACCGCGCGTCCGGCAGTCCGCCTTGCGGCGCACAAGAAAGATTGGACTCGAATTCGAGCGCGCGCGAAGAGTTTGCGTCCTCGGCCGGCGCTCGGGCCGCCGCGAGGAGCGAGCCGTGCAAACGCGGCGCGCGACGATCCGTGTTTGCGAGTATCCTCTCCGCCGCGGATGCATTCGACGAAGAGTCCCGCGAGCGACGTCACGGCCCGGTCGGCGCACGCCGCGGTCGAACCGAACGGCCCCGGGCAAAGCCGGGCGGCGACGCCGCGATGAAGACGGCGGTCGTCACCGGCGCCGGCTCGGGGATCGGTCGCGCCACCGCGATCGCGCTCGCCTCGCGCGGAATGCGCGTCGTCTTGATCGGCCGTAGCCGCGCCGCGCTCGACGAGACCGCCCGCTCGTGCGCCGCGGGCGCCGCCGTGCTCGCCGTCGATCTCACGGGCGACTACGCGATCTCCGACGCGCTCGACCCGGACCGCGACGTGCACGTCCTCGTCCACAGCGCGGCCAAGTACGGCCGCGCGCGCGTCGAGGCGACGACCGCGGCGGACTGGGACTCGATCCTGGCGACGAACGTCCGCGCGCCCGCGCTCCTAACGGCGCGCCTCCTTCCGGCGCTTCGTCGCGCGGCCGGCGACGTCGTCTTCGTGAACTCGTCGGTCGTCTCGACGGCCGGGGTCGACGTGTCCGCCTACGCCGCGAGCAAGGCCGCGCTCAAGGCGCTCGCCGACGCGCTCCGCGCCGAGGAGAACGCGAACGGCGTCCGCGTGCTCAGCGTCTATCCCGGCAGGACGGCGACGCCGATGCAGGCCCAGGTGCATGCGTCCGAGGGGCGCGCGTACGCGCCGGCGCGGCTCCTTCAACCCGCGGATGTCGCCGCGGCCATTGCGGCGGCGATCGCATTGCCGCGGACCGCCGAGGTCACGGACATCCACGTACGTCCGGCCCTCAAGACGTGACCGTGGCCCACGCTCACGCCCAGCCGTCCACGTCGCCGTACTTCTTCTTGCGGGCGTCCTTGGAGCGGGCGAGCATCTGGGCGGCGACGACGACGTCCATCGCCATGCCCCGTCCGAAGCGAGCGAGCCAGGGGCCCATGAGCCAGAGGTCGCACATCGCCTTTTCGCTGATGGACATCGGCGCCCGGTGCACGGCGCGGAAATACGCGTGATACTGGCTCCAGAACGGGAACGTGAGGCTGCCGGTCTCGGCGAGCTCGGGCCTGTACCACGCCATGCGCCCGCGCCAGTCCTTGTACTGGTTGCCCGTGTGGCGGCGCTTGTAAAAGAGCGCCCTCGGGATGCGGTGGAGCGCGCCGTGAAACCCGATTTCGCAGAGCAGCACGCGATCGGCGTCGGTGAAATTTCCTATGAGCTCGATCCGGCGGAGCACGCTCGCGCGCATCAAACCGTAGACGGCCTCGCACGCGTGCCTGCGGCTCGACAGAAACCGGAATCGCGAGAACGGCGTCGTGCCGCTGTCCGCCGGCGGGCTCTGCTGGGGGAGCCGATTGCCGTTCTCGTCGATCTGGACGATGTCCGGATAGCAGAGCACGACGTCCGGATTGCGATCGAGAACGTCGACGCACGATTCGAGGAGCGCCTTGTCGCATACGTCGTCGTGGGCGGCCCAGCGAAAGTACTCGCCTCGTGAGAGGCGGAACGTGAGGTTCGTGTTGTTCGCTCCCCCGATGTTCTTCGCGTTGCGCGAGTAGCGGACGCGCGGATCGGAGGCGGCGTAGCGCTCGCAGATCTGCGGGGTCTGGTCCGTCGACGCGTTGTCGGAGATGACGAGCTCGAAGTCGGTGAACGTCTGCCCGAGGATGGACTCGATGGCCTGGGCGACGAAGCGGGCGCCGTTGTAGACGGGGAGGCCGATGCTGACGCGCGGGCGCCGCCCCGCCGGGTCCGGATGCGCTTCGGGCAGGGCAGCCTCGCCGGCGTTCGTCATGGGAGCGCGGTCAGGCAGCGTCGCACAAACGGCCGTCCGGTGCCATAGATCGGCCCCGCACTGAACGTGCGTGCGGAAGGCCCGCGCCTCGGAGTCGCCGCTCCGGGCGGGCATCGCGGGCGCTTTCCCGGCGACGTCGGGCGCGCGGGCTCGCGGGTTTGCGAGCTTGCCGGCTTCGGGCGCGCTCGCGGACGCGGCCGCGCGCCGCCGCCGACGGGCCCTCGGTTTACCCACGCTTTTCGTGTACGGTCCCCACGATGGACCATGCCGGCGAACAGGCACTCCCGACGAGCGACGCCGCGCGCTCGTCGGCCTTGCTCGCGCGCCTGAGCGACAGGAGGACCGCCGTCGTCCTCCTTCTCGTCGTCTATCTCGCCGTGCGGTACAGGGTCGCCTTCACGCTCGACTCCCCGGTGTTCGGGTGGCGCCCGTCGGACATGGCGAGCGTCGCGCTCAACTTCGAAAGGAACGGATTTCACCTCTTCTATCCCCAAGTCTTCTGGGGAGGCGCCGGTCCGGGTTACGTCGAGACCGAGCTGATGCTGCCGTCGTTCGTCACGGCGATTCTGCTCAAGGTGCTGGGCGTCCACGAATACGTCTATCTCATCGTGCCGATGGCCGTCGGCTTCGCGCTCGTCCTCGCGATCCACCGCTTCGCCGCGCACTGCGGCGGGGCCGCCGCGGGTCTCGTCGCCGGGACGATCGCGGCGGTGGTGCCGACGCTCGTCCTGCAGACGACGACGGGACTCTGGCCCGACCCGCCGATGGTGCTTTGCACGACGTGGGGCCTCTACCTGCTCGTGCGCTGGGCGGAGGACGACCGGCCCCGCACGCTCGCCGCTGCCGCGGTCTGCTTGTCGCTCGCCATCCTGCTCAAGTTGACCGCGCTCTACATCGGCGTGCCGGTGCTGTACGTGTTCGTCAAGAAATACGGCGGGAGCTGGTGGAGGCGCGGGGCCACCTGGTCAACGGCCGCGACGATCCTGCTGCCGCCCGCGCTCTGGTACCTCCACGCTTACCGGCTCGCGATCGAATACCACAACTCGTTCGGGATCCTGTCGCTCGGCTTCTCGAAGCTGGGGCGCTCGGAGCAATTCACGAGCTGGAAGTTCTACGCCGTCGTCGCCCGGAAAATCGCGGCGTATCACCTGACGCCGCTCGGCTTCGGCGCGGCCATCGCCGGCGTCGTGGAGACCGCGCAAGCGTCGCTGCGCGCCGATCCGGCCGGCCGCCGCGCGCTCGCCGGGCGCACCGGCCACGTGCTGCTCGTGTGGCTCGCGTCGGTCGCGCTCGTCACGCTCGTTGCAGCGAAGGGCGTGCAAGAGGGGCACTATCAATACCTCTTGCCCGTGCTGCCGGTCGGTTGCGTGTTCGCGGGCCTGGGCGCCGCGTGGGGAATGGATCGTGCGCGCGATCTCGCGACGGCGCGCGGCATGCCGCGCCTCGCGACCGCGGCGGCTGCGTTCGCCGTGGTCGCGTTCGCCGCGAACGCGGCCTCGGCGACGCACCGGTTCGAGACGCACGATCGCGCGGACAATTTCGCGACGTGGGCCAAGAAGAAGACGACGGGCCTCATCGTGCGCCGACTGACGCCGCCCGGCTCGCTCATCCTGGTCGTGGACACCGAGATGGACGCCGTCACGCCCGAGAGGAGCATGACGCCGGCGGACGTCTTTTACTTCAGCGATCGCAAGGGCTGGTACCAGTCGATGGCGTGGCTGAGCGAAGGTCGCATCGAGCAGTTTCGGCGCGAGGGCGCCGATTACCTCGTCGTATCGGGGCAATCGGTCGTCGACTTCCGAACCCGGGCGGCAGGTCTGTACCGGTACCTCGAGCAGAACTACGCATCGGTCCTCGACGACGACGACGGAATCGTCTTCGACATGACCCGTCCCGTACCCGACGCCCGCGCGGGCAAGTAGCGCCCGCCGCTCGGAGCGCACGACGCCCGCTCGGGCGCGGTCGGTCAGCTGGCCTCAGCTGGAGCTGCCTCGCGATCCGAACTTCCTGGCGACGACGCCCCGGACCAGCGCGAGATCGTCGCTCTTCAGCGCTCCGGTCATCCACAGGCACGCGAGGTAAACGAGGACCGAGATGGGCGCCGCGACGAACGGCGTGATCCTGGACATCGCCCAGGCCGAACCGGTCATCGCGCCGCCCGAGATCGACGCGGCGCGAACCGCGCGCCACATCGATCGCGTGAGCACGCCGGGCGGCGCGAGCCAGACGCCGCCGGCGACCATGAGGATCTCGCTCAGGACGGTGGACACGCAGACCCCGAGGCTGCCGTTGTGGAACCTGGACTGACAGAACGGGATCAGCAGCGGGTCGGCGACAGCGCTCACGGCGACGCAGAGCAGCTGGCACGCTGCCCACGCCCGGCTCAACTTCGCGGCGGAGAGCCAGCAGCCCAGCATCATCGAGAAGTAGAGCAGCAGCACGAACGACGACAGGACGCGCAGGTCGTCCTCGGCGGCCCCGAACGAGCGCCGGCCGTAGATGCGCACACCGAGATCGGGATACAGGAAGCAGCCGAGCGCGAGCGGCACACCCAGGGCGATGGACACTTGCAGACCGACTCCTGCCGACCGGCGGAACCCTTCGCGGTCCTCGTGCCAGAGCCGCGAGAGCGTGGGGTAGAGCGCGTTCAGCAGCGCGGTCGCCGGGAGCGCAAGGACGCCGACGAGCCGCTTGGCCGCCGCCAGCCAGGCGGTCGCCTCGATGGGCGCCAGCTTGGACAGGAAGAGCGCGTCGATCATGGGCTGGAGCATCAGCGACGCGCTCAGCGCCACGAACGGCGTACCGTCGCCGAGGAGCCTCTTCAGCGCGGCGCGCTCGAACGACGGCCTGACACCTCCGATCGACCGCAGCGCGCGCCAGGCGTAAAGCGCTCCGGCCGCGGAGACCACGACGGAGACCCAGAGCGCGGCCCGGAGGCGGCCGCCGAGCAAGAACACCGGGATGCCGATCGCGGCGTTGAGGAGCTGGGTGCCGACCACGATGACGGCGGTCACGTCCGTCCGCTCGAAGCCGCGGATCGCGTCCTGGCACGCGCCGCTCGTGGTCCAGGCCAGAAGACCGAGCATCGAGAGCGCGAGGGCGACGTGGAAGTCGAGGGTGTAACCGAGCTTCCAGCACGAGAGCGCCAGCACGGCATACACGAGCGGAGCCAAGGAGAGGCGCCACACGAGCGCGGTGCCGAACGTGATGCCTGCGCGCGTCCGGTCCTTGGCGACGAGCGCGGGCAGCGCGCCGCCCTGGCCCCACTCGACGGCGAGGGCCCCGAAGCTGCAGAACGTGCTCGCGAGGGCGAGGAGGCCGAACTCGTCGGTCCCGAGATAGCGCGCGGCGACGACGTTGGTCACGAGCGACAGCGGCATCGCCACGACCTGGGCGACCATCAGGACCGCCGCGTTCTTGAAGACGCGGCGCATCGGCGCCGGGCGAGCTTCTTCCGCGATGGCCGATGCGCTGGCGATCTGATCGGGCATTGGTCGCGCGGGACTCGGCGGGTGCGCCGCTAGCTTGCCACGGGCACGCTCCGGCTCCAACGCGCGCGGGCGTCCAGCCCGTCGCGAGCGCGACGAAGCCGACATGGAATGAAGCAGCCCTCGCCCCGACCGGTAAGCTATACGAGCGACGATCGATGAGCAAGAGCATCCTCACGAGCATCCTCGCGGCGACGTTCCTCATCCCGCTCGTCTTCGCGCGCGATCCGCAGCCGAGGCGCGGGCTGCGGAAGGTCGTGCGCTGGTTTGCGGCCTACTGCGTCCTATACGTGTTCGCTATCCTGTACGTGATGGCCCGCCTGTGACGGGCCGCGCCGCGGGGGCGCCCGGCCACGCGCCGACGAGCACCGGCAAGCGGCCCGCGACCGCGATGCTCGCGCCGACGAGGACGTTCGTGGTCAGGTCGTTGAACCCGACGTCCCCCCACATTTGCAGGGAGCACACGATGAGCGAAAGGATGCCGAGCAGGCCCGCCGTGCGCGCGACCGGCGTCTCGGCGGCGTGATAGCCGCGCGCCAGGAAATAGCTCGCGACGGGGACGAGCTGCCACACGCCGACGAACCCGAGCATGCCGGTGAACGCGAGCACCCCGAGCAGGCTGTTGTGTGGCATGTATCTGTATTGAGGAAATATCCCGGCGATGCTGTAGGCGACGACGATCTCGTGATACTCCTTGCCCCAGCCGATTCCCAGGATCGGGCTCGATTTCAGCGTCTGCACGAGGTTGTAGTTCTCGATGTTGCGCATCTGGCTGGACGTGTCCTCGTGCTGGCCGAACATGCTCGAGATCGACCCGACCGGCTTGAAGATCCCCGTCGGATGTCCCCAGCCGACGACGACGTACGCGATCGCCACCGGCGCGAGCGCGATGAGCACGGCGTTGATGCGGCGCTTGAGCTTGTCCTTCCGAAGCAGCCAGTAGCTCAGCGCCGCCCCCACTTCGACGGCGAGCCACGCGATGCGGCGGTTGTTGAGCTGGATGGCCGTGCAGATCGGCACCGCCGCGGCGACCAACCACCCCAGCGAGGATAGCGTTCGCGTCTGTGCCGCGAAGACCAGGGGCATCAGCGCGCCCAGCACGAACAGCGGAGTGTCGCCGTGGCTCGTCATCGTCGGCGGCAGCTCCGGCATGTCGCTCGCGACGAGCACGTAGAACGCCAGCAAGACGAGCGAGCGGTAGATCGCCGCCGCGAAGATCACTTTACCCAGCGACTTGATGTGCGCGACGCTGCGGCAGGTCGCCATGAGCATGTGCGCGACCAGCAACCCGACGATGAAGTAATGCAGCTGAAACATGGTCTGGTACGCGTTGCCGCCCCGAAAGATGACCCCCCACACCCAGATCACCGCCAGTGACCCGAGCGTGACGCGAATCGAGGTCAAAAGGGGGCCGACGCGCTGGCGGCGCGCGGCGGGCTGCGCGCGCGCGGCGACGAGCGTGACGACGACGAGCAGGTCCCACGGCTGGAGGTGAACGAGCGGCAGCGTGGTGAAGAGCGCGGTCGAGATCGGCGTCAGG
>Ga0070738_10005272_pt1 | contig 14505 bp, 14 predicted proteins | sample Coa_R2_2_FD_66446 | JGI IMG/M metagenome (GOLD analysis project Ga0070738, IMG submission 66446) | Surface soil microbial communities from Centralia Pennsylvania, which are recovering from an underground coalmine fire - Coalmine... | ecosystem: Environmental > Terrestrial > Soil > Unclassified ...
GCGATCGAATAGTTTCGGTGGCTTTGACATGGAGCAGGACTACGTATAGCGTGTATTAAATAGTACAATTATACCACGCATGATCCTGGAAATATCCGTATCTTTTCTTGGTAATGTTCCGCAGCAGGGATATCATGCGAGAAAAGTCCTGGTAATACCCGGAAGAGGGTAAATATCCCGAAAAAGTTCCTGATAATGGTCGATTTAAGCATTACTCAGAAAAAATTCTATATAATAAATTGTTAGACAGTTTCGGTACTTTTGAAAAGCTCGTCTGTATATTGGCATTAGACAAATGAAAAGAATTAGTATTACATCTGCTCTTGTAGTGTTAGTGCTACCAATTCTTTACTTAGGTCAGCAACAACTAGCAAAGGCGCAATCACCAGAGCTTCGTAACTGCATAGCAAAATTTGAAAAGATACGTGTTGAATCTACGAAAATTAAACCTGTTGACTTATCTCCATTCCTTCAGGCTTATCAGCAATTGGGATACCGAGACAGAAAAGGGAGAGTGGTAATTCCACCACGCTTCACTGAAGCGCGACCTTTCTCTAATGGTAGAGCGCTTGTGGCTGATAGGAATTGGTACAAAGGCTTTATCAACTCTAAAGGAGAACTTGTAATTCCTCACAAATTTGTTTGGGTTTCAGACTTTATCAAAGGAATAGCTGTTTTTAGCGGAACAAGAGATGACCGAGAATTGAAGGGCTTTATTGATGGGAGTGGTAATGTTCTTCTCACTTTCAGAGGTGCTATTCCTGAACCGGAGTTTATTGGCTTTGACCAGAATGGACGAGTTGGCGTATTTGTTCATGATCTATCAAAGGAATATGGGAACCCTATCCCGAAAATTTATGGTTACGTAGATTGCACTGGTAAAGTAACGCTGGAGAAATAAGGTTAACCTAAATGTCTAACAAGCACGTTGCAGCGGAATGAAAAATTCTAGTTTTTACTCTATGTTCTTCGCAACCGCTGAACGTGTTCGTTCGACCGCTTCAGTCCTCGGTTGGGGCAGTTCTTGGAAATATCTGGTAGGGCACACAACATTATTTAATCCCGCAGCCTCGACTCCGATTTCGGGAAAGATGTGTATAATCTGCGTTTAGACGTTCTGTCTACTAAATTTCAGCCGGAATCGAAATATTGGTAGAGCGGCTGTACTATATAAGTGTACTTGTTGAGCCTGCGCTAAAACCTAGCAAGGCTTTATTGAGGAGAGGATTATTGATGTCTAGCTTGAGTCAAACCAGCCAAATGAAGCAACGTGCCCCTATGAATCGCACCCTCACGCTGGATGAGCAGGATAAAGCTAGATTAACTCTTCGTATTCTTAAGAAACTACCTTTAACCCCCTTCTCCGAACCACCCACAGGTACAATCCAAGGCGATTGTCTCGAAGTAGCTAAACTCCTACCAGAAGGGTTTGTGGATCTTCTGGTGCTTGACCCACCCTATAACCTCAATAAAAGCTTTAATGGGCGCAAATTCTCAAGGCGCACAGTTGACGAGTACGCAATTTGGTTAGATGAGGTTGTTAGCACATTAAAACCTCTCTTAAAGAAAACAGCTTCTATTTATATTTGCGGCGATTGGCTATCCTCTGCTTCGATATTCACAGTTGCATCATCACATTTTGTAGTACAAAACCGGATCACTTGGGAACGTGAAAAAGGTCGAGGAGCCAAATCTAACTGGAAGAACTCCAGTGAAGACATTTGGTTTTGCACTATGTCAGAAAATTACACCTTCAATGTTGATGATGTGAAGCTTCGGAGGAAGGTTATTGCACCTTATAGAAAGGATGATGGAACACCTAAAGATTGGGAGTCTACAAAGGAAGGTAATTTTCGGGACACTCATCCGTCTAATATTTGGACTGACATTACTATTCCATTCTGGTCAATGCCAGAGAACACAGATCACCCTACTCAAAAAAGTGAAAAATTAATTGCAAAGCTTGTATTAGCAAGTACTAATTCTAATGACTTTGTTTTAGATCCATTTCTTGGAAGCGGTACTACTTCTGTAGTTGCAAAGAAGCTTGGTAGGAAATATTTAGGCATTGAGTTAGACGAAGAGTATAGTTTGCTTGCTGAAAAAAGATTAGAGATTGCAGAATTAGAACCTGAAATTCAAGGTTTCTCTGATGGGGTATTTTGGGAGCGTAATACGCTTGCAATTCAGCAGAAGGGGATATTAAGTAATGCCAAGCCCAGTAGAGAACAACTACATCTCCTCAATTTCTGATCTGATTCAATTCTTGAATAACTATACACAAAGCAATGCTTTCTTCTCAAAGGAAGCTGTAGCAGTTGCAGTCAAGAATCATCTTGGTTTATTAAGAAGCAGATCGGTATATCATAATGATTACCTAGCAATTCGTTTCTCAGAAGCAAGTGGTTCCTCCTTTTCAAATACTATACTGGGGCTTTCAACACTAAGGAACTATGATGAACGCCCTTTTTTTGTTTGCGTTATCAGGTCTAGGAGCATTGAGCTGCTTCTTGCAAATTCCACTTTCTTGAAGAAAATTAGCCACAGTTCTCAACAACTCCGTGTGGATAACATACGTGGTAGTTTTTTAGGACATGATATTGTACGCGAGTATGAGGGCATTCCAAACACTCCTCAAAACTTTGAAAGACTCTTCCTTATTCATAAGGAATTTAGCTGGGAAGAAAATCTTGCTAGATTAGTTGAGGCTACAAACAATATTGTTCCGTCCGGTAGTCGGTACTCACCTACTCTACAGGAGCAAAATAACATCATAGCTTCTGCTGAGATTGCCCATACTCTTTCATCTAGTTCTGAATACTTATCTCTTGGTGAAACTTTAGATCAACTAGTAGAAGAAAATCGATCAACAATTTTAGAAATAGGCAATATAGAAAACATTAATGTAAGAGGAAATCGAATTGAACAAACAATTACAAATGCAGCAAATTTTCATGGGGTAGAAGATTTAAGTTACACATTAAGTGTAGGTTCAAGAGTATTGATTGATATAAAAACAAAAGTTCTTGCTCTTGCGTCTAGCCCAAAAGGATACAACATCGACAAAGTTTTAAGAAGCCTTGGTACAGGAGACACCGTTTTCTGCTTCTTTTTTATAGGCTTAGATATTGATGCCCAAAACTTATCCACACGCTTAATTTCTATATTGGATCGTTCAATATTAAACGCTACTAGAATTCAATTTCATTGGGCAGGGCGTAATTCTAGAGGTGTAACCCAGTTAACAGGAGATTTCTCATCTATTTTCTCATCACGTTACAGTGAAGTGATTGATGTTGAGCAAGCTCAGAGTTTCCTTCAAAGTCTTATTGATTTATAAAGATTTACTTGAAAGCCCGCAGTCGAACAATTCAAATGCAGCGGACGGTCGAAAGCTGTTGGTGCTGAGTTCGAGGTTATCTGCCGCCGCTGATTTGAGCCGTTAGCCCTCTAATCCTCGGTTAGGACTGTGCATCAAGCTTATCCGTTGGCAGCAAAGCAGTTGCACTCAAAGCTATCAGAGGTATCTGCTTGGGGAATGGCAGAGCAAGTAGAGGTAACAGAGCTTGCCCCTGCTAGTATGTACAAGTGTGCATACTAAGTTGAGATGGCTTATCAATGGAACAGGGACAAAGCAGCAACTAATCTTCGCAAGCATGGTATTGACTTCGCTGATGCAGTATCCGTTTTCTCCGATGGCCTGGCAATTACTATTCCAGAAGAGCGGTTTGATGAGGAATGGTTTGTCACGATCGGTGTTGATGCATTTGCACGAGTTTTGGTGGTTGTGTACGCGATGCGGGACGATGAAATCCGGATCATCTCTGCCCGCAAAGCAACTCGGCAAGAACGGTAGCAGTATAAGGAGGGATGAGTATGGAAGCTGAATACGATTTTAGTCAGGGTAAACGAGGGGCGATCGACCCCACACCACCCGGAAAAACTCGGATCACGATTCGGTTAGATGACAAGATTTTGGAATGGTTTCGTGAACAAGCTCATCGTGCAGGCGGAGGGAATTATCAAACGATGATTAATGAAGCTTTGCGCCAGCATATTCAGCAGAGCCACGAACCTTTAGAGGAGACGTTACGCAGAGTTGTTCGTGAAGAACTTGAGCGTATTGAGCGATGAGGTGTTTGCTGAGGGCTAACATGTCATGGCAACGGACGGACAAGAGCCGTTGGTGCTGAGTTCTAGCTTATCTGCCGCCGCACAACTTCACCGTTAGCTTGCTTTTGCCATAGTGGTATCGCTTCGGTGAAAGCAAGAGATTTGGCGGTTTGATGGCGATCGCGAGTGTACGAGTCGCCCCAATAATCAGCACCAGTGTTGTCTATGGAGAGCTGATTTTAAGCGTGGCGATCGCTGGAGTTTTGTTTTACTGGTATCAGTGAGTTGCCATCATCAGACGACTGATTGGGAAAATGAAGTGTGCGAATGGGGAATGGAATGTTAAAGCCCGCTTCATCACACACTTGCTTTAAGGCCAAGACCACCTGACTCTGAATCTGACGCACTTGCGCTTTCTGCGGTAGTGTCCAGTAACGCACCACAAAGTCGATAGAACTTTCGCCAAAGCCAATCACATCCACTTCGGCAGCTGGGTTAGGCATAATGCCTTCGATGTCGGCGATCGCGCCCAATAATACCTGTCTTGCTTTGGGCAGTGGCGTGTCGTAACTCAGTCCAATAGTTAAGTCGGTGCGACGGGATGGATAGCGCGTCAGTACATGGACAGGATTGGTGAAGACGATCGCGTTCGGAATCACAATCTGCTCATCCTGATAAGTGCGAATTTGAGTCGAGCGAATGGTGATGGATTCCACCGTGCCCTCAAAGTCGTTGATGATTACCTGATCGCCAACTCGAAAGGGCTCATTCAGCAAAAGTAAAATGCCAGCCAGAAAATTCTTAAAAATATCCTGAAACGCAAAACCAACCGCGACTGAGCTTAAGCCCAGCAAGCCAATAATGTCACCCAATCTCAGGCTTGGAAAGACCAGTGTACAAGCAATGAGGATGCCAACCACCCAAACCGCGACCGAACTCAGTTGCACCAGCAGCAATTGCAGCGACGTATTGTGAAGGAAGCGCTCTGAACTCGCTTTGATGAGACGTTTGACCAACTTGACGCTGTAGCGCGTGAGCAACAGCACAACAAAGGCAAACAGGAGCGCAGGCAAAAGATCGATCGCTCGACTCACCCAATTCAGCAGACTGTGATGGATGGTTTGAAACAAGGCATTCATACGGATGACTGAACCATGTAGAAAGCAGAATGAAAACCTACGTCACCACTAATGGCTATGTTGAGGGTGTTCACTAGAATGAGCCTCATGGCTGGGGTGATTCATCATCTCCAGCATCTTCGGCCCACCCGTCTTGAAAAAGCGGGTGACAAGAATGCCTGCCAGAACCAAAAAGATGAGATTGAGAACGGTCGTGTAGTTAAAACTAATGCCTGCATCTAAGACAGTAGCATTGCGCTCTGCTGGAACCAGGTGCAGGACTTGAAACGCTAATTCAATGATGAATGCGGCTCCTGCCATCGCTGCGTAAAACGTTGCCAGCAGAAACAGACTCATTCTCATGCCGTAATATTTGCGGTAAATATCTAGAATCGGTAGAACGATTAGGTCTGCAAAAATAAAGGCAACGACGCCGCCAAAGCTAATGCCCCCATTCCACAAGACTGCTGCTAAGGGCACATTACCGACGGAACAAACAAACGAGAGAATGGCGACGATCGGTCCCACAATCGGTCCCCAGAGAGCAGCTAGAAGCGGATGATCGGACAAAAAGAACACTTGCCAAAAATCCTGCGGCACCCAGGCACCCAGGGCTCCAGCAATCAAGAGTCCGATCGCAATATCCTGCCAAACCGAAGCCCAATCCATTACAAAGTAATGGCTAATGGACGTAAAGCCTTTCTTTGAAACGATGCGTTGCCACAGCGAACCTTCCGTCACGGACATATCCATGCCCGCATGACCTTCCATCTTGCCCTGGAGTCCTCTATCTGCCTGCCGTTTCGCCTTCTGTACTGACTTTGGCTTGAGGAAAGCCCGAAAGAGCAACACTAACAGAACGATCATTAAAGGCCCACCCACAAACTCTGCTAGGGTGAACTGCCAGCCCATCAAGATCGCCAGGATGATCCCCAATTCAATGACCAGATTGGTGGAAGCAAATTGAAAGACCATTGCAGCGGTAAAATTGCCCCCTTTTTTGAAAATCGATCGCGCCAAAGCAACGGCGGCATACGAGCAGGAGGAAGACGCGGCTCCTAACCCACAGGCTTTGATGATCGATCGGGGTGAATCGTCTGGCAACAAACGTCCCATTTCTGCCTTAGAAACGACTGCCTGAATCACACCCGACAGCGTGAAGCCCAGGATGAGTGCCCATAACATCTGCCAAAACATGGTGAAAGCCATCCAGATGGCATGACCAATCCCAGCAACCGGATCAGCAAATACATTAACCGTGTTCATCCTCCTCCTACCTGCTCCGTAAACATGACGCTTAAGCTACAGCGGCAACCCCTGCAATTTTGCGATACTCATCAGCCGCTTGACGGCAAGCTTGGGCACAGCTTTGGCAGTGTTCATCCTGATGTTGCTCGCACTCTTTTGCACACGCCTCACAGATGTCAATGCAAGCGCGAACGATTTGAGGAATGAAGCGAGAACCGCGACTGACAAATCCCGCTACTGTCCAGCAAATTTGAGCACAATCCCGACACAGGCGAGCACATTCAGGCATATTGCTGATGCATGCGTCGGCACAATGCTCACACTCGTAAGCACAACGGGTGGCTGCATCCAATATGGATTGATGTTGTTGATGAGCCATATAACCTCCTAAACAAATAGCAACTTCTGCCATAACCCTACGGAAATTGAAGAGCAACCTCGTCCTGCAGAAGTAGCAACCATCGATTCCACCTTGCGGTGTAGTCAAATTTCACGCTAATTTCATTGTTCCGGATATGAATTTTCTAAAGATGTGCAGAGAAACTTATGGTGAAGGTTGAGTTATAGCCCTACTAAAGCCCATTTATGAATCTTCATCCACAGAAGGCGAAAAATTTGTAGCTTGTAAGATTTTGATTAATTCGATCTTGGATTCGATCAAACACGCATGACCACTCTCAGGCAAGATAAGCACTCGAGAGTGAGGAAAGACAGTTGCTAATTGATAAGCCTCCTCAACCGATGGCAACAGATGATCGTGTTGACTGCCGATTAATAATACGGGCTGGGTAACTTTTTGCAGTTTTGTCCGATCGACATTGAACTTTCTGAGTAGCTCTAATCGTCGTTCTGCTGTTTGTTTGGGCGCATCCTGGGCAGATTTCATTAAAGCTTTGCAAGCAGTCGGTGATAAACGAAATAGTTGAGCCAGAAACGGTAACGCTAATACTGAGGAAACATCGTAGAGAATTTGAGGTGTCCAGGACAGAAGAAAGGAGCCAAAGTTCAACCAGGGAAGACGGTGAAACGATGATGCAGAGTTAACTAAGATCACGCGATCGACCAGTTCAGGCATTTGAGCCAATGCTGTGAGCCCTACACAGGTGCCAAACGATTCGCCACAGAGGTAAACTTGTCTGGGTCTGTTTTCCAGTGCCGCCTTGATCGAGGCAATCAACTGTTGGGCAAGCGTATCCCAACTGTCGAAGCACTCTGCCGGAATGACAAAACAGCGGACATCAAAAATCGCTTCCAGTCCAGCAACCTGAAGCGTCATTAACTCCTTACCCGTTTCATCCATTCCTGGTAAGAAGACAAACAACGGGCGATCGCCATCAGACTGAAAAGGTGTAAAAAAGTAAGGGCACTGCTGTCGTCTAGCCATCTGTTTTTAACTTCTCGGTGGAGAAACGTTGACTCGGTTGCTCACTGTTGGGCTTCCCGTTGAAAGCTTTCCAGACTAAGGAAGCCAGCCCCACTAATAGATGAAGGCGATCGTCACCCTTCGCTTGCCTGACCTGTCTCAAAACCTCTGCCCGAACATCAGACTCAGAAGGCTGGTCACCGTCTTCGGTGGATGACTTTTGCTGAGCGCGATGACTTAAAACAGCTCCGATCGCAATGCCTGCAACACCAGCCCCCACTGCCAGGGTAAGCCAATTAAGATTTTTGGCTACCCATAGTTCCAAACTGCCATCCTTGGCTTGAGCGTCAAACTGACCGTGAGCGCTGTAATTGCCATGAGAAACAGGTTCCCAGAGATTGCTGGGGCGATCCGGCGCAACAGGTTGATCCGTTTGCTGACTGCTATAGCCCGTTTTTGCCAGGTAGCGATCGAGCAGTCCGGGTGCAAGCTTCGTGCCTAAAATCGCTTCAACGGTAGAGCCTCCAACATAGAGTTCTCGTCGTTGGTGATGGGCTGCCCACACGATCGCCTCAGCGGCAACGTCTGGTTGAAAAATCGGGGGAACGGGCTGCGGCTGATGGGGCATGGATGTTTTAATCCAGCCAAACTGAGGGGTGTTAACCGCAGGCATTTGTACCATCGTGATGTGAATATTGCTGTTGTCATGCAGTAGCTCACAGCGAATGGAATCGGTGAAGCCCCGGATCGCGGACTTTGCACCACAGTAGGCAGATTGAAGGGGAATGGAACGATACGCCAATGCCGATCCCACCTGAACGATCGCACCTCGATTTCTCGGTTTCATCCGCTTTAACGCGGCCATCGTGCCATACACATAGCCCAGGTAGGTCACTTCTGTGACCCGTCGAAAATCTTCTGGTTGAATATCGAAAAAAGGCGACAAAATGGATGCCATCGCATTGTTGATCCAGATATCGATCGCACCAAAGGCTGTTTCGACGGCGGCAGCAGCGGACTCAACTTGTTCTGGATCAGAAACATCAGTGGGCAGTACCAGGGCGTGTCCCCCCAACGCTTCCACCTCCTTTTGCGCGGCTTCTAAACCCTCTCGGCTACGCGCTAGCAAACCAATACAGGCACCTTGTTTAGCAAAGGCGTGAGCGGTTGCCCGTCCAATGCCGGCAGAGGCTCCGGTGATGACAACAACTTCAGATTTTGCTGGTTTCATGATTGATCCTCCTGGGCAGTTTTAAGTCATTTGTTAATTGAAGTGCTGCAATGGGTAGAGTGAATGAAGAAGGAATTTAGCCACCTAATTTGCTCAATACAAACGCAGCCAGAAACCCACACACCGTCACTAAGCCCGCAAAATCGTGGGCTTGCTCAAAGGCTTCGGGCATCATCGTGTCGGAAATCATGGCTAAAATAGCGCCAGCCGCGATCGCAATGGTGGCAGCAACGACTTCTGTAGAGAAATGGCTGAAGAGAGCATAGCCTGATAGGGCAGCGGCTCCAGACACCACGGCAATCAAGCCCCAAATGCCAAAGATATAGCGCAGAGAACGTCCGGACTGTTTCATGCCAGCTGCACTCGACAAGCCTTCTGGAACATTGGAGAGAAACACGGCTGCCACCGTCACCCAACTGACCGTTCCACCTTCAATCATGCTGATGCCAATGGCGATGGATTCAGGAATGCCATCTAATAACGCACCAATGGCGATCGCCAGACCGCTGCCACTGTCTTCATCCTCGCTCGGCTGGTGCTTGCCAGAACGTTTACGATGGCGCGCTCCCTGATGTGCTAAGTACCAGTTTGCGAGTGTATAGATGGCAGCACCACTGATAAACCCAATGGCGGTCGAGTCAAAGCCACCGCGTTTGTATGCCTCGTTCATCAATTCAAACGCGAGGGCAGAAATGAGTACCCCTGCACCAAACGCCATAATGGCAGCAATCAAGCGCTGAGGCAGTTTGGCGTAGTAGCCGATTGCTGCACCCAGGAGTAGGGCTGATCCTCCCAATAGCCCCCAAAAGCCTGCCTGTAGCCAAAGTGGAATCATACCCCCCCTATATTGAGGACTGTGCTTGCTTTTGTTCTGCGGCGACCGCCCCACCGCCACCGCGACCCGCGGCATCGGCTGCCGCCTTGTGTTTAGGCTGGACATCGCCGGTATGATTGACATGCGCCAGCGAGACGGCCACATTAATCACGCCAAGATGGGAAAAAGCTTGGGGGAAATTGCCTAAAAGCTCGCCGCTCTCCGGATCAATTTCCTCCGAAAACAAACCCAGTGATGTACTGCGGGAGAGCATTTGCTCGAACCAGGCAGCCGCTTCATCCTGCCGCTTTGCCAGAATCAGGGCATTAATCAACCAGAATGTACACAGCACAAACGAAGCATCTTTGCCTTTGACCCCTTCGGGCGCGTTGCGATAGCGGTAGCACAAGCCGTTAGAAACCAGATGCGCGATCGTCGCATCAATCGTGGCAATCATGCGAGGGTCTGTGCCATCAATAAAACCCATCACGGGCAAGAGCAAATTTGAAGCATCCAGCGTCTCGTCTTCATAGGACTGCTTAAAAGCTTGTAACTGCTCGCTCCAGCCTTTTTCCATCACTTCCGCTCGGATCATTTTGCGTACCTGTCGCCAGCGATCGCGGTCTCCGGGTAAATGTAGCGCGTCTGCCATGTCAAGGCCACAGTCCAATGCGACCCACAGCATGACTTTGCTATACACGAAGTGCCGCTTTCCCCCTCTGACCTCCCAGATACCACTATCAGTGTCCCGCCAGTGATCCGCGACCCAATCCAGCAGGGGATGGATGTCAGTCCACAACTCCGTGGGGTCGTACTTTCCCGCTTTCCAAGCAAAGTGGATGGCGCTGAGCACTTCGCCGTAGACATCAAGTTGCACTTGCTCACCCGCACGGTTGCCAATCCGCACTGGACGAGAATTTTTGTAGCCCTGCAAATAGTCAAGCGTGCGTTCAACGGTATTTCCCTCAGTTGTAATGGGATAGAGGATTTTAATCCCTGTACTCTCAAGCTGAACGGTTCTTTCTAGCCAACTGAAAAACGGACGTTCGCTATCGAAATAGCCCGCCAACAACAGCGCATAAAGCGTGAAGGAAGCATCCCGAATCCAGGTATAGCGATAGTCCCAGTTGCGTTCGCCACCAATTTCATCGGGTAATGAGGTTGTGGGGGCGGCGATGATCGCGCCTGACGGTGCATAGGTCATCAATTTGAGGGTCAAGGCACTGCGAACCACAGCGTCCCGGTAGCGCCCTTGATACGTACATTGCTTAGCCCAGTTTTGCCAGAAGGCGATCGTCGCTTCAAGCGCCTCGTGTGGATCAGACTGAGAGCTGGAGTGATCCTGCGCGGCTAAGATAAAAGCAACTCGTTCGCCGCGATGCAGCGTCAGACAGCAGGTCAGCCCTTGCTGTTGGCGATCCATTTGCCAGGGCACTGGAGCGGTGACTTGAAAGTGGTCAAATTCTGCCTGACAACCAGACATCTCATAGTGTGGCCTTACCCGAGCATAGTCAGGACGCGGCACACAGGTACAGACAACCTCAACCGCGCCTTCCACACCTTCTACAATCCGAATTAATCTACCAGGTGGATGGACCTGCTGAGGCTGCTGAGCCTCAGCAGGTCCATCAAGTCCAACAGCATCACCTTACCCTCATCACAGGTAAAAGTTGTTTCTAGCACATTGGTCTCGCCAAGATACCGATGGTTCGCTTCAAAGGCGGTTGAGGGCTGAATGCTCCAAAACCCTCCTTGCTGCAAATCCAGCACTCTGGCAAATAAAGAGGGTGAGTCAAAGCGTGGCAAACAGAGCCAATCGATCGAACCTTCCCGACTGACCAGGGCGGCAGTATGGCAGTTACCAATCACGCCGTAATCAGAAAGGGACGGGAACGAGGTTGCTGGTTCTAAAGTTTGTGCAGAGCGTGGTGTAAGGTGAACCATAGTTTGTAGTAATGAAGTTCTATCACGCTGTCATTGCAGCTTGAATGATGAATCGAGCCATCCCGTCCTCTAGATCAAGGCATGGCGGCACAATCGCAACCTACTCTAAGTGGCTTGATCGTAAGACGCTTCGTTAAACTAAACGACTATCTCTGGTTGGAGCGGCGTAATCCGTAGCCTGACGTACTTTCAGCAAACAATGAAAAAGAAGTGAAAAATCACCTGATGTTCAGATAGAGTTTCTTGTGATTACTCTGAAACGACTGCATCAGAGTAATGACCAACGGATAGGATAACGAGCGTGGAAGGGTAGGGAATGCCCATCATCACACCCTCACACCCTTGCTCCCTAATACTTGATCCTTTCCAAGATGGGACTACCCATAACCAATCAGCCTGAACGATCAGTCTCTACGTGTGCAACATTCCTTCAGCAAGGGCGTAGATTCTTCCATTAGCTAGATGTGAGAACAGTCACGTTTGCTTAACCTCTATCTGCATTCAGAAATTGTTCTACAAACTGGAGTCGCCCTTATATACATGGAGCCACAATGCTAAAAGTTGCCGAAGCGTTTTTATTGGCTCTTTTTATTGCTGGAGCCATATTTGTTAGTCATTGGATCGGACAGCAAGCCTATACTTGGATGCCGCCCCAGGCCACTGCTGAAGCGCAGCGTGTCGATGACTTATTTAGTTTTCTGGTCTCGGTGGGTGCGTTTGTTTTTCTGGGCTTGGTCGGAATGATGCTCTACTCAGTCATCTTTTTTCGGGCGAAGCCAGATGACTATAGTGAAGGACATCCATCGAGAGGCAGTACGAAGCTGGAGCTTCTTTGGCTGGTGGCTCCAACCCTGCTGGTACTATGGATCGCGGCTCAAAATATTAACATTTATCGGCAATTAAATATTCTCGGACTCAAGCAGATTGTTCAATTGCCTCTGGAAGCCCCTGCCGATGCTGCCCCAGAGCCGGATCAACTCAAAGCTGCGACCAAGCAAATTAAGGTCGTTGCAAAACAGTGGGATTGGACGTTTGAATATCCCAATCAGGCAACCAGTCATGAATTACATTTACCTGTGAATCAAAGTACACGTTTGGATTTGCAGGCAGAAGCAGTGATTCACGGCTTTTATTTACCAGCCTTTCGTCTCAAACAGGATATGATTCCCGGACGCGAGATTGATTTGGTCGTTACTCCTATCCGTGTTGGTAAATATCGCCTGCAAGACTCGCAGTATAGCGGCACGTACTTTGCCTTAATGTCTGCCGATGTCTATGTGGAATCGCAAGAGGCGTACAAACAGTGGCTGGTGGCAGCGGCGAAACAGCCCAGTGAAGTCGCCAATGCAGCGATCGCAGAACAGCAACAACCACCTAAAACGTTATTTAAAACAGGATGGCAAACAGTGACAACAACAGCGGTGGCTAAAGTGGCTGCCTCTCAGGATGGTGACTCATGACAAAGCCATCGCTCTCGCCGGACAGTCCAAATGATACGACAGTGACTCAACCAGACCCGATCGTGTGGCGAGACTATCTTCGCTTCAGTACCGATCATAAAGTGATTGGTGTGCAATACATCATCACAACTTTCATCTTTTTTTTGATTGGCGGATTGATGGCAATGCTGGTGCGGGCAGAACTGATGACACCAGAGTTAAACCTGGTCGATCGCCCGTTCTACAACGCGCTTTTTACCTTGCATGGTACCGTGATGATTTTCCTGTGGATTATTCCCTTCAATGCAGGACTATCAAACTATTTAGTACCGTTGATGCTCGGCGCACGGGATATGGCATTTCCACTCTTGAATGCCATCTCCTTCTGGATCATTCCCCCCGCTGGGATTCTCCTCATCACTAGCTTTTTATTGCCCAACGGTCCGGCTCAGGCAGGTTGGTGGTCGTATCCACCCGTGAGTTTGCAAGCCCCTTCGGGGCAACTGGTGTGGATTATCAGTCTGATTTTGTTGGGTATCTCCTCGGTCATGGGTGCAGTGAACTTTGTGACGACGATCGTCTGGTTACGGGCACCAGGAATGACCTTCTTTCGGATGCCGATCTTTGTGTGGTCGGTACTCAGCGCCCAACTGCTGCAATTGATTAACTTACCATCGCTCACGGGAGCCTTGATTCTACTGCTCTTTGATCTGGCGTTTGGCACTAGCGTCTTTAAACCATCACAGGGTGGCGATCCCATCATTTATCAACACCTGTTTTGGTTCTATTCCCATCCCGCCGTTTACATCATGGCGCTGCCCGCCTTTGGCATTCTGGCTGAGGTGTTGCCTGCTTTTGCCCGCAATCCGCTGTTTGGATATCGTTCGATGGCGATCGCCTCATTAGGGATTGCCGTGGTGAGTATCTTCGTCTGGGTGCATCATATGTTTGCCAGTGCAACTCCCGAATGGATGCGGATGCTGTTTGTTATCACCTCAATGCTAGTCGCTGTACCCACGGGAGTCAAAGCGTTTGGCTGGACTGCCACGATTTGGAGAGGCAAACTGCATCTGGATACGCCGATGCTCTTTGCGATGAGTGGAGCCGCCATGTTTATCTTTGGCGGTATTACAGGTGTGATGCTAGCATCCAATGCGTTCGATTTGCATGTGAACAACACCTATTTTGTGGTTGGGCATTTCCACTACGTTGTGTTCAACACCATCACAATGGCA
>Ga0070738_10005273_pt1 | contig 14504 bp, 9 predicted proteins | sample Coa_R2_2_FD_66446 | JGI IMG/M metagenome (GOLD analysis project Ga0070738, IMG submission 66446) | Surface soil microbial communities from Centralia Pennsylvania, which are recovering from an underground coalmine fire - Coalmine... | ecosystem: Environmental > Terrestrial > Soil > Unclassified ...
CTCAATTTTCAGGCTGATTCCTGATGGGTTTGGATGACCTTGAACCAGAAAAGCACCGGCCCCATCCGAGAGCATCCAGCGCAGAAATTCGGTATCAAAACTCAGGGCTTTGCCTGCCTTAATGCTCGCTTCTGCTTCAAAATGCGTGTGTTTGAACAGGCGTGATGGGAGTTCGGACGCAACGGCGATCGCCGCTCTTTTTTCACCCAACTTCACCTGTGATGCGGCATACTTTAGCGCTGCTACACCAGCACAACAAACACCTTGATTCGACGTTACTTCAATGGGTAATAGTTCTGGTAATGCGCCATGTACCATACTGCCAAAACCAGGAACCAACAAATCTGACCAACTGGTAGCAGCGGCGAGCAAGTCGATCGCACCAGGCTCCAGATTGGCGTTTTCGATCGCCTCACGAACAGCATTGGCAGCCATCTGGCTATTGCTGTAGGTGGTTTGCTGTTGCTGATCGATCGCATAATAGCGCTGTTGAATCCCATTACTTTTGAGAATGCGATGTCTCACCTTAGAAGGGCGACCATTCACCTTTCCTAAATAGTCTTCCATCTCGTCATTGGCGATCGGATTTCCAGGCAAAAACTTGCCGATGCTGTTAATGAATACACCGTGCATATGTGACTCGTTGTGTGAAAAGTTAAATTTCGAGGGCGATCGTGCCCTCATTCAAACACTCAGAAATCAATTTCCTGAGTCTGAAACACTCACTCCTGGATCGCATCATCGACAGGTCTGACTATTTCGGAACTTTTTGTTAGTCAGTGAATCAAGTAACCTGTAGCAACGATGCCCACAATTTGGCTCAGGCAAAACAGACTCGTCCATGAAACCTTAAAAGCCAGCTTCATCGATTTCAAAAAGATCTGACTTAACCATGAAGTCGATAGTTTGACTCTAGTAATTCCGCGTAGAATTTTGCCTAAATTTGTGACAGTTTTACCTACTGTCACTAGATGAATCGTTTGGCAATGAGTTTGAAGCAGACTAATCATAAAGCTTGACCAAAACCCAGAGAATGAACCCGATCAATCCGCTTCGTTCGCCCATTGCATCACCACCACGATCGCTCACCCTGCGGCAGGGGTTGGAACGTTACTACCAGGCCAATCCTGACTTTGTACGTGATCAAGACCTTTGGGTTGGCATCATGCGGATTCCCTGGTGCGACATGCAGCGACACGACATCATGCACGTGGTGACGGGCTACAGTACGGCTCTAGAACAGGAACTCCAGCTCATTGGCTTTTTGCTCACGTCGCTCACATGGAAACGCCCCTGGTACTATTACGCCCAGAGCTTTGTGGTGTTTTTGGAACTGCTCTGGCAATCCATCCAGGGCAAAGCATGGGGCGGGATCTATCACAATCCTGTGCAGGTTTGCCAACTGTACCTGAAAGGGGTTAAGCAAGGATTGACAGTTCGCCAAAAGATTAATGCCTATATTGATCCAGCGACCGTCCTCGATCGCGACCTGGAATCGCTGCGGTTGGACTATGGCATTCACAACGCTGGGGCGTGGGATTAAGCCGTAGACTGAGCCGACTGTCAGGAAAATTGTTGCTGCTGAAAGGCGGTAAGATGGAACGCCTGTAGCTCTTTACCATAAGCCGCGATCGCCGATGGGTTTTCGTGCGTCAGGATGATGCGGTAGAGCGATTGCTGGTGCAGGTAGTCCCATTCGGCTGCGTGGAGATCATTCAGGATTGAGATTTCCAGCCCAGTACCAGCAACATCAATCCCTTCATTGAGAAATAGCCCCAGCACCAGTTCATAGAGAACGTCTTCGAGGGGCATTGCACTGCTACTGTCATTGTTGCCTTGATACAAGAGCAACGTCAGCTGCGATCGGTCAGGATGGGTCGCCATCGCACGAATCACATCCGTCAACTCAAGATAAAGGGCATCGGATGGCAGCGACCAGTTGGGAAAAATGATCAGATTCGTTGGTCGTAGCTTTAACTGTTGAGCGAGATCGTCACCCGCGATCACGGCGGGTTTGATCGCCTTGAGGATGGCTCTAACATGGATGATCTGAGCGTCTGGCGCTTCTGATTCATGCTCCAGTTTGACAATACTAAACGTACCGTGGAACCCATAGCTCCGGCACAGGTCAAGATGCTCTGGAAAGTTTTCAGCGTAATAAGCAAATGAATTGATGTTCCAGAAACTCACGTGAGTCGGATCTTGAAATGCGCCTTGCCCATCGGTCGATGGAACCCGGATATCAACCGTGGCGTTGGGTTTGCAGATGCGCCAGATTTCATTCATCGTGTGGATGCGATCGGGTAAATGTTCAATGAGGTCATGCGCCCTGACCACATCAACACTGCTGTCAGGAAATGGAAATCGTTGGTTCAGGTCAGCAACCACATCTACACCCGGTCTGTCAGTGATATCCACCCCAACAAATCCCGCTGGCTTATGGGGGCCGCACCCTAAATCCACACACTTCAGGTCTGTTTCAGCGTCTAACATAGGGCTCAGCTTGGAAATCAAATACTGAATCACGCGATCGTAGGAACAATTTTTCTGAATATCATCGTGTAGCTGCGCGGCAATCTCACGCCGTTCGGATGCGTGACTCAGATAATAATCAATTTTGTCATTCAATTCATCAATGCTTCTGTAAGCGATCGCATGACTCACAGACGTCACTTTCGCTAAGTTTGACTTCCAATCTGTCAGGACAAAACCACCAACGCGGGCAATATCGATCACCCGATTAACCACAGCGTCGTCAAACTGAAGCGAGGTAATGTTCAAATTAATGGTTGACGCCGCGTAAATATGTCTTGTCTGCGAGTAGTCCGGTGTCGGCGCGTGATAGCGAATATGCTCTCGTTGAATGCGGCGATCGGACGGTGTCCCGCTGAGATATCCAGGATCACCGCCAGTAATATCGATCGTGAACTTGGAGTTCAGCCGCTTGATCAACTCGCCTCGAAAGGCAGGCGTCAAAAGATTAGCGCTATATTGATAGGCAAATTTTTGACTCAAGAACTTAGAGTCGTTCGATTTCAGCCCGTTTTTCTGACTGTATGCGGTTGCCGATGGATCGATCTTTTGATCGAATGACACCAGCCGCGCCCAGACATCCGCTGCAACATGGTGCGAATAGGGAAGATGGCTGAAATGGTCAAGTAATTGATTGATATCTGGCAGAACATGACCGACAAATGAAATGTCGCTGGCTGATGCTTTGGGTGAGTCAACCGGCGTAAACTCCGATGCATGAAACAGGGAGTAGACCCGCTCAAACCCGATCGCTCGCAGATCCAGGAAGTTAGCATATTCGAGACAGAAATGAATGCTTCGGTCTTTGACACGCTGCCAGCCAGCCAGCAAATGCTCTGGTGCGTGGGTAGAACCAATAAAACTGTTGCAGAGATGGTCGTGGTGCAAAAAGACGATGGTTGCTTCAAATTGCTCAAATGCAAACCGATGTTCATCTTCTAGATAGGCTGTGGACAGGGGCGCGTTGTCAAAGATAAGAAGATGCGTGAATGAGCGATCGCAGATGCATGTAGAAAAATAGTGAAACGCACTGTGGAAATCAGTAAAATTGCTCGGATCCACATACTCAACGAGATACCCTTGTCTGGTCAAAGCATCGTTATACGCCGCGGTTAGCCTGCGATAGATCGGCGTTGGTGCGCTTTCTAGTAAAAAGCTGAACATTGATTGCGCCCCTGACGTGCCATTGATTGCGTCCCTGATGATGCCATAGCTAAAGATCGTGGATTAACTAAGATCCGATTCTGCCAGTGCTCTCATCATCCTCACCTCATCACACTTTGGCGGTTCTCCTGCCAGATTAGCGTAGATCTTCAGATCGGTTGAACAGATCTCCCCAGTGGCAGGTTTAGCGAAGCCGCGATCGACCTGTACGCAAAGCTTGATTCTGTTTTGTGTTTGATCGCATTGTGATTCTCTCGATCGATGAATTAATTTCCGCTACACAAAATCCTTATCGATACTTATTCATCCCTTCAAACAGGTGCTGTTATGCTCAAAAAAGTTCGAGTTATAGTACGGTAACGTAAACTCAGCAGGAGGCGATGCCAGATGTGCGGAATTGTTGGCTATATTGGCACCCAAGCCGCCAGCGGAATATTACTGGAAGGGCTGCGAAAGCTAGAGTATCGCGGTTACGATTCTGCTGGGATTGCCACCGTCCTGGAAGGTAAGATTCACTGTGTCCGGGCCAAAGGCAAGCTCCATAATTTGGAGTCCAAGCTGGCGGGTGAAGAGAATCCAGCACGCATTGGTATTGCCCACACTCGCTGGGCGACTCACGGCAAGCCGGAGGAGTATAACGCTCACCCTCACACTGACACAGCTAATCGGATTGCCGTGATCCAAAACGGCATTATTGAAAACTACCGTGAGCTGCGCGATGAGTTAAAGGCGCGTGGCGTTGAGTTTCGCTCTGATACAGATACAGAGGTGATTCCGCACCTGATTGCTGAAGCGGTAGCAGAACTGAGTGGTCAACGGTTAGCGGCCAGCGGTCAGCAAAGCAATATCCCTTCAGCCCTCATCCTTCATCCTTCATCCCTGCTTGAGGCCGTTCGTCTGGTGGTCAATCGACTCGAAGGTGCCTTTGCGATCGCCGTCATTTCTGCCGATTACCCCGATGAACTGATCGTGGCGCGGCAGCAAGCGCCGGTGGTCATTGGCTTTGGTCAGGGTGAGTTTTACTGCGCGTCGGATACACCTGCGATCGTGCCTTATACTCGCGCCGTGTTGACCCTGGACAATGGCGAACTGGCGCGAATGACCCCCTTGGGCGTGGAAGTCTATAGCTTTGAAGGGCAGCGTCTGCGGAAAACGCCCCGCACCCTTAACTGGAACCCGGTGATGGTGGAAAAGCAGGGCTTCAAACACTTCATGCTGAAGGAGATTTACGAGCAGCCAGGCGTAGTGCGGGCGTCGCTCGAAGCTTATTTCGATAGCGCGTGGACGGCTGCCGACCATCAACACTCCCCGATTCGACTGAACTTGCCGACTGAACTGTACGCCGATCTGCAACACATCCAAATCGTTGCCTGTGGCACGAGTTGGCACGCAAGCCTGGTAGGTAAATACCTGCTGGAGCAACTGGCCGGGATTCCAACATCGGTGCAGTATGCGTCTGAGTTCCGCTATGCGCCGTCGCCCCTCACGCCTCATACGCTCACTATTGGTGTGACGCAATCGGGGGAAACGGCAGACACTCTGGCAGCGCTGGATATGGAGAAACAGCGGCGGGCTGGACATGGGCCAGCATTTCAGGCACGGCTGCTGGGTATCACCAATCGTCCCGAAAGTTCGTTGGGACAGCTGGTGCCCCACATCATTGACACCCATGCGGGTATTGAGATTGGCGTAGCCGCGACGAAAACCTTTGTCGCGCAGTTGATGGCGTTTTACTGTCTGGCGATCGACCTGGCGCAGCATCGCCAGGTAATTGCACCGACTCAGCTTGAACAACTGCTGGCGGGCCTACAGCAGCTACCGGCACAAATTGAAATGGTGCTGGAAAGCCAGGAACGCTACATTGAACAACTCGCCCACGACTTTGCCGAAACGCAGGACTTCATCTTTTTGGGACGGGGTATCAACTTCCCGATCGCCCTGGAAGGTGCCCTCAAACTCAAGGAAATCAGCTACATCCATGCCGAAGGGTATCCCGCTGGTGAAATGAAGCACGGCCCGATCGCGCTCCTGGATGCGAAGGTGCCTGTAGTGGCGATCGCGATGCCGGGAACGGTGTTTGAAAAAGTGCTGTCCAACGCCCAGGAAGCGCGGGCGCGAGATGCCCGTTTAATTGGCGTGACACCAATGGATGAACAGGAAGCAGCCCATACGTTTGATACGGTCATTCCAGTGCCGCACATTGATGAACTGCTGTCGCCGATCGTCACGGTGATTCCCCTCCAACTGCTGGCCTATCACATTGCCGCCCGTCGAGGCTTAGACGTGGATCAGCCAAGGAATCTAGCGAAGAGCGTTACAGTAGAGTAAATTAATTGGCCGTCTATGATGCTGTCTATTAATAGCCCTACGGTTGCTGTTCGTCGTTTATCTGTACAGGATTACCACCAGATGGCAGAATCTGGTATCTTGCAGCCGGATGAACGGGTTGAGCTATTAGAAGGGCAAATGATTCAAATGGCAGCGAAAGGAACCGCTCATAGCGCAGCCGTTACTCGCATAGAGCGGTTGTTAAGACATCGTTTGGGGAACCAGGTTTTGCTTCGGTTTCAAGATCCAGTACGGCTGAATGATTATTCGGAGCCAGAACCGGATGTTGCCGTTGTACAGCCAAATACAATGCTCTACGAGGATCACCATCCTACCCCGTCAGAGGTTTTCCTGCTCATTGAGGTTTCTGATACGACCCTCAAGTTTGACCGTGAAGTGAAAGCGCCTGCTTATGCTCGTGCTGGTATTGCAGAGTATTGGGTGTTGGATGTGAATGGTCGCAAGCTACATGTCTATCGTATGCCCGGTACGGATGGTTATCAGAGTGAGGCAATTCTGTCGGAAGCATTGACGATCGCACCGTTGGCGTTTCCAGACTGTGTGATTGCGGTACGGGAGCTGGTGCGATCGCGGTGAACCGTTCCAATCTGAACTCACACCTTCCAATCTGAACTGACACCTGAAATGATTTTGATGCGTTGAGAGTGTATTTGCGCTTGGGCATTCTAGGCTGGTCAACCCTTCAGGGAGAAACCTACTATGTCTCTGCCTCCAATTAGTGCAACGCTTGACGCGAACGATCGAGAAACGGTGATGACCGCGCTCGCCACCATTAAGGCAAAGCTGCCGTTTTTGATCGATTTGACCGCAGACGATCGCAAAGCTATACCCAAGATGGGCGATAAGAGTCGAGCGTTTGTGAGTAAGGCGTTGGAGGTGGCAACGCAGAACCCGGACTTTTTGCCGCGATCATTTAACCTGGAGGAGTTGCGAAAGGATGTCCAGTTGTTTGAGGCGATGTATCCGATCGTGGTAGCGCTGACGCAGCTACAGGAATTGGTGGATGATACCTGTTTGGCGGCGGGCAGTGAGGCGTATGCAGCAGCGTTGCAGGTGTATAACTACGCGAAGGCAAGTGGACAGGGGGTGGGGCTAGATGCGGTAGTGGGTGAGATGGGGCAGCGGTTTGCTCGGAAACCCCGGAAGGTGAAGGCTCAGGAGGGAACGGTGAAGGTTGAAGGGGCAACGGTGCAGTAAAAAGCCTGACAATTCGACTTCTGAAGACGACAATTGCAGCTCAGAGCTTGAAGGTTGGAGCAAAAAGCTCGACGTTCCAGGTTCTGAGCTTCGCTTTTGGAGCAAAAAGGTCGGAGTTTCGAGTAAAAAGGTCGGAGCGTCGAGTTCTGAGCTTGAAGTTTCGAGTTCGGAGATCGGAGTTTCGCGATCAAAGCTTGATTTGTCGAGATCAGAGAGTGGAAGGTGAGGGTTGGAGGGCGAACCATCCTGTTTAAAAGCCAAAGCTTTGTATAGAGAGGCTGACATTTCAGGCTTAGAGGGTGAAGGATGGAGATTTAAGTGGGAACACTGAACCTTAGATTCTGCTTTGCCTGGTTTTAACGTTTGTCTCTGAGAAAATCACCATGAGTGCTTTTGAAACGTACATTCGAGATTTGCAGGAAATTCAGGCAACGAAGGCTGGTACAAAAGAGACTTCTTACTATGGGGCGTTAGACAAACTGCTGAATGAGTTGGGTAAGACGCTGAAGCCAAAAGTGCGCTGTGTGATGCAGTTGAAAAACATTGGTGGAGCAGGAATGCCAGATGGCGGGTTGTTTACTGCCAGTCAGTTTCAGAGAAAAGCAGCCGATACGCCCGCGAATCCTACGAATCCAGAGCGGGGTGTGATTGAGATTAAGGGCACTGGTGATGATGCCTGGGTCACTGCCCAAACGAAGCAGGTTTCTAAGTATTGGGACAAATATCGTCAGGTCTTAGTGACGAACTACCGCGATTTCGTGCTGATTGGTCAGGATGGGAACGGGCAACCTGCGACGCTGGAAACTTATCGTCTAGCGAAAAATGAAGTGGAGTTTTGGGAAAAAGCGAAGAATCCCAAACAGTTTGCTCAGGAGCAGGCGGAACAGTTCACTGAATATCTGAAGCGGGTAATGCTTCAGTCTGCCAGCATTACGACACCCAAAGATCTTGCCTGGTTTCTGGCTTCCTATGCCAAAGATGCGAAGGCACGGGTGGAGAAGACGGATTTACCTGCGTTAGAGACGTTACGCACAGCATTGGAGGAGGCATTAGGGATTACATTTACGGGCGATAAGAAAGACCCCAAGAAGGGAGAGCGGTTTTTTAAGTCCACGCTGGTGCAAACGCTGTTTTATGGGATTTTTTCGGCGTGGGTGTTGTGGCACAAGCAGCAGGAACAGGGAAAGTTTGACTGGCGAGTAGCAGCCTATTACCTGCATGTTCCGATGATTAAAGCGTTGTTTGAAAAGGTGGCAACGCCTACTAATCTTGGCAAGCTAGATTTGGTGGAGGTGTTGAATTGGGCAGGGGAGGCACTGAATCGGGTCGATCGCGCCTCGTTTTTCACCAGGTTTGAGGAAGCTCAAGCGGTGCAGTATTTCTATGAGCCGTTTTTGGAAGCGTTTGATCCAGAGTTACGCAAGGATTTGGGCGTTTGGTATACACCACCGGAGATTGTGCAATACATGGTGGCGCGGGTGGATACGGTCTTGCGGGAAGAGTTACAGATTGAAGATGGCTTAGCCGATCCAAATGTAAATGTGTATATTCTTGATCCTTGTTGCGGTACGGGCGCATTTTTGGTGGAAGTGCTGAAGCGGATTGAAACTAATCTGCAAGATAAAGGCATGGGAGCATTGGTGGGTTCGCAACTGAAGGAAGCCGCGATGAAGCGGGTCTTTGGCTTTGAAATTTTGACAGCTCCATTTGTGGTGGCGCATTTGCAATTGGGGTTAGTGCTGCAAAATTTGGGTGTGCCGTTGAGTGATGAACAGGAACGGGTGGGGGTGTATTTGACAAATGCGCTGACCGGATGGAAACCGCCCGACCCAGAAAAGGAAAAGTTTGTGCAATTGCAGCTTGCAGGACTGCCGGAATTGCAAGAAGAACGTGATGCAGCGGAAAAAATTAAGCAGTCGAAAAAGGTGCTGGTGGTATTGGGCAATCCGCCTTACAACAGCTTTGCGGGGATGGCAGTGGATGAAGAACGCGAACTCTCCAATGCTTATCGCACGACCAAGAAAGCACCGAAACCGCAGAGTCAGGGATTAAATGATCTCTATACTCGCTTCTTTCGCATGGCAGAAAGACAAATTGTAGAGGAAACCGGGAAAGGCGTTGTTTGTTTTATCTCTAATTATTCCTGGTTAGACGGACTCTCTTTTACAGGAATGCGAGAGCATTACATTGAATGCTTTGATTCTGTCTGGATCGATAACCTACATGGTGATCGCATCATTTCTGAATATGCGCCTGATGGACGTACCAGTGAAACTATCTTTGCCATGCAGGGAACTTCTGTAGGTATCAAGATTGGTACAGCAATTAGTTTGTTAGTTACAAAAGCTCCTAAAGAATCTTTAGAACAATGCAAGATTCTGTATCGAGATGTGGATCAAGCTAGAGCGTCTGAACGTAGACAAGCTCTTGTTAGCAGTTTGGAAGGTTCGGATTTTGACAGCCAATACATTCAGATATCTCCCGCGATCGCCCTCGGTCTACCCCTCAAACCAAGAAAATTTGAAGAAGCTTATACTACGTATCCGAAATTAACAGAATTATTTTCCACATTCTTTCCAGGTGTAAAAACAAGTAGAGATAATTTCGTAATAGATATTGATGCAGATCGTTTATCCAATCGAATGCAGCAGTATTTCGATTCTAATATTAGTCACGAACATATACGCCAACTCTTCCCCGATGTAATGGTTAGCACTGAAGGGTTTTCTGCTGAAGCCATTCGTGTCCATCTTCAGAAAAAAGGATTTGCCGTTAATAACATTGTTCGATACTGTTATCGTCCTTTTGACATTCGTTGGTTGTACTGGGAATCAGAACAAAAGCTTTTAGATAGAAGCCGTCCTGAATATCTTCCTCACGTATTTCCTGGAAATCTATGGGTTGAAGCTCGACAGAAACAACCGATGGAACGTTTTGATCGGGGATATGTGACCAGTGTATTAGCAGACAACTTTGGCAATGGGTTATCGAGTTTCTTTCCCTTGCTACTAGCTAATACTGGAACGAAACAGATCTCGCTACTTGAAAAGAATGATGATGATGAGAAAACCATTGAGAATCTGAGCGTTGAAGCCAAAGCTTATATTAATAAGCTAAAAGTCGCTGCTTCTGATCTTTTTCACCATATGATCGCGGTTCTCCATTGCCCTGCATACCGCGCTGAAAATTCAGGAGCTTTACGCCAAGACTGGGCACGTATTCCCCTACCCGATCGCCGCGAAACTCTGATTGCCTCTGCAAAGCTTGGTCGTCAAATTGCTGCACTCCTCGATCCAGAAACCCCGGTTCCCGGTGTCACCTCTGGCAAACTGCGTCCTGAGCTGAAAACCATTGCGGTTGTTTCTCGCGTGGGTGCTGGCAACCTTGACCCCAATACTGACTTTGCCTTAAAAGGAAATTGGGGCTATGCAGGACAAAACGGTGTGATGCCTGGAAAAGGGAAGGTGAGCGATCGTGTTTACTTGCCGGAAGAGATCCCCCCTGCCCCCCTTGAAAAAGGGGGTAAAGAAGAAGTCCCCCTTTTGAAGGGGGATTTAGGGGGATCGACCCATGATATTTATCTGAATGACATCGCTTACTGGAAAAACATTCCCGATCGCGTGTGGAATTACACGATCGGCGGGTATCAGGTGATCAAAAAATGGTTGAGCTATCGAGAGCAGGAATTGTTGGGACGATCACTCACGCAAGCAGAAGTGATGGAAGTAACCAACATGGCACGACGTATTGCAGCCATTTTGTTGCTAGAACCTGCATTAGATGCAAACTATGAGGCAGTGAAACAATCAACGTATCAATGGACAAAGTAGAAAAAAGGTGTGAAGCATACCGATTCAATGGAAGTGAAAACCAAATGAGCGAAACCATAAGCAGCACCGATGTCATTCAAAAATTGCGTCACCTGAAACCCGAACTCGAACAACGCTATGGCGTCACTCGGATTGGGGTCTTTGGTTCTGTGGCACGCAATGAAGCCCATAGCGATAGTGATATCGATATTGTGATCGAGATGGCACCCGATCTGTTAAAGCGGGCAAGCCTCAAGGCAGAACTAGAACTATTTTTTGGCAAAAACGTTGATGTCGTGCGCTATTGGCACGGCATGAATCATTTCTTAAAAACAAGAATCGATCGGGAAGCCATTTATGTCTGATCGAACCCTGCTTTTAGAATTATTTGTTGAAATCGATGAGGCGATCAGAAGAATCGAGCGAAGATTTGCAGAGATTGGCTCACCTGAAGACTTTATTAGAGATGACAATGGACTCGATCGCCTGGATGGCATTAGTATGATGCTAATTTCGATTAGTGAAAATATCAGAAGGATCGAAAAAATTGCCGGAGCCGATTTCTTGAATCGCCATCCCGACATTCCCTGGTTAGGCATCAAAGGAATCAGAAATATCCTGGCTCACGACTACTTCAACATAGACGCTGAAGAAATATACAAGATCTGTGCCAGTGATTTAGAACCTCTAAAAGCAGTATTGGCAAGAATGCGTAGCGAAAATCTTTTTTGAACTTGAGTCCTTAAGCGTCAATGACATTGCTGAAAAGCCGGAGAATAAACTATGACAAGCGCTAAAGAACAACTCATTCAAGAACTTGATCAAACGCCCGATTTCATCGTACAAGAGGTTTTAGATTTTCTGCTGTTCATCAAAGTTCGGTTCAAGCACAACATCAAAGAAGAGCAGACTGATAGTTCGCAACAAGCCCCCAGTCTTCCATCCTTTCTCCAGTTTGTTGAAGAGATTAGCGCCCAAATTCCCAAAGAGGAATAGGCAAAGCTACCTAGTGACCTTTCTAAAAACATCGATCACTACTTGTATGGCTCACCGAAGGACGAGGAATGAAAACAGTCTTTGCTGATGCAGGTTACTGGATCGCCACTTTGAACAAGCGGGCTTCATGGCTCTCCTGCGATAATTGCTACTTCGTCCATCATCTGGGAGTTCTATCAATCAGGGACATTGGTAGAGTCTTGTGAAATATAACCCAGACAAACACCGTAGGCGATCAATTCGCTTAAGAGGCTATGACTACACCTCTCCCGGTGCCTACTTCATTACACTTTGTGCCCATCAGCGGGAATGCCTCTTTGGTGCCGTTGTCAATGGTGAGATGCAGTTGAATGCTGTAGGGCAAATGGTGAATGCCTGTTGGTAACGGTTGCCATCCTATTTCCCGCATCTTGTTCTGGATGTTTTTGTTGTCATGCCCAATCACATTCACGGCATTTTGGTTTTGATTGATTCCGGTAGGGGCGAAGCATTCGGCAGAGAGCGTAATGCTAAAGACCAACATCATTACCCGGATGCTTCGCCCCTCCAACCACGCGGCACCACACCGGGCGAAGCATTCGCACAGAACGTGTTGCTCCAGCCGAAAATCATTGCCCGAACGCTTCGCCCCTACAACCACGCGGTACAACCCCAGGATCGGTTGGAGCGATGATTCAAAATTTCAAATCCATCTCGGCCCAGCAAATCAACCGCCGTTGCCAACCAAACACCATCAAAATTTGGCAGCGCAATTACTATGAACACATTGTTCGCAACGAAGAATCACTCCAACACCTGCGGCAATACATTCAAAACAATCCCCTATCCTGGCAGGAAGACCAACTGCATCCTGATGTGCCGTCCAAGTGGTAGGGTGATTGCACTCAAAAGGCTGCTGTTGGTGGGGCGGCGCATAATGATCAGGGGCACCGGTCGTTAGTACCCATTCTGCAACGTGGGGCAACAACCGCCGCTATCCTTGCGGGTTGGCGAATCGATATAGTGTGAAGAATACTATTCGCCTGAGCCTCGCTCAAGCGGCGTTGATGAAACTTTTAGTGATCGAAGATGATGCTTTGCTCCGTGCAACACTGGTGCAAGTACTGGAGTCTAATGGCTACGAGATTGACCTGGTCGATAATGGGCCGCTTGGGTTTGAGTTCGCGATGGGCACGAACTACGATCTCATTCTGCTCGATGCTCAGATTCCTGGGTTCGATAGCATTCGTCTTTGTCGGCAACTGCGATCGCAGGAGTATGGCAGACCAATTTTGCTCCTCACTGCCGATGATACCGATGCCAGCGTGGTCGCTGGCTTGGATGCTGGAGCCGATGACTACATTAGCCAGCCTTACGCACCAGAAGTGCTGCTGGCAAAAGTCCGGCTGTGGCTCCGACGTGGTGCGGCCTGGGCTGCCGTAGCAGCAACTAAACGCCCAACGGCAGTGTTGACATGGGGCACGCTCTGTTTAGACCCAGAAGCGGGACGCGTCACGGTTGGCGACCAGGTGATTCCGCTTACGGCAACGGAGCACAACCTGCTGGAATTATTTCTGCGAAACCCAAACCGCATTTTCAGCCGTAGTGCCATTCTGGATCGCCTGTGGAGTCTGGCTGATGCCCCCAGCGATCGCGCAATTGTGACGCATATCAAGGACGTGCGGAAAAAGCTGAAGGCGGGTGGGTTAACCCAGGACGCGATCGAAACAGTGTATGGCATGGGCTATCGGCTGAAACCTGCCCCTGTCCCACAGGATAGCCCCCAAGACCCACCGCGCCGTGCTAAAGCAGAGTCTGCGGTTGAGCAGGTTCGAAGACGGTTTCAGGGGACGTTTCAGGAGCAGGTCGCGGTACTGGAACAGGCAAAGGTAGCTCTGGCAGCAGGGTGCTTAGCGGCAGACCTGCTGCAAACGGCGAGGCAAGCGGCGCATAAGCTGGCGGGGTCGCTGGCAACGTTTGGCTACCCCGAAGGATCCAAGCTGGCTCGCTCAATTGAGCATCTCTTAATGACTTCTGGCCTCTCGTCGTCTGCAACCCTCACGCAATTCTCTGAACTGGTTACCGCCTTAACCCAAGCGCTGGCGGTTGCTCTAGTCACACCCACGATCGCCAACGATCCACTACGACTGCCTCAAGTGTTGGTAATCGACGATGATGTTGCCCTGACTGAACGCCTTGAGGAGGAATCGGTTGTCTGGGGCTGCCGTCTGGAAATCGTCTCCACACTGGCTGCCGCGCGATCACGTCTGGCTCTCGATGCGCCTGACCTGGTGCTGCTGGACTTGAGCTTTCCTGAAGTCGAAGGGGATGGATTAACGCTGTTGCAGGCGATCGCCGAGCAATCCCCAGGGCTACCGGTGATTGTGTTTACGGGCCGTGATAACCTGGTCGATCGACTGGCCGCTTCTCGACTGGGAGTACGGAAATTTTTGTCCAAGCCTGCCAGCACCGAGCAGA
>Ga0070738_10005274_pt1 | contig 14503 bp, 10 predicted proteins | sample Coa_R2_2_FD_66446 | JGI IMG/M metagenome (GOLD analysis project Ga0070738, IMG submission 66446) | Surface soil microbial communities from Centralia Pennsylvania, which are recovering from an underground coalmine fire - Coalmine... | ecosystem: Environmental > Terrestrial > Soil > Unclassified ...
AGCCCTTCTGGGAGCTGATCTCGTTCTTGAGCCGGCGGACGTCCTCGTCCTCGCTCTCGATGTCCTTGATCATCTGGTCGCGGTCCCAGAGGACCTTGAGGCCGAACTCGAGCTTGTTCTGCATCTTGGTGAGCACGTCCGAGAACGCGTCGTAGGCGGACTTGAGGAGCGCCACGATGTCGTCCCGGGTGCGGAACACCGTGCCGAACGCGAGGGGGATGACCGTGTGCTCGCGCATGACGGTCTCGTTCACCTTCTGGTGGGCGAGGACGTTCTCGCGCGTCGCGTCCTGGATCCCCATGGGAGTGTCCGAGACGACGGCCGCGAGGTCGCGGTGGTTGATCGTGTGCACGTCGGAGGGCTCGCTGCCGAGGCCGATCGGGCCGAAGCGGAGGAACTCGGACGAGCGGATGATGCAGTAGACGTACTTGCCGCGGTTGCCGGCCTGACCGTCGCTCTGTCGCGCCTCGGCGCCGAGGTGCTCGAGCACGGCGTCGCCGTCGTCGATCGCGGCGAGGCGTCGCGAGCCCGCGGGCGCCGCCGCCTTGGCCGCGCGCCCCGGACGGGCCGCGGGCTTCTTCGTCTTGGTGGCCGATCGCTCGGCGCCGTTGCGGCGCGTCTTCGGCTGAGGCTTCGCCTTGGCCATGGTTCAGCTCCCGTTCCTGGTCCGCGACTTGTTGTTCGCCCCGTCGAGCATGCGCTTCACCTCGGCGACGAGCGCGTCGGGCATGCAGGGCTTCGTGACGAACGCGTCGCAGCCCGCCGCCCTGGCCCCCTCGGAGTGGCCCGCGAGCGCGTGCCCCGTGAGGGCCACGACGGGGATCTTCTTCGTCTTCTCGTCCGCCTTGAGACGGCGCGTCGCCTCCCAGCCGTCCATGCCGGGGAGCGAGAGGTCCATGAGGATGAGGTCGGGCAGGAGCTCGTGCGCCTTGTCGATCGCCTCCTGGCCGTTCTTCGCCTCGGCGACGCGGAAGCCGCAGTAGGAGAGGTACTCGCAGCACATCTCCCGCGCGTCCTGGTAGTCGTCCACGACGAGGACGAGGGCGCCGTTGCCCTCCTGGCCCTCGGGGACCGCGGGCGCGGACTCCTCCGGACGCGGCTTCGCCGGCTTCCGCGCCGGCTTCTTGTTCCTGGAACCTTCACCCGTCTTCTTCGTCGTCATGAGATCGCCTCCGTCAACGCCGCGGCCTGGGCCGCGTGCGGCGGGGAACGTGGAGAGTGAACGTGGAGCCCTTCCCGATCGCGCTCTCGAGCGTGATCTTGCCGCCCAGCATCTCGGCGAGCCGGCGGCAGATCGAGAGGCCGAGCCCGGTCCCCATGTACTGGCGCGTCGTCGAGGTGTCGACCTGCTGGAAGTCCTCGAAGACGCGCGCGTGGTCCTTGGGGTCGATGCCGATCCCGGTGTCGGTGACGGCGATCGAGACGATGCGCGTCGCGCGGTCGTGCCGGGCCGCGATCGTGACCGACCCCCGGTGCGTGAACTTGAGCGCGTTCGAGAGGAGGTTGAGCACGATCTGCTTGATCTTCTGACGGTCCGAGAACAGGGTCGGCACGTCCCCGTCGACGTCCGTCGTCACGGTGAGCTGCGAGCGCGTGATGATCGGCTCCAGCTCCGACATGACCTCGGCCACGAGCGCGCCGAGCCTGAACTCGCTCGGGTTGACGGGCATGCGGCCCGCCTCGATGCGCGTGATGTCGAGGATCTCGTTGATGATGAGGAGGAGGTGCTTCGAGTTCGAGTCGACGCGGGCGAGGTTCCTCCGCTGGGCGGGGCTGAGCGCCCCGTTGACGCCCGCGAGGAGCATGTGCGTGTAGCCGAGGATCGCGTTGAGCGGCGTCCGGAACTCGTGCGACATGTTGGCGAGGAACTGCGACTTCATGCTCGAGGCCTGCTCGAGCTGGAGCGCCTGGCGGCGGAGGAGCTCGTTCTGGTGGGCGAGCTCGCCGGTCGCCGACTGGACCTTCTGCTCGAGCTCCTTCGACGCGTCGCGGAGCTGCTCGTAGAGCTTCGCCTTCTCGAGCTGCTCGGTCCGGTCGTGGAGGATCGTGACGACCGCCGTGAGCTCGCCGTTCTCGGAGAGGATCTTGCCCGTCACGGCCTCGACGGGAAGGATCGCGCCGGAGGCCGGGTCGACGAGGCCGATGTCGCCCCGGTGCCTCCGGTCGCTGCCCGAGAAGAGGAGGTTCGAGACGAAGGACGAGAAGTGGGCGTCGTTGGCGCGGACGCGCGCCTTGGCTTCCCTGCTCGAGCCGAGCTGGACCGTGAAGAGCTTCTCGGCCGGGGCGTTCATGAGGACGATGTCGCCCACGGCGTCCGTGACGAGGATCGGGTCGGCGACCGAGTCGATGATGAGGTCGAGGCGGTGCCGCTCGGCGCGGACCTCGGCCTGCGCGATGCGGAGCTTCCGGTAGTTCTCGCGGAGCTCCTCCGACGCCCGGCCGAGGTCGGTCACGTTCCTGAGGATCGAGACGACGCAGGGCGCCCCCGTGTGGGGGTCGTTGACGGTCGACGAGAGGAGCTCGAAGAGGAGGTCGAAGCCCTCGCTCGGGTCGACGAGAGGGACCTCTCGCCTTCCTCCTTCGTGCGCGATCTCCTGGGCCGCGAGCGCCGACGAGAAGAGCATGTTGTTGAGCGCGATGGCGCGGCGGCGGCCCTCGTTGTCGTCCTCGCGCGCGATGAAGAGTCGCTCGGCGCGCGTGTTCGCGATGATGAGCTTCCCCTCGGGGTCCGTGAGGAGGATCGGGTCCGTCACGGCGTTGATGAGGCTGTGCAGGAGCGAGGCCTCCGACGCGAGCGTGCGCTCGCGGCCGAAGCGGCCCTCGGCGAAGACCTGCCCGGAGCGCAGGCGCGCCAGCTTCTCGCCGAGGACGCGCGCGGCCCAGCGGGCGTCCTTGGGGAGCTCGTTCGCGACCACGAGGAGGAGGCCGACCGAGCGCTCGTCGCCCTGGGAGCGGAGGGGGAGCGCGTGGAAGGGCTTCCCGTGGAAGGCGGAGGGCGCGGCTCCGTTCGAGTCCGGGATGAGGATGATCTTCTCGCCGTGGATCGCGCGGCCGAGCGCCCCGGTCGCGTCGGCGATGCCGATCGAGTAGTCGGCGACCTGATCGGCGGGGACGTTCCAGCCCGCGATGCCGAAGAGGCGGTCGGGGTCGTTCACGATCGCGACGCAGAGGGCCTGCTCGACCTCGCCCTGCTCGCCGAGCCAGTCCACGGCGCGCTGGGCGCAGGCGGCGAAGTCGTCGCTCGTGAGGAAGAACTCGAGGAGCGCGAGCTCGTCGCTCGCGCTCTTCGCGGCTTCCCCGCCGCGCGCCGTCGTGGCCGCCGAGAACTTCACCCGAGCGCTCCTCTAACCGCTACGAACGGACGCGCTTGCGAGCGGGTTTGTGTCCGTCTCCGCCCCGGCGCAAGGCGTCGCGCTCGGCGAGGAGGGCGTCGCGCTCGGCGACGACGTCCTCGTGAGTGATCTCCGCCGGCTTCGCGACCGGCGCGACCTGACCGACCGCCTCCGAGTACTTGAGGTAGGTGTCGATCGACGCGACGACGATGCGGGCCTCGACCGTGATGAGGTCGATGCCCACGAGGGACACACGCACCCACGCGTCGATCACGATGCCCTTGTCGAGCACGCGGTCGAGAACGTCGATGAGTGAGGTTCCGCCAGATACCTTTTCGACGGCCATCCTTCTGCTCCCGGCCCGGCTACCCCGGGCCCTCCGTTATCCGATCCCTCGACGGCGCCGGGTGCGGCGTCGTGCCGGCCGGCCGTTTCCGTCCTGCATGGTCAACGAGGCGAGCCTCTGCTCGAGACGGCGCACCTGCGCCTTGAGTGCCTCGTTCTCCGCGTTGATCGCGTTCTTCTGGCCCGGCGACAGGTAGCGGTCGTAGCGCCACCAGTCGAGACCGATCGACTCGGCCTTCTCGAGCGAGCAGACGATGAGACGGATCCGGATCGTGAGGAGCTCGACCTCGGCGAGGGACACCTTGATGTCACCCGCGATCACGAGCCCCTTGTCGAGGACGCGATCGAGGAGATCGACGAGCCCGGCTGAGTGGCGCGGGGAGACAGCCGCCGTGTCGGTTCTCATCATCTGAAGTGCGGGCCGAGTGTAACGGTGCACCAGGTGCGAACAAGCGCGAGCGCGAAAAATTCTTGCCGCCCGCTGGAACGTTCGCACCCGCCCGCGTAACCGTCTCGTGCGCAGACGCTTAGGAGCGCGCCGTCTCGACCTCCCGGGAACGAATCGTTCGTCCGCGGCGCGCGTGGAGGCGCGGGACGAGGTACCAGAGCGTGGCGAGCGCGAGGACCATGAACGATGCGATGAGGATCGGCAGAATCCGTTCACCCAGGATGACACGGGCGACGATGTAGAGCTCGATGCAGGTCGCGAGCCCGAGCGGCACCATGCTCGCGAGGAGGAGCGCCGACGCGAGCCGGAGGAGCCGCTCCGAGACCTCGGGCGCGCCGGCCTGGCGGTGGCATGCGGCCGGGGCCATGACGAGCGCGACGGCGCAGGCGACGAGGACGAGCGCGACGAGGTGAAAGATCCGCTCCTCCGGGTGGAGACGGGTCTCGAAGCCCTCGCTGAAGATCGAAATGAGCTGGAAACCGAACAGAGCCTGGATGCCGGGGAGCACCATGCGGCACTCCGAGAGGAGCGAGTCGAGCGCCTTGCGCTGCTTCTTGTCTTCCTTCGTCTCGATCTCCATGAGCCGACGGCGGCCCGGTGCAAGGCGCGTTCCGGGCTCTCAGGGCATGCGCTTCTTCCGCACGATCTCGGCGGCGCGCTCACGGACGTCCTGGTCGAGCATCTCGTCCCTCGCGACGAGCTCGTAGCGCTCGATGATGGCCTCCGCCTTGATCTCGGGTCGCTCGAGCATCTCGCCGAGGAGCGGCATGAGGAGCGGCGCCTCGGCGCGCGAGCCGTCGTAGGCGGCGAGGAGCCACTCCTGCTTCGACACGGAGCCCGCACGGGCGAGCCCGAACGCGGCGTTGATCCGCGTCACGGGGTCCTCGTCCCGGAAGAGCTTCTCGAGGAGCTCGGCGCTCCGATCGGGAGCGCCGAGGGCGAGGACCTGGGCGCCGATCTCCTTCACGACGCGGTCGTCGCTCGTGGCGAGGAGGCGTTCCACGTCCGGGACGAGCGTCCCGTCGAGGAGCTCGCGCGCCGCCTCGAGGGCCGCGCGCTGCTCCCCGACGGAGTCGCTCACGAGTCCTCGACGCACGGTCTCGGGATCGAGAGCAGCGTGCGACGCCGCGACCTCTCCGAGCGGCGGGGGGAGGGTCGGGGTGGGGAGCGCCTTGGCGACGGACGGCGTCGCCACCGGACTCACGCCCTTCGACTCGGACACGCGCCCCGCGGGCGCGTGTCCTCGCTCGGGGCGAACGGAGACCCTCCGCGCCTCGAAGCCCCCGGCGAGCGCCAGGAGCCCCAGGGCGCAGCACGGAAGGGCGAAGAACGGCAGGGCGAGCGCCAGCCTCTTCACGGTTCACTTCCTCGTGACGGGGTTGATCCAGCCGAGCTTGTGGAGGTAGTTGAAGCCCGAGATCGGGTAGCGGAGGTTGATCGTCCCGCCGCCATACCCCCGGCCCCACGAGCAGTTCGTGACGCACGTGCCGTCGCCGTTCGAGATCGCGGTGTGGCCGTAGTTCGTGCCGTTGATGACGGAGTCCCAGTAGAGGACGGCGCCGCGCGGCGGGGGATCCCGGTCGATGTCGTGGACGACCGAGGTCGCGTGGAACGCGTCGAACGAGAGCCGCGCGTCGTAGCGGAAGAACTCGCCGTCGCCGTGGCCGGCGTGGATCCACGAGTCCCCGACGAGCGCGAGGCAGTAGAACGACCAGTCGTGGTCGTGCGTGTTCGGGTTGATCGGGTTCGACGCCGCGAAGGCGATCGCCTTGTCGGAGTCGGGGATCGCGTTCGAGCCGCCACCGCCACCGCCGCCGCCCGAGCCGCCGGGGATCGTGATGACCTGCCCGGGGTAGATGAGGTTGGGGTTCGTGATCTGGGGGTTCGCCGCCTCGAGGGCGTTGAGCGAGACGCCGAAGCGCGCCGCGATCCCGGAGAGGGTGTCGCCCTTCTGGACGGTGTAGGTCTTGTTCGCCGCCGGCGGGGGCGACGACGGGGGAGGCGACGAGGGCGGAGGCGTCGCGCTCTTGCCGCCGCCGGGGAGGTTCAAGACCTGCCCCGGGTAGATGAGGTTGGGGTTCGTGATCTGCGGGTTCGCCGCCTCGAGGGCCGCGAGCGAGACGCCGAAGCGGGCCGCGATCCCGGAGAGCGTGTCGCCGCGCTGGACCGTGTAGGTCGAGGGGTTCGAGCCGCCGGAGGTCGGCGCCGGCGCCGGCGAGCCGCCCGCGTAGGCCTGGAGGTCGGCGAGGGTGCCGTGGAAGTAGTCGCCGTCAACGCGGCCCGAGATCCCCGGAACCGTCGTGTTGTCGGCGTACTGCCAGAAGGTCCACGTCGAGAAGCCGTGCGGGATCTGCGGCGAGGCGACGCCCCAGTGCGCGACGACCATGTCGGCGCCCGCGTAGCCGCCGAGCCCGTGACCGTTCCAGAAGCCCGGCGACGCGTAGACGAGGACCTTGCGGCCGGTCTTCGCGCGGACGTGGTCGATCCAGGCGCCGACCCGCGACGCGAGCGTCCCGTTGCTCACGCCGTCCGTGACCTCGACGTCGAGCATGGGCGGGAGGTCGCCCTTCGCCATCGAGAACTGGGCGAGGAAGTCGTCGGCCTGCGAGACCGGGTCGCGGTCGGGCCGGAAGAACTGGTAGGCGCCGCGGATGACGCCCGCCGCCTTCATGCCGGACCAGTTCCGCTGGAAGTAGGGGTCGTGGTAGAAGCCGTCGCTCACGCGGGCGATCGCGAAGACGATCCCCGAGCTGTGAACCCGGCTCCAGTCGATCGCGCCCTGGTACTCCGAGACGTCGATCCCGCGCGCCGTCCCGCCGCCCGATGCGCCGAAGCCCATGAGGCCGCTCCGTTGATCGGGGACGTCGACGTCCGTCTCGGGCGCCGGCGGAAGCGCGATCGGCGCCGGCACCGACTCGTCGCCGGCACGGAGGCCCGCGCCTATGTTGCGCGCGGAGATCTCCTCCTCCGGCTCGGTCGCCTCGGCGGCCGCGACGGCGACCTCGGGCGACGCCGGACGGGCGCCGCCGCAACCCGGAACGATGACCACCCCGGCGAGCGCGAGGCTCGCGAGGTACTTCGTGCTGACCATTGAGCGTTCTCCCTCGGCGGCGCCCCGATCGGGCGTCGCGTGCTCCACCAACTCCAGTGCGACTAGCCGCTCTCAGCCGACCTTCGTTCGCGTGTGTTCGATTCGCTTCTCGGTCCCCTCGGGAACGTCCGCGCATCGACTCGCACCCGACTCCGGTCGCGCTTCGAGGCGAAAGCTGTCGTCGTTCGGCGTCTTTCGCCTCGGATTCGAGCTTCCGCGCCGGGAAGAGCGAACGGCCTGCCACGTCGCTCGTAAGTCGCGACGACGGGCCGACATGGAGGTGTCGGCCGGCCGTCGGCGAGTCTCGAGTCCGAGCTTCTTCTACTCTTCGAAGCGGTAGCCGATCCCGTGGACCGTGACGATGTGCTTCGGGTCCTTCGCGTCGTCGACCTTGGCCCGCAAGCGGGAGACGTGGAAGTCGACCGTCCGCGTGATGGGGAGCTTGTCGTAGCCCCAGATCTCGCGGAGGAAGCGCTCGCGCGTGACCGTCCTTCCGCGCTCGCGGACGAGGAGCGAGAGGATCTTCCACTCGAGGGCCGAGAGGCGCGCCTCCTTGCCCTTGCGCTTCATCTTGTAGCCGGCGAAGTCGACGATGCACTCGCCGAACTTGAAGCCCGCGGGCGCGGGCGGCGGCGGCTCCTCGGAGCTCTCCTTCTGGGCGCGCTCGCGGCGGATGTGGGCGCGGACGCGCGCCACGAGCTCGCGGGCCCCGAAGGGCTTCGTCATGTAGTCGTCGGCGCCTAGCTCGAGGCCGAGGACCTTGTCGCTCTCGTGGGCGCGCGCCGTGAGGAGCATGACGGGCGTGTGGGCCCCCGTCTCCTTCTCCTTGTCGCGGAGCTGCTTCAAGAGCTCGAGGCCGCTCATGCCCGGAAGGACCACGTCGAGGATCGCGAGGTCGTAGCTCTTCGTCTGGAAGCGCCGCCACGCGTCCTCGGCCGTTCCCGCGACCTCGACCTGGAAGCCCTCGAGCTCGAGCTTGTCCTTGATCGTGACGCGGAGATTCTCCTCGTCCTCGGTGACCAGGATCTGCGCCTTGTCGGTTCCCGTCATGCGGTCACCAAGCTTCGCCTAGGTCCCGTTGCGTGGCAAGACGATCGTGAACGTCGTCCCCTGCCCGGGGGTGCTCGCGACCTCGAGCTCGCCCTCGTGGAGCCTCACGAGCTCGCGCGTGATGACGAGCCCGAGCCCGACGCCCGTGGCCTGCGCGTCCTCGGGGCGAGCCCGGTAGAAGGGGTTGAAGAGCCGCCCGCTCTCCTCGGGGCTCATGCCGCGCCCGTGGTCCCGGACGGCGATCCGCGCCTTCTCCACCGTGACCGCGCAGGAGACCTCGATCGGGGTTCCGGGCGGCGAGTACTTCACGGCGTTCGAGAGGAGGTTCGTGAGCACCTGCTCGATCGCGGCGGCGTCGAGCGGGACGAGCGCGCCGTCGGTCGAGTCCTCGAGCCTCACGTCCGCGGCGCGGCCCTGCTCGCCCTCCTTGAAGATCGTGATCGCGTTCTCGACCGTCTCGCGCAGGACGAGAGGGACGACCTCGACCTTGCGGGCGCCCCGCTCGATGCGGGCGAGGTCGAGGACGTTCTCGATCATGCGCGCGAGGCGCCGGGACTCGCGGGCGATCCTCACGAAGTACTCCTGCTGCTTCGCCTGGTCGAGGCCGCCCTCCTCGAGCATCTCGGCGAGCATCTGGACGGAGGCGACGGGAGTCCTGAGCTCGTGCGAGACGTTGCGTACGAGGTCCGTCCTCACCTTCGCGACCTCGATCTCGCGCTTGGCGGCCCGGAGCGCGAAGGCGAACGAGCCCACGGCCGCGAGGGCGCAGGTCGCGACGAGCGCGACCGCGATCCTCCACTTCTTCTCGGCGGCGCGCTGGGGAGCCTCGGGGTCGGCGGGCGCGGCGAGCACCCTCCAGCCGGGGAGCTCGGTGCCGAACGGAGCCATCGCCGCCCCGCCCTTCTCCAGGGTCTCGCTGCCGGCGAAGAGGCGGTCCTGGGAGTCGCGGACCGCGACGATGACCGAGGACTCCGTCTGCGAGGCCACGGCCGCGATCTCGCCCTCGGCCCAGCGGTGGAGACGGACGAAGTCGACGTCGATGCCGACGAGGAAGCGCGGCTCCGCCTTGCGCGTCGGCCGGGCGCTCGTGACCACCGCCGGCTCGGTCGTGACCGACCCGGCGAACGCGATCGTCGAGACGAGCCTCGTCTCCTTGCTGCTCGTGATCCCGATCCGGAGCGGCGGCCCCGAGAGCTCGCCTCGCTGCGGCGGCTTCACCTGCGGGATGATCTGGCGGAGGATGGACTCCTCGAAGCCCGAGAGGAACGCGAACCGCTGCTGGATCTGGTGGAGGTGGCGCCGCGCCTCCGATGGCCCCGACCCGTAGAGCGTCTCGACGAGGTGCTCCGCCTGCCCGGAGACCTGCTCGAAGTACTCGCGCCGCGCGTCCGCGTCCTCGCCCCAGCGGTTGTCGGCCTCGTAGCCGAGGAGGAGGAAGAGCGCCTCGAGCGCTCCTTCGGGGTTGTTCCGCTGGACGAGCCGCACGTAGTGCTGCGTCGCGTTCGGATAGACGGGCTCCTGGTCGAGGCCGAGGGCGTCGGGGTCGTGCCGCGCCTCGTCGAGCTTCTCGAGGGCTATGTCGAGCGAGCCGACGCGGACCGCGAGGTCCGCCTGCTCGAGGGCGATCGCCGCCTTGAGTCCGGGATCCGAGCAGAACGTGTAGGCCCGGTAGAGCGTCTGGTCCGCCTTCGAGAAGTCCTCCTCCTTGCTCGCGCTCTGGATCGCGTCGGCGACCGCCTTGTTCTCGGTCGCGTCGGGGGCGTCCCTGACCGGCGCCCTGTGGACCCAGGGCTCGAGGAGACGCCCGCCGTGGACGAGGAAGCCCTGGCGGACCAGCTGCTCCGAGAGGCGGAGCTTGTCGAGCGAGCTCACGAGCGCCCGGCCCGCCGCGTTGAGGGGGGCCTCTCCGCCCGGGTCGTCGTAGTTCTCGGGAGTACGGAGCGCGTCCCGGACGTTCCTGTCGAGAGACTGCTCGATGTGGTGGAGCTCGCCGTCGAATCGGTCGGCGAGGGACTTGGCCGCGCCCTCGGCGAGGGCGGCCGCCTTCCGCTTCTCCTCCTCCATCTCGACCCCGATCGAACGGAGGGCCATGTACGAGAGGGCGAGCATGGGCAGACCGGCGCCGAAGATGAGCATGAGGACGGCCCGCCGCAGCATGGGACGACCGTAGCAGAACGCTAAGCCCCCTACCAGACATGAGATCGGAGCGCGAGACGCTTTTGCGTTTGACGAAGGCGAGAAGGGCCTGCTAGCGTCTCGCCCTGATGTAAGAGGATGTGAGAGCCGCGGCTCCCCGGGCATGGATGGGGTGGTCGCGGCGTTCGTGTTCTTGCTCCAGTCATAAAAAGGGTCACTGAACATGGCGGATGAAGCGGAGAAGCCGACGAAGAAGAAGACGGCCAAGACGGCCAAGAAGAAGGCTGCTCCCAAGCCGAAGAAGGCCGCTGCGAAGCCTTCCAAGAAGAAGGCCGAGAAGGCTCCGAAGCCCGAGAAGCCTGTCCTGAGCGACGGGGCCGGCCCGAAGGGCCGGTCCCGAGTCGAAGGGGCAGAGAAGCCCGCCAAGAAGGGCAAGCGGGCCGTCCTCACCGACGAGGACGTCGGGCCCGACGCGGGCGAGGGCAAGCCGGGCGGCAAGAACCTCGTGATCGTCGAGTCGCCCGCCAAGGCGAAGACGATCAACAAGTACCTCGGCAAGGACTACATCGTGAAGGCGTCCATGGGGCACGTGCGCGACCTCCCCGAGAAGGGCGGTGGCCTCGGTGTCTCGATCGAGGACCACTTCGAGCCCGCCTACGAGCTCCTCCAGGACAAGAAGAAGGTCGTCATCGATCTCAAGAAGACGGCCCGCGAGTCCGACAAGATCTACCTCGCGTGCGACAACGACCGCGAGGGCGAGGCGATCGCCTGGCACATCTCCGAGATCTTGAAGGCCAAGCCCTCCCGCGTCTCGCGGATCACCTTCAACGAGATCACCAAGACCGCGATCGAGCGCGCGATCAACAACCCGCGCCAGCTCGACATGGCCAAGGTGAACGCGCAGCAGGCGCGGCGCGTCCTCGACCGGATCGTGGGCTACAAGCTCTCGCCGCTCCTCTGGAAGAAGGTGAAGCGCGGGCTCTCGGCGGGCCGCGTCCAGTCGGTCGCGACGAAGCTCGTCGCCCAGCGCGAGGCCGAGATCCGCGCCTTCGTGCCGATCGAGTACTGGGAGCTCGAGGCTCTCCTCGCGAAGCTCGACGCGCCGCCCGCTCCTCCGCCGCCGCCTCCTCCGGCCGAAGGCGAAGCCGAAGGCAAGGAGGCTCCGGCGCGCCAGCTCGGCCCCGGCCGCTTCTTCGCGAAGCTCGTGCAGCTCGGCGAGGAGAAGCTCGACCCCGAGAAGACGCGGGTCAAGAACGCCGACGAGGCCGCGGCCCTCAAGAAGGAGCTCGAGGCTTCGTCCTTCGTCGTCTCGTCGGTGAAGAAGTCGGAGCGCAAGGACAACCCCTCGCCTCCGTTCATCACCTCGACCCTCCAGCAGCAGGCGAGCACGCGCCTCCGGTTCGCGACGAACAAGACCATGCGCGTCGCCCAGCAGCTCTACGAGGGCGTCGAGCTCGGCGACGAGGGCGCGGTCGGTCTCATCACCTACATGCGAACCGACTCGTTCAACCTCGCCAAGGAGGCGGTGGACGAGGCGCGCGACTTCATCCAGAAGAACTACGGTCCGAGCTACCTCCCGAGCGAGGTCCCCGTCTACAAGAGGAAGGACACGAAGGTCGAGGCGCAGGAGGCCCACGAGGCGATCCGTCCCACCTCCGCGGCGCGCTCGCCCGAGTCGGTCGCGCGGTTCCTCCAGGCCGACCAGCTGAAGCTCTACACGCTCATCTGGGAGCGCTTCATCGCCTGCCAGATGCCCCCTGCCCTGTTCTCGCAGACGACGGTCGAGGTGACCGCCGCCCGCGCCCTCTTCCGGGCGAGCGGCCGCACGCTCATCTTCGACGGCCACCTCAAGGTCACGGGCGTCGCGAAGAAGGACGAGCCGATCCTCCCCGACCTCGCCGAGAACGAGAAGCTGAACGCCGAGAAGCTCCAGGAGTCGCAGCACTTCACGCAGCCGCCGCCGCGCTACACGGAGGCGTCGCTCGTGAAGACGCTCGAGGAGCTCGGGATCGGGCGTCCCTCGACCTACGCGGCGATCATCTCGACGATCCAGGACCGGGGCTACGTCAACCAGGAGAACCGGCGCCTCTTCGCCACGAAGCTCGGCGAGATCGTGACCGAGAAGCTCGACAAGCACTTCCACGACATCATGGACACCGGGTTCACCGCCGAGATGGAGAGCCGCCTCGACAGGATCGAGGAGGAGAAGGCCGACTGGCGGAAGACCCTCGAGAGCTTCTACGTCCCGTTCGAGAAGACCCTCGCGGAGGCCGACAAGGCGATGCGGGGCGTCAACGAGGACCCCGAGGAGTCGAACGTTCCTTGCCCCAAGTGCGGCAAGAACATGCTCATCCTCTGGAACACGCGCGAGTTCACCAAGTTCTACGGCTGCCCGGGCTACAAGACCGACGAGTGCACGGGGACGGCGAACATGACCGCCGAGGGCGCGCCCGAGGTCCCCGAGGAGACCGAGGAGACCTGCCCCGATTGCGGGAGCTCCATGGTCATCCGCTCGGGCAAGCGCGGGCGGTTCCTCGCCTGCTCGGCCTACCCGACCTGCAAGGTCACGCGCGAGCTCGCCGACGACGGCACGAAGCAGCTCATGCCCGAGCTCGAGGCGACGTGCGACCTCTGCGGCAAGAAGATGGTCGTGCGCCGCGGGCGGCGCGGCCCCTTCCTCGGCTGCACGGGCTACCCCGAGTGCAAGTCGACGCGCCCGATCATCGTGGACGAGACCGGCCAGGCGAAGGCGGGCGAGAAGGCGCCGCAGGTCGAGCTCCCGAAGGTCGACATCAAGTGCGAGAAGTGCGGCTCGCCCATGCTCATAAGGCGCTCGCGGCGCGGCCCCTTCCTCGGCTGCAGCAAGTATCCGCGCTGCCGCGGCACGGCCGAGCTGCCCGACGAGATCAAGGAGAAGCTGCCCAAGCCGCCCCCGCCGAAGGAGCTCGGCGAGGAGTGCGACAAGTGCGGCAAGCCCCTCGTCATCAAGTACGGGCGGCGCGGTCCGTTCGCGGCCTGCTCGGGCTATCCGGCCTGCAAGAACACGAAGCCGCTCCCGGCTGGCACGGCGTAGCGGCGGATGCTCGCGCCGGGGACTCGCGTCGGCGCGTACCGCCTCCTCGAGAAGCTCGGCCAGGGCGGCATGGGCGTCGTCTTCAAGGCCCAGGACGAGCGGCTCGGGCGACTCGTCGCGGTCAAGGTCGCGTCCTCGCTCCTCGCCGGCGACGAGGTCCTGAAGAAGCGCTTCGCCCGCGAGGGGCGCGCGGCGGCCGCGGTCCACAGCGCCCACGTCGCCTCGATCATCGACGTGGGCGAGCACCAGGGGCTCCCCCTCATCGTCCTCGAGTTCCTGCCGGGCGGCTCGCTCAGGGACGCCGTGAAGCGCGACGGTCCCCTGCCCTGGCAGCGCGTCGTCGAATACGGCGTCCAGATCGCGCGCGGCCTCCAGGCGATCCACGCGGCGGGCCTCGTCCACCGGGACTTGAAGCCCGACAACGTCCTCCTCGACGCGTCGGGCACCTGCAAGATCACGGACTTCGGGCTCGTCGGTCTCACCGACGAGGCCGGCATGACGGTCACGAGAGAGCTCACGCAGACGGGCGAGATCCTGGGAACGGTCGCGTTCATGTCGCCGGAGCAGGCGGACGGGAAGAAGGCGGGCCCCGAGGCGGACGTCTACGCGCTCGGGGCGACGCTCCATTACCTCTCGAGCGGGAGGCCGCCGTTCGAGGGCACGGGCCTCATGCTGCTCAAGAAGATCCTCATGGACACGCCCGTCCCCCTGGGAAAGGTCGCCCCCGGCGCCCCCGTCGAGCTCGTCGCGGCCGTGGAGCGTCTGCTCGCTCGCGACCCCGCCGCCCGGGGCGACGCCGCCCGCGCCGCCTCGGACCTGTCGGGTCTCCTCGTCTCCGCCCCTGCGGCACCGAAGCGCTCCGCGCTCCTCGCTGGCGCCCTGGGGCTCGGCGCCGCCGGAGCGATCGCTCTCGCCGTGTTCCTCGCGTCGGGACACGAGACGGCGAAGACGCCTCCGACGCCGACGCCCACGCCCGTCGTGGCCCCGGGAATCGCCTGCGCCGACTCCGCGACGGAGGGGTACGCCGC
>Ga0070738_10005276_pt1 | contig 14500 bp, 8 predicted proteins | sample Coa_R2_2_FD_66446 | JGI IMG/M metagenome (GOLD analysis project Ga0070738, IMG submission 66446) | Surface soil microbial communities from Centralia Pennsylvania, which are recovering from an underground coalmine fire - Coalmine... | ecosystem: Environmental > Terrestrial > Soil > Unclassified ...
CGTCCCGTCCTCCTCAAGCGTCACCCGGGAGCGAGCTACGAGGAGTGGCTCCTCGCGGCCGAGTACGTCCTCGCGGCGGGCGGCGACCGCGTCGTCCTCTGCGAGCGCGGCGTGCGGACCTTCACGCCGGCGCGTCGCTACACGCTCGACCTCGGGGCGCTCGCGTGGGGCCGCGAGGCGACGGCGCTGCCGATCGCGGTGGACCCCTCGCACCCGGCCGGCTGCTCGCGCTTCGTGCCGCTCTATGCCAAAGCCGCGGCGGCGGCGGGCGCCGACCTCCTCCTCATCGAGTGCTGCGAGGACCCCGCCCGTGCCCGATCGGATGCGGCGCAGCAGCTCGACCTCGACACCTTCGAGCGGCTCCTCGAGGAGCTCCGCCTCCTTCGGCCGCTGGCGCGGCGCGAGGCGGTGACGACGTGAGCGCGACGACCGAGTCGAGGACCCTCTCCCGCAAGGACGAGCATCTCGCGATCTGCCTCGGCGAGGACGTGGGCGCCCGCGGTGTCACGACGGGCTTCGAGCGGGTGCGCCTCCCGCATCGCGCTCTGCCCGAGCTCGACCTCGAGGACGTCCGCCTCGAGACGACGCTCCTCGGACGGACGCTCCGGGCGCCGCTCCTCATCGCGGGCATGACGGGCGGCACGGAGAAGGCCGCGTCCGTGAACCGCATTCTCGCGCGCGCCGCGCGTCGCACGGGCGTCGGCCTCGGGCTGGGCTCGGGGCGCGCTCTCCTCGAGCGGCCCGGGACGGCCTGGACCTTCGATGTGCGCGACGAGGCCGGCGACTCGCTCGTCCTCGCGAACCTCGGCGCGGCCGAGCTCCTCCGGGGCCGCGGCGTCGAGGACGTGGAGCGCGTCCTCGATGCCTGTCGCGCCGACGCGATCGCGCTCCACCTGAACGCCCTCCAGGAGGCCGTCCAGCCCGAGGGGTCCCCCCGGTTCCGTGGCCTGCGCGCCCGGCTCCGTGAGGTCGTCCCCGCCGTGTCGCGCCCCGTGCTCCTCAAGGAGACGGGGAGCGGCTTCTCGGAGGAGGACGCGCGCGCCGCCCTCGAGTGCGGCGCCGCGGGCGTGGACGTGTCGGGCGCCGGCGGCACGTCGTGGGCCCGCGTCGAGGGACATCGAGGCGGCTCCGCCAGGAGCGAGCTCGGCGAGACGTTCGCCGGCTGGGGCATCCCGACCGCCGAGAGCATCGTCCGCTGCCGGCGCGTCCTCGGATCGGGGCTCGTCATCGCCTCCGGCGGCATCACCTGCGGCCTCGAGGCCGCGAAGGCGATCGCCCTCGGCGCCGACGCCGTCGCCGTGGCGCGGCCGTTCCTCCTCGCCGCGAGCGACGGCGAGGACGCTCTCGTGGCGACGATCGAGCGGTTCGTGGCCGCGATGCGCGTCGCCCTGTTCTGCGCCGGAGCCGCCGACGTGCACGCGCTCCGGGCGCTCGGGACCGAGAAGGGAGGAGCACCGTGATCGCGCTCACCGAGAGGGACGCGAGGCCGCGAAGCGAGAGCCTGACGCGCGCGACCGGCGTCGCGGCGCCGGTGCTCGTCGCGGTCGAGGAGCGGATCGATGCCGTCGTCGGCGGGCTGGACCGGGGCGTGCGGCCGATCGTCGCGCACCTCGTGGATGCGGGCGGCAAGCGCCTGAGACCGCTCCTCGTCGCGCTGAGCGGAGCCGCCTTCGGCGCGCCGCTCGAGGCCCTCGCCGAGCTGGGCGCCGCCGTGGAGCTCGTCCACACGGCGACGCTCCTCCACGACGACGTGATCGACCGCGGCGCGCTCCGGCGTGGCGCGCCGACCGCGAACGTCCGCTTCGGGGATGGGCCGGCCGTCCTCTCCGGCGACTTCCTCTATGCGCGGGTGTTCCGGCGGCTCCTCTCGCTCCGCTTCCACGCGGCGCTCGACACGCTCGCCGCGACCGTCGAGGCGCTCGTCGCGGGCGAGCTCCTCCAGCTCGCGCGTCGGGACGATCCATCCATGACCCCCGCCGAGGCCGTCGCGATCGCGGAGCGGAAGACCGCGAGCCTCTTCGCGTTCGCCGTCTCCGAGGGCGCGCGCGCCGGAGGAGCCACGGACGCCGAGCGGGCCCGGCTCGCTCTCTTCGGCCGGCGGCTCGGTCTCGCGTTCCAGACGCTCGACGACGTGCTCGACCTCGACGAAGGGACCGGCAAGACGCCGCTCAAGGACCTCGTCGAGGGGACCTTCACGCTCCCCGTCCTCCTCGCCCGCGGGCGCGACCCGGCGATCGACCGCCTCCTCGCTCGTCTCGCCGCGACGCCGCGGGAGGAGCGCCCCGCGCGCGCCGCCGAGCTCGCCTTCCGGGCGCGGCGCGCCGGCGGCGTCGAGCGGGCGCGGACCTTCGCGCGAAGGCTCGCGCTCAGGGCGCGGCGGGCGCTCCTCGCGGGAGCTCCGGCCGGACCGGCACGTGACGCGCTCGTCGCCCTGAACGACGAGCTCGTGGCGCGGACCCGGTGAGGCTCGGCCGAAGTCGGTGGCGCCTGATACGATCGGTCGCGAGAGGACGCTTTGACCGACGAGTCGGGTAGCGGAGAGCTCGCGATCCAGGCCGTGGCGGAGACGATCGGCCAGCTCGTCGAGTTCTGGGGCTTCAAGCGGATCATGGGCCGCCTCTGGACGGTGGTCTACCTCTCGCCCGAGCCCCTCTCGGTGAAGGACCTCGCCCAGCGGCTCCAGGTCTCCGTCTCGCTCGTGAGCATGACGGTCAACGAGCTCCTCCAGTGGGGCTGCCTCCGGCGCGCGCTGGCGCCGGGCAGCCGGGCCGACCTCTACGAGGCCGAGACGAACCTCTGGAAGATGCTCTCGAAGGTCCTGAAGGAGCGCGAGACGTTCCGTCTCGAGGACGCGATCGAGCGTCTCTCGACGGCCAAGGCTTCCATCGGCAAGACGACCGCGCCGAAGAAGCGGCTCGTGGGCCGGATCGAGAAGCTCGAACGCCTCGCCATGGTCGTGAAGGGGCTCGTCGCCGTCCTCGTCGAGGACGGCCAGCTCGATGTGACGGGCCTCCGGGACATCTCGCTCGGGGACGATTGACCGGGGTCGAGCCCCGCCGCGAACCGCGAGACCTCCGTCAGGGTCCCTTGGTGAGCTTGAGCGTGGCGGTCACGACGCCGCCGCCGTCGCCCGTCGTCTCGGTGACCCTCGGGCGAGCGAGGTGGACCCGGTGGTCGGCGATGCCGCTGGCCACGAGCGCGGCCCGGACCGCGGCGAGGCGCGCGTCGGCGAGCTCCGCGCAGGCCTGCCGGGCTCGGCGCTCGGCCTTGCGCTCGGCGCCCGCGCGCGAGAGCTCGTAGAGCTCGTCGAGCCCGCGGTCGATGCTCGCGAGCTCGGAGTCGGTCGCCTGCACGCGGCGGCGGGTCCGCTCGGCGTCGGCGCCGCGACCGGCCGCGAGCAGGGCGCGCGTCTCGGCCACCTCGTCCTCCCGCCGCCGCGAGAGCTCGTCGCGCTGCTTTCTGAGCCTCGCGATGAGGTCGTGTCGGTCGGTCGGGCTCGGGTTCGCCGTGATGCGAGCGCGTGCGAGGTCGCCTCCGCCCAGCTCGTGACGGAGCGTGAGCACGAGGCCGGGTTCGTCGCGCAGGCGCCCGGCGATCACGGCGATCCCGCGCGCCGCCGAGTCCGAGAGAGCGGTGTCGGCGGAGGCGAAGGCGAGCGTCAGGGGTGGCTCCTCCCGCGCTCTCGGTGCCGTCCCGGCTCCGACGGCCTTGATCGGAGCCGACTTCGTCGCGTTCAGGATGATGACGCCGATCGCGTGGGCAGCGGTGCTCGTCAGCTGACTCCGGAGCTCGGTCCGCGTGAGGTGGACCCAGTCGTCGAGGTCGAGCGGGAGGGCGAGCTCGATCGTGCCCTCCGAGTCGCGCAGCGCGGCGATCGCGGCGTCGAGCGGGACGGGCAGGTCGAGAGCTTTGCGAGCCGGTCCGTTCTCGAGCTCCTTCGCGGAGAGCGAGTTGAGGAGGATCTCGTTCTTCGAGCGGAGCTGGCCACGGTCGGTGAGCAGGACTTCCGACTCGATGTCGACGACCCCGTCCTTCACCTCGAGGCCCTCGGCCCTCGCTTTGCCCGCCACGCCATCGAGCTCGAAGCCCGAGAGGCTCGTCCGGATCCGTCCTACGGGCAGCGGCGAGAGCGTGAGGTCTCCGTTGATGCCGAGCTCCTCGAAGATCGCGCGGCGCGCCGGCACCGGTCTCGTGGGCGAGAGGGGAAGCTGGAGCTCGCCTCCCCGGACGCGCGCGTCGAAGCGGATCGTTCGCCGCTCCGAGAACGCCCGGGTGGTGAACCCGAGGACCTCGACGTCGAGGCCGGTGAGGGGGACAAGGACGCTCGGCTGACACGTCCGGTCGCTGTAGAGGCCCTGCATGCCCGAGATGACGATCCGGTCGATGCGCACCTCCTTCCTGGCGACCTTCGCGGCGGCGGCCTCGGCCTTTCCGGGCAGCCCGGGAGCCACCAGGTCGTCCTTCGAGGGCGGCGGAGGCGCCGGGGGCTCCGCGCGCTCCTTGAGGGTCATTCCGCCCACATGGAGTCCGTCGCGCTCCTGGTCGATCAAGCCTACCGGCTTGTCGACCTCGAGCGTCCGGATGTGAAGGTCGCCGGTCGTGGGGAGGACCGTCACGACATCGGCGTGGAGCTCGTCGAGCCCCGCGAGCGTCGGACCGAGGTCCCCGTCCCGGAGCTCGAGGCCGCGGAGCAACACGTCGGCTCCGAAGCCGCGCGTGAGGTCGAAGTCGAGCGGGTCGTGGCGCCCGGTCTTGAGGTTGACCGTGAGCGACCCGCGGATGCGGCCGTCGCGGAGCGGAGCGCCGTCCAGCGTCGCCGCGAGCTCCGGGACGACCTGCGTGAGGCCGGCTCCGCGCAGGCCGTCGATCGCGAGGTCGACCGTGAGCTCGGGCTCGACCGCGAACGGCGCGAGGCGGAACCTGAGGGCGATCGAGCTCGCCACCGGAGCGACCTCGGAGAGGAGCTCGAGCTCGATCGGCGGATGCGAGGCGGGGTCCGACCCGAGGAGCGCGATCGGGGCGAGGCTTCGCGCGACGAAGCGCGACACCGTGATCGGTGCCGCGCCGGCGCGGGCACGGTCGACGACACCGAGCCGGTCGACGGCGATGACGAGGGCGTTGACCTCGACGAGCGGCGGGGTCTTCCCGAGGCGTCGGCGCTCGGCCGCGGTCGTCCGGCTCGAGAGCCGGGCTATGTCCTCCGCCGCGGCCGTGGTCGTCGTCACCGCCGCTTCCTCGGCCGCACGGGGCGGGGGGGCCATGACGACTCCGAGGAGACGTGCTTCACCGGACGCGGTGCGCTCGACGTCCGTCTGGAGGCCGAGGGCGGAGACCTCGTCGAGGGCGATGCGCCCGGCCGCCGGATCGATCCGCGACGCCCGGAGGCGGAGGGCGTCGAGCCGGAGGAGAGGTTCTCCCTCGTCGCCGTCCCGGTAGAGGAGGTCGGAGATGGTGAGCTGGCCCTTCTTTCCGCCACCGTCGGCGGGCGCGAGCCCCGCTTCGATGCGGGCGTGAAGGCGGCCCTCCCGCAGCGTGACCCGTCCACGGTCACCGAGGTAGGGATCGATCTTCCGCCCATCGAGCTCTGTCAGGTCGAGGTCGAGCGCGGCGGCCTGCTTCTCGGGCCCGGGCGAGACGGTGCCGGAGAGCCTGAGGCTCCCGGCTCCCGGGGCGGTGACCCCGAGGGCGATCCGCGCCGGAGGCGCTTCCCGACCCAGCACGACTCCATCGATGGCGAGGTCGCCGGTCGGCTCGACCAAGAGCGGCGGCGTCACCGTGTCGTCCTCGATGGCCGCCGCGAAGTGCTCGACCGAGAGCGCGCCGAGCTCGATCGGCATCGGCGGACCGCTCGGCTGCGACGAGGGCTTCCTGCCCGGACCGGGGTCGGCGAGGTGAGGCGTCGTCCCCGAGTCCGGGAGGAGCGAAGGGGAAGCGGGTCGGGCGCGGCGGATCCTGAGGCCGAGGGCGACGAGCGTGTCCTCGCCGTCGCGGCGCGCGCGGGCGCGGGGCCTCACGACGGCGACGGCTCCGACCTTGAGGTGGCCCGGCGCGACCTCGATCCCGCTCATGCGCACGGAGTCGACCCCGCAGAGCTCCTCGCCGCCGTCCTCGAGCGCGAACGACCCGAGCGCGGCGTCGCCCGAGATGCCGTAATCCGTCCGCCGCGCGTCGGCGGAGACGTCGAACCCGAAGCGGCCGGCGTGGAGGAGGGGCTCGACTCCCAGCGCGGCGAGACGGGCGGTGAGCGGACCGCCCTGGAGCCCGCTCGCCTCGACGCGCGCCCGGACGTTCCCGCCGCTCCCCGACGCGGCGACGACTCCGTCGAAGGTCAGCCGCTCGATCACTCCGGGCACCGAGGCCCAGGCGGCGACATGCCCCGGTGCCTCCGCGCTCCGCGATGCCAGATCGACGGCGATCGGTCCGCATTCGAAGCCTCCCCTGAGCTCGGCATCGACGTGCTCGGGGTGCGAGCGGTCGTGAAGACCGATGACCACGTCGCGAACCTCGAGGGCTCCGAGCTCGACGAACGGCGGCGGAGCCTCGCTCGGCGTCGCGGGCCAGGGCGGCAAGCCGCGCTCGGCGGGGACCTCGCGCGCGCTCGCGACCGCGGCCGTGTCTCCTCGGCGCGGGGCGAGCGCGAGGTCGAGAGCGGAGACGACGCCGTTCTCTTCGAGCGCGGCCTCGGTGTGAAGCCCCCCGAGCGTCACGCGCTCGAGTCGAATGTGCTCGACCGGAGTGCCGGTCACGTGGAGTCCCGAGACGGCCGCGCCGTCGATGGCGAGGAGCTCCCGATCGCCCGAAGCGCGACGGTCGTGGAACGAGAGACGATCGAGGGCTGCGTTCGCCTCGAGCGTCCCCGGGGGCTCGAGCTTCGCATCCGCGTGGAGCGCGAGGCTGAGCCGGCCGTGCTCGAGGTCGTTCCTGATCCCGGCCGCTTCCAGGTACGGCGCCGCTGCCCGGAGGGTGATCTCGTCGAGCGTCGCGACGAGGGCCACCCGAGGCGAAGTCGGTGATGCCACGATCGAGCCGAGGACGGCGACGTTCTCGGCGAGCCCGGGGAGGGCGAGCCATGCCCGCATCGGCGCCGGGTCGGGCGTCGGGGCGGCGGGGTCCGCGTCGCAGATGAGCGAGCGGATCTCGAGCCCTCCGTCGGCGACGGCGAGGTGCGCGGGCGCCCGCGTCGACTCGTCGTCGAAGATGACGCGCACGTCGTGCACCTGGACGCGCTCGACGCCGATGCGGCCCGAGCGGAGCGGGGCGCGGCGACGCGCTGGCTTCTTCGACCTCCAGGCTTCCGGAGAGATGCGGATCCCTCCCGCGACCAGGGCGCCCGACGAGTCGCGGCCGAGCCGGACGCGCGGGCCCGCGACCTCGAGGAGCGCCACGTCGCACCGGAGCGCGTCCGGCTGGAAGTGAACGCCCTTGACGAGGGCGCGGTCGAGCCCGGCGAGCTCGGCGCCGTCCCGGTAGGAGATCGAGGAGAGCTCGCCCTCGCCCAGGTAGGAGCCGTCCGGGAGCCGGTCCGCCCAAGCGCGGAGAGTGAGACGGCACGAGCCGCTCTCGAGGAGCGACCGGAGACCGAGCTCCTCGAGCTCGGGCCCGATCGCGCGCGGGGCCGCTCCGTCGGCCGCGAGAGTGAGCTCGAGACGGCGTCGATGCGCGAACGGGACGGCCGTGCCCACGATCGCGATCGTCTCCACGACGCCCTTCGCGCGGAACCGAGCGTCGACCGTCGCCGCGGCGTCGGGAGCTCCGGGGTCGCGCTCGACTCCCCGGACCACGACGTGGTCGAGCTCGAGCTCGACCGGAGTCGTCCCCGGCAACGCGTCGTCGCGGAGGCTCGCGCGAAAGTCCCGGAGCGAGAGCTCGCGGAGGTCGACGATCGTCTCCGCCTCGAGCAGGTCGGCGGACGCCCCGTTCTCGTCCGCGCGCGCGACTTCTTCTCCGCGGTCCGGTCGTTCCCGCGGCTCGAACCGGAGACCGAGCGCCTCGAGCGAGCCATCTTCGGCGCGGCGAGCGCGGGTCCGGAGGCCGCTCACCTCGAGACGCGCGATCGCGACGTGGTCCGGCGCGAGCACGGGGGCCTCGAGGAGGACTCGCGGGAGGGAGAAGACCTCGCCGCCGTCGGCCGCCAGCCGGCTCGCGTCGAGGGTCACCGTGAGCGCCCGAGCTCCGGGCTTCTCGAGCGAGGGGTAGAGGAAACCCTCGAGGCGAGCTCCGCCCGAGAGCTCCTCCGACGCGGGCCGCAGTCCGAGCGGGGCCAGGTAGCCCGCGAGGGGGCGCGTGTGGAGACGGTCGAGCGCGACCTCGAAGGTGCTCGTGACCTCGGCGCCGACGGCCTTCCAGTCGCCGTGCGCGTGCAGGCGCTCGAGCACCGGCGGACACGTGACGTCGAGGTCGAGGGACGCGGGCCGCAGGAGCGGCGCGTTGAAGGCGAGGTCGGTGACGCGAAGGTCCGCCGCGAGGTGCGCGTCGAGGTTCGGGGTCACGCTCGCATCGCGGATCCGCGCCTCGAGGTGCTCGACGCGGAGCGCCTCGATGACGACCCCGAACGACGTCCGGACGAGCTTCTGGAGCCTCGCCTGCAGGCTCTCTCGCGGACCCTTCGTCTCGCGTTCGCCGCGGGCTCGTTCGATCGCCTTCACGATCTCGAGCTCTCCGTCGCGGTCCCGCTCGACGATGAGGGAGACGCCGTCGGCCTCGGCGCGGCGGACGTGGAGCTCCTTCGCGAGGAGCGAGAGCGGCTCGATGTCGAGGCGGACGTAGCCTATGGTGGCGATCGATGGCTTGCCCCCGAGCGGCGTCACGACGACGCGGGCGAGCTCGAGCTCGCCCTCGAGGATCGAGAAGTCGAGGCGGTCCCAGTGGACCTGGAAGCCGTAGCCTCGCGCCACTCGACCGACGAGGCCGGGGATCGCGAGGGCGAGGACCCAGCGCACGAGGATGAGGGCGACGAGGGCGACCGCGAGTCGGCGCGCCCAGCGCCGGAGCCCCCGGCGAGTCGGGCGCCACCGCGAGGTGGGTCGGCTCGAGGACGCCGCGGTCGCCGGGGGAGGCGTCGTCGAGGCGGCCGGCGCCTCTCGAGCGTCGCTCACGGGGTTCCTCTCTTCGCGCGCTCGAGGGCCGCGGCGCGATCGAGCGCGACCCGTCGAACGGGAGCGGGGGCAAGCGGGTCGTAGCCCGGCGGCGCGACACCGCGCGCCGTGAGCCAGTCGAAGGCGCGGACGCGGGTCGAGGGCGAGCTGTCGTCGAGCAGGTCGACGTTCTCGAGGCGGAGCCGGTCCTCGAATTCGTCGAGGCTCTTGCAGCCCTCGACGAGCCCGAAGAGGCTGCCGAGGCTCAGGGCCGCGGCGCCGCAACGGCGAGCCAGGGCGACCTCGGTCTCCGGCGGAAGGGTCCCGGTGCGCGCGAGGTCCTGGAGGCCCTCGATGGCGGCGCGCTCGACGAGCCAGCCGAGCTCGCGGCCGCCCGTGGGCGCACCGGGTGCGTTCGCCATCCTCTCGACGCTGGCACAGACGGGACCGAGGACACGGTCGCTCGCCGAGAGCGCCAGGTCCTCGGCGAGCGGGGCGCTGCCTGCCTGGGCGAGCAGGAAGATCGAGGCTCGCCGGGAATCGGTCTTGCCGAGGGCGCGGATCGCCTCGTTCATGTCCGGTCGAGGCGGCGAGGTGGCGCCGTCTCTCGAGGCGAGCTCGCGCACGAGCACCGCCTCCCGGGCGATGTCCGCGTTGCACTGGACGCACGCCGTCCGGTGGGCCGCGGCGCCGGGCGCGTCCTCGGCCGGTGGGGGAGCGACCCGGGCGAGCACGAGGATCGCCCCGGGGCGCTCTCCCGAGAACGGAGAGCGGGCGATCACGGCGAAGCCTTCGCCCCGGCCGAGCTTCGTCGGGTCGAACGCCACGAGCTCGCCCGCGAACCCTGCGGGCGAAGCGACCCCCGCGAGCTCCACGGCGATCTCGACGGCCGGGTCGTCCCCACGCCGGTGAACGTGAAGGCGGACGCGCTCGTGGGCGCGCTCGTCCTTGGTCCTCGCCTCGCCCTCGATCTCGAACGTCGCCGTCACGCCGCGCGGCAGCGCGCCGCGGAGATCGGCGAGGTCCTGCGCGCGCCCCTCGAACAGGCGAAGGAACGCCTCGGCATCGGCCACGCTCCCGGCCCGCGCACCCGTGAAGAGCGAGGGGCGCGTGGCGGGCGCGCGGTCGCCGGCTGTCTCGAGGATGACGCGGGCGTGGGCGCTCAGCGGGCCGAGGAGATCCTCCGGGATCCGGTCGAGCGACAAAAACGAGCCGAGGACCTGGAGCGCGGACGTCGGGGTCGCCGTCTCGACCTGGGCCGTGGAGTCCCCGGAGAGCGGCGAGCCCGGCTCGTGTCGGACGCTCGCCGCGACGCGCGGCGGTCCCGCGGGCCCCGCGACGGGCGCGTTGTGCGACGAGGCGCAGCCGGCGCCCACGAGTGCGAAGCTGCCGAGGAGCGAGAGGATCGCGGCCGGTCGTCCTAGCATGCCGGGCTCGGGTCAGCACGAGCCATGCCCCCGGGCTAAGGCGTTGTGGCCTCGATGAGCGCCGTCTCGAAACGACCGACCTGGAGGTGCCTCGCGCGCCGGCTCGTCCCTGACCTATACTCGGCGCGGTAAGTCCGTGCGACTCTGCCTCCAGTGCGCGTTGGTCGGTCGCCACGAGGTCGGGTGCCCCGACGACCTCGATCGCGCGCTCCCACGGGCGGAGCGAGTGGCGCGGGGCATGCAGAGCGTGAAGGCGGCGCTCGGCGCCGCCGAGCGCGCGACCGGCGACAACCCGCGCGAGGGGCTCCGCCTGGCGTGGGTCGCCCAGGAGGAGCTCGACCTCCTCCCCGTCGCCGACTTCGAGACTTACGACGCGAAGCGCTCGCGGAACGACATCGCGACCGCGATCGCGGCCGTCCGGTCCCGGGCCGCGTCGGCCCTGGGCGAGGAGAAGGCCCAGGAGCTGCTCGACGACCTCGCGTTCGCCCGCCGGGCGTTCGAGCTGTTCGGTGACGTCGCGCGCCGGAGGCACGAGGCCGTGACCTTCGACCTGAGCGAGTTCGTCGAGCTGCCTCCGAGCGACCGGCGAGAGGTCGGCGAGGCGTTGAGGGAGCTCTGCGGCGAGGTCGAGAAGAGCCTCGCCCAGTCGAGGAAGCTCGAGGAGGACGTCGCCTCCTGGGGCCCCGAGAACGTCCACGCGCTCGCGGCCAATGAGGACCCGACGGCCATGCCTCCCGGCAAGATCCCACCGCTCGAGGGGAGCAAGCGCTTCTTCCTCGGCGTCGTGCTCGTCGTCCTTGGGCTCGCCCTGGCGGTCCTCGTCTTCACCCCCGTCGCTCCCGCGCTGGCCCCGCTCATCGCGAAGACGGGCCTGCCGGTCTGGCTGCCGGGGGGGCTCGCGGGAGTGGCCCTCGCCGTCATGGGAGTCTTCACGGCGCGCGCCGGGGTGCGCCGCGTCCGGGAGACCGAGCGGGCCCGGCAGGAGGCTCCCGCGATCGCCCTGAAGAGCTTCCACGAGCTCTCGGTCGCGTACCGTCAGCGCGTCTACATGAGCGCGGCGCTCAGAGTCCTGCGGCAGAAGGCGACGCTCGTCGAGAAGACCGAGGACGCGTTCCGCGCCTACACCACCGGCAAGGCGGCGCCGCGCTGGAAGCGCCTCTGCGGCGACCAGGCACGGGACGTGGTCGCGACGTTCTTCGACTGGGATGCGAACCGCTATCCGCTCAAGGACGCCGTGAGCGTCGCCGTCGCTCAGGCGCTCGGCCCCAAGGGGCGTCTGCGCCCCTTCGACGAGATGGCGACGGACGGGTGGGACGTGCTCCTCAAGGCGTTCCTCCTCGACATCTTCGCGGGAGACGACGCGCGCTTCTTCGACGGCCTCGCTCCTCTCATCGCCGAGGGCGGTCTCGAGGACTCCGAGCTCGAGCGGCGCGCCCTCCAGGTCGTCGAGGAGTGGAACGCCATGGTCGGCTCCGGTTAGGGGTGGCCTGTTCTCCTTGACAGCCCCCCATCGAACCAACCATGCTGCGGGTGGACTGGGATGGAGGGAAGGCGATGGAGTTCTTCCAGAAGAAGGAAAAGACTTCGGGTCGTATCCCGATGTCGAGCGAGCTCAACCGTCTGAGCGACGCGACCGCCGAGAGGGCGGCGGCCACGGACTCGGCGCCCGTCCCGAGGCCGCGCGCCACCGCCCCGATTCCGGCGCCGGACCCCGTCGCTCGACCGGCGGCCCCCTCGGCCGCGATCGCCGAGACCCTCGACGACGTGTTCGCGGAGGCGCCGCAGCCCATGGCCCGGCCCGAGCCCGTGCGCGCCGAGCCGCTCCCGCCGCAGCCCCGCGCGACGCCCGCGCCGATCCCGCGGGAGATCCCGCGCGAGGTGGCGAGGGAGACGGTCATCAACGCGGACGCCTCGTTCAAGGGCGACTTCTCGTCCGACGGCGCCATGCGGATCGACGGCAAGGTCGAGGGCAAGGTGTCCTGCAAGGGCCGGCTCACGGTCGGCAAGGGCGCCCAGGTCGTGGGCGAGGCGAACGTCGCCCAGGCCGTCATCGACGGGACGGTGAACGGGAACATCACGGCCGCCGAGCGCGTCGAGCTCGCCTCGTCGGCGCGCGTCACGGGCGACATCCGTGCGCCGCGTCTCGTCGTGGGCGAGGGAGCGAGCCTCCAGGGGCACGTCTCGATCGGGGTCGACGCGGCCGCCTCGTCTCCCACGCCGAGCTCGGAGAAGCCCGAGCGGAGCGGGTCCGGCCTCTCCCGTTCGATGAGCTGAACGGGAGATCGAGCGGAACGAGGAGGGGTGCCCCCCGCGGGGCGCCCCTCCTGCTTCAGTCAGTCCCTCTTCAGGAACCTCGACACCTCGTCCTTGAAGCGCGAGTCATCGACGAGCGAGAGGTGATCGGCGCCGCGGATCTCGATCGCCCTGGCGCCGTGGATCGCATCCGAGAGCTTCTTGTTGCTCTCCGCGTAGTGATCGTTGGAGCCGTTGACGATCAGGACGGGGATATCGACCTTGGCGAGGTCGGGCCCGCCGAGCTCGAGCGGGTAACCCTCGGGCCACATCTGGAGCGCGGCGACCGCGAGCGCCTCGAGGTCGTTCCGGGGGTCGGCCTCGACGAAGAGCCGGTAGCCCAGCCCGAGCGCGCTCGAGATCCGCGACCGGTCCTTGGCTCGAAGCGCCTGGGCGATGAAGGTCGCGTCCTTCGTCTCGTCCGTCTCGTCCCCGATCCCGGCGAGGACCATCGCGGTGAATCGCCCGCGCTCGTGGCCGAGCAGATGCGCCCCCATGAAGGCCCCCATCGAGTACCCGAGGTAGTCGGCGCGCTCGACGCCGAGGTGGTCGAGGAGGCGTACTATGTCCCCCGCCATCGCGGCGTAGCCATAGCGCGCCTGCTCGTGGGGCTTGTCGCTCTCGCCGTGGCCCCGGCAGTCGATCGTGATGACCCGGCGAAGGGGCGAGAGAGCCTTGACCCAGCCCGTGTCGACCCAGTTCCGCTTCGCGGAGACGCCCCAGCCGTGGACGAGGACGATGGGCTTCCCCTTGCCCATGGTCTCGTAGTGGATGTGGAGGCCGTCCGACGTGAAGGACCCCGACGCCGCGACCTCGGACCCGGCGGCTCCTCCGCCGCTCCTGTCCTGTCCGAGGCTGCGCCCGGCGAGCCAGGCCGAGAGGGCGACCGCGACGAGGAGCCCGAGACGTCGTGCCATCGATCACCGCCCGAGCGGGATGCTAGCAGACGTCCCGCTTCAGTCGTTCGGACCGATCTGGCCGCCGAGGCGCCCGAGCCGGGAGTTGCGTCCGCGCGCGAGGCTCGTTTCCCAGATCCCGCGTGAAGACTGGAAACGGCGGCACCGGAGCGGGTAGCCTCGCGTCGGGAGCGGCCCATGCGTGACATCCAGCACTTCGTGGACGGGCGCCTCGTCGCGGGCAAGAGCGGCCGGACGGGCGACGTCTTCGACCCGGCGACGGGTCAGGTCTCCGCGAAGGTCCCCTTCGCGTCGGCGCAGGAGGTGGCGGGCGCCATCGCGGCCGCCGAGCGCGCGTTCCCGGGCTGGGCCGCGACGCCGCCCCTCCGCCGCGCGCGCGTTCTCTTCAAGTTCAAGGACCTCATCGAGCGGGATCTCGACGGGCTCGCCGCGATCGTGACCGCCGAGCACGGGAAGGTGCTGTCGGACGCGAAGGGCTCCGTGACCCGGGGCATGGAGGTGGTCGAGTTCGCGTGCGGGATCCCGCACCTCCTCAAGGGCGACTTCACGAACAACGTCGGCGCGGGCATCGACTCGTGGTCCATGCGCCAGCCGCTCGGCGTCTGCGTCGGCATCACGCCCTTCAACTTCCCTGCCATGGTCCCGCTCTGGATGTTCCCGATCTCGATCGCGTGCGGGAACACCTTCGTCCTCAAGCCCTCCGAGAAGGACCCCTCGTGCTCGGTCCGGCTCGCCGAGCTCGCCAAGGAGGCAGGCCTTCCGGACGGTGTCCTCAACGTGATCCACGGCG
>Ga0070738_10005277_pt1 | contig 14499 bp, 9 predicted proteins | sample Coa_R2_2_FD_66446 | JGI IMG/M metagenome (GOLD analysis project Ga0070738, IMG submission 66446) | Surface soil microbial communities from Centralia Pennsylvania, which are recovering from an underground coalmine fire - Coalmine... | ecosystem: Environmental > Terrestrial > Soil > Unclassified ...
TCCCAGCGCGGAGAGCGAGCTGGACTGACGGAACGGGGCGCCCACGCCGTTCTCATTGCCATGTCCATTGTCGTTCTCTGAGCCATTGCCCGCCGGGAACGGTGGAGACTCTAGCTGGTTACCCGTACCAGGGCCGTTCGCATCGCCCTCGCCCTGGCCATTGCCGTTCCCTCGTCCATTCGCTGCCAGTCCGGGTGGGGGATTGCCCTGCCCAGGACCGCCGTTGTCACTGCCGTCGCCTTGACCCTTGCCGTTGCCCGGACCATTCGCAATTTGTCCCGGTGGGGGATTGCCCTGCCCAGGACCGCCGTTTCCGTGGCCCTCGCCTTGGCCCTTGCCGTTGCCCGGTCCGTTCGGCGCTAGTCCGGGAGGAGGATTCTCCTGCCCAGGGCCATGATCGAGGCGGGGCGGAGGTGCCTGCGCGGTTGGACCTTGGGGTTGCGGTGCAGGCGGTTGATTGCCCCCAGGCCCCGACAGGTGAATGCCCCCACCAGAGGGCAGAGTCCGGTCTTCAAGTTGCTCCGCGGCCAAACGAGGCCGAAGACGGCGACGGCGTTGTTTGTGAGATTCAGCTTTGTTTGATACGACGCGGGCGAGATTCAACTTCAACTGCCTGAGCCAAGTCGCTGAAGCCATGATACGAATCCTCTCGTAGATGTAGTGCCCTTAAGTGGGACCCTCCACGGGAGACACTTTTTCACGGTTGGCTCTTTAGGTGGTGTAGAGTGCGGACACTATGCCCAGCGAAGTTACCCGCGTCGGGCGCAATAGTCACCTGCAACAAAAGCGGCAGTGCCGCGACGTACGCTGGACATTCACACGGGCGATTGTCCGCGCTTGCCTCCCTGCCCCTGAGAGTGTAGCCGACGGCAGATACGCTCTCGCGGTTGGCTCTCTAAGTGACGTACACCACGGACACTTTGCTCGGCAAAGTTACCCGCGTCCGGCGCAACAATCGCCTGAAACGAAAGCGGTTGCGCTGTGAAGCATGATCGGACGGTTACAGTATCACCTGTCCGCGTCTGACCCTGCCCTTGAAAAAGTGTCTTTTTGTGGAGAGCTGCGGCGTTGCAGAATTTATTAAAGAATGATGGTACCACCGGGGTTTTCCCCTGTCAACAAAGAAAAACTTGAATTTTATGAAAGTTCGGTGAAAGCGGGCCAGAAGGCGATAGGAGCGAGCGACAGTAGAGGAAGGCCGGCGGGTATAGCGGCGAGATTGACGAACGCGGCGTCGGGCCGTCATAATAACCGCACTCTCAGGAAACCCCGCCTTTGGGACTTCTTCTCAGGAGAATCGCGGATGTCGCTGCGTTTATCGGCTCGGTTGGTCCTGACGGTCTTGTCCGTCGCTTTTGCTTCCGGCTCGTTGCAGGCCGGCTCCTCCAATAGCCTTCTCGATGTCTCGCCGGACGGCAAGCGGCTGCTCGTCGCCAATGCCGATAACGGCAGCGTCACCGTGATCGATGCCGTGAGCAACAAGGCGCTCCGCGAGATCGCCGTCGGCGATAAGCCCGAAGGCGTTGCCTGGATCGGCAACGGGCCGCTCGCCGCCGTTGCCGTCTATCGCGAGGATGTGGTCGCTTTCGTCGATACCGATTCGGGCAAGGTCGTGGACAAGCTCCGCGTGCCGAATGAACCCTACGGCATCGTTGTCACCAAGGACGGCAGCCGGGCCTACGTCACGCACGAGTATCCCGGCACCGTCAGCGAGATCGACATGAGCAAACGAAAAGTCCTCCGCGAGATGAAGGCCGGATCGATGGTTCGCGGCCTCGCTCTCAGCCCCGATGAGAAACGCCTTTACGTCACCGAGTTTTACACCGGCATGCTCATCGCCCTGGACCGAGAAAAAGGCGACATTGTGGATCGGTGGAAGGGACAATCAACCGACAATCTCTGCCGCAATGTCGTGGTGCATCCGCGCCGGCCCAAGGCGTATCTGTCGCATATTCGCTCGAAAATCGATGTGATCGACGGCAGCGGCTCCATCTTTCCACACTTAAGCATTTGCGATCTGGTGCCGCCCAACGGGACGAAGCGGCGCACCTCGATCGGCATGGATAGCTTCAACAACGTTTACGTCGTCACCAATCCCTGGGAGGCGGCCCTGTCTCCGGATGGGAAGCGTCTTTACACCATCTACGCCGGCACAAACGACATGAACATATGCCAGGTCGTCGATGACGACTACAAGGAGATCAAGCGACTCGGCTTCGCGGTCCACGTCGGCCAAAACCCTCGCGCCGTACGCGTCAGCCCCGATGGCAGCAAAGTGTACATCGCCAATGCCCTCGACTTCGATGTTACCGTTCACGATGCGGCCAGCATGGAACAGTTAGCCCGCATTCAGGTTTGCCAGCCGCCGAAGTCGCCGGAGTGGGTGCGCGGCAAGATTTTGTTCAGCACGGCCAATCGGCCATTGACGAGCCGTCGCTGGATCGCCTGCGCCTCGTGCCATCCCGATGGCCATAGCGACGGCCGCGTTTGGCAAAACCCGGAGGGATTGCGGAAGACACCGGCGTTCATGGGGCTGGCACACACGCATCCGTTGCACTGGTCTGCCGATCGCGATGAAGTGCAGGATTTCGAGTACACGATCCGCGGCCGGCTCATGCAGGGACCGGGCCTTGTGCGCGGTTCGATCAAGCCGAAACCTGGATTCGAGCCTGTCGAGCTGAGCGAAGATCTTGCGGGTCGATCCAAGGATCTCGACGCCGTGGCCGTGTACTGTAACTCGTTCGAGTTCACGCTTTCGCCGCACATCCCCGCGCCAGGTAAACTGTCGGCTGCCGCCCTACGTGGCAAGCGATTGTTCACGAACGAGGCCGTCGGCTGCGCCAAGTGCCATACCGGACCTTATTACACCGATAGCACTCTCAAAAAGCCGTTTAACTTGCACGATGTCGGCACCGGCGACGACGATCCGTCGGAAAAGATGGGGCCAAAATACGACACGCCGACGCTGCTCGGCGTCTACCGCACCGCGCCGTATCTACACCACGGCAAGGCGAAGACGCTGCGCGACGTGCTGACGACCTGCAACAAGGGTGACAAGCACGGTAAAACGAGCCATCTCAAGCCGAAGGAAATTGACGATCTCGTGGAATTTCTGAAATCGCTGCCCTATGAAATGCCGCCGAAGGAGACGCCGAATACGGTGAAATATCGCTATTCCAAGCGAAAGACTTCATCGGAGTCTTCACCGGCAAGGACGGCCTCTTTGCCGCCTTCCTGATGCGTAGCCCAAAGGAGGACGTTGCGAGCGACCTCGGCGGCCTCGCGGCTGTGCAAGGGCGGCAGCGGTCGATCGCGCGGCAAACCCAGATCGATGTTAAGACGGCGTTGCACCACCTGGGCGATACCAAGCGCTATCTCCCGGTTGGGCATGCGAGCCAACTCGTGCAGGGCGGCCACCGGCTCGGTGGAGCGGCCCTGTTCCAAGAGCGCATCTGCGGCGATCAGCCGCAAGGGCGCCGGGTTGGCTGAATCCATGAGCTGTCGCAGTAAACCGGCATCCAACTCTCGTTGAGTGTAGAGCACACGGGCCAATTCCATCCGCAGCAAGGCCGGCGTTCTTCCGTCCGCAAGGCGATGGCGCAGCTGTTCGACGAGTTTGGCGTCCGGGGCCAAGGAAAGGACGCGATGGTAATGACGACCCAGCGTCAGGGCGGCGCGCAGCGATTGCACGCCCTTCTCCGCGGTCCAGGCAATCAGGTCGGCCACCGCCTCCGCCGTCAACGGTTCGCCTTCGTGGCGAAGCGGTCCATCGTCCTGACAAACGGTATCGGCCAAGGCGCGGCGCACTGCCAGGCGGATCCAGGGCCAATTCTGTTCGGTGTTCCATAACAGCGCCTCGGCCGCCGTCTGCCGCACCAAGCGCGACGGATCGTGCAGGAATTCAGCAAGGGCTTCAATGATGTTGCGCTCGTCGACATTGGCCAAAGCGTTGATGGCGGTGGCGCGAAGCTCCGGTTCGACCGCATGCTGAGCCAACTGCAAGATAATTTGCGGCTGTCCGGGGCGCCAGTTCTGGCGAAATTCAAGGGCCGCCAGGGCGGCCACGCGCACCTGGGGCCGCGGATCCGCCAACAGGGTGAGGACCGGCGAGACATCCAGATGCACCGACTCACGAAGCGCCTTGACTTCCGGCAGTAGGCGGCAATCGTGCAGCTTCGCCGGCCAATCGGGCCGATGGGACAGCCGGTACGCCAGCAGCTGCGCTCGCCGCATCGCGGGAGCACCGGACTCCATCAGGCAATGTACTGCGAAATGAATCAGGGGCACGACCAGCAAAATCGCCTGCGCCAGGTGCAAGAACCAATCATCTGAACCGTTCGTGCCCAGCACCATCCAACTAAGGGCGATCACGTAGAGCATGATGATGGCCGCGCTCGTCGGCTCGCGCCAGCCGAGCCGGCCAAACAGCGATAGGCCGCAGGCAAGTAATTGAAACAACGTGCCCAGCCAGAGAAGGCGCGGCGAAGCGCTGTTGCCGCGAATGCTGCAAATCAGCAGCAGCGTCAACGGCAACAACAGTAAACAAGCCCGGCCAAATAGCGAGAATAGTCCCGCGCGTTTCTCGCTGGAGGCCCTCAGCAACGGTGCGTGCATGGCGGTTCATTCGCTAACGATAGATTAGGACTCCTCTGTAGTATGGCTTACACCGGAACGAAAGGCCAAAACCTCCAAAAAATCACTAACCAAATGAATCGCCAAGACGCCAAGAACGCCAAGAAAAGAAAGAGAGAAAACAAAGAACTAATCTAGAACCACCGAGAATCCGCCCTATTATGTTCGTCTTCTTCTTCTCTCTTTCTTTTCTTGGCGTTCTTGGCGTCTTGGCGGATCATTTGGTTAGTGATTCCAAGGCAGATCAATGGGGCTACGAGATTTCCTTTGCCTTGAGCAGTTCCACCGAGCCGGGACGGCCGACCACGTATTGAAAGTTGGTTCGCTCGGTGCAAGCGGCGCCGATGCGACCGCGCGGATCGAGGGACAAGAATGCAACCCGAGCCGGATGGACGCCGCGACGCACGGCCACGGCGTTGACTTGTCGCACCGCCAATTCGCACGCCTCCTGCGGACTTTTACCGGCACGCATCGCCTCAACGATCAATAGGCTGCCGCCGATACGAATGATTTCCTCGCCGGTACCCGTTCCGCCCGCCGCGCCGGCCGTGTTATCGACGTACAAGCCGGAGCCGATCAGCGGCGAATCGCCGACGCGGCCAGGCAGCTTGTGGGCCAGGCCCGATGTCGTGCAGACGCCGCCGAGCGATCCTTTGTGGTCGAGGGCCAATACCGTTACCGTGTCGTGGTCGTCCTTTGCCGGCGGTTTTCCCTTGGGCCGGCTCTTCTCCCACTCGGCGATGCTCTCCGGCGTGTGCAGCGTCTCGAGCGGAAAACCCTGTTGCATGGCGAACTGCTGGGCCCCTTGGCCGACCAGGAGAACGTGCGGCGTTTTCTCCATGACCCGGCGAGCCACGGCGGCCGGATGGCGGATGTTTTCCAGTCCGGCGACGCCTCCGCAGGCCAGCGTCTGGCCGTCCATGACGCAGGCATCCAGCTGCACCGTGCCAATGGCGTTGGCCAGTCCGCCGAAACCAACGGAGTGTACCTCGGGATCGTCCTCGACGGCCTGCGCCCCGGCAAGTGCGGCATCGAGAGCGGGCTTGCCGGCCTGCAAGAGCGGGGCGGCGATTTTTACAGCGGTTTGGCCGAACGGCCAGGTGGCGATGACCACGAAATCTGGCATGATCGATGTTCCTCCTTGCCAGCCCGCAGCGCCAGCAAGGGATGCGCTTGCTGGCACGGCGGGGTGGTTGGAAAATCCGCTTTTCCACTCACGGGAATCCTGTGTAACATGGTAGGGACTCGCAGCCTTGTCGGCTGCTCGCGATGATGTGTACCGGCCCTGTTTCCTCCCAGCGAGGCAGTCCATGCAAGACGTGCTCAGCCTGATCCTCGGCGGCGGCCGAGGCACTCGGCTTTACCCGCTTACCAAATTGCGCAGCAAGCCCGCCGTGCCCGTGGCCGGCAAGTATCGCCTGATCGACATCCCCATCAGCAACTGCATCAACAGCGGACTCAACCGGGTTTACGTCCTGACACAATTCCTCAGCGTCAGCCTGCACCGGCATATCGCCAACACCTACAAGTTCGACCCGTTCAGCCAGGGATTCGTGGAGGTGCTGGCGGCTCAGCAGACCTACGAGGCAGCCGGTTGGTACCAGGGGACCGCCGACGCGGTGCGCCAGCAAATTCGCTACGTCGTCGAAGATCCCTGCAAGGAAGTGCTGATTCTGTCAGGCGATCAACTCTATCGCATGGACTTCCGCCATCTATTGGCGACGCACCGCGGCGCCAAGGCGGATGTCACGATCGCGGTGCTGCCGGTGCCGCGCAACCAGGTGGAGGGGTTCGGCATCGTCCGCGTCGATCCCAACGGCAAGGTGGTTGGCTTTGTAGAGAAGCCCAAGACGGAGGAACAGCTGGAGCCGGTGAAGATGTCCGATGAATGGCTTGCCCAGCACGGCGTGCATGGGACGGGCCGACCCTACCTGGCCAGCATGGGCATTTATATTTTCAATCGTCAATCCCTTCTCGATTTGCTGGCCGCAAAGCCTTTGGCCATCGATTTCGGCAAGGAAGTGTTCCCGCGCAGCATTTCCTCGCACCACGTTCAGGCCCATGTATTCGATGGTTACTGGGAAGACCTGGGCACGGTAAAAGCGTACCACGAAACCAGCCTGGCCCTGGCCAGCAATGATCCGCCTTTTGATTTCCACAGTCCCGAAGGTGTCATTTATACCCGCATGCGTTTCCTCCCGGCTTCACGCGTCAGCGCGGCATCCGTGAAGGAGTGCCTCATCAGCGACGGCTGCATCGTACAGGAGGGGACCTCCTTAGAGCGCTGCATCGTCGGCGTCCGCAGCCGTATTGGCCGAAATGTCGCGATCCGTGATACCGTGCTGATCGGCGCCGATGAGTTCGAAAACGAACAGGAACGCCGGGCCAATCGGCAGCTTGGCTTGCCTGATCTGGGAATTGGCGAAGGGAGCGTGGTCGAGAGAGCGATCATCGATAAGGATTGCCGCATCGGCCGCAATGTCCGCATCACCAACCCGCGCGGCCTGATGGAAGCGGATACGGATCAATGGGTCATCCGCGAAGGAATCATCGCCATCCCCCGCGGGACGGTTATTCCCGATGGCACGGTGATTTGAAGCGGCCTCCGAGCCGCGCACGCAGCGCAGCGGAGTAAGCGGCTGACACACGACCGCTTACTCCGCTGCGCTGCGTGCGCGGCTCGGATTACGCCTCCGCCGTCGCCGCGGCCTGTTGAATGCGGGCACGCTCGCGGGCGCTTGGCATGCCTTCGCCGAAGATCAACAGCAACGGGCTGGCAATGTAAATCGAACTGTACGTGCCGACGATCACGCCGACGATCATGACGAAGGCGAACAAGTGGACGCCTTCACCGCCGAACGCATAGAGCACGATGACGACAAGCCATACGGTCATCGACGCCAGGATCGTTCGCGTCAGCGTCTGGTTGACGGCATCGTTAATCATGGCCGGGGTCAAGAGCGGGTTCTTGCCGCGCACTTCACGGACGCGGTCGAAGACGACGATAGTGTCGTTGACCGAATAGCCGACCAGGGTGAGCAAGGCGGCGATGGCCGGCAGGTCGATCTTGAAATCGCTGATAGCCAGCAGGTTGCCCAACCAGGTGCCGTGGAGGTAGTGGGCGGCGGCAATGAAGCCGAGCGTGAAGAACAAGTCGTGGATCAGGCACAGCACGGTGGCGGCGCCAAAGGTCCAGCTGCCGAAGCGGAACCAAAGGTAGAGCAAGATGGCTGCCCAACTGGCCAGGATGGCGTACATGGCTCGCTCCTGCGTATTGGCCGCCAGTTGAGCGTCGAAATTCTCCAAGCGCTCGGGTTGTGGGCTGCTATCAAACGCCTGCTTGGTCTTCTCCAGAAGGTCCTGGAATTGAGCCTTGCTCAACTTCTGCGACGGCTCGACTTTCATCTGGGAGTAGCGGCCCTTCTGCTCCTCACCGAGCGACGTGACGTGGAAACTGAGCTGTCGATCCTCGGGGAGCAGCGTCGCTCTCTCCTCGTTCAGCAGCATCGTCACTTGAGCCAGCGAGGCGAAGTCCGGCTCCTCCGATTTCGGTTTGGTGAACTCCAGGGTCGCGCTCGTGCCGTCCGGATCGATGGTGAACTTGTGCAGCTCGATATAGGCCAAGTCATCGCCCAGGCGCGTGTTAATGATTTTCTGCACCTTGCGGGGATCCCGCTCCGCAGTACGGACGGTGAAGAAGCTGGAGCGAGGATACGGGTCGCCGCTTGTGAACACCTGCTCAAGCGAGATATCGGGCAATTCGCTCTCCTGAGTCGTCATGCCGGAGACGGGCACGTTTTTCTCCAGCTTGTCGCGCAGCTCCTCGATTGTCAGCGGCTGGGCGAGTTTACCGGTGTAGGCCGTGCCGCCGATGAAATCGATGTTCATGACGCTGCGGCCCTTTTCGTCCGGATTGAGCCGCCAGAAGAACAGGCCGGCGCCTAACAGGGTTAGGATGATGGTTGCCGTGAACCAGTAGTAGCGGATGCCCATGAAGTCCCAGTGGTGGCGGTGCAGCAGCCGTACCAGCCCCTGGTAAAAGCTCAGTTTGTGCAGCCAGCCCTTCGCTTGCCAGAGATCAAACATCGTTCGCGTCATGTATAGCGAAGTGAAGAGGCTGATAATGAGACCCACCGTCAAGCTGATGCCGAATCCTTTGAGCTGATCGTTACCGACAACGTACAACACGATGGCGGTGAAAATGCTGGACAAGTGGGTATCGATGATGGTCGGAAATGCACGGTCGTAGCCGTTGCGGATAGCCAGGGCCAGGCTGGCTCCGCGCTCTCGCTCCTCGCGAAGTCGCTCGTAAATAAGCACGTTGGCATCGACGGCCATGCCGAGCATGAGGACGAGTCCCGCTAGGCCGGGCAGGGTGAAGGTTGCGTTGACCAACACCATAAAAGCGACCGTCAGCACCAGGTTTGCCAGCAGGGCGATGCAGGCAACGATACCGGCGAAGCGGTAGTAAAAGAGCATGAAGATGAGGACGGCCAGAAAGGCGAGGCCAACCGACAGCGTGCCCTTGATGATGGTGTCGGTTCCCAGCGTCGGACCCATGCTGTTTTCGCTGACCGGCGGGAACTTCAAGGTCGCGGGCAGAGCGCCGGCGCGCAGGATCGTAACCAGTTCCTCGACCTTCTTGGGCGTGAAACCGCCGGAAATCATGCCCTGGCTGTGAATCACGTCGTTGATCGTTGGCGCCGACTGGATTTGACTGTCAAGAATGATCGCCAATTGGCGTTTGAACCCGACCTCCTGTTTAGAGGCAGGACGATTGAGGGTGGTCAAGTCCCCGAAGAGGTTGCCGCCTTCCGAGTCGAAGGTAAAGTGAACAGCCGGCTCGCCGCGATTATCGGCACCGGAGCGTGCCTGGGCCAGGTAGCCGCCGTTGATCTCTTTGCCCGGCTCGGGCAGACGTGTCAGGATGAAGTATTCGTATTTTTTGCCCAACTCGCGATCCTTGGGCGATAGCCGGCTCTGCGTATTAATGGTCCGGCTGTAAAGCAGAAACTGGTTCCCTCCCGGATTGCGAACCGCCTCCTTGTCGCGCGCCGCGGCGACCTGGCTCCACATCGATGCGGCGATGCCTTTCTCCGCGGCATTGTTCAGATGCAGCTGATAGAGGTATTCCTTGCCGATCAATACCCACTGGTAGCTGTAATTGATCGTCTCGCCGTTGAGGGTGACGGAAAAAGTTTTCCCGCCGCCCGGCGCTTCGGGGTCGGGGGGCGCCAAGCCCTTCCTCTCCAATTCCTCGAGTTTCGGTTTATTGTCGGGATTTTGAAGATACTCCGCGGCGCGATCGATGGCTTCCTTGTCATCGATGGGATTGGCAAGGATACGGAACTCCAATCGTCCCTGCTGCTGGATGAGGTTCTTTATGTTCTCGACTTCCTCATTCGTCAGCGTGCGCCGCCCAGAAGCATATCCTCCGGTCGGCAGAATGATTTCAACGCGCGCCGGCTCCGTTTTGATGGGACGAATGGTGACGTTGAGCAAATCGGCCGGATCGATGCGGCGCTTCAAGGCGGCGGCCAATTCGTCGGGGTTTACCTCGCCCTGCTGCTTGCTCGTGTCCACTTCGTAAACGAGAATGGTGCCGCCCACCAGATCGACGCCAAGGCGGAACTTGCCGTCTTTGTAGGCCCAGGCACACACCGCGATGCCCAACACCACCGGCACCACGCAAATCAAAATCCGGCTGAGAAACGCTTTCATGATTGGACTTCGTGCCTTTCGTCATGCTCATGGCGAGCGGGGTCGCGTTAGCGCCCCGAGTGCGGACTCGGCCCCGAGTGCGGACTCGGGGCGCTAACGCGACCCCGCTCGCCAGTTTTACGCCTTGACTTCCTTGGCGGCCTTGGCCTGCTTGGCCGCCTCTTCCTCATTTGTCAGGTTGCGGAGGACGCTCCCCCTGGTCATCTTCACGCGAACGTTGTCGGCGATCTTGACGGTGATCCTGTCCTCGCCGTCACTTACATCCACGATTGTGCCGTACATACCCGAATTGGTCAGCACCTCATCGTTCTTTTTCAGGTTGCTGGCCATCTTCTGGCGTTCTTGCTCTTGTTTTTTCATGGGGCGGATTAGCAACAGGTAAAAGACGGCAGCGATTAGGATCAAAGGGAAGAAGCTAATCAAGCCTCCCGGTCCTGGTTGACCGCTATCCTCCGCCAGTAAAATCAGTGTGTGCATCATATGCCTTCTCTCCCCCGCAGGCCGTACCGCCGATGAAAAAGTTCATCTTAAGGCGATTGCTCCCAGCGGACAAGACGGAGTGCGGCGAAGTCATCGAAGCGCCGCTCCTCGATCGCCTGCCGTGCTTCCGCCATCAGCCGGCAGTAAAACGCCACGTTATGCAGCGACAATAGGGTCGGACCCAACATCTCCTTGGCGAGGAACAGATGATGCAGGTACGCCCGGCTAAAATGCCGGCAGACGTAGCACGGACAACCGGACTCTAATGGCCGCGAATCTCGCTTGTGGCAGGCGTTGCGAAGGCGGACTTCGCCCTCATCGGTGAACGCCTCGGCGTTGCGGCCGTTGCGGGTCGGCAACACGCAATCGAACATGTCGATGCCGGCGGCGATGCCGGCCAGCAGGTCGCGCGGTGTGCCCACACCCATGAGATAGCGCGGCTTGCCGACCGGCAGCAGGGCCGCCGTCGGAGCGAGAGCGGCGTGCATCTGCGTTTCGGTCTCGCCGACCGAGAATCCTCCCAGGGCATAGCCGGGAAAATCCAACTCCGTTAACTCGCGGGCACAGCGGGCGCGCAGTTCCAAATCGGTCCCACCCTGGACGATGCCGAACAACGCTTGATCGGCCCGTTTGTGCGCCGAGCGGCAGCGCTCGGCCCAGCGAATCGTTCGCTCGACGGCGACGCGCAGATAGTCCGGCGGCGTGCCGTGCGGCGGGCATTCATCCAGGCACATGGCGATGTCGGAGCCGAGGGTCTCTTGAATCGCCACCGCGCGCTCGGGCGTCAGCTCCACCAGTGCGCCGTCGATGTGGGAGCGAAAGACGGCGGCATGATCGTCGATTTTGCGGGTCGGGGCCAGGCTGTAAATCTGAAAACCGCCGCTATCGGTGAGGATCGGTCGGTCCCAAGCCATGAAGCGATGCAAGCCGCCCAGCGCGGCAACCACATCATCGCCGGGCCGCAGTGTGAGATGATACGTGTTGCCGAGAATGATCTGCGCGCCAGCGTCCCGAACCTGATCCGGCGTCAATCCCTTGACCGTGGCCTGCGTGCCCACCGGCATAAACACAGGCGTCTCGACGACGCCATGCGCTGTATGCAGCCGCCCCCGCCGCGCCGCGCCGTCGGCTGCCAACAACTCGAAATGAAACGACATACCAAGCTCAAAAAAGGACCAAAAAGACAATCCAAGTTAACCGCCTTGTCACTTCCTCTGTCTTTTCTGTCCTTTTTGTCTTTTTTGGTCCTTTTTTCGTGTCTTTCGTGGTTCGCCTTAATCTCCGCGGAGGGTTAGGCCGTATTGTCCCAATTTTTCGCGGACTTCGCTCAGGGAGGTCATGCCGAAGTTCTTCGATTCCAGCAATTCGTCGGCCGTGCGATTAACAAGCTCGCCCAGCGTATTGATGCCCAGGCGGTTCATGCACTTGCGCGCCCGAACCGAGAGGTTCAAATCGCTAACCGGCTTGCTCATGACCGCTTGTTCCTGTTCGCTCAGCTGCTGCTGCGGCCGGAAACGCATGTCGTGCTGCGCTCCTTCCTCCAGCGATTGGCCGAGCCGCAGCCCCTTGCTCGACATGATCTCTTTGATTTCTTCCAGCGAAGTTTCGCCGAAGTTCTTGCTGCTCAGAAGCTGCTGTTCGTTGATGCGCGTCAGATCGCCCAACGTCTTGATGTTCATTTTTTTCAGACAATTGCGGCTGCGCACGGACAACTCGAAATCCGTGACCGGGATTTCCAAGACCTGGCTGAAGCGACTAAAGGCGTGCTCTTCCTCCGGACTGTAGTACATGGTTTTCGACGCCTGCGCGTCCTTGAGGAACAACCGCGCCTGTTCATCCATGGGGTCGCTACCAAGCACGCGGCGATAGCATTCGGTGGCCTTGTCGTATTTCTCGTGGTCCTCATAAAGGACGCCAAGGTTTTTCAGCACGCCGACGTGAATCGGCGGGTGCTTGAGGCAGCGCTCGTAGAAACCGATCGCATCCTCGTCGTTGCCGGCCAGATCGTTGGCGTGGGCAAGCTGGAACAGGACGCCGGTGTGGTTCTGATCGAATTTCTCGGCCTTTTCTAAATGCTCGATGGCGTGGAGGCGTTCACCCTCGGCGAGATAGCAGCAGGCGATTTGATAATGATATTCAGCGCTGTGGCTGGCGAGGTCGGAAAGCTTGTTGAGAATGGCACGCGCCTGGTGGAGATCGCCTTTCTGCCGATAGATGCCGGCACGCAGCAATTGTACCTGATTGGCATTGTATCCGGCCTTCTCGGCCCTTTCATAGGCTTTAAGGGCTTCGTCAAACTCGCGGCGCGAGATCAACGCCCGGCCCAGATAGAAATTGGCCAGCGCTCCTTCGGCCTGGCGCAGATGCTCAACCGCCTGCTGTATGTAGCCAAGAAAGAACGAGGCGATGCCGAGCTTGAGATGCCAGCGTTTGGCGGCGGCCCCGGTGGACGACTCGATTTTCTTTTTGATGACTTCCGTCACGTCGCGAAGGGTGCGATACTGAGTACCGCCCTGGGCCAACCCCTCGCGCAGCTTCGACACCGTTCCCGCATCACAATCCTCGCGCTCGACCAATAAGGCTTTTAAGTCGATCAAGATCTGCTCAACCATGCAACGCTCTCCCGTGAAATACCGCCCGCACTCAAGGTATGGAGAATCCCTAAGAGGAAAGTGTTTAGTATAACGACAGCTGATGTTCGTGCAAGAGAGGACACAATTCATCGATTTCGGTGAAACGATCAATCAGAAGGGATGCGATGCCGCGTTCGCAGATTCCTGCATTGCCTGCTTGCTATGCCCTGGTTCATCCCGGCCTGGAACCCATCGCCGCCGAGGAGATCGAACGCGATCTCGGCGGCGAGGTCAAAAAGACCGGGCCGGGCATAGTCGTCTTCCGCTTGCCGGAGATCGACGGACGCGTGCTGAAGCTTCGCACCACGGAAGACGTGTTTCTCTTCGCCTGGGGCAGCGATCAACTGACGCATCGTGCCGAGGATCTCGAAAACATCCGCCGTTGGACGGCGCGCCAGGCGGATTGGCCCACCCTGCTGCGCATCCATCACGCGCTGCGGCCCAAACCGAAAGGCCGGCCAACCTATCATCTCGTGACCCAAATGGAAGGACGACACGGCTATCTCCGACGCGATGCTCGTAAGGCATTCGCACAAGGACTGACCGCCTATGTGCCGGAAACTTGGGTGCCGGTGGAGGAAAACGCCGCGGTGGAGTTTTGGTTGACCATCCAGGGGGCGACGGCCGTTTGCGGTCTACGTTTGTCCGATCGCGCTATGAGGCATCGCACGTACAAATTGGAGCATCGTCCGGCCTCGTTGCGCCCAACGATCGCCGCGGCGATGGTCCGCTTGGCCGAGATTGCTCCTCGGCACATCGTTCTCGATCCGATGTGCGGCGCCGGTACGCTATTGGCCGAGCGCTTGGCCGCTGCCCAGCAGGGACGCGGCAGTTGTGCCGCCGTGTGGGGCGGCGATGTCGATTTCAGCGCCGTTCGCGCCGCGGCTGTCAATTTGCGCCGCCTCGGCCCCGCCCTATTGGCTCGTTGGAATGCCACCCGCTTGCCGCTCGCCTCCGCCACCGTCGATCGGATCGTGGCCAATCCACCGTTCGGCAAGCAGCTAAGCAGCCCGGATGAGGTCGTACCGCTTTA
>Ga0070738_10005280_pt1 | contig 14495 bp, 11 predicted proteins | sample Coa_R2_2_FD_66446 | JGI IMG/M metagenome (GOLD analysis project Ga0070738, IMG submission 66446) | Surface soil microbial communities from Centralia Pennsylvania, which are recovering from an underground coalmine fire - Coalmine... | ecosystem: Environmental > Terrestrial > Soil > Unclassified ...
AGGCATTAAGTTAAGCCCCTTGATGCAGTCGGTTGGTAAACCGATCGCGCCCTTCAACGCGACTCAATACGCCACCATCCCAAAACGATCACCAGTCCCCAGTTCCAAGCCGATTTCACCAGACCAGGAAGCGACCAAACAACTGGAGCAGGCCGATCGGCAGCGTAAACAACAGCAGTATCAAGAGTCCCTGGCCAACTACAACAAAGTCATCCAGCTCAAGCCCAAAATGGCACAGGCTTACTGGGGCAAGTGTGATGCATTGGCCGGTCTGAAACAACCAGAGCAGGCGATCGTGGCGTGTAATGATGCCCTCGATCTGAAACCCAATTATCCAGAAGCACTGTGGAGTCTGGGAAAGGCGCTGAGGCAGCAAGACCGCTCGCTCGAAGCACTCAGACTGTTTGAACAGGCAACCGCGCTCAAGCCCAATTTTGCCGAAGCATGGGTTGACCGGGGGATTACGCTACAAGAGTTTGGCCGTTCTGTCGAAGCGATCGACGCGCTGGATGAAGCGATCGCCCTTAACCGCAATTCGGCTGAAGCATGGAGCACAAAAGGAGCCGCACTGTGGAACCTCGGACGGTATGACCAGGCGATCGTCGCGTTAGACAAAGCGCTTCAGATTCAACCCAATGCTCCTGGTGCACTGGCGTTGCGTCAGCAAGCGCGTGAGCAGTTAGGCTATTAACGCAAATGAACGCGCGATCGTGTAGCTTCTCGCTTCAATCAGGACGCTTCGGCCCCAGCCAATCGGTCAGACATTCATCTGGGGCAGCTTTTGGCGCACTGTTGCCACACGCTGAATCGCGACGACCAGAGAGCCAATAGCCATTCCTCACAACCGCTGTTGGGGTTGCGGCATCACCTTGCTCAACCATCGCTCATAGCCGATCGTCTTTCTAGCGAGCAGACACCAGAGCGCAACTTGAATTTGCCTCAACCGAGGGTGGCACAAGCGCAACCACATGAGGCACGGGCCGCGGGGTGTAACCAACGAGGGATGCACCTTTATACGCCAGCGATGTGCTGCCGCCCGAATCAAGCATCACCGCATCCCGGAATCCGGCTTTTGCCAGCGCAATGCCCAGATCCACCGAGCCGATCGGCTCTTGCGAAACACCAATTTGCGGTTGACCAGCCTCGTTGATGCCCCAGAATGCTCGATGCCGTGCTTCATTCACACTGTACAAGCGCCCAAACCGCTCCACAGGCTGCGGCTGACCGTTCTCGACTAGCCAACCACCCGCCACAAACGCATCCGTCACATCGGGCATCTCAGCCTGGATGCCCTCCAGCGTGTTGTGCTTATTGTGGTCAAACGGCACAAATTTGACTGCATGAGCACTGATCAGCACCAATGGGCGCTTGTCAAGAAAGGGATTTTCGCCCCGCTTGCCGGGAATAAATTCGCCCTCAACCTGACTGTAAACGGGGCCTAGCATCTCGTTTGAGTCTAAGAACTCAAGTGAAAAAAAGCCGCCATCAACGGCTGCAACGGCAGGTGTTCCCTCCAGAATCTTGGGTACCTGGTTACGGGTTTTGGCATGAATGGTGATTGGTCTGCCGCCTGAGATAAAAATAAATGGCGTCCGGTCAATCACAGCGTTGGTGCGACTAATAGGTGTGGTGAAATCAAACGATCGATCCCAGGACGGTAGTTTCGGCCCACCCCATGCAACGTTAACCATTTCGGCGAGACGTGATTGACCAATCCGTCCGATCGCCATCAAGCTTTCAGATTGACCGGCTAACCGCTCATCGTTGTCATCCATTGTCAGTGCAGCGTTATAGCCAGCCTGCTCAACCGCATCAATAGCCTGCGCATCGTACCGACCTTCGGGATAGGTAAAGTAACGAATGGGAATCCCCAGTTCGGACTCAAGAATCCGCTTTGACTCCTGCGTTTCAATCCGCAGTTGGTCGGCACTCATGCCCGCCATTGGTTTGTGGTTGACGCTGTGCGACGAAATCGTAATTAGTGGGTCTTTCGCCATCTCGCGCAACTGCTCCCACGTGAGGCTCGATCGCCCCATGTGCTTACCAACTTTGGCTGTATAAATTGCAAACAGCGCGGGATAGCCGTACTTCTTCAGTAGCGGATACACGTAGCTATAATGCCCAGCATACCCATCGTCAAATGTCAGCACAATCGGCTTTTCAGGTAGTGGCAATCCCGTTCGCAGATGGGTTACCAGCTGATCCATACTGATCGGGGTCAACCCCTTTTTCTGGATTAGCTGCAGATGGGCCTCAAACTCATCAGGCGTCACATCAAAAAAGACCTTCTTTTCCGGCAGAATGTCGTGATACATCATCACAGGCACCCGCGCCAGTCGTGCTCGCTGATTAATATTGGGAAACGGCGTTGCATTGAGATACGCCAGCAGTTGGGGGGCCACATTAGTAATTAAGGTTCCCACCCCATTCGCAGGCTGTTCCAGCCAGGTCGCGGTTTGAGTGACATCGCTGACAAGCTGAGTCAAACCGCCAGTTGATGCTGTTTGTGCCGCTTGACAGCTGGCCTGTGGTGGCTCCATAGAAGGATCCTGGGGCGCTTCTACTGAAGTCGGTTCCTGCGCCAGTGCCGCGATCGGGAACGTTTCGTACAGCGGCAGCATCACAGCAATGGCGCTTGCCAAAATCGCTCGGTAGCGATCGCGGTGCCGCCACTTTGACCCTAATTTGACCCAACTTTGCATCATGAACGTCTGCCCTTGTTGCACAACTCCATCAACCACACGTGATCGAAAATGCCCTTGCTAGATTTACCGCATTTCTGAACGTTTGTCAGGTTTTTTGGCATACCCTCGTTCGAATGCACACGCTTACTGTGCCCGACGGCTCGCCTCACGACTGATCGCCGATAAATTATCCGCCAACGCATCCTTAAAGACGTTATAAAACGTGCTTTCACCAAAGCTGGATTTAGGTCGGACAGACACCACCTGGGTAATTAAAACCTGATCCGCCTTCGCACCCGAATAAGGAGCCACAGGCTCGATCTTCCAGTAGCCGTCTAGCGTTGGTAAGTCACCTTCAATGCGGCGAAAATCAATCCGTTGATTAGTGACTTCTGTGATCTTCGAGCGAACGCGCGATCGCACCTTAAACAAGAGCACATTCCGCTCATCGACCTGTTCAACCACTTTATGACTGCCATCTGCCTGCAAAACTTTGCTGAAGACGACATTGGGCAAAAATTTTGGGAAATCGTTGTAGTCCGTCAATACAGACCACACTACCTCAGGGGAGGTCGGCACCAGCACTCGCGCAACATACTGCCCCTTTTCTCCGGTCACCAGAGGCTTTCCACTTCGTAAAGTGACGCGCTCTGCAACTGGCAGTTTGTCTACAGGACTATTAAAGAGTTGAGCCTGACCTGGTGTGCCTACAAGCGCGATCGCAACCGCCGCTGCAAACCCAAACAACCGCTGCATTCCAAAACGTTTACGCATAGCTTGCTAAATCAACCTTAAGCACGATTGCAGGTTTGTCCCGCTTATTCTAGCAGCCGATCCCTGGCTGTAGAACGGCATAAGTGATGAACCTGCCCAAATTAACTTGCCATCGCGTCTACGTGCAGCGATCCTGGGATTAGCCAACCGGCATAGCCAGCACAGACTGGACTCACCCACCTGTCATCCTGCAGCAGGCACACTGAACGCAACAGAAACGAGAGCGGCAAAGTAAAAGCCTCCCTCGCGGAAGGCTTGAGTTATGGTGATTTGACTCTAGGACATCCTCATGCTCGGGCATTGCCGCCTGCAAAAACTGTATAAACGATCGCTTGCCGCGAAACAGAAACCCAGTCCAAATTTTTATCTGCTCGTATTATATTCCTCTCATAACATAATTGCTCTCGCAACATAATTATGCTCGTACTGGTGAGCGACCCATTTCGGATGTGCTCGCCTCACGAACCAGTACCTGGCTTGGCTGAGAAGTAGAGCGATGATTGGTACAACACCTGCTCTTGATGTGTTTGGAGTGTGCAGTCCGCCAGCGGATAAGCCACACACGTAACCGTATAGCCAGCCGCTACTTCTGCTGGCTGTAAAAACGTCTGGTCGCTTTGGTCAACCTCACCTTCAATCAACCGGGCAATGCAGGCGGAACAGTTGCCCTGCCGACAACCCGCCGGCAGCCGAATACCCATTGCCTCGGCAATGTCCAGAATATATTCGTCCTCTGGCACTGCAATCGTTTGGTCGAGCGCGATCGCTGGATTCACTAGCCGAACTTGATACACAGCCATGACCTCGTTCACTTTATTAAAGATCTTTAACCAATCTGTCTGTCCCAGTTAGATCTTTTCAACGCAGGGAATCTTAAGTCAAGAGTAGACGTAGCAACCTTCACTAGAGATAAATTTTCACTGTTAAGTGATCGATCAATCTCTGTAAGCACAGACTGAGCGAATCTACATTTGGTTTGCAGTCAATATTCTGACAGGGTCTGTCTCTACAAATGATTAATTTTATGGCAGCAAATCCAACGTTAGCCGCCACTATCTTTTCTGCAAAACTGCTTTGCTCTGACCGTGAAGCGCTTCGCCCAAGCCACTTAAACTTACTCTCTTGCCACGACTGACCTAATTACCACTTGGATTCATCGAGAACGACTATGGTGATAGCAACGCCCCAAGAACACCCTGCCAAACTAAAAAACCCAAAGAAACACAATCACTATGGGTTTCGAGATTTCTTTCAATTCGATCAAGACAAAGGCACAATCATTGATTGGAATGGCAGCCGTAATGTGCTGACGACCGAAGACTTTATCATCGGTCTGGTCGAAGGCTTAGAAGAAGAAGTCGGTGACGCGTCCGCTGCCACCATGTACACCATTGGCTGTGAATGGGGCCAAAAAGATGCCTTCTTTTTTGAGAAATGGTTTGAAAAAGAATTCAATCGCAATTTGCGCCAAACGAACCTTTTGTTCTTGCTAGAAACCTGGTGGTGGCCCTTTACCTCTCAGGGTTGGGGGCGTTGGGAAGTAGACATGGGCGATCGCAAGCAGGGCTTCATGTTTATCAATATTTTTGATTCTGCGGTTGCCCGAACGCTGGGAGATGTGGGTAAGCCAGTCTGTTTTCTCTACGCTGGTCTGTTCGCCGGGTTCTTTACCGAAATGGTGAAGAAGCAGCTGAGCTGTATTGAAATCCAGTGCTATTCGATGGGAGAAACCTACTGCAAGTTTCTCCTGGGCGGCCAAGACCGAATTGATGCAGCCTCTTTCTGGTTAAACGAAGGCGCTACCGCAAGAGACATTGAGAAGCGTTTGCGGACAGGAGATTTACTGCGATGAGCACGCTGACCCTTCCCCAAACCAATGGTGCGAAAGCCCGAGCAACATCAGAACTGTGGCAGCGAGAATCGGTAAAGTCATTTTTTACTGGCTTTAACTGGGAGAATCATCCCGCTGATCTGCAAGAGATCAAGTTGAGTTTGTCTGAGAACAACAACACTCCGCTCACCCTCAAAATGAGCGTTTGCCAGTTCTTTGCCACTATCAACTGGGACGATACCACGATCGCCGCTCCTTCCCCAGCGCCATCCACTCAGGCGGCACCCGATAGCCTTACGCTGGACGACTTCTCTGGGCTGTTTTGATGATTTACATTCCAGTCGGGAAGGTTATTAAATTTAGCCTTACATTCGTCAACCGTCTCCCCTAAACTGTTATGCACCCGCAACTCGAAACCATTTTTGATGAAGCAGAGAATCGCTACCTTCAACCGGAAGAGCTAACGTTAATCAATCAATACGTCAATTCTCTGCCCGATCGATTAGAGACCTATCGCACTTTACGCGATCGCGAACTGGAAATCATGCAGCAGGTCGCCGATCAGTTAGAGGCATCCTTGCCTCAGGAACCATTAGAAAGGCTTGAACGCAGCATCAAAAATGCAATGCTGATGTTGCGCTATTCCGCCATTGGTATGCTGCTGGACGATGAATCATTTGTCGAGACTCGCTTGCTTGACTGGCTCAGCAAAACGAACCATGTTCACAATACGCAAGCGATCGATAAAGCCCTCTTTCGGCTGCTGAATCAACGATTAACACAAACACTGACCGCGCAACAAATCAATCTCATTGGCCCTCAAATTGCCAAAGTTCAGTTAGCGATTTTGCAACAATCACCTGAACTTGCAACCGCCGGACATTAGCCTGCTTTAGCACTTGAGTCGTTTTTGGCGCTTCCGTGGGTCATCGGTTCAGCGCCAAAACACGAACAGCAACTTACAAAGACCTGCCACTATTCTCTCTATACGCGCTCTGGTTAATTAACCATTCTTAGCCCAACACACTCCCCGGTAATGTTCTATGATTTCTGTCGCTGATTTACTGACCAATAACCGCATCCCCGGCAATTATTTCGCAATCGACGCTTACGTGCGGGGCGATTTAGAAATGGGTTTATTGGAAAATCGTCGTGGCGATCGGTTGCTGGCACTACCTGAAACCTTAATTCAAGCGATCTTTTCTGGTCTACAAAAAGAAACAGGTCAGGCATCCTCGCTTGTGCTGTTTAACTGCGGTCGCTGGTGGGGAAGAAACTTTTACACGCGCTTCCGCGAAGAGCTTACCGACTATTACGGTACGGCGCTGGCAGACATGGCGATGAGCGAATTTTTGAACAGCTTGCAGTCCTGTTGGGTTGCATACGGATGGGGCAAAATTGAACTGGATCAGTCCTACCAACAGCGTGGCTTTCTAATTGTTAAAATTTGGGGTTCACCGTTTGCCAGTCAAGCACCCAAAGGTGAGTTGCCTGTCTGCTTTTTGGAAGCTGGCGTTTTAAGTTCATTTTTCAGCCAGTTAACAGGTCGGGAATTGCACTGCATCCAAACAGCATGCGAGTCACTTGGAGCAGACTGTAATCAATTTGTATTGGGCTTAACCAAGCGAATTCAACCAGCTGAAATTATGGTAGAGAACCGTCTGGATCATGACTCGATCATGCAAAAACTCTGCGCCTAGAGCATAGTTTTGAGTTCCAAGTTTTGAGTTTTAAGTGACTACATGAAATCGCTAGTTTGTTAACTTCTCAAGCGAGGCTCTCATCCGTTACGAGTTTGAAGCAGAGCAAACTCATCACTCATGACTCGCAACTCATAACTCATTATTCTCTACAGAATGTGTCATACCTGCTTGCTAAAGAGCTAAAGCGCTCGAAATATCGACTACTAGGGTTAGTAGGACAAGGACAATTTGGGCGCGTCTACTGTGCCACTCACCGTAAGACCGGGCGTCTGGTGGCGCTCAAAGAACTAGACAAACAACGGTTTCCAACCCATAAGTTCCTGCGTGAATTACGATTCTTACTGAGCCTACAGCATGACAATATCGTTACCTGTCATGCTTTGGAACACACTTCCACGGGGCGTTATTTGGTGATGGACTACTGTGAGGGCGGTACCCTACGTGGTCTGATGGAGGATGCGCGGCTACACCCGGTTCAATGTCTAAAGTTGGTGGTCGATATCCTGACCGGGCTTGATCATGCCCATGGCCGGGGAATCGTGCATTGTGACATAAAGCCAGAAAACATTCTCCTGACGCTGACTGCCGATGGCTGGAGGGCCAGGATCTCTGACTTTGGAATTGCCCGCGTCCATCAGGAAATTGCGACGGATGGCATTGGCAACACTGGGTCACCAGCCTACATGGCACCGGAACGGTTTTATGGTCAATATTCGGCTGTCTCCGATCTGTATGCAGTCGGGATTCTATTATTTGAGCTGCTGGTAGGCGATCGTCCGTTTTCGGGTTCGCCCGTAGCGATCATGACCGCCCATCTCAATCAGCCCGTTAAAATTCCTGATACGGTTCCAACGCCCCTCCAAACAGTCATTCTGAAAGCATTACAAAAACTGCCAGGGCGACGATTTCATTCTGCGATGGATATGCTCACAGCCGTTCATGCGGCGGCTGAGCAGTCTTTACTGGCATCGGAAGTGCCAGAACAGGTAGACCTGCTGCGATCGCCCCAGATCCCTATCAGCCCATGCCAGCTTGTGCGTCAAGAACCGTTAGCAGCAGAAGTTCGACAGATAGTAACCAGTTGTCCCGCTCCCCGATCGCAGGCATCATCCTGGGAAACTGGTACGGCTACTGACAGCACAGTCGGGAACCCAGCGCTGACCATTGATCGTAGCGACCAGATTTATCAAGTTTTTAAGCAGTACGTTGGGTGCCAAACGTATCCTGAGGGTTGGTGTCTCGATCCGGCAGAGTCTGTAGCCAAACGCAGTGACCAATCAGTACAGTCCAGCGTGCGGTTACCAGGCACCATCCGTCAATTATTGCTGCGGCCACAAGGGGGATTTGCCGTTACACAGCGATCGGTCTACCGCATCGGCCCAGAGCTATTTCAACCGGGTATGCTCCAGCACGGACAGAAGCGTTTGCAGCATGCTGACAGTGATGGATCGCCACAACCCCATGCTGTGCCTGAGCTTGTCGCAGAGTTTAGCAAAGATTTTCTTGCCGCGATTGAAGCCAGAGGGCGATGGATGGCAGTAGCGACCCTAACACCCGATAGCGCCACCACCCTGAGTATCTGGAATTTGTGGCGCAGGCAGCCGATCAAATCTGGCGAACACGGCAGTTTTGCCATTAATGCTCCCAACCTTGGCAGTCATCTTTTTCATCTGATGATGCCTGACTCGCGCCATGTTGTAGCATTTTCCCACGATGTCGATAAAGGCACCAGCGCTCACATCACAGGGGTGCGGCTGGATATTTTTACCCGACGCGGTAATCCAGTGAGCACTCTAAGGCTACCCGTGCCGTTGCGCTACGTGTTGAGTAGTGCTACTCCCTACCGTCTTATCGCGATGGAACCGGGGCACTCACACTCGGTTTTACTAATCGACTTAAAGCCGCTCAAGATGTTGAGGATTGGGGTGGATATTGCACCGACCCTGTTAGCAGCCCCTTCCTGGGGGTATGTGCTGGTTAGTGCCGATGGCCAGATCGTATTGCTGAATCGCCATGGGCAGGGAGTTGGGTGTATTGAAGGGCCAGCCAACCCGACAGCGATCGCGGTGCTTGAGCCATACGGACTATTCATTGCGACCTGGCAAAATGGACAGGGAACCCTATCGGCGATCGATTTGCGCCAGTTAGACACCGGAATGATTTTTTGATTGAACGGCGTGGGAGAGTCTATCGCTAGGAAAGATCGGCGAAAGCCTGGATAATTAAGTTAGCGACTTTTGCCAACGCCCTAATTGCGACTTTCGGTTCTTCACTCTATGCCCTTTACCTGGTTTACACCCAGTCATCTTGTCATGCTGGGACTGCTGCTGAGCTTTGCGATCGTGCATAGCGGTTTGGCAGCCCTTCGTCCGTGGGGCGAAACACAGATCGGACCACGGTTATACCGGATTGTATTTGCGCTGATGAGTCTAACAGTTGCGGTGGTGCTCATCATTTACTTTTTCAATCACCGCTATGATGGCCTCCAGCTTTGGCAGGTGCAAGGGGTTGCTGGCATCAAGACCACTGTCTGGGTGCTGTCCGCGATCTCATTCCTGTTCCTCTACCCGGCGACATTTAATCTGCTTGAAATTGCCGCCATTCAAAAACCAGCGGTTCACCTGTACGAAACGGGGATCATTCGGGTGACGCGTCACCCCCAGATGGTGGGACAGGTAATTTGGTGCCTTGCCCACACGCTGTGGATTGGATCTTCGTTTATGGTATTAACCTCGATCGGCCTCATTTTGCATCACCTGTTTGGCGTATGGCATGGCGATCGACGCTTGCTTGCCCGTTATGGTGAAGCCTTTGAAGCGGCCAAAGCGCGAACGTCTGTGATCCCCTTCCTCGCGATCGTGCAAGGGCGTCAATCACTCAACCTGCAAGAATTTTTGCGTCCAGCATATCTGGGTGTTGCTGGATTTGTCCTACTGTTTTGGTGGGCACATCCCATTTTGATCCGTGCAACAGGCAGCGTTGGCTGGTAGGATGATCCCAATACCAACATTAAGCATCTGCATAATAAAGGAACTATAAATTCTCAATGGGCGAGCAAACCTTTGTAGAAGAAGTTTTGGAATCTCCTACTCCTGTCGTCGTGCATTTCGGCGCACCCTGGTGCGGCCCCTGCAAGATGATCGAACCCCTCCTGAGCCGTTTTCAGGCCGAATGGGGTAAACGGTTTAAATTGATTGGGATCAATGCGGACGAGAACCTCAAACTATCAAACCGCTATCGCATCACAACACTGCCCACCATTCTCCTTTTTGAAGGCGGTAAAGTTGTGCATCGTCTGGAAGGCTTATATCGCCGTGATGATCTCTGGACAGAGTTGCAAAAGCTAGTGGTTTATCCGGCACAGACTAGTGCCCCGCTTGAACCCATACAGCAAATTCGCATTGGGGATCAGCGGTAACACTAGAAGAACAGCAAGAGATTTGATTGCGGGAGTGGGGCTGGCAGCAGCGCTCACCCTTTTTGGCGTGCTCAGGCATCTTAAGTTTTTGCTCAACCATAGGAATTTGAACAGCTACGATTGTGATCGCTGATTGCAACGTGCCTTACTTTTAATAGATGCTATGAGGTGTTGTTTTGGGAATGCTAATTCGCGTGGATGCTGAAATGTTGTGTTCGCATCTGACAGTTTCCTGTTGAGCGTGTGTCACAATGTAAGCGGTTTTCCCAACCAAGTGAAGAACTCTAAACGTGGGCACAAGCAATGGAAGCGATCTATCAGTACGCCTGGCTGATTCCAGTCTTGCCGCTGGCTGGCGCAATGATTGTCGGACTGGGGCTGATTTCCTTTAATAAGGCGACGAATCGGCTACGGCAGGTTAATTCAGTATTTATCGTCTCGCTGATTGGTGCGGCGCTGGTGCTGTCGTTTGCGCTGTTGTGGAGCCAGTACACCGGGCATGCCCCCTACACTCAAATGATCGAGTGGGCCGCCGCCGGAGACTTTCGCCTCAGTATGGGGTACACCATTGACCACCTGACGGCGCTGATGCTGGTGATTGTGACGACCGTTGCGTTTCTGGTCATGATCTACACCGATGGTTACATGGCGCATGACCCAAGCTACGTTCGGTTCTACGCCTATTTGAGCCTGTTCAGCTCTTCGATGTTGGGGCTGGTTGTCAGTCCGAATCTGGTTCAGGTTTATGTTTTTTGGGAACTGGTCGGCATGTGTTCCTACCTGCTGATTGGATTCTGGTTCGATCGCAAAGCGGCAGCCGATGCGTGCCAAAAAGCGTTCGTGACGAACCGGGTCGGTGACTTCGGGTTGCTCCTGGGAATTTTGGGCCTGTATTGGGCCACCCGTAGCTTTGACTTTGCCACGATCGGCGAGCGACTCCAGGATCTGGTGTCTTCAGGGGTAATTAGCGGTGGCCTTGCGGCACTATTCGCAATTCTGGTATTTCTCGGACCTGTCGCAAAGTCGGCTCAGTTTCCACTCCACGTTTGGCTACCAGACGCGATGGAAGGTCCCACCCCCATCTCAGCCTTGATCCACGCTGCAACGATGGTAGCCGCGGGTGTCTTTCTGATCGCGCGCATGTTTCCGGTGTTTGCCGAAATTCCGGTGGCGATGGATGTCATTGCATACACGGGTGCATTTACGGCGTTCCTGGGAGCATCGATCGCCATCACTCAGAACGACATCAAAAAGGGACTGGCATATTCCACGATGTCTCAGCTGGGTTACATGGTGATGGCAATGGGCGTTGGATCTTACAGCGCTGGGATGTTCCACCTGATGACCCACGCCTACTTCAAGGCGATGCTGTTTTTGGGGTCTGGTTCCGTCATTCACGGGATGGAGCACGTGGTCGGCCACGACCCGGCCTACGCACAGGATATGCGGCTCATGGGTGGACTGCGGAAATACATGCCTTTCACCGCCGTTACCTTTTTGATCGGAACGCTGGCCATTTCAGGTATTCCACCGTTTGCAGGCTTCTGGTCGAAAGACGAAATTCTGGGAAATGCCTTTGCGGCAAATCCGGTTCTCTGGGGTGTGGGCTACCTGACAGCCGGGATCACGGCATTTTACATGTTCCGCATGTATCTCTCCACGTTTGAAGGCGGATTTCGTGGCGCTGATTCGGCCATTCGTCAGGTCATCAAAGTTGAGCAGCTGCAGGCGCAAGGGGCTTCGATCGGTCCCGGTGCGATGAACCCGAAGGAATTAACGTTAGACCCGGCTCACCAACACGCTGATGCCGGACACGACGACCATGCTCATCATGATGAGTTTCCCCATGAGTCACCGCTAAGCATGACACTGCCCTTGGTTTTGCTGGCTGTACCATCGATCTTAATTGGGTTGGTGGGTACCCCCTTCGCCAACTACTTTGAGGCCTTTATTCATCCCCCTGGCGAGGTAGTAGAGCTAGCGACTGAAGGTGGCGAGAATCTGAGCGAATTTTTCATTATGGCGGGTAGCTCTGTGGGCATTTCGCTCATTGGCATTTCGCTAGCAATTTTGATGTATTTGCAGAAAAAGATTGACCCAGCGGCGATCGCGGCCAAAATCCCATCGCTCTACCAGCTCTCTAAAAACAAATGGTACATCGATGACATCTACTACAACGTCTTTGTATTGGGCAGTCGTCGCTTAGCAAGACAGGTCTTGGAGGTCGACTACAAGGTGGTCGATGGGGCCGTCAACCTCACTGGTCTGGTCACATTGCTGACGGGTGAAGTGCTCAAATATTTTGAGAATGGGCGGGCTCAGTTTTATGCCCTGATCGTGGTGGCTGCCGTCCTGGGCCTCGTGATCTTCTCTGGCATAACTTAAGAAGTTGTTAGTTGTTAGTGGTTCGCGGTTAGGAATAGATACAATTCCCTAGTGATGAGCACTTAAGGCTAATAGTGCCTTGTTACCACGTTTAGAGCAAATCGTTGGCAGCAATGAGTATGACTTTTGGATTAGCCTCTCAGTGAGCTTTAGAAACCTGGTGTTCAGGCTCTAAACTAAGAGCTTTAAAAATCTGTTCCAACTACTAATAGCCAACCACTCACAACTAATCACTGATGCTTACTGCTAATTTCCCCTGGCTAACGACTAGCATCCTGTTCCCGATCGCAGCCTCGCTGCTGATTCCGTTTATCCCCGATAAGGATGGCAAAACGATCCGCTGGTATGCCCTCATTATTGGGCTGATCGACTTTGCCGTGCTGGTCTACGCCTTTTACAACTATTACGACTTTTCAAGCTCCGACCTGCAGCTATTTGAGCGCTATGCCTGGGTACCGCAACTGGATCTGAACTGGTCCGTTGGAGCCGATGGGCTATCGATGCCGCTGATCTTGCTGACGGCTTTTATCACCACACTGGCAACGCTGGCAGCATGGCCTGTCACCCTCAAGCCGCGGCTGTTCTACTTTTTGCTGCTGGCGATGTACGGTGGGCAGATCGCGGTGTTTGCCGTGCAGGATATGTTGCTGTTCTTCCTGGTCTGGGAGCTAGAACTGATCCCGGTTTACCTGCTGCTGGCCATCTGGGGCGGGAAAAAACGTCAGTATGCAGCCACTAAGTTTATTCTCTACACCGCTGGCGGGTCGCTGTTTATCCTGCTCTCTGCTTTGGCGATGGCATTCTACGGCGATACAGTCACCTTCGACATGCGATCGCTGATGCAAAAGGAGTTCCCCCTGACGCTCCAGCTCTGGCTATATACCGGCTTTCTGATTGCCTACGCCGTTAAGCTGCCGATCATTCCGCTGCACACCTGGTTGCCCGACGCGCATGGCGAAGCAACGGCTCCCGTTCACATGCTGTTGGCAGGCATTCTGCTCAAGATGGGTGGCTATGCCCTGATTCGCATGAATGCCGAGATGCTACCTGCCGCTCATGCCACAGTGGCACCAGCGTTGGTCATTCTGGGTGTCGTTAATATCATCTATGCCGCGTTGACTTCGTTTGCCCAGCGCAATCTCAAACGCAAGATTGCCTATTCCTCCATTTCACACATGGGGTTCGTGCTGCTGGGGCTGGCCTCCTTCACTGATTTGGGGTTGAGTGGTGCGGTGCTCCAGATGGTGTCCCACGGGTTAATCGGGGCCAGCCTGTTCTTTTTGGTGGGCGCAACCTATGACCGCACTCACACACTCATGCTGGACGAGATGGGCGGTGTTGGTAAGAAAATGCCTAAAATCTTCTCTATGTTTACCGCCTGCTCGTTGGCATCCTTGGCGCTACCCGGCATGAGTGGCTTTGTGGCGGAGTTAATGGTGTTTGTTGGCTTTGCTACCAGTGATGCCTATGCCGCTCCCTTCAAGGTACTGGTGGTCCTGCTAGCTGCGGTTGGGGTGATTTTAACGCCCATTTATTTGCTGTCCATGCTGCGAGAAATATTCTATGGGCCGGAGAATAAAGAGCTTACTTCCCATGAAGTGCTGGTAGATGCCGAACCGCGCGAGGTGTTTATCATTTCAGCACTGCTGGTGCCCATCATTGGGATCGGGCTTTACCCCAAACTGCTGACCCAGATTTAC
>Ga0070738_10005287_pt1 | contig 14478 bp, 7 predicted proteins | sample Coa_R2_2_FD_66446 | JGI IMG/M metagenome (GOLD analysis project Ga0070738, IMG submission 66446) | Surface soil microbial communities from Centralia Pennsylvania, which are recovering from an underground coalmine fire - Coalmine... | ecosystem: Environmental > Terrestrial > Soil > Unclassified ...
TCATGCCCTGCGTTTTCCCGGTGCTTTTCATCAAAGGGCTCTCGCTGCTGCAGTCTTCACAGCAAGAACGTCATAAGCTGCGCGCGCACGGATGGATCTATACGCTGGGCATTCTGGTTTCCTTCTGGATCGTGGTCGCGCTGCTTCTGGTCCTGCGCGCAGGCGGACGCCAGCTAGGATGGGGATTCCAGTTTCAGTCACCCAGCTTTATTGCTGTGATCGCCTTGTTGCTGTTCTTTCTTGGGCTCTCACTCGCAGGCATGTTTGAGATTGGCCTTTCGCTCACCAGCAAGGGGTCAACTCTTGCTTCACAACATGGCTACGCAGGGAGCTTTTTTACCGGAGTGCTGGCGATGGTCGTTGCCACTCCCTGCACCGCCCCATTCATGGGAGCGGCCATTGGCTATGCGCTTTCGCATTCGGCGTTCGTCAGCTTCATCGTGTTTACCGCCCTCGCTCTGGGGTTGGCTGCTCCTTATCTGCTGCTGACCTTCAATCCTGCGTGGACAAAGCTGCTGCCGCGCCCCGGCGCATGGATGGAGATTCTTAAGCAGGCAACTTCCATTCCTATCTTCGCCACCGTGATCTGGCTGGTGTGGCTCTTTGCTCAAGCAGCTGGATTGACTGCGCTCGCCGGCCTGCTTGCCGCGTTTCTGCTGCTCGCTGTTGCCGCATGGATTCTGGGGCGCTGGCCTGCAAATAGAGCAGCAACGGCAGCAGCCATAGTTGTTTTGGCGCTGGCAGTTGCTTTGCCTGTTTTTGCAGCGCGCAGCCTCAGCACAGCCTCAGCGCACGTCAATACTACAAGTAATTCTCAGTGGGAGCCGTTCTCGCCGGCACTCGTAGACAAATACCGCGCACAAGGCCGACCAGTATTTATCGACTTCACCGCGAGCTGGTGCCTAAGCTGCCAGGTGAATGAGCGCGTCATTCTCAGCCGGTCTGATGTTCAGCAAAAACTGCGTGATGGCGGATTCGCGCTTGTTCGCGCTGACTGGACCAACGCTGACGAAACCATTACGCAGGCGCTGAACTCTTTAGGGCGCAGCGGCGTCCCCACGTACGCCATCTATCCCGGCTCAGCTCAGGAACCGCCGCATGTCCTGCCCGAAGTGCTGACTCCCGGCATTGTGCTGGATGCCATCAACGAAGTCCGGCAGAAGCAGGCCATTCTGCGCCGCTGACTTTTCATCTGAACAATGAAAATAACGTGAAATGCCTTCGTGGCATTTGCGTTACGCCAATTTGTAACCGTCCCGTCACATTTCTGTGGCATCTTCCAAAGATGACATCCCTGCATTCATAAAATTGCTCGACAGAGCAGATGTTCTGGTGCACAATGAGCGTCACTCGAACCACTGCCTGACTTTCTAAATGCCGGCGGCCGCCATCTCTCTTTCTACTCACGCCGCCTGCTATCAACGCAGTTCATGGAACGTGTTGTTTGGAGGAGGCTGTTTGATCTATATGAAAAACCAATTATCGCTGCGACAAATCCTGGGTTTTGCCATCGTGTTGGCAGGTTGTCTGCTTATCAGCACAAGCGGCAATGCGCAATCCATTCAGGGAAGCATTCTCGGAAACGTAAAAGATGTGGCAGGCGCGGTGATAGCGGGCGCTGAAGTCAACCTTACAAATACCGACGAAGGTTCTGTGCGCACCACGCATACGAGTGACTCCGGGGATTATCTCTTTGCAGATGTAAAGGCCGGCCACTATACCGTGGAAATTATCCAGAACGGATTCCAGAAATGGTCCGCAACAGGAATCGCTCTGGCAGTTCGTCAACAGCTTCGCGTGGACGCTTCACTGGTCGTGGGCAGCGTGCAGCAGGAGGTGACCGTTTCCGGCGACACCATCAGCACCATTGACACGGAAACGCCCTCCATCAACGCCGTTTACAGCGCGGCAGATGTTTCTAACCTGCCGGTGAATACGCGCGCCAGCGCCAGCGGAACCAGCGCGCTGAATATCGTCGGAACGTTGCCGGGCGTACAGGCGGACCACGGCAGCTTTTCTCTGCAAGGGGGCCTGCCATTCCAGACAGAAGTTTCAGTAGACGGCATTACCGTGCAGGGCGCAAACAGCAATTCACCCATAGCGGATGCATTTCCATCCAGCGAATCGATCTCTGAGCTGCGCGCCGACGGCGCACAAAATAATGCCGAGTTTGGACAGCCCGGCGAGATCACAGTCACCACCAAGGCGGGAACTAATACGATTCACGGCTCGGCATTCTGGTATCACCAGAACGCGGCGTTTGATGCGATTCCATACACCTACCCAACTACTCTGCACAAGGCGAAGCTCATCGGCAACACCTATGGAGCCAGTTTTGGCGGACCCGTTGTGCTTCCGCACCTCTACAACGGCCATAACAAAACGTTTATCTATGGGGCATACGAGGGCTGGAGACACCCCTCTCAGGAAACGAGAGGCTATACCGTCCCCAGCACACTGATGAAGCAGGGCGACTTCTCAAAATATTCCTCAGAGGGTTTTACCGGGTTGACCAATCCATTTACCGGCGGAAGCTACGGAACCAAGCTGCCCAACATCAATCCGGCTGCGCAGAAACTGCTCTCGTTCTATCCCGACCCGAATGTCGGCGATCCAACAGCGTATGTTGACGATGGAACGGCAAACTACATCGTCAATAAAGACACAAGCGGCCACTCCGACCAGTTCGATATCCGTGGAGACCAGTATTTTGGCGCCAACCAGAAGTTTCTGCTGTGGGGCCGTTTCACCTGGAAGAACTTCCCCACCAGCAGCCCCGAGCCGCTCACCGTGCCCTCGGCACTCAATACCAATCAATCGCGCGTACTGAAGGTCAGTGCCAACTGGACGATTACGCCTCACCTGATCAACGAGGGCGGCTTCGGTTTTACGCTCTACAGTTCCGGGCAATCGAACAGCTTCGACGGCAAGACATTTACACAGAATCTGGGTCTGAACGGGCTCACCAATCTTTTCTACAACGGCATTCCTGAGCTTGACTTCAACAACATCAGCCCACTGGATGCAGACCGCCTCACCTCGCTCACCAAGTCGCGCACCTTTGTCTACACGGATGCGCTCACATGGTCGAAAGGAAACCACCAGTTCAAATTCGGTCTCGATATCCGGACGCTGGAGGCCATCACGCCGCTGGGCTTTAACGGTTCAGACAATTACGGCACATTCGGATTTAACACCAAGGGCAGCGCCGGGCTGTTTACCGGCGTGGATTTCGCCGATTTTCTGTCGGGCCTTCCTTATCAGACCTTTTACGACGTAGTGCAGCAGGACAATGACGGAACATCCATCCACTACCACTTCTTTGGTCAGGACCAGTGGAAGGTCAATTCAGACCTGACGCTGAGCTACGGCGTCCGTTATGAGCTTCACCCAGGTTACAGCGATAAAGGTGGAGACATCGGCAACTTCGACCCGAGCATACCGCTCTCCGGTCGTTCCATCTACCCTGATGGCAAGGCTAATCTGCTGGCGCAGAGCTTTCTTGCCAGCGCCAATGCCTGCAATCCGGACGGCATTCATAACACCAACAACGCTGTCATCAATGGCGCTCCCTGCATGCCGGTGCAGACCTACAGCCAGGCAGGCTTTCCTCCCGGCCTGAAAAAATATCCGCATCTGCGCTTCATGCCGCGCTTTGGCTTCGCCTGGCGTCCATTCCATGATGACAAGACGGCTGTCCGAGGCGGCTTCGGCATGTACAACATCACCGTGCTCGGTGGCAATTTCTATTCGCTCACCGGAACACTGCAGGCGCAGACCACGCAATACACCAACACGCTTGATACGACGACGCACACTGTCGGATACCAGTGGCCAAATATCTATGCCGGCGCCGGCAGTGGAGGCTGCTCCACCTGCTATGGGCAGGACTACTTCGGCACAGCCAACAGCACTAACTGGAAAGACCCATACACGGAACAGTGGTCATTGAGCATTGATCGCGACTTCGGCAGCGGGTATGGTGCGCGCCTTTCCTATATCGGGTCGGTCACACATCAACTGGTCTGGGCTCCGGACGAGAACACTTTGCCTTTCTCCAGCACTGTTTCAGCGAATAATCAGCCGTTGAGCGCGCGTCTTTTCCCCAACTGGGGACGAATTAACACACGCGCAACCGGCGCAAACGCCAATTATCACTCCCTGCAAGCGGAATTCGATCACCGCTTCCAGCACGGATTGGAGCTGAACTCATCCTGGACCTACGCCAGGGCGCTTTCCGATAATCAAGGGCCTGCAAACTCCGGCTTCGCCGGCGAGACCGGAGGCTCACGCGCTACATCAATCCTCGACCGCTATGCTGATTACGGCAACGTCTTCGGAACACGTCGCCATCGCTGGAATACGACCGCCGTCTATGATCTTCCCTTTGGACGAGGACGCCTGTTCGGTTCCGGCATGTCACGCATCGCCGATGCAGCAGTCGGCGGCTGGCGCCTTTCCAGCATCTTCCTCTGGCAGACCGGGCCGTTTGAATCGCCGTACTTCCCGAATGGCCAGGGCGATCCCTCCGGAACAGGCTCAGGATTGAATGGCACTGATTCCGGTTTTGACGGCGGCCACCGCAATCAATATCCGGATCGGGTGCTTAGCGCGAGCCTCAAACCCGCGCATCAGACGCGTCTGAACTGGATCAATCCTGCGGCATTTACCTGCCCTGGTTACCCTGGATGGCAGCCGGGAACCGCCTGCACTACCGGCAGTGGTTCCGGCCCCGTTCCCAACCCCATTGGCCGCTTCGGAAATGCAGGTCCCGGATCAGTAGTCGGTCCGGGCACGGTCAACCTTTCGGCAGGTCTAAGCAAGACGTTTTCGATCACAGAGCGGCTGAAACTGAAGGCGGAGGGCACGTTTACCAATGTGCTCAATCACACCAATCTTGGCGATCCGAACATGAACGTCAGCTCCGGCAGCTTTGGTCTGATTTCCGGCACAATCGGCTCAGACTTTGGCGGCGCACGTTCAGGTCAGGTATCCATGCGCCTGGACTTCTAATTGGCAACTTTTCAAAAATGGGCGCGCCCCAGGTCTCTCTTTTGAGACCTGGGGTTTAATATCGCCAGCTTGTCAGGTCCGCGCCCTTCGGGGCCGTTTTTTCAATGCGGTCAATGATCTTCGGCAGATACATCGTGTTGTAGTGCAGCCGCGATAGGTAATTTGGTTCGGAGGGGTCGCCGTTCCAGCAGTGCTCCGCTTTATCGCCGTATTTCACTTCGCCGTCATACGGAGGGTTCTTCGTCGATTTCAGAAAGTCCTCGGTGTAGTAGACGGCATTGTTCAGGAAGTAGGTGTCTGCGCTGCCGACGTAGATGTGAATTTTACCCTGCAGCTTTGGTCCCAGGGTCGGCCAGTTCTTCTCCATGATAGCGCGCAGGTCGTAGTGCTCCTTCCAATACTCAGCGACTTTATGGTCGATTACGCCGGTCTCTTTATCGAAAATCGGCTGCGGGTATCCGTCCGCCCCAACCGGCCCAAAGACAGCCTGCCAGATGTCATATTGCTCGCCGGAGCGTCCATGATCGCCCAGCGCCAGCTCGTATGCATTATTGTCCTGCTGCAGGGCCAGAGTTTGCCCGAGATAATTACGCATGGATGGCTGCGGCACTCGTTTATGCGCGCCCTGCGTGTAAAAGGCGTTCGCATCATCATAGAGATTGATTGTGGTATATCCGCGGAAATCTATTGGATCGGGACAGGCGGCAAATGTCCCGTTGTAGTGGTCGGGATAAAACACCTGTACTGCCAGCGCCTCCCATCCGCCGGTAGAACCGCCATACATAAATCGCGCCCATCCCTGTCCGATGCCGCGAAACTTCTTCTCAATCGCAGGAATCAGCTCCATTTCAATCGCATCGCCATAGGGACCGACGTTGGCTGAATTCACAGCGTAGGAATCGTCATAATAGGGATTAGCATGGTTGATCTTCACGATCAGCACGCGCGGAAATTTTGGGCTGATCCACTGCTGGTAAAACTTATAAGACTCTTCCTGCTGAATGCGGTTATAGCCGGAGATATGAAAACGCTCGCTGTAGTCCGGCTTCAGGTTCGCATCGGGCGGCTCTGTGCGAAAGTCGTCGAAACCTTCAGAAAAATGGTCGTGGAAGATGATGAGCGGGAAGTGCGCCTTAGGATGCTCGTCAAAACCTTCCGGCACGAGCACAATCGCCGACAGGTACATGGGGCGTCCCCAGAATTTCGTCAGCAACGCGCTTTGAATCTTCAGGTGACGAATGTACCTCGTGTCCTTCGCTTCGGGAATGGGCAGAATTTCCTGATCGAGTGAGATGTTCGCCGTTGTTCCCGGCCCGACGTGCATTTTCTTCGGTTTGCTGTAGAGATTTCCTGGAGAAATGTTCCAGTGCTGCCCCTCGCCCTGGTCCATGTGCAGCTTCACGGTTTTGCCATCGCTGCGGTGGAAGGTTTCATAGCGATTCAGCACTGCCTGCACATAATAGTCGCCCTCCGGAACATCCTTCAGACTGCGAATCGGATAACCAAATGCAGCGTCATCCACGATGGCTGCCTCTCCGGGCTTCCAACCATCGACAGTTACGCCGAAGACCATCTGTGTGCGCGCCGTATCATTGATCTGCATGCGCGGTTCTGCGGATGCATCATTTGAGAGCAACAGCAGAAGCCGCCCATCCAGAGCTTGGGGCCTGCGTTCCGCTGGAAAACTTACAGAAAAGCGCGGAGATTGCGCGAGGGACAGGAAGGGAAGCGAGCAGACTGCAAGCGTGAGAGCAGCTCTAAACATGCGCATGGGCCGCAGTGTATCGAAGCGCCCATGAAAGCGGAAGAAGGAAGATGTATATCTGAACTGTCATCCCGATCGAAGTCGCTGTAGCGAGGTACGAGGTAGTAGAGGGAATTGCAGTTTATTTTGCGCCAGGATTCGGAAAGAGCTGCCAGTCCCTCCGCTCGACTTCATTACTGTCGGGATGCCAATAAAAGAAGCTCAGCACTTCTTGCACTTGGCCAGGATGGCCTTCTGCAGACGCACCCGCAGAGTCTCCGGCAGCTCATACAGCTCATGGCTGCGGTAAATTTCAATGGTCTTGCGCGTCGTGTTCATGGTGATGACGCAGTGCTCACAGCCGCGCAGATGCTCTTCCAGCTCCGCCTTCAGGGTGGGCGGCACTTTTTCTTCGAGCAGATCATCCAGTTGCGCTATAAACTCCGTGCAAGTCACTTCGCACCATCCCTTTTGTTTCTGCGGAAGTAGCGGCTCAGCCGCTCCCGCAATTGCAGTCGCGCGCGCAGCAGGCGCGACTTTACCGCCGGGACACTCAGTCCCAAAGTTTCCGCAGTCTCTTCTGTCGAGAGACCTTCCACATCTCTCAGCACAAACACCGTGCGGAATCCCGGAGGCAGCCCCTGGATCGTCTTCCGCAAAATTTCGGCCAGCTCCGATTGGCCATACTGCATCTCCGGGTCCGGACCCCAGTCCGCCAGATCGCGCGGCATAGAGCCTTCATCCGTCTCGACATCCTCGTCAATCGAAACCATCTTACCGGTGCGCCGCTTCCGCAGGCGCATCAGCGATTCATTCACTGCAATCCGCACCAGCCAGGTATAAAACTTCGAGTTTCCCTGGAACTGGTCCAGCTTCTCGTACGCCTTTAAAAAGGCGTCCTGCACTACATCTTCCGCATCTTCGCGGTTCTGCGTGATGTGCTGGGCAATCCGGAAGACCTGGCGGTCGTACTGTTTTACCAGCTTCTCAAACGCCTGCACATCCCCTTCGCGCGCCTGGTTTACCAGCAGCACGTCCGGGTGAACTTCTTCCGTTCCTTGTGTTTGGATGTCTGGCATAGCAGATGGCTTCAGGAAATCGACCTTTCACGACGGACGCAAATGGACGTTTACTCCGCCTCTATTCATAGTAAATGATTTGCGCGGCCTGCCTTGAAGTGCCGGCATAGCATCGATTCCAGTGCATAAATAGGAACGCTTTTCTGTGTCATAAGCCATTCACAGCGTCATTCAGCCCATTTTCGGCTTAGATTAAAGCAGGGGAGTTATTCGTTCGCAGTGATTGGAAACAGGTTTGCAGCTTTGGTTCTTGCCGGCGCGGTATCGGCCTCGTGCTGGTCGCAGAGCAGTTCGTCGTCTTCGACACATAAAAAGCACACATCCGGCGCGTCTTCTAAAACAATCCACTCTACGACACATACAACAACACATAAGTCGGCGACCACGGCACACAACAAATCAACACACAGAAAACGGCGTCCGCTTTCGGCCAAAGCAAGGTCCAAAAGCCATAAGCTGCGGCAGGCATTTGTGGCCTCATCACAGCTTCGGCCTATGGCGCAGCAGTTGGCCAGCATGCGAACTCCGGCAGCCTATGCAGGCGTAAGCGCCTACGCCCGCTCGCATACGGGAGAAGCCTCGGCTGCCGCATACATCGCAGTCGGCCACGCCTATCTTCTGGACCGCAAATTTCCGGAAGCCGTAACGGCTTTTCGCCAGGCGAATGCACAGGGAAATGCGCTGGACGACTATGCTGACTATCTGGCCGCCCAGGCCGATCTGCAGTCGAACAACCTGCCGCAGGCGGAAAACATCCTCGGCACCTTTGTTCAAAAACATCCCGACAGCATTTTTGTCCCCAGCATTCCCGTGCTGCAGGCAAATCTGTTTCTGCAGGAGGGCGATCCGCAGGCTGCGCTGCGCATCCTCGACGCGCATAAAGGCGAAGCCATCGCCAATCACGCCGACTATCAACTCGCTCTCGCCAAAACCTACCAGATGGCCGGGCGCATTCCCGAAGCAACGCCGCTCTTCCGCCACGTCTTTCTTGGATTTCCGCTGAGCAATGAAGCTGCCGTAGCCAAAACGCAGCTTGCAGCTCTAGGCGCAACATCCTCGCTTACCGTGGAGGAGCGCAGCCGCCATGCGGACGCTCTGTATAAAGCAGGACGTTTTTCCGATGCCGGAGAAGAATATCGCGCGCTGGCGAATGACCCAGCTGTAACCGACGGGCTGAAAAACACCCTCCTCGTCGCCGCCGCGCACTGCGACTGGAAGTTGAAACGCCTGAACAAAGAGGCCCTTGAGCGGATTCCCGACAGCAATGATGAAACCGGCGCGCGCCGCATGTATCTGCTGATGGAACTGGCCCGCGATAAAGACGACGGAGAAACCCAGCGCAGCATCGTCGAGCAGATGGAAACACGTTTCCCATCCAGTCCATGGCTTGCTGAAGCGCTTTATTCCAGCGGCAACATGTATCTGCTGCGCAAGGATTTTCCCAACGCCATCACCTATTATGGCGAGCTGGCGAAGCGTTTCCCCACCTCCACGCTTGCTCCCAGCGCGCACTGGCGCGCCGCATGGCTGAACTATCGCATCGGCCAATACTCTGAGGCTGCGCGTCTGATGGACGAGCAGATTGCCGTCTATCACGGGGGTAAGGAAATCCCCTCAGCTCTCTACTGGCGCGGACGCATATACCAGAACCAGGAGCGCCGGCCCGATATGGCGGCGGAATATTACCGCACCGTCGCCCGCCTCTATCGGCATTACTACTATGCTTCCATCGCGCAGCAGCGTCTCACAGAACTGGGCAACGTAACTCCGGCAACTGTGGCCTCCCTTGACACGATGAAGCCCGAGCCGCTCCCAACCCTGACCGATGACATTCCTGAAGATGATCCCCATGTCGTTCGCGCGCGTCTGTTGGCCAATGCCGGTCTGAATGAATACATTGCTCCGGAAATCCAGGCAGCAGAAGGCAGTGACGAATGGGGCGCTCTGTGCGAGGCCAAAATCTACGCCTCTTATGGTGAAAACTGGCGCGCCATGCGCTCCATGAAGCGTGCTATCCCCTTCTATACCTCCGCGCCGATTGATGCGATTCCGATGGAATATTGGCGCATTCTCTTTCCCCAGGCTTACTGGTCGACCATCAAATCAGAATCCGAAAAGAACGGACTCGATCCCTATATGGTTGCCGCGCTTATCCGCCAGGAGACGGAATTCAATCCGACTGCCATCTCGAATAAAAGCGCATATGGCCTGATGCAGTTGCTGCCTTCCGTCGGCAGAAGCATGGCAAAGGAGGAAGGTATCCGCCGCTTTGAGACCAATGACCTGCTCAATCCGGACATCAATATCCGTCTGGGCACGCGCTATCTTCGCCAGACACTCGACAAATTCAACAGCCAGCCCGAATACACCTTTGCCGCGTACAATGCCGGCGACAACCGCGTGACCGACTGGCAGGGAATCGGCCACTACAGCGGGATGGATGAATTCGTCGAATCGATCCCTTTCACCGAAACGCGCGAATACGTGCAGGCCATCATTCGCAATGAAGAGATTTATCGCGAGCTCGACCATGCATCAAACTCGCAGGCAAAAGCTGCCGTGCCTCGCTAGAACCGATGCCACCGCCGCTGCTGAGATAATCGACTCATGCGCATTACCATAAAAAGGCTGCGGTGGCTGATTGTGGGACTGGCCTGTCTGCTGATCGCAGTTGTCATTGGGTTTCTGGTCTATGCGCGTTATCGCATCCGGCATATCGGCAAAGATTTGCCCGGAAAGCTGGGAATGAATATCCAGCAGACGGCAAATGGTTTCGTTTACTCGCAGTCAGAAAAAGGGCACACTCTCTTTACCATCCGCGCCTCAAAGCTCGTTCAGTTTAAAGGCAACGGACATGCAGTCCTTCACGATGTAGCGATCACGCTTTACGGTCCGCCGGGTACAAATCGTGAAGACCACGTGTACGGCAATGATTTTGACTACGACCAGAAAAATGGCATCGCCTCAGCGCAGGGCGAAGTACAGATTGATCTCCAGTCGCCGCAAACTTCAGGGAGCCAGAACGGCGACGGAGAACAGGCAGAACAGAACACGATTCATGTAAAGGCAAGCGGGCTGGTCTTTAATCAGAAGACCGGCATTGCCACCACAGACCAGCCGCTTGAATTCCAGTTGCCGAAGGCCGCCGGAAAAGCCGTAGGCGCAAGCTTCGATTCAAAGCAAGGTGTTCTGGTCCTCGACAAGCAGGTGGAACTGACCACAAGCACAAACGGCGAGCCCGCGACCGTGCATGCAGGCCATGCGCAACTGGTGCGCGATTCGCGGCAGGCATTTCTGCTGCATGCCGAAACCGAATTCCGCAGCGAGCGCAGCACAGCTGATCAGGCAATTGTTTATTTCAGGAAGGACGGCTCGGCGGAGCGCATTGATGCGAAGGGCAATGTGCATACCGTGCTCGATAACGGCGCGACGGCTACCTCGCAATCAGCCAATATCTTGCTGGATGAGAAAAGCCGGCCGTCACAAGCAACCATGGGCGGCGGGATAAACTTCATTTCCAGAAATGACACAGAGAGCATGCACGGGAATGCGGTGGAGGGCTCGTTTACCTTTGGCCCGGATGCCACGCTGAAGCATGCGCAGTTTCGCAATGCAGTCAGCTTTGTCGATCAGCAACTGAAGCTCGAAAACGATCCTCGCGGCTCCGCGACTCGCCAGATCGAAACCTCGAAACTCGATATCGACTTCACGAGAGGGCCGGACAAAAAGACCGTCGCGCAAAAAGCATTAGCAACGGGAAATGCCGTGGCTACGCTGCGAACGATTCCATCGAAAGGACCGGAGCAGAGCACGACCATCAGTGCCGACCAATTGCTGGCCACTCTGGGAAATGGGCGCGCAATCCAGCAACTCGATGGCTCCGGCCACACCAAAATCGTCGATCAGGCACAGGATGGGGCCACGAGTACAAGCATAGGCGATACGCTGCACATCGCCTTCGTGCAGCCGGGCAGGACGCCTGTCTCAGCGAAACAGAGCACCAAATCTGATGCGCAGGCATCGCAAATTGACACAGCCATTCAGGAAGGCAATGTTTCTTTGACTCAGGCGCCGGCAAAAAGCGCGAAAGTGCAGTCGCTGGTGCATGCCACGGCGAAACGGGCAGAATACCATGCATCAGACAGCGTGCTGCATCTTACCGGCAATCCGCGAGTCAATAACGGCACAGTCGATCTTATGGCGCAGACCATTGATTATCACCGCGACACCGGCGATGCGGCGGCCCGAGGCGATGTAAAGGCAACCTATCTCTCCAATGCGGGACAGCAGAACACTTCCACCGGACCAATGTTTGGTGGAAAAGGGCCGGTCCATATCATCGCATCTGAAGCGGATTTGGAACATGCCAGCGGCAATAGTGTTTTCCGAGGACAGGCGCGCATGTGGCAGGGCGCGGATGTTGTTTCAGCTCCGGTCATCGAGCTGCTGAAAACAGAGCAGAGGCTGAACGCCCACGCAGAAGCGGATGGGAAGCCGCATGCCGTCGATACCACGATTGCTTCTCCGATGGGACCAAAGCGGAAGCAGAGCATCATTCGGGTGCAGAGCGATTCGCTGGTTTATTCCGATAAAGAGAGACGCGGTGACTTTGGCGGGAATGTAATTGCAACAGCTCCCGATGGAACGATTCACTGCAATCAGGCGCAGTTCTTTCTTCAGCCCGCATCGCAGAAGACACAGGCTGCTTCTCAGATCGATAAAATCGTTGCCAAAGGCAATGTGGTGCTGACGCAACCCGGCAGGAAGGGCCAAGGCGAGCAGCTGGTTTACACCTCAGCAGATGGCCGATATGTCCTGACGGGAACATCCGCGAATCCGCCGCGCGTTGCTGATGCCGCGCACGGTACAACCACCGGGTCCGCGTTGATTTTCAATGACCAGGATGATAGCGTCGAGGTGAGCGGAGGGCAGTCTGCCGCAGTTACAAAGACGCGGGTTCCGAAGTAAATGCAGAAACTTTCGACCGACGAAATAGGGAAGTCTTACAAGGGGCGGCAGGTTGTGCGCGGCGTAAGCCTTGAGATTTCGCAGGGGGAAGTTGTCGGCCTGCTTGGACCAAACGGAGCCGGAAAAACCACCAGCTTTTATATGATCGTTGGGCTGGTATCACCGGATTCAGGGCGTATTCTGGCCGACGGAAAAGACATTACCCGCGTTCCCATGTATCTGCGAGCGCGGCAATATGGAATCAGCTATCTGCCGCAGGAGCCGTCCGTTTTTCGCAAGCTGACCGTCGAAGAAAATATCATGGCCGTGCTGGAAGTCCAATCTCTGAGCTCAGAGGTCCGGCGCGCGCGAACGGAAAAACTGATCGATCAGCTTAATCTTGGGCATATTCGCAAAACACGTGGATATGCGCTTTCCGGCGGTGAGCGCCGCCGTGTAGAAATTGCCCGCTGCCTTTGTATTCAGCCGTCTTTCATCCTGCTGGATGAACCCTTTTCGGGAATCGATCCCATTGCGGTACTCGACCTTCAGGAAATCATCTACGACTTGAAAGCTAGCGGAATCGGCGTGCTCATTACCGATCATAATGTTCGTGAGACGCTCTCCGTTACGGACCGCGCCTACATCATTAATGAGGGACGAATCTTCCGCCACGGTACGCCGGAGCAGTTAGGTAATGATCCGGAGGTTCGCAGGGTTTATTTGGGCGAGGGTTTCTCACTGAATTAGGCTCGGTTAACAGCCGCTGGTAAGGGGCTGAAGATACCCTCTGTAACTCACGTTGGTAACTGTCGGACGCAGCGCGGATGCGTGTAGACTAAGGGCATCCCTCGGATTCTGGAGACGAATTTCGTAAGCAGGCAGAATGGCATTACTTCAACCAAGACTCAGCTTGAAAGTTTCTCAGCGGCAGATACTGACGCCTGGCCTGATGCAGATGGTCAGCGTCCTGGCGCTGAATAAGCTCGAGTTGAAGGAAATGATCCAGTCGGAAATCGCCGAGAATCCCATTCTCGAAGAACTTGAAGAGAATGTGCCGCTGCTGGACGATGTCGAAGGCCGCCAGGAGATGCTGGATCGTCCCGTAGAAACGCAGCAGGTGGAAGCCGAGCGCGAGAAAGCCGATCCATTTGATGAAATCGATTTCGGGTCCTATTTTCAGGATTACCTCGACCCGGGTTTTCGGACTCCGAACAGCTTTGAAATTACCGAAAAGCCTTCCATAGAGAATTTTCTTTCCCAGCCCAGCACTCTGACGGACCATCTTTTCTGGCAGCTGGGTTCGTTGAGTCTTGCTCCGGTCATCCGCGATGCGGCCGAGTACATTATTGGTAACTTGAATGAAGACGGCTATTTAACCGCCACAGATGAAGAATTACTTGAAGGGTATCTACGGGAGCAGATGCTCCCTGAACCGGAGAATGGTCAGGAGCCGGTGAAAGCCGAATCAATCCGGATTGAAGATATCCCGCCCGCGCTGGCCGAGCGTGCCCGAGGACATCTCTTAACCGCGTTGAAAATCGTGCAGAATCTTGATCCCATCGGCATTGCCACGCGGGACCTGCGCGAGTGCCTGCTTGTCCAGATTGATGCGCAGCAACGCGAATTCGAGTTGATCTATGAGCGGCAAAAGCGCTCCGCACCTGCAAGCGGCGTCAATGGCTTAGAAACCGC
>Ga0070738_10005290_pt1 | contig 14472 bp, 17 predicted proteins | sample Coa_R2_2_FD_66446 | JGI IMG/M metagenome (GOLD analysis project Ga0070738, IMG submission 66446) | Surface soil microbial communities from Centralia Pennsylvania, which are recovering from an underground coalmine fire - Coalmine... | ecosystem: Environmental > Terrestrial > Soil > Unclassified ...
GCCCGCATGGCCGAACGTCTGCTGCTCGACGGAAGCAAGATCAAAGTAACGATCATGTTTCGCGGCCGCGAGATCACGTATACGAGTTTCGGGCGAAAGCTGCTCGACCGCATGGCCGTCGACATGGCGCCCATCGCGACCGTCGAGCGCGATCCGAAACTCGAAGGAAAAAACATGTTCATGATCCTCGCGCCGCGCGCGATACCGGCAGGGCCGCCCAAATTCTTGTCCCTGCACGAAAAAGACCGCGGCGTCAGAAGCGCGGATCAGGAAGTCCAAAAGGAGCCGACCAGTGCCTAAGATTCGTACCCATCGCGGTACTGCCAAACGCGTGAAAGTCAGCGCGAACGGAAAAGTCTCGCACCGCCATCAATTCAGCGGCTGCGGACACATCATGAGCAAGCGCACGCGCAAGCGCAAACGCAAGTTCCGCAAAGACCAGCCGGTCTTCCCGGGCGATCTCAAGCGTTTGGCGCCGACCATTCCGTACTTGGTTTAAAGGGAGGCACGAGCATGGCACGTATCAAGCGCGGTCTCCACGGACTCAAACATCGCCGCAAAGTGATGAAGCTCGTCAAGGGCTTTCGCGCCGCGCGGCGCCGCAACTATCGCGTCGCCAACGAGGCGCTGCTGCATTCGCTGGCCTATGCCTATCGCGACCGCCGCGTGCGCAAACGCGATTTCCGTTCGTTGTGGATCAGCCGCATCAACGCGGCCGTCCGCAAGGAGGGAATGACGTACTCCGTTTTCATGAACGGACTCAAGAAATCGGGCATTACGGTCAACCGCAAGGCGCTGGCCGAGCTGGCGGTCTCCGATACGGCCGCGTTCGGCTCGTTGTTGAAAGCCGCAAAACAAGCCGCCGGAAAATAGCCGATCGACCGGGCCGCTTGCGACTCTTGGCGGGTTTACGCAAAGAAAACGCAGGCGGCCCTTTTCGTGCCGCATACGTCATACGGGCGAGCGAGCGCTCGCGATAGACTCGCCTTCATGAACACGCGTCTCGCCTTGCTCGCGCTCCTGTCCCTGGCCGCAGTACCGGCCGCCGCGTCCGCTGCCGTGGATGCCTCGCTGATCCCCGACGGCACCTACGTCGTCAAGGTCGAGCGGGTCGACGACGCGCAGCACGTCACCGTCGTGATGAACAACGGCATCGAAACGACGCTTCCGGCCGCCGGCAGCATCAGCTTCTCCGCGGTCAAGGCGAACGACAAGATCAAGATTTCCGTCGTCAAGGGACGCGTTCCGGTCTTCGCGGTCCAGTAAGGCCGCGCCATCCGGGCCCCTCCCCAGGGGCGTACTTCCTTCGTGGAAGAAGAATCGCCGCGTGCTCACGACGCCCGGGCGAGGCGCTGACGAGGCCACCTTGGCGCACGCGTTTGCGCGTCGCGAGGCGTGGGCGTTCGCCGAAGCCTACCGACGGTTCGGCAACCTCCTCTACAGCGTCGCGCTAAACGTGCTCGGCGCGCCGCAGGACGCGGAAGACTGCGTTCAGGACGTGCTGCTGCGCGTCTGGCGCAGACCCGGCGCGTTCGCCACGCAGCGCGGCTCGGTGCGTGCTTTTCTGGTCGTCTGCGTACGGAACGATGCGATCTCCCGCGCCCGTTCGGGAGCGCGACGCGCTCGCCTGGCCGAACGCGCGGCGCAGTATGCATCGCTCGACGAAGAACCCGAGATCGACGATTTCGTGGAGCAGCGCCGCGTGCGCGAGGCGATCGCGCAGCTGCCGGCCGAGCAGCGGCAAGCGTTGGTGCTGGCATTTTTTCAAGGCAAGACGCACGTGCAGATCGCGCAGGAACTCGGACAGCCCTTGGGCACCGTGAAGAGCCGCATCTCGCTGGCGCTGCGCAAACTTGGTTCAGCGCTTTCCATCGGAGCGCACTCATGAGCGAACACGCCGGCGAAAACGCCGAACTCTACGCACTGGGGCTGCTCGACGAACCCGAAGCGGCCGCAATCGAACTGCACGCCCGAACGTGCGAAGAGTGCACCATCAGGCTCGAGGAGGCGTCGATCGCCGTCGCGGATCTCTGCGCTGCCGAGCCGATCTCGCCGGCACCCAAGACGCTCGAATCGCGCGTATTGCTCGGCGCCGGCATCGCTCCGAAACGGATCCGTCACGCGCCGCATTGGCAAGCCGTAGGGGCCGTCGCTGCGGCCCTGCTGCTCGCGTTTATCCCCGCCTGGGTGGCCGTCGACCGCACCACGCTCGCGCGCAGCGACGACAATCGTGCAATCGCTCGGTTAGCTGCTGGACCGTTCGACCGCGCGACGTTCATGTCGCCGTCGCGGCAGCCCATGGACGCCAAAGTACTGTACGGGCCGCACGGTGATTGGTATTACGTGGTCGTGATGCACCCCGCGCCCGGAATGCACGTGGCTTACGTGCACGGCGGGCGGATGGAAATGCTCGGCACGGTGTCGATGCACGGCGAGAGCGGATCGTTGTACCTCCCCATCAACCATAAGATGGAAGAGCTCGCGCTGCTGCAGGGATCGCGCGTCGTTGCCGATGCGCGCCTCGTGTATTGAATCAGCTAACGTCGCGCGCAGCTAACTAAGCGGGCGAAGGCCCTCGGCAACCCCCGCACCGAAGTGCGGCGCATGGCAAACCGGGTCGCATGCCTTTTGCTGGCTCTCGTCCTCATCGTGCCCGCGGCTGCAAACGCGCAGCAGCCCGCACCGCAGGGACAGCCGCCCCAGGTGCAGCTCTCGCCGCCGCCGTTCACCGCCGATCGTGCACGCGCGATCGAGGCGATCGCGCTTGGCGAACTGCATTCGGGAAGCACGCCCGGTTTGGTGGTCGGCGTCGTCGAGGACGGGCTGCTCGTCTACGCTCACGGCTTCGGCAGCGCGAACCTGGAGACGCATCGCGGCATGAGCGTGTCGACGCAGTTCTACGTCGGGTCGCTCACGCGCCAGTTCACCGCTGCGGCCGTGCTGCTCTTGGCCCAGCGAAAGCAGCTCGCGCTCACCGATAAAATTACCAAGTACGTGCCCGAGCTCACGATCGCCAAGAACGTCACGATCCAAGAGCTCCTCTACGACACGTCCGGGCTGCCGGACGCGCTGCAGGCACCGGGGATCAATCACGACCTCACCAAGCCCGTCAAGATCGACGACCTGCTGCACGCGGTCGATCGCATGCCGCTCACGTTCGATCCCGGAACCAAGTCGCAATACAACAATCTGAACTATACGGTCGCGGCGCTGATCGTCCAGCGCGTCAGTCAACTGCCGCTGTCGGTGTTCTTTTCCACGAACATCTTTCAGCCGCTGATCATGACGTCGTCGTTCCTTGCCGGCGATCAAGGCGTCTCCCCCGCCCACGCGGTCGGTTATACGCGTACCGAAGGCAAATTCGTGCGTGCGAAGAGCTGGAGTCCGGCGTGGCTTTCGGGCAACGGCGACCTGGTCACGACGGCGGACGACCTGGCAAAGTGGGACATCGGCATGCCCTTGCTGCTCGACGTCGATTCGGTACGTGCGATGTGGAGCGTCGCGCCGAACGTTCCGGGGAGCCAGTATGGCATGGGATGGATCATCGACCAGCGCGGCGGCCAGCAATTCGTTTGGCATGCGGGGCAGATTCCGGGATTCCATGCGATGAACGCGATGCTGCCCAACCAGCACGTCGCAGTGATCGTGCTGGCCAATACGGATTCGCTCAGCGGAGAGAGTACGGTGCAGCCCGAGCTCGTCGCCAACCGCATCCTCGACGTCGTCGCGCCGCTGCCGCCCGCACATTTTGCGAACGTGATTCTCAGCCGGGCTGCCGAATGGCTCACGCGTCTTGCGCGGCTGGATATCGACCGGACGCAGCTGACGCCCGCGTTCAGCGAATACTTAACCGATCAGCTTGTACAACAAACCAATCTGAAGGCGATGGGGCAGGTGCTCTCGCTGGTCCCCGTTGAGAGTTTCCAGCGGTCGGGTGATACGGTCTACGTGTTCGACGTCAGATTCCGGCGCGGCGCTCTGCGGTATCAACTCGCGCTTTCGGCCGACGGCAAGATCGACGGGATTCAGCTCCAGGGCGACTAGTCGTCGCCGTTGGCCAGCCTGCGGCCCGTGGCCTCGATCACTTTCCCGAGCATGCTCACGGCCTCGGCGCGCGACGCGTTGCTGAACATATATTTCAGCTTGTCGTCCGAGTCTTCGACGATGAGCACTGCACGCTTACCGGCGCGGATTGCAGCAATGAGCTTATTCAGGTAGGCTTCGTCTTCGGGCGCCAACACAGAATGAGATCCGGCATCCTTGCCTTCGCTGAGCAAATATTTTAGGACCGCATTAATATCTCGCGGAGCTTCCACGCGCTTATACCTCCATGGCAGAAACTGCCACTTCTATAGAAACGCAGAAGAGGCGTTTCCAGTGGCGGCTTCGTGTATAGATTATCGACCCGAGGTAGAAACTATTTATGTCGGCGGCCCTTCAGCCAAAGGAGCGCCAAGATCGTTTTCATGTCGACGATCAGGCCGCCCGCTTGCATGCTTGAGGCTTCCTGGAGCGTTACTTCGCGCACCTCGATGCTTTCATCTTCTTCCGGCTCCGCGTTTCCGCTGCGTAAATCTTCGGCCAAGTAGACGTGCACGCGTTCGCTGGAATATCCCGGGGTCGGGTACGCCGTGCAGATCGGCTCCAGGCGCCCGGCGGTATAGCCGGTTTCCTCGCGCAGTTCTCGCCGAGCCCCGTCTTCGCAGGCTTCGCCGGGCTCCGCGGTTCCGGCGGGGATCTCCCAAAGCATTTGACCGGCCGCGTGGCGATATTGACCGACGAGCACCAAACGCTCGTCTGCGGTCAGCGCCGCGATTGCGAACGAGCCCGGATGCTCGACGATCTCGAGTTTTCTTTCGCGGCCTCCGTCGTCGATCGTATCGACGCGCACGCGAAAAATGCGGCCTTTATAGATCTGTTGGGATGCGACGACGCGCGGTATTTGGTCCATGACCGGTTCTTTTAAGGAATTCGGCGGCGGCGCCTCGTAGCAAGCGCCTTGTGCGCCGCTCGGAATCGTCGGTCGGACGGGAGATCTTGTGGCTGCTGGCGTGGCTGGCGATCTTCGTCTTCGTTACCGTCCTCATGCTCAAATACGTCGTGCCGCATCATTTCAACGATCGCATAGCCGTCATGATCTCCGCGATCGTGTCGGGGCTGGCGATGATCGCGTTGCGTGCCTACACCGCTCGGCGCGCATAACGCGCGAGTCGAAGCCGCGCGCGCCCTGCTCACGCGGAAAGGCCGCAGCGAGCAGGGGCGGTTTTCGTTCGAGGGTCCCACGCTGCTGGCCGAAGCAGCACATGCCGGACTTGCGATCGGCGAAATCTACGCGACGGCCGAGGCTTACGAACGAACGCCCTTGCTGCGCGATCTCGAAGCCGCCGGGACCGCGATCTACCTCGTCGACGCGCGCACGATGGCGCGCATCTCGGACGTCGAGACGCCCACCGGCCTGGTGGCCGTCGCTGCGCGCCGCGAAGCGCCGTTGGAGGCCTTGTTCGCCGCCCCCGGGGTCGTGCTGATTCTGGCGGGTCTGACCGATCCGGGAAACGCCGGCACGCTGTTGCGTTCGGCGCAGGCCTTCGGGGCACGCGGCGTGCTGTTCGGGGCCGGGAGCGTCGACCCGTATCTGCCCAAGGTCGTCCGCTCGTCGATGGGCGCGATTTTCCGGCTGCCCATCGGGGCCGGGAATCCATCGGAGGCCGCAGTGGCCCTGGAAGGCTGGCGCGTGACCGGCCTGACGTCGAGCGGCCAGGCGATCGGCTCCTTGGAGTGGGGCGAACGGGAAGCGCTCGCCGTCGGCGCCGAGCGCGCGGGATTGGGACCCTGGTCGTCGATCTGCGCGCGATTTGCGGGGATTCCCATGCCCGGAGCCGCCGAAAGCCTGAACGCGGCCGCCGCAGGTTCGATTGCGCTCTACGAGGCGGCCGGGCGCCGGACCACTTAGCCGCGTCAAGACCCTTGTCAAGTCAGTGTTTTTTGCCCGAAAAGTCAAGACTACCGGGTGGAAAAGTCGCATGCTATACTGCTGCCATTCGCACGCGGGCGTGCGGAGCAACCGTTCTGAGAAGGAGACCCAAGAAGCCGATGGCGACCTGCGAATTCTTTTGGAAACTCTTTAAGGACACGGGATCTATCAACGCCTATCTGATATACCGGCAACTCCATCCCACGACGGCTCCAACGTAGTCAGCACCCCACGCAAAGAAGATTACCAATGAGTGCCCGGAATATCTCCGGGCGCTTTCTTTTTTTTCATGAACGATGACTGAGCTCCAAACCCGTTTGATCGACTTGCGGGCGCGTTTTGACGATGCGCTGCGCGAGGCGCGCGATGCAGCCGCCATCGACCGCGTCCGCGTCTCCTATTTGGGACGCAGCGGCGAAGTGACGCTGCTGCGCCGCGGCATCGGTCAATTACCGGCGCCCGAACGCCCGGGCGCGGGGCAGACGATTAACGAAGCGGTCGCGGCAATGGAGGCCGCGCTTGCGGACGCGCTCGCCGCCGTCGAATCGCAGGCCTTCAGCGAGCAGCTGCAGTCGCGTATCGACGTGACGTTCCCGCCGGCGCCGGCGCAGATCGGATCGATTCACCCGATTCGCCGCGTCACGGAGGACTTGAGCGCGTACTTCCGGCGGCACGGATTCGCGATCGTGCTCGGCCCGGAGATCGAACCCGAGTACTACAACTTCGATGCGCTGAACATTCCGGCGGATCACCCAGCACGCGAAGGCTTCGACTCGTTTTGGTTGACCAATACGCTGCTGCTGCGGCCGCACACGTCGCCGATGCAGATCCGCACCATGGAACACCATCGTCCGCCCGTTGCCGTCTTCGTTCCAGGCCGCTGCTACCGCCGCGACGCGGTCGACGCGCGCCACCTTTATCAGTTCACGCAAGTGGAAGGTCTGCTGATCGACCGTGGTATCCATTTCGGACATCTCAAGGGGATGCTGACCGGCATGTGCCGCGAGCTGTTCGGGCGCGATCAGCAAGTGCGTTTCCGCCCCTCGTTCTTTCCGTTCACCGAGCCCAGCGCCGAAGTGGACACGACTTGCCCGCTGTGCCGCGGTGAAGGCGGGTCGTGCCGTATGTGCGGGGGGTCGGGATGGATCGAACTGGGCGGCTCCGGTATGGTGCACCCGAACGTGCTTCGAAACATGGAGTACGATCCCGAGATCTATTCGGGCTGGGCATTCGGATTCGGCGTCGAACGGCTGGCGCTCGTGCGCTACGACGTGGACGACATCCGGCGCTTCTACGAAAACGACCCCGCCTTCCTGATGCAGCTGGCGTAGATGCGCGTTCCCATCGGCTGGCTTCGCGAGTACGTCGATCTGCCCTCGAGCCCGCAGCGCATTGCGGAGATGCTCGCGCAAATCGGCTTTCCGGTCGAAGCGATCGAATCGCGCGCCGCAATCACCGGCGTCGTGACCGGGCGAATCGCCAAGCTCGAAAAGCACCCGAACGCGGATCGGCTGCAAGTGGGGACGATCGACGTCGGCAACGGCGCACCGCTCACGATCGCCACGGCGGCGACGAACGTAGCGCAAGGGCAGACGATCGGCGTTGCGACGATCGGCGCGCAGCTGCCGAACCTGCGGATCGAGCGGCGCAAGATGCGCGGCGTCGAGTCCGAGGGCATGATGATTTCCGCTCAGGAATTGGCGCTGCCCGGCGAGTGGTTCGAAGACGGCATCATGCAGCTGGACGGAACGCTGCCGCTGGGCACGGACTTGGCCGAGGCGTTCCGTTTGAGCGACGCGGTGCTCGAAGTCGAGATCACGAGCAACCGGGTCGACGCGATGTCGATGATCGGCCTGGCGCGCGAGCTGGCGGCGTACCAGGGGGCACCGTTGCGCTTGCCGTCGTTCGAGTACGACTCGCTGCCCGATCCGAACCCTCCGCGCATCGACATTCAGAGCCCGGATTGCCGCCGCTTCGTCGCGCAGCGCTTTGCAAACGTCAGCGTCGGGACGTCGCCGGCGTGGATGCGCGTGCGCCTCGCGCTGGCCGGCCAGCGCCCGATCAACACGATCGTCGACATTTCGAATTACGTAATGCTCGAAGTCGGCCAGCCGCTGCACTTTTACGACGAGGAACGGATCAGGGGGCACATCGTCGTGCGCGATGCGCGTCCCGGCGAACGGCTCAAGACGCTGGACGATGCCGAGCGCGAGCTCACGCCGCAGGCACTGGTAATTGCGGACGAGACGGGGGCGCTCGGACTTGCGGGGCTTAAAGGCGGCGAGAGCAGCGAGATCTCGCCGCAAACGACGTCGATGCTGCTCGAGGCCGCGAATTTCGAAGGCGCGCGCGTGCGGCGCATGAGCGCGCAGTTGGCGCTGCGCACCGAAGCCAGTTCGCGCCACGAAAAAGCGCTGCCGCCGGCGCTTGCGGATCTGGGCGCCGCCCGATCGGCGCATCTGCTGACCGCGCAAGGCGCCCGGGCGTACGCACCGATCGCGGCCGGGCAGGCCGTACCCGAGCCGCCGCGCATCCGCTTGCGAATCGGCGACGTGCCGCGCCTGCTAGGCTTCGAGCTCTCCGCGCAAGAGATTCGCGAATCGCTCGATCGCTTGGGTTTTGCCCTGCAAACCGACGGCGCGGATGCCTTGACCGTGACGCCGCCGCCCTGGCGGCGCGACGTGACGGTGAGCGCAGACGTCGTAGAAGAGATCGCGCGCATGGCCGGCTACGATCGAATCGAGAGCGCGATTCCCGCGGTCGCGCCGCATGAAATAACGAGCACGGTATACGATCTCGAAACGCGAGTCGCGCAGGCGCTCTGCGGACTGGGATATCGCGAGATAGCCTCCTACGCGCTGCAAGGAGCGCACATCTTCGAAAAACTGCGCCGCGCGGGCGTGAACCCGGGCGTAAAACCGGTGGAAGTGCTCAATCCGCTGTCGGAGGATCAGCGCTACCTGCGTTTTGCCCTGTGGCCGGCGATGCTGCAGTATCTGGCGCGCATCGACGAGCCGTTCAAGATCTTCGAACTGGGACATACGTTCGCCGACGCAAACGGGAGTCCCGAAGAGCACGCGAAGCTCGCGTTCGCCTTCACCGCGCCGGCCCTCGGGGAGCCCGAGTGGCGCGATTCGCATTTACTTCGAATCAAGGGCGACGCATACGCCCTCGTTCGGACGCTGACCGGCAGAACGGACATTGAGACGGCGGCGGACGAACGTCCCGGCCTCCATCCGGGCAAGACCGGCATCCTGCTCCTGGACGGGCGCGAGATCGTTTCGTTCGGCAGCATCGATCCCCGCGTGTCGCACGCCTTCGGCGTTCGGTTGCCGGCGTATGCGGCAATGGTGTACCTGGACAACGTTCCCGATTACCGGGTGCCGCAGTTCAAAGCACCGTCGAAATATCCGTCCACCTATCGCGATTTGGCGATCGTGTGCGAGCCGGACGTTCCCGCGGCGAAGATCCAAGAGACGATCGCACGCGCGATCGGTGCGCTCTGCACGCAGGTGCGAGCCTTCGACGAATACCGCGGCCCGCAGATCGCACCCGGAAAGAAAAGCCTGGCGATTCGCGTGACGATGCAGCGCTTCGACCGCACGATTACCGATGAGGAAGCGGACGCGGCAATCGCGGCGGCACTGGCGGCGCTTTCGAGCGAGCTGGGCGCGGCTCTGCGGGCTTGAGACCGTGGTCTGGCCGGACATCGTCATCGCCGCAGTCCTGCTCATAGCCGCGCTCAAAGGGTTCAAGCGCGGCTTCATCATGGAACTCTCGGGCGCGGTTGCGGCGCTGCTCGGCTTTATCGTTCCCTGGTTTTACAACGGCGTCTTCGATCGCAGCGTGTCGCAGATGCTTCATATCGGGCCGGGTTCGGCACACGTCGTGGCGATGTTCGGCGTCGGCGTCGCGACCTACGTCGCGGTGCTGATCGTCGCGCGGCTGCTCAGTGCGATCGCGAAGCTGCCGTTCCTGGGTTTGGGGAACGCGTTGGCCGGAGCGGCCGTCGGGGCACTCAAAGGTTTCGCGCTGCTGTGGATCGTGCTTTACGTGGCGCTGTTCTTTCCGCTCTCGCGGGACATCCGCGGCGACCTGCACCGCTCGGTCATGGCGTCGGTGGTTGCCATGCCGAACGGCTATGTCGACGGTGCGCTCACCGCGGCGCTCCCGCCGTTTGCACGTCCTCTGACCGATCCAATTTTTGCCCGTCATCGGGTTTAGCGCCGCCGTCCAAATCCAAGAAGACGCGCAGCGCGGCCTGAACGCCGGCGCCGACGTGCACGGGAACGTCGTGCTCGAGCAGCGCCATCTCGATGGCGCCTAGAGCGCCGAGGACGTCGGTCTGCGAGACGTCGCCCATGGTGCCCATGCGCACGATCTTCCCTTTGAGATCCAATTGCCCGCCGGAGAGGCTCACGCCGCGCTCGACCCGCAGCTTTCTCAAGAGCGTTCCGGCGTCGATCCCCGCTGGAACGCAAGCCGCGACGACGGTCGGCGAATGCGCGCCCGGCTCGGAGAACACGCGCATGCCCAGGGCTTCAAACGCCTCGCGTATCGCTTGCGCGTACATCGCATGCCGCTTGTGCACGGCGGCTGCGCCTTCGTGATTATAGTGCGCGAGCGCCGCGTCGAGTGCAAAAAGGACCGAGACCGGCGGCGTCCACGGCGTCTGCCCCTGCAGCGCGAATTCGCGCGCCTTCAAGAGATCGAAGTAAAATCGCGGCGTACGGGCCGCCTCGATCGAACGCCAGGCGCGCGAACTCACCGCGACCATCGCTGCTCCCGGAGGTGCCGCCAAAACTTTCTGCGTCGCCGCAACCACAACGTCGTAGCCCCATTCGTCCATGCGGAACTCGCTGGCGCCCAGCCCGCTGACCGAATCGACGATCGTCAGCGCGCCGTGCTCGCGTACGATGGGCGCAATCCGCGCCAGGTTGTTCTGGACGCCGGTGGACGTCTCGTTGTGGGTGAGGAGAATGCCCTTGTAGCGCCGCTGCGTATCCGCGCGCAGCTTCGCGGCCAGCTCGTCCGGATCGAGCGCGCTGCCCGGATCGGTCTCCAGGACGTCGACGTCGATGCCGTACGTTTTGGCGATGGCAATCATGCGCCGCCCGAACACACCGACCGGCGCGGCGAGCACGAGGTCGCCGGGAGAGAACGTGCTGACGATTGCGGCTTCCAATCCGCCCGTCCCCGACGAGCCCAACAGCACGATGTCGGCCTGCGACGTTCCGAAGATCGGGCGCAGCCCGTCGTCGATACGTTTGATCAGCGCAGCGAACTGGGGTCCGCGATGATCGATGAGCGGTTTGCTCATCGCCGCGAGCACGGCCTCGGGAACCGTTACGGGCCCCGGAATGAAGAGCAAATTCTTTTTCACGGTGTTACGGCGCTTCGCTTCGAGTTGCGCCTGCCCTGGCTCCGTCGAAGCGCACCTGCGCGGCGCGAACTTCGTCCATGTGACGAACGGACCAATCGGCGAGCGCACTGAGCGGCTCGCGCAGCGTCCGCCCCAGCGGCGTGAGCGAATACTCGACGCGCGGCGGCACTTCCGGAAAGATCTCCCGTTGAACGATGCCGTCGCGCTCCATATCCCGCAGCGTCTGCGTGAGCATCTTTTGCGAAATACCGCCGATGGCGCGGCGCAGCTCGTTGAAGCGGCGCGGCTGGTGCTGGGCAAGCATGCCGATAATCAGCGTCGTCCAGCGGTTCGCGATGCGATCCAGCAGGGCTCGCGTGGGACAATTTTCCGTGAAGACGTCGTAGCCGGTCGTTGCAGTGGTTTCCATCAGGTGACCTAGTGAGTGCGCAGTGCCTTCTTGTTTTTTGTAGTCAGGCGTGCAAAAGTAAGCAATACCAGATTACCACGCCTGGCTGCGCTTGGCAACCAGGCATCCTGCGAGCGAGGAGCAAGCACTTGAGCACCATGCAAACCACCACCCCGGCCGGCGAGACGGCCGAGCGGTACGCCATCGACCCGGCCCATACCACGGTCGAATTCGTCGTCCGCCATCTGATGATCACCAAGGTCCGCGGGCGTTTCGCCGGCGTCAGCGGCGGCTTCGTCCTGCCCAAAGGCACGACGGTGCCCCAGGAGCTGGACGTTACCATCGACGCCGCCAGCGTCGATACGCGCGAGGCGCAGCGCGATGCTCACCTTCGGTCGCCCGACTTCCTGGACGCCGAGCGGTTCCCGTCGATGACCTACCGCAGCACGCGCGTCGAGGGTACGCCGGAAGCCTTCCGCGTCCACGGCGAGCTCACGCTGCACGGCGTCACCCGCGAAGTCGTCCTCGAAGCCGAGTTCGAAGGCCAGGGCGGCGATCCGTGGGGCGGCAAGCGTGTCGGGTACAGCGCGCACGGAAGCATCAACCGCAAAGACTTCGGCCTGACGTGGAACCAAGCGCTGGAAGCCGGCGGGGTCGTCGTGGGAGACGAGGTCCGCATCGAACTGAACGTGCAGGCGAAACTCGAAGCGTGATCTCTGCCCAAACCCGGATGCCGGCGATCTTCTTCGGACACGGCAGCCCGATGAATGCCGTAGAGGACAACGCGTACACCCGAGCGTGGACCGCGATGGGCCGGGATCTTCCCCGGCCCGCGGCGATCCTCGCAATCTCCGCGCACTGGGAAACCGAGGGTACGGCGGTGACGGCGTCCGAGAAGCCGCGGACGATCCACGATTTCGGAAGCTTTCCTCCCGAATTGTATCGCGTGCAGTATCCTGCGCCGGGAAGCCCGCAGCTCGCGCGGCGCGTGCGCGACGTCCTCGCCGACGTTACGCCGGTGGCGTTCGACCAGCGCTGGGGTTTGGATCATGCGACGTGGACCGTGCTGCGGCATCTGTATCCGGACGCGGACGTCCCGGTCGTGCAGCTCAGCTTGGACGTAACCAAACCGCCGCAGTTTCATTACGAGCTCGGGCGGGCTCTGGCGCGCCTGCGCGATGAAAGCGTGACGATCGTGGGGACGGGGAACGTCGTGCATAATCTAAGCCTGTGGCGCGCGCACGCGGCGCAGCCCGCGCAGTGGGCGGAGCGCTTTGAAACGAAAGTGCGCGATTTAATCGCCGCCGATGACGTCGCGCCGCTGATCGATTATCCCTCGATGGGTCCGGACGCCTCGCTCGCGATTCCGGAGCCCGACCACTACCTGCCGCTGCTGTACGTTCTGGGGACCCGCGATCCCGCGGACGCCGTTTCTTTCCCTGTTGCGGGCGTCGACGCGGGCGCGCTTTCGATGCTCACGGTTTGCTTGACGCCGCTAGAGCCGCGCGCCGCGTTCTGAAAGGTCAAGCCGCTGCATGCGCGGGAAGATGCGCGGATGCCGGCCGGAACGCGCGTTTGGCAGCGGGTCGTGCTCGTGCTGTGCTGCTTCGGCCTCCTAGCCGTCGCAGAGAGCGCGTGGGCAACGTATGCTCTCGAGGGGGATGCCTTCGGCGGCGAACCGTTTGGCCCGGCGACGACGGCTGGGTTCGTCGATACGTTCGGGTCGATCGTGCCCGGCTCCGTCGCGGCGCGCAACGGCATACGCGTGGGAGACGCAATCGATCTGCGGCGCATGACGCCCGAAGATCGCTACCGAGAGCGCAACGAATTGCTCGCCGGCGTACCGTTGCGCCTGCCCGTCGTGCGCAACGGCACGATACGGATGCTCGCGGTCACACCCGAGCCCTACACGAGAATCCCGTTTTGGGCGTCTTCCCAGGCGTTGTTCGACTGGTTCTTTTGGTTGGGTTCGGCGATCGGTCTTTTCGTCGCCGCGCTGCTCATCTGGCGGCGCCCCGGCAGCACCGAAGTCTTGTTGCTCTCGCTGACCCTCGCGCTGATCATGCTCGGGGAGAATATGTTTCCGATCAACGGGTGGCTGACGCCGTGGGCCGCATTTGACGCGGTCGTCAACGTGCTGGCGCAGTTGTTGTTCAGCCTTGGCGTCGTGCTCTTTGCGATGTACGCCCTGCTCTTCGGGCGTCCCGTTTCGCGGGTTCGGCAAGCTTTGACCGCATGTACGCTCGCGGTCACCCTCGTCTCTGCACTGATTTGGAACGGCGCGGGCCAAGGCGGTCCGGGAGCGGGCGGCGTGCTCGGCATTGCCGGATTGTGGTGGGGATCGATCGATCTGCACGCCTGGTTCGCAGCAAGGCCGGTGCTGCAGTTTGCGACGGTTGCCGGGCCGTCCGTCCTCGCGCTGCTCTGTGCACTGCTGGCAATACGGGCCTCTAGCGGCTTGGAGCGGCCGCGCATCGCATGGGCAACGGGTTCGATCGCGATTCTCTACCTCTTCGGAATCGCGACCGTGCAGTCGTACTTCGTTGCGAATCCGGTCGTGTACTACTGGATTCTCAATGTCAGTTGGGTGCTCGGACCGCTCGGGCTGACGTACGCCTTGCTCAGCCGCCGTCTGTTGGACGTCGCCTTCGTTCTCAATCGTGCGGCCGTCTTCACCGGGGTTTCGCTCGTCGTTGTCGGCGTATTCACGCTCTTGGAATGGGCCCTCGG
>Ga0070738_10005291_pt1 | contig 14465 bp, 5 predicted proteins | sample Coa_R2_2_FD_66446 | JGI IMG/M metagenome (GOLD analysis project Ga0070738, IMG submission 66446) | Surface soil microbial communities from Centralia Pennsylvania, which are recovering from an underground coalmine fire - Coalmine... | ecosystem: Environmental > Terrestrial > Soil > Unclassified ...
TACGGAAGCAATGCAGCTGGGTACCGAAATGGCCTCTCGTCTGCCGTCGGAACCGCGCCAGACTCTTTTGCGCGCCCTGAGAAATCTCGGCCCTGTGGTCGCGACTTTGCACGCAGTCTATGAGCAGATGCGGTTTGACCGTGACAATGTAGTTGTCCAGGCGGGCAAGCCGGTGGTTCTCATTTTGCAAAATGACGATGCCATGCCGCATAACCTGGCAATCCTGGCTCCGGGCGCTCTCAAAGAAATCGGGTTGGCGGCTGAAAAAATGAACGCGGAACCCGACTCGGAGGGCCGCATGTACGTCCCGGTCTCACCGAAGGTCTTGCATGCTACCCGGCTGGTAAGCCCGGGCCAGCGCGGTCAGTTGGCGTTCGACGCGCCATCCGAGACGGGCGATTACCCGTTCGTTTGTACTTTCCCGGGACATTGGCTGCGCATGTCAGGAACCTTGAAGGTCGTAGCCGACTTGGAAGCGTTCCTCGCTCATCACGGGGAAAACGTCGAATCAAAGTTTACCGAATGGAAGATCGATGAGCTGGCCGCCGATTTGCGCAACCCCGAGGCCCCTGGCAATGCCACCGCCGGACGGGAACTCTTCGCCAGGCTCGCATGTGTTCAATGTCATCGACTCGGCTCGACGGGTTACTCCTACGGCCCCGACCTCGCCGGCGTCTTCCAACGCTACAATAACGATCGCGTCGAGGTCTTGCGCCAAATCCTGGAACCCTCCCGAATCATTGCCGACCAATACCGCAATGTGCGTTTCGATTTAAAGGACGGGGATTCGGTGGTTGGCATGGTTGTGAAGGAGGACGACGCAACCTGCACGATACAGACAGGACCGGCCGATTCGCTGATCCAGAAATTGAACAAGTCCGAAATCAAGGCGCGACGCCCGCAGGCCTCCTCTCCGATGCCATCGGGACTGCTGGGCGGCATTTCAAAGTCTCAGATTCTCGACCTGCTGGCCTTCCTGCAATCCGGCGGCCAAATCTCGCAAAGCGCGCACGAGCATAAGCACTGATGGGGGTTTGACCCCATAGCCTTACCCACCCCTTTTCCGCACGTTGCGCCCGCAATGATCAGGGTGCCATGGTCCGGTCCGACGGTGCAGTTGCTGTTCCGCCCACTGTTGCTCGTTTACCAGATGCCGAAGGTAGGTTCTCAAAGCATCGAGGCCACTTTAAACGAATCGAAATTCCCGGATCCGATTCTGCGTTTTCATTACCTTTCGGAAGCGTTCGGCGACACGCTCCGCCACGGCCTTGCATCGGACCGTCCAGGTGTGCTCTGGAAGCAAAACGCAATTCAGCAGCTCGATTTCATTCAAAAAACCGGATCGATCCTGCGCTGGCGCAAAAGGCTCGCCCTCTGTGGGCTGCGAATCCCAAAAGTCAATGTTGTGACTGGTGTTCGCGACCTGTTGAGCCTGGTTCTGGCCTCGGTGTTCGAAAATTATTCCTACTTTGCCAACGATTTTCAATCGATGACCGTCGAGAGATGCCGTGAGGCATTGTTGCATCCTAAAACCTTCAAGACCTTAAAGGATTGGTTTGATCTGGAGCTGAAGGGATTTACCGGGATTGATGTATTCCAGAGGCAATTCCCAACGAACATGAATTATACGATTCACGAGAATCGCTTCGCGCGCGTGCTTGTCTACCGGTTCGAGTGCCTCCCTTCACTGCCGGCCTTGTTGAGCCGGTTTCTGCGTTGGCCGATCGCTCGTCTTGTAACTTGCAACTCGAGCGGATCGAAAGAGTACTTCGACCAATATAACTTCGTTAGGCGCGAACTGCGCCTCCCCAAAGATTTCGTCAAATCGATCTGCGATTTTAAAATGATGCGGCATTTCTTTTCGTTAGCCGAACGAAAGCAGATTTGCGCTCGGTGGGCGGAGGCTGACGCCGAAGTAATGGCCCCGCTTGTCCCAGAGGCAAAGCGCCAGCTTTGCACAGCTTAGATGGAGGATTTGGTGCGACCGGTTGGCGAGCGATGCCGTTCTAATCGCGTGAAAAGGTTCACCGCGAGTAGTCGGGCCGTCGTAGCGCAGCGGAGAAGCCCGGTAATGGCACAAAGAATCGGGCCGCATCCGGACGGGTCCTGCGATGTCAACGGGGTACGGCGCCCCCGAAATTTCAGTTATGACCCGACATCATGAGCCGCAACCGGGATTTTGCCATTGGGAATGCTCAAGCACATAGGTGACATTTTCTCCCAGGCACATCGGTTACAGTTCGGAGGCTCCCAGAGCCGCGTCCCGAACGGGGGGGCGCCGTGCGAACCCAAGCGCAGCGAACCATTAGGTCACGGGGTTCGCATAAAACGAGGAGTCAACACTGATATGGGATGATTTAAAACAAACGTTACCACTGTCGGCTTAAAAGACTTTAAGGAATTCTGCCAGGATAGGGCCGAATTGCCAACGGCCTCTTTCAATTACCAGCACTTTGATCCTGAGGCCCGGCCAAAAGGGAGTGAGAGAGGTCAGGGGTCGCTCCCCCCGCGATTCGCCACGCGCCATCCTCACCTTTTTTAACAATGAGCAACTCGTTTGATGTCGAGGCGTCGGCCCACGTGACATGCAGCATTACATCCGCCCGGTCGTTTCCTACGGCGTTGAAGGAATCCACCGTCGCTCCACTAGCACTGAAAAAGCGATCCGTGGTGAATTGCATCCGAGATAACAATTTATCCTGTGGCTCTGCCTCACCTCCATCACCCGGCGGGAAGGCGTTGACGAACTGGTCGCCCGCTCCGGTTGCCATCGCCCACAATACCGTCTGTATCGTTGCTTCGGGCTTTGAAAAGCCGGCGTTTACCCAGTTCGTACGAGGAACGAACTGTCCGGTTGGCCAACTCCAATCGGACTTGGACGCCTCTTGCGGTGCGTTACTTCCCGCCGCTCTGGCCGATTCGCGTTTAGAGTCGGACAGTTCGCGTCGGAGGAGGGTAACTTGGCCGCGGAGACGCATTAATTCCAGAAGCTGTCGCCGGTCGGTTCCGGGCGACTCATGGTTCCGGGCCAACTCGGTGCTCAATTTCTCATTTTCCTGACGCAGCACGGTCAGACTTAGGCTGTCTCGATTCTTCGCTTCAACTTCTGCCCTCAAAATCGAGGCTTGGCGAATTTCATAAATACTCGTCCCGAGCGCGGCGGCGAGTGTGGCGGTAACAAGTGTCTTTTGGATGGTGGCCATAGAGGCGGTTTTGGTGACGGCAATTAACGTTGAAGAGGAAGCGGCGGTTCCGGCAAGAAGAGAGGCGGACGAAATCGCGATGGGCAGATCAACCGGCGCAGCTTGCACGGCGTTGGCAGAAATAACACCGGCCAGTCCGCCCTCGGCGAGAGCGATGCCGCGTTTGCCAAAGAAGTCGCGAAGGCGTTCGAGTGCACGGCTAACGCGTTTTTGCGCAGCGTCATCACTTACGCCGAGGGCGAGGCCGACGGCGCGGAAATCCTGGTTTTTGAAGAAGCGCAGCAATAGCGCCTCGCGATCCTCGTTGCCGAGGCTGTCCAGAGCTTCATCAAGCGCGGGGCGGATGAGTGCCCAGTCCTGGGTGGCTTCCGAGTTGTTCAGGAGCTGTTCCATGGCCTGCCTTTCATTCTCGAGCCGACGGCGAGTGTCGCGCAAATGGTTGAGCGCTGCATAGCGCGTGCTGCGGTGAAGCCAGCCAGCCAGCGAACCGGTGTGCGGCATTTTTGACGCCAGCGATTGTGCCTTGCGCGCGAGGTCGCTAAACACACTTTGCGTGAGGTCGCCGGCCAGATCGGGCGAATACACCTGGCGCAGCGCCGCAGAATAGACGAAATCCGCATGTCGCATCACCAACTCTCGAAATGCGGCCTCATCACCGTATGCGGCGTAGTCGCGCAGTAATTGGGCATCGGATGTTGCTTGCATCTCACCCATTAAACAACCGGGCTCGTAGAAATCCGACAAAGTTCTTTTGAGACCACTGAACCCGCACAGCCCCTCGCGCGACGACGGCTTCGATGCGAATGAAGGCAAAATCCTGTGAGGTCGGTTCCATTTGCGTTTCCTCGGGCTTCGAGCGGAGGGTAACTGGCGCTCCGGCGCTCACCAGCTGTTCGCGGGCAACGACTGCGCCATCTTTCAGGACCTCGGCACGGAGGATGCCGGGCGCATGGACGCTGGCATCCCTGGCGGGATGCAATGATTTTTTTGGCGCGGTTCCGTGGGTATGGCGACCAGGTCGCCATACCCACGGCTACTGGCTGCGAACCCCGCGGGTTCGGGATTCGGAACTTGTGCTTGAATAGAGCGCCTGCTCATGCAGTCATAATGTCAATGAAACCTGCCACACAAACGCCCGGAGTATCTCGCCGCCAATTTCTCGCAACGACAAGCGCGGCGATAGCCGCTCCCCTGATCGTGTCTTCGAGTGTTCTTGGCGGCGATGGCCATACTCCGCCCTCGGAAAGAGTGGTGATGGCCGCCATCGGGTACGGCGGCCAGGGTCCTTGGAACACGGACGAGTTGATGAAGGATCCCACTTGCCAAATGATGGCCGCTTGCGACGTGGACCAGGGGCATCTCGAGCGCGCGGTCAAAATCATCAACGCGCACTACGACAACGAGGACTGCCGCGGGTACCACGATTACCGAGAATTGATGGCCCGCAATGATATCGACGCCGTCATGATTGCCGTGCCGGATCATTGGCACGCATTGATTGCCACCGAAGCCGCCAATCACAAGAAAGACATTTATGGGGAGAAGCCCCTGGCGCGGACCATCGCTGAGCAGCAAGCGATCGTGCGAGCCGTCGAGCAGAACCAGCGCATCTGGCAAACAGGCTCGTGGCAACGCTCAGTGGACAACTTCTGGTATGCGTGTGAGATCGTCCGCAACGGCCTGATCGGCAACGTGACTCACGTCGAAGTGGGCTTGCCCGGCGGGCAGAACAACGGGCACCCCGGCTTCAACGGGGTTGCGGGCGAAAACACCTGCACCCCGCCCCCCTCGGTCCTGGATTATGAATTCTGGATCGGGCCTTCCGCCATGATGCCGCACATCAAATGCCGTGTTCACGGAGACTGGCGCTGGAATTACAACACCGGCGGCGGCCAGTTGATGGACTGGATAGGCCACCATTGTGACATCGCGCACTGGGGCCTCGGATTCGACCACACCGGGCCGAGCGAGGTTGCGGTCGAGCACGTCGAGTTTCCGCCGCCGCACGCGGTTTGGAACACCGCGCCCAAATACCGTGTTTCAGCCAAATACCTCAGCCGTGTGACCGGTTACCCTAATGATGTCGAGATGACGATTGCGGGCACCGGCGCCGAAAGCTATCCGGATATCAAGATGGGCTGCAAGTGGGTTGGCTCCGAAGGCTGGGTCTGGGTCGACCGAGGCAATTTCGACAGCTCCGATCCACGCTGGAAGAACCAAAAGAATCAATTGCCCGAGGACTTGCGGAAAGTGAAGTTGTATCAGTCCACGAATCATTGGCGCAATTTCCTGCAGTGCGTTAAATCGCGCCAACCCACCATCACTCCAGTCCAGACGGCCCACCATTCGGCGATCCCGGGTCACCTCAGCGTGATCTCGATGTTCACCGGACGCAAAATCGAATGGGACGTCAAAGCGGAACAGATCCTCAACGACCCCGACGCCGCGATGCTCGTCACGCGACCATATCGTTCCCCCTGGCATCTTGGATAAGAAGGGCAAGGCTGCGAATTCCCGTTCGGCGATTCAGGCGTTGCATGACTTAATGGAGTCTCAAGCGACCAGGGGATGCTGCCACGGCCCCCGGTAAGGGCGAGCCAGCAGCCGGTTGGCCTCCTCGTCGGAGTCGACGTGCCCTTTGGTTTCATCCCAAACCAGGGTGCGCTGCAGTTTCAGGGCCGTGTTGGCCAGGACGCACATGCTGGTGGAGGTGCTGCCCTCGGCGATGTCAGCCCGCGGCCGTCCGCGAGTGGCTGAGCACTGGAGCAGGTCCTTCATGTGCTCGCGGATGGCGGGAGCCACATGGTATTCAATGCCTTTCTCGGTTTTGTCCTCAGGGAACTTGTCGCTGTCGACAGGGTATTTGGCACTGGGATCATTCCAAGTACGATGGACGGCCGTGCCGCCGTTGAGGGGGATGAAATCGAACATGAACACACTGGCCTTGAGCGTTGCCTTTTCGCCGTAGAAAGTCGCGCCCCACCAATATTTGGGATCGGGCTGCTCTCCGAAATGGCGGTGTTGCCAGGTCACCTGCAGATCGCCGTAATCGAAAATTGCGTTCTGCATGTCGGGGATATTCGGTTTGCCCTCTTTGTGGAAATAATTTCCGCCGGTCGAGGAAATGCGTTTAGGCCAGCCCAGGTTCATCATCCAGCGGACCATATCGACCATGTGAATCCCCATGTCGCCGATCGTGCCGTTGCCATATTCCATGTAATTCCGCCAGCTCCGAGGGTGAACCTCGCGGTTATACGGCCGCATCGGGGCCGGGCCGGTCCACATCTCGTAATCGAGGTTTTCAGGCGGAGCTTCGTCCGGGGGATTGCTTACGCCGCGCCGGCCGTAGCAATACGTTTCCACCAGGCCGATTCGGCCCAGCCGGCCTTCCTGGATTATCTCGCGCGCCTCGAACAGATGCGGCGTGCTTCTGCGCTGGGTGCCAACCTGCACGACTCGCCCGTGCTTACGAGCCGCGGAAACCATCGCCTGGCATTCCACCACGTCTACTCCAATAGGCTTCTGCACGTAGATGTCCGCCCCGGCTTCGGCCGCGGCAATCATCGGCAGCGCGTGCCAGTGATCCGGCGTGGCAATGAGCACGATCTCCAGGTCCTTTTCCTTGAGCATCTCCCGGTAATCGGCGTATGTGCGCGGTTTCTTGCCCGAAGCCTGCCGGCTCGCGACGATATCCGCAGCTTCCCCCAGCATCTTTTTATCCACATCGCACAAGGAGACCACTTCCACCGGCGCAACCTGGATCAGCCGCAGCAGATCCACTTTTCCGTACCAGCCGGTGCCGATCAGGCCAACCCTCTTTTTTTGATCCGCCAGTTCGGCGGAAAAAGATGGAAGCCTCGACAAGACGATTGCAGCGCAGCCAAGTCCGCTGGTTCGGAGGAAGGTTCGGCGGTTCATAATTTTTCGCATGATCACCGGCCGCCTTGAGAACGCCAGTGAAATTTTACCCCAAAGCCCAGGGTCCGACAGGTGCGTCAGTGGCATTTGAGATCCCGCCTCTCTTCCAAATGCGAATTCCTTTCCGTGGAGTACCCGACAACCGGCACAGTCCGGACCAGCCAAAAACCATCGAATTCGCCTGAAATTCGCTGAAATCGCTCTAGAAAGCAGCGCTTCTCCGGGTCGTGTATTTGCTCGACTTACGGAATGCCAATTGCTATAGAATTAGCGCGAAATCACTTATTTTAGCCCTCCGCCGTGCAAACCCCCAAACGCCCTCCGCTGGCCCGGTCGCTGCCGAAACTTTCACGATTTCTCAGGTGCAAACGTCAGTTGTCGGCCTGGACTTCGCTTAGCATCGCGTCGGCGCTGATTATTCTGAGTTGCCCGATGTCGGGCCGAGCTGCTCTCGCGCCAGGTTGGATTGAGGCTGACATCGGTTCGCCAGGGTTGATCGGGTCGAGCTCATACTCGGGCGGGACCTGGACGATTAACGGGGGCGGCGCGGACCTGTGCACATCCGACCAGGGGCATTTCGTTTGCAAGGCCCTGAGCGGCGACGCTGCCATCACCGCACAGGTGCTCAACATCTCCAGTTCGCCTCCGGCGCAAGCCGGGCTGATGCTTCGTTCGGATCTAACGCAGGGCGCGGCCGAGGTTTCAGTGTTGGCCACGACCAATACGGGCCTGACATTTCAGTGGAGAAGTGCTCCCGGACTCGGCTGCAGTTACCAGGTGGCGGTCGGGTTCCAGAACCTGAGTGTTCCTGTATGGGTTCGGCTGGTTCGTTCCGGCAACAACTTCAGCGGGTTTTTCAGCACGAACGGTTTGGATTTTATCCAGATCGGGTCAACTCAGGTCCTTCCTCTGAACCTTTCACTCCTGGGCGGGTTGGTGGTCACTGCCGGCAACAACTCGACTTTGGGCGTCGTCACGATTTCGAACGTCTCGATTCCGCAACCGGTTTTTGGAATCTTCCGCGAACTGTGGCCGGGGTTGAGCGCCTCGGCCGGCAACTCGTTGGCAGCGCTCACAAACGTGACTTATAATCCAGCCTGGCCGAACAGTCCGGATACCAATTTCACGGCTATCTACACCTCTTTCGAAACTGAAACGAATACGGGAATCGATTACTACGGCCAACGGCTCAGGGCGTTCGTCGTTCCGCCGCTTTCAGGGCCTTACACATTCTGGATCTCCAGCAAGGACACTTCCCAATTATCGCTCAGCGCCGATGAGACGCCGGCCAATTCCGTTCCGATCGCAAGCGTGCAAACTTTTACCAATCCGCGCCAATGGAACAAGGAAACCAACCAGCAATCGGCGCCAATTTACCTCCAGATGGGTCACCGCTATTACCTGGAGGCGCTCATGCAACATGGGACGGGCGCCGACAATCTCGCTGTGCGATGGCAGCTTCCAACTGGCACGAACGAAGAACCCATTAGCGCGGCTGCAGCCTCGGGCACGTTGCTGGTGCCATTTACCGGGGTGGATGCCGTTCCCGGCATTTACCAGCAGCCAGCCAGCCTCACGGTATCAGACGGGCTTGACGCAGCGTTCACTTTGCTGGTCACAAACGCAGCCCCCGTGACGTATCAGTGGTTGCTTAACGGCACCAACCTGACCGACACCAACGCCACTTCCCCTGTCTACTGGATCAGGCACGCAAATCCGATTACGGACAACAACCAGACTTACAGTTGTGTTGTCTCCAGTGCGTCAGGGAGCGTCACCAGCGCCCCAGCGGTTCTCACGGTTATCGCGGACACGATCCCACCGACGGTGGCGCGCGTGGTCTATGAGAACCCAACCAATGTCCTGATTGGTTTTTCCGAACCGGTGGAGGTGAGCAGCGGGTCGAATCCCGCCAATTATGCATTCACGAATGGCCTGAACGTTTTGGCCGCGGCACTGAGTCCCGATGGAAAGAATGTAATTTTATCAACCCCTCCCCTGTCACAAGGCAGCAACTTTGTCCTGGTGCTGAATAATATTCGCGACCGGGCCACGACGCCAAATACGATTGCGACAAACACGGTTGTGACGTTCTTTGCCGGCCCTTACATGCCGCAGGCGATCGGTGGTTCAACGCCTCCGGGAGGCATAACCGGAAACGGGAACGGATTTGATGTCAGTGGCGGCGGCAAGGCGATCGCCAGCACCAGTGACCAATTCCAATTCGATTGGCAAGCTGTCGCAGGCGATTTCGATATAGCGGTAAGGCTTAATCGGTTCGACCAAACCGATGCTTTCGCCCAGGCCGGGCTGATGGCGCGCGACGACCTTAGCCCAACCGCGCGGTTCGTAGCGGTGCTGGCGACTCCAAGTCTCAATGGCGCTTTCTTTGAATCCCGCGCATCAGTCGGCGGGACAACTGCCAACACTGGAAACCTGCGCGTAAACTTTCCCTACATGTGGCTGCGTTTGCAACGACTTGGCAACCAATTCGCAGGTTTCGGCAGCTATGATGGCCTGGTCTGGCAGCAACTTGGGGCGGCATCATTGACGCTGACCAATCCGGTGTTTTTTGGGATGGCAGTTTGCAGTCATTCTACCCAATCCGCCTTCGCGCAGTTCCGTGATTTCCAAACCGTCACCAATGGGGTGGTTGGGGCGGTCACAAACCCGCTCGAGCCTTTGGGCCCTTCGAGCCGCAAAACGCCGATCGTGATCAGCGAGATCATGTACAAACCGGCTCCCAGAACCGATGGCAATAACATCGAGTTCATTGAACTCTACAATTCTAACCCGTGGTACCAGGATATCAGCAACTACAAGCTGCTGGGCAATAATCTCAGCTACACGTTTGCCCCGGGCACGATTCTCAATGGCGGAGCTTTCCTGGTGATCGCTGCGTCCCCGCAAGGCGTCCAAAACGTATATGGAATCACTAACGTGGCGGGCCCGTATACCGGCAGTCTTAAAAAGGCCGATACTCTGCAGCTATTGGATGAAGTGCGAAACGTGCTGCTCACGGTGCCTTATTCCAACACGGGCGCCTGGCCGGTAGCTGCCGACGGCACTGGACACTCGCTTGTTTTGGCCAGCCCGACCTTTGGAGAAGGCGACCCACGGGCCTGGAGCATCAGCGATTCGATTGGCGGTTCTCCAGGTGAACTCGACGCCTTCCGCCCAAGCCCGCTGCGCAACGTTGTCATCAATGAGTTTCTGGCTCACACGGACCCGCCGAACTACGATTATGTGGAGTTGTACAATCACTCTCCACGTGCCGTGGACATCTCGGGCTGCATCCTGACGGACGATCCGGCGACCAACAAATTTATCATCCCGCCAGGCACGGTGTTGCCGGCGGGCGGTTTCGTCTACTACAGCGAGACCAATATGAATTTCCGATTAAACGCGGCCGGCGAGGTCATTTACCTCAAAAATCCAGATCAAACGCGGGTGTTGGACGCCGTGCAGTTCGGAGGTCAGGAGAACGGCATCGCGATGGGCCGATGGCCGGACGGCGCGAATGATTTTTACCGAATGGCCTCCCTCACGCCCGGCGCGCCCAACAGCGCTATTCGCCCGAGCAGCATTGTGATTAACGAGCTGATGTACAATCCCATCAGCGGTAATGACGATGATCAATACGTCGAGCTCTATAATCGCGGCACCAATTCGATCGACCTCGGGGGCTGGACGTTGAGCGGTGCGGTAACTTTTGAGTTCGTTACCAACACAATCGTGGCGCCAACCCAGTACCTGGTGATCGCGCGCAACGCGGTCCATTTGCGGAGCAACTATCCAAACCTCAACACGGCCAATTGTGTCGGCGATTTTGCCGGACGTCTTTCGCACAACGGCGAGTACTTGGCCCTGACCATGCCGGACTGGGTCGCGCAAACCAACAAGACGGGCCAGGTGGTAACGAACCTCATCCATATCGCAGTGAATGACCTCACGTACGGAACCGGAGGGCGCTGGGGCCAATGGTCAGGAGGAGGTGGAAGCAGCCTCGAGTTGATTGACCCTAATAGCAACAACAGACTTGCCGCCAATTGGGGGGATAGCGACGAAACGCAAAAGTCGGTTTGGACGAATATCGAGGCCACGGGAGTGCTGGACAATGGAGCCAATTACGATCCCTCCATTGATTACGCGCAAATTGGCCTGCTCGACGTAGGTGAGTGCCTGGTTGACAACATTGAGGTGCGCCCTGGGGGCACAGGGGCGAACATCGTTTCCAACCCTGATTTCGAAAGTGGCCTGGGGAATTGGTCGCTGCAAGGCGACCAGGTCCGCTCGAGTCTCGAAAACACGGGTTACGCGAGCGGCCATTCGCTGCACATTCGATGCAGCGACCGGATCTGGACGGGAGTCAATTCGTGCCAGGTAGCTCTCAACGCCAATTCGCTTGGGGCCGGCCAAATCGCGACCTTGCGTTTCAAAGCGCGCTGGCTGCGCGGTTGGCCGGAGGCCCTGCTCCGTCTCAACGGCAATTGGATGGAAGCCGCGGGGCAGCTGCCGGTCCCGACAAACCTGGGCACGCCCGGCGCTCCCAACAGCCGGCTCGTGTCTAACGCCGGGCCCGCCATTTACCAGGTTGCGCACAATCCGCCCGTGCCGCCTGCCGGGCAACCGGTGGTCGTGACCGCTCGAACTCACGACCCTGATGGCGTTCAAAGCCTCACGCTGTTTTACCGAGTTGACCCTTCAACCAGCTATAACGCGGTTCCGATGAAAGACGATGGCACAGGAGGAGATGCGATCGCCGGAGATGGTATCTTCAGCGCGACCATTCCAGCGCTGCCCGGGGGAGCCATCGTCGCGTTCTATGTTTCCGCGCAGGACACCCGCCTGGCCGCGAGCCGATTTCCTGCCCTGCTTAACAATTTTGCTCCCGTGCCCGAGTGCGTCGTCATGTTCGGCGACAGCAACCCCGCGGGGAGCTTCGGCGTTTACCACCTTTGGATTACACAGACCAACGCCACTCGATGGAGCCTGTTGCCTAATTTGAGCAACGAGTCCCACGACTGCACATTCGTCAACGGAACACGCATTATCTACAATGCCCAGGGCCGCTTTGCCGGAAGTCCTTACCACCAGAATTTCGACCTTCCTTACGGTTCGCTGTGTCACTACAAATGGATTTTCCAGGACGACGACAAATTCCTTGGGGCAACCTCGTTCAACAAAATTCATCAACCGGGGAACGGGGCCGGGGATGACGCGAGCCTGCAGCGGGAACAACTGGCCAATACTTTTCTGCGCGCCCTGGGAGTGCCGTGGCTCAACCGCAGGTACGTGGCTGTATTCGTTAATGGCCACCGGCGAGGCGCTTTCATGGAAGACACGCAGACGCCGGATTCGGATGTGGTGAAAGAGCACTGGCCCAACGACACCGGGGGCTGGCTTTACAAGATGCAACCCTGGTTTGAGTTCGCGGCCTTCCCCTCGGGAACAAGCATTGGATTTAACAATAATTCGTGGTGCAACCTCATGCCCTACACCACAACGGGCGGCGCGAAAAAGCTGGCCCGATACCGTTACAATTTCCTGAACCGCCGGACTCCCGACTCGGCGAGTGATTTCACGAATGTCTTTTCGCTCGTTGACGCCGCGGGCTCGTTCGGCACTCCGAACTATGTGGCCAACATGGAAAACCTCGCGGACATGGAGAATTGGATGCGGGTGTTCGCGGCCAATCACGCCGCGGGCAATTGGGACTCCTTTGGTTGCCAAAACGCGCAGAACCTCTACGGATACATCGGGCAACAAGGGACGAAATACTCGCTTCTGATGTGGGACTTCAACATTGTGATTGGCAACAGCGGGTCCTGGGGCCCGGGCCAGAATCTTTTCACGGTCAATGGGGAGGATCCAAATACTCAAAATATCTACAACGAACCCACGTTCCGCAGGATGTATTGGCGGGCCATGCAGGAGTTGGTAAACGGTCCGCTCAACCTGGCAAATTCCGGGCCGCTCTTGGACGCCAAGTACAACGCATTCGTCGCCAACGGTCAAAACGTCGAGAACCCGAACAACTCAATCAAGAGTTGGGTCAGTTCAGCCCGGACGAGCATAGCCTCGCAAATCGCTGCGGTGAACGCAGCCGCTTTCAGCCTTAACGGAACCGTCGCCCTTAACAATAACGTCGCGGTGCTGACCGGCACTGCGCCATTCAACATCAAAACCGTTTTGGTAAATGGAGCGCAGTATCCGTTGACGTGGACAAGTCTGACCACGTTCCAGGTTCAGGCGCCGCTCGTGCCAGGAACCACCTTGCTGACCGTAATCGGGCTAGACATGCACGGGCAACCGGTCGCGGGCGCAAGCAATGCAGTATCGGTGGTCTATACGGGCACGTTGCCGCCCGCCCAGGGATCGGTGGTGATCAATGAGGTTATGTACAACCCGCGGCTGGCGGGCGCTCAGTTCGTCGAGCTTTACAATAATTCAACGGCTGCCGCATTCGATCTGTCAGGCTGGCAGTTCAAAGAACTCGGATACACCTTTCCGCAAGGCGCGCTCATTCAACCCAACAGTTACCTGGTCCTTGCAGGAAGCAGACCGCCGTTTGCTGCCGAATACGGCGCCACCGTGCCTGTGTTCGACACATTTGACGTGGCATTAGCCACGAATGGACAAATTCTCTCATTGGTTCAGTCTGGGATCTCCGCCAAAGACCAGGCGATTGCGCAGGTTAAATACGGCGCTGCCGCTCCGTGGCCCGCGGCTGCGACATCCGCAGGCAGTTCGTTGCAGCTAATAGACCCGCGGCAGGATAACTGGCGTGTAGGTAACTGGAGTATTGTGCTCACCAATGCGGCCGCTGCCGGCCCGCAGTGGCAATATGTCGTTTTAACGGGAACCGCGCCCCGCCCCATTTTGCTGGTGGGAATGCATGGGACGGCGGGTGATGTGTACGTCGACGACATCAAGCTGGTTTCTGGAACCGTGCCTGAAGTCGGTCAAAATTTGCTCCAGGATGGCGACTTCGAAAGTCAGCTGTCCGGGCCGTGGACGGTTTCTCCTAATTTAAGTAACTCCGTGATCAGCACAACGGTGAAGCATTCGGGCAACGCCAGCCTCCACGTGATCGCGTCCAGCCCGGGCGACACTATCGGTCAGACGATTTGGGAAAATACGGCAGCCATAACCACCAACGGAACCTACACCCTTAGCTACTGGTATCTGCCCAGCACCAACGGGTCTCAGTTGCTGATTCGCTTGTCGGGCAGCTCGCCCAACAGCGGCCAGGTTTACAGTTTGCAGAATATCCAGCCGCCCTCCGCCAATCCTCTCACCTACACTCCGGGCGCCCCTAACTCCGTCCTGGCCAGCTTGCCC
>Ga0070738_10005292_pt1 | contig 14465 bp, 10 predicted proteins | sample Coa_R2_2_FD_66446 | JGI IMG/M metagenome (GOLD analysis project Ga0070738, IMG submission 66446) | Surface soil microbial communities from Centralia Pennsylvania, which are recovering from an underground coalmine fire - Coalmine... | ecosystem: Environmental > Terrestrial > Soil > Unclassified ...
TGGGGATGGTAGCAGGCCCGGGGATTTGTTCTGGCACGAAACCCCAGCCAAAGACATATCCATCGGCGCGCAAAGCGAGGCTGTGAAACATGCCGGCGGCGATTGCGGTTATACCCGAGACCGATCCAGGAACGAGCGACTGGCCATAGGCGTAGGCACCATTGTTGTTGGTTCCGGCACCCCAGGCAATGACTCTGCCGGCGCTTTCAAGCGCCAGGCTGTGATAACCGCCTCCGGCGACGCGGCTAACCTGGCTCAAACCTAGAGGCACGATTGATTGGCCATAACTTAAGGAGCCGGAGTTGTTCGTTCCCGCACCCCAGGCGACCACCTGCAACACAGAAATCTTTGCCTTGGCGCTGCTAATCGAGCCCAGCGCATTGCTCACAATAACTGAGTAATAACCGGATTGATTTGGCGAGAGCCGCGACAGGGAAAGAGTCCGGTCGGTCGCTCCGTCCAGATCGAGCCCGTTGAGCCGCCATTGATAGAAGAGCGGTTCAGTTCCGTAGGCAGTCACCGAGAGCTGGAGCTGGCCTCCAACGAGCGGTTGTTGACTTGCGGGTTGAACGACGATGACGGGTGGGGCTTGTTTGATAACTACCCTGGCGACCGCGCTTGTGACAGCTCCCAGGGTATTGGCTACAATGACCTGGTAGTCACCCGCGTCGGCGCTTGTTGTCGGTGAAACAACCAGCAATGGCCCGGCCGAGGCTGACAGGTTTGTTCCGTTGCGCGTCCATTGATAAGTGAGGGGGCGGGCGCCGGTTGCCGCAACCCGCAACATGATTGGGCGTCCCGAAAAGGCGGCGCAACCCACAGGCGCCTGGCTAATGAACGGAGCTGTGGATCCGTTGAACACGACGGTGTGAGCGGCGCCGGCGGCAACGGAGGTGTTGTTGCCGTTGCGGACCGGTTGTGGAACCAGGCACTGGCCGAAATTGGGAAACAACTGGGCGTTGGTCGCGCCGGCGCCCCAGGCGTAAAGGGTGCCCACCTGGCTTAGTGCGAGGCTGTGATCCGCGCCGGCGGCTACCGCGATGATGCCCGAAAGCCCGGCGGGAACGGAGCTCTGGCCATAGCGGTTATCCCCCCAGGCGGCCACCGTGCCGTCCATCTGCAACGCAAGGGAATGCCCGGCTCCGGCGGCAATTGCAACCGCACTTTGCAGGTTTGTGGGAACCTGGCACTGGCCCGAGGAGTTGTCTCCCCAGGCCCAGACCTTCCCATCGCCGCTGATCGCAAGGCTGTGATTGCTGCCGGCCGCAATGGTAATCACGTTTGTCAACAAAACAGGAATGGTGATTTGCCCGGTTGCGTTCAGGCCCCACCCAAATACTTTGCCATCCGACCTCAGCGCGAGGCTGTGACTTCCTCCGGCTGCGACCGCCACGATTTGTGCCAGGCCGGGCGGGGGACCGGTTATCCCGGGGCCCGACGCGCCGCCGCAGCTGCGCACCGTCCCATTGGCCAGCAGCGCAACACTGTGGTCGCCCCCGGCTGCGACAGCAACGGCATTGGTCAGGTTGGCGGGAATCGGGGCCTGGTTGGTGTTGCCCCAGCCGAACACGGTGCCATCGCGCTTCAACGCGAGATTGTAGGAGGGCCCGGCCGCTATCTGCACAGCGTTGGTCAGTGCGAGATAAAGATTCGTTTGGCCGTCCCCGTTCCAGCCCCAGGCGGCGACAGGCTCCAGATACAGTCCGGCAACGGAACTGGTGACCACGCCAAGCGGATTGCTGACCATCACCTGGTACGCTCCGGCAAGGTCCGGCGTGGCGCTCGGGACCGACAAAGTTGGCAACGTCGCGAAAGCGATGTTGGTCCCGTTCAAGAGCCATTGATAGGCCAGGGGCTGGGTGCCGACCGCCTCGACACTGAACGAGGCTGGAAATCCGGCCGCTGTTCCTTGCGGTTGGGGTTGAACAACGATTACGGGTAGAGAGGAAGTCACGCTCAGCCGATCAATGGTTTGGGTAACGGCGCCAAGTAAATTGGTAACGGTCAAAGCGTAGGTTCCAGAATCGCGGGATTGCACATTGGTTAACGCGAGAACCGGGCCCTGCGCGCCGATGATCGGACTCTGATCAAAATACCACTGGTAACTCAGAGGAGCGTCGCCGATGAGCTGGGGATCTAGTAACAGGCTGCTGCCGGCGGGAAGGACAATGTCCTGGCTGGCCGAGAGGATCTGGGGCGGAGTGGGAACGTGGAAAACCGCAACGACGACCCGACGGTTGGTTTCATTCAGGTTGGGATTGAGGTTATCGATGATATCGATAAACAGCTCGAACTGAACGGCCAATTGAGTATGGGCAGCGAGCTGAGCATAATCCAGGAGCGTGTTGTCGGCTACAGAGAGCACGCCGTTGTCCTGGAGGGCAAAGGTGTTGCCTATGTTTCCGGAAGCTATGCTGAAGGAGAAGGAATCGTTAGTGGTTAAGGGGCGAATTGTCCCTACAACAGTACCATTGGTTGCATGTTCGGGTACTGCAAATCTATCGGGCAGCCGGGCGTTTACCACCAACCCGGTTACTGCGTAGTAGCCAAGGCTGGCATAGGCGGTGAATCCATTTGTCAGGGGATTATTGCGGCCTGCGCCGGTTACCCGGAACGTGTAAGTGCCGGCCGGAAGATTAGTCCCAAAGCCGGACCAGAGGGTATTTTGCGGGTTGCTGACAAGGAGCGGGACATCGTTCTGATCACAAAGAGACACCTGGATCGCCAGGTCGGGGCCGGTATTAACGGGGTCGGCGCGCAGCAACACCGTTCCGCCGCTGGTCGTGAACTGAAACGCGTCGGTGTCGCCGGTTCGCTCGATGACGCCTTCGGCGAATGCTCTGTAATCAGAAAAGAGCTCAAGATAGCGCGAGGTGGCGAGCGTGTCTCCGGTATCATCAGGACGATAAGAGACGTAGTTGTTTTGCGAGGTAATCATGGCGAGTTGATCCTCGGGATTATCCGCGTTGGTATACTCGCCTTTGCTCCATTGCGTCACGTTGGCGAAGTACGGCACACCCATAATCGGGGCCCAACTGGTGTCGCCAATTCCGTGGCCGTCGTAATACTCGAAGAGTTGACCGCCATATTCCTGACCGTCATGAGTCAATCCCAAAGTGTGCCCGACTTCGTGCGAACACGCCTCCGCGCATTGTTTGCCGCTTATGGTAAACACCCAGCAAGGCGTGTCGCCGGTCCAGTTGAAGGACCCAATCATCGCCACGCCCCCGGCTTCTGCGGCGACCGTTGTGGTCGGGGTGATAATCACGTGTTGCCGGCCGTTGTCCGGCGCGCTTTGGAACACGCCCAGGTCGGTCGTGACATTGATTTTGAACGGCATGAAATCCTCGGCGACTCGCTTCCAGACATCGCGGATTTGGGCGTTGCTCACGGCGGGGCGGTCATAGGAGACGCCCCCCCACGAGGGTGTGTATCCTCCCTGAAAATCCAAGTACACCACTGCCGTCGCGCCGTGGAGACTTTCCAGGCTAACGATTCCATTTTGATAACCGGGGATGGGCACATCCGGGTATTGTGCCGGGTCCAGCGGTGGAATATCCGGCTGCGCTCGGGAAGGGAATGACCGAGGCGCAGGGAACCCGCGGCAGACGACGTCGTCTATCGGCCGTTCAATCAACTCGGGCGCCGCGCGCTGGCCGGTTGGTTCGATGCGGTAAGCCATAGGTTTTTCTGGCATCGTTACCAGGCCCACAAACTCGCCCGCAACACCGGGCATCGTTTGCTTTTGGAAAAAGAAGTTTCCCTTTGCCGGCTCGCTGATCTCACCCGAAATACGGACTACTTCACTGCCGCTCCGCCGGACAGCCCCTACAATGCCCCTGGCCATTTCGCCATCGACCAATTCAAATTGGATGGGGCTGCCCGGCCCCATGCCTGAGAGGGTGGAAAGATAGCGCGCATCCCACGGCCGTTTCCTAACCTTCACCCTTCGGGCTACAGGCGTCGGCGATTTGGGCGTGAGGTGCGATTGAGTGGATCGGTTGAGCTGGCTGGATATGGGTTCTGTTGAACCCGGTGTTTCAGGGCGAACGCGCGGACTGTGCGCACCCCCCCACCAATACATCCAAGCGGCCAGGGCAACCCCGGCAATAATGAAGCGTGTTCGGCGAGTCATTGCCGCCTTTCATTGCAGCCCCAATGTTCACCGGGAAGAAAACTCGGGAGTGCTTAAGTGTTGTTAGGATTGACCAAAACTCAGGAAAAAACAAGTCAAGACTCAACGGCACGAGATATTTGATTTGCCGACCCTGATGGATTCAGACATTTATTTTTCCACAAAACCCGCCCGCGCGGCTCAGGGTGAGCGGTAGAACGGGTCTGTGGTGAAGCGTTACTGCTGGGCGCGCGCAACGGTTTCTGTCCGGGGTATGATGGACTACAGTGCCATTGCCGTCTGGCTTCGCAAGTGGATGCGAAGCCAGGCAACCCTGAATTTATTCGGCGGGCTCGCAGCGCTCGCGGGTGGCATTGCCATTTTGATCGCGACTTGGGGATTGGTTTACGTCGTTTCACTTTTCGCGCTCGGGCCGTGGCTCGGGTTTCACCATTGGATTCACTCCATTGCAGGCTTGCTTTTGATCCCGGCACTTTTCTGGGGCAACGCCCGAACCTCGCGCGAGTATCTTTCGGAGTACTCGGTGAACGTGGGGACAGCCTCCGGCGCCGTGGTAAACTTCTATTTGCCGGGAGTCGGCCTGGTGTCGAATGTTAATCCGCTTGCGCCGGGAACAATTCATGCCGGCGCCAAAATGATTACCGACTGCCTTTATTCCGGACCCCGCGTCTTCCTGGCTGCATTCCGCATGTTCGCCAGGAGCCGGAGTCTTCAAAAAATGGATATGGATGGATGCGCGGCGGTGCTTTGGGTTTTGTTTGTGGCCTGTCGAAAGCTGTCGTTCCAGGAGATCGTCAACAGCGTCAATTGGATGGATCCAACAATTGTGTTTCCGCAAGTCCAGTCAATCGATGGAGTGGTATTCCTTCCGGCCGATCCTGCCGGCCTGACACTTACCGAGGAATTGCGCGGCACGATCACTTCGCTGGCGCAGAATAAAAGTTGAGGTCTGGGAGGTGACAAACCTTTCCGTGGGCGATCCCAGGCCGCGGAAGTGGTTGGACCCGTTATCCGATGCGTCCTCGAGCCGGGAACTGTTCCCACGTTCTTCCGGTTGAGCCATTAGCATCCACGAAACTTGACTCGTTCAAGTTTTTCCGCGTATCAATAGGCACCAGGCAAGCTGTGGCTGACCAGGGCGAATTTAAATTTGGGAAATCCGGTTCAGAAACCGGCTATGTGAAGTGGGTGGAGAGCCGGCGAGTAGCCGCGGCCGAGTTGGCTCGCCAGATCGGCTTGCCTTTGGGACACCTGGTCGAGGTATGGCTTAGAGGCCAAATCCGGCTCCGTGGAAAACTGCGGCTGCAGGAGGAGGTCCTGTTCATCGAAGAAGACCGCGTACGGCAGCTTGGGCTGGCCGTTGACCACATCAATTTTGTCTATCGCGAGATGGAGTCGTGTGTGCGGTTGGATTGACTCAAAGTAGCGGCCGAGGCAACGCGGATTCCGCACGTCTTTTGGCGGTTGCGGCGGCCCACTTATGTGGGCGGATGCGGAGAAGTTCAGGCCGGGTTGATTAAGCCGGCGCCGCCCACGGAACGGCGTTTACGAAGATCTTTCTTACCTCGGGCTTGTAGTAGTCATTGAAGGTTTCGTGGCCCGGAGTGAAGTAGAAGACCTTGCCTTTGCCAACGGTCCAGCACATTCCCATACGGCCGGGTTCTGTGTTGCCGTCTGTTTTGGTGTAAATGCCGTCCAAAGGCACCGATTCAGGCGTTGGGACAGCAAACGGCTCCCCATAGCGCTCAATCCTCAGCTTGAAATTGCTGACTCCTTTGCAGATCGGATGATTCGGCTCCTTTACGATGACTTCCGCGGTCGAGCCGTCCTCGACGTACTCGCGCCAACTGCACGCGGTCCCCATCAGCCTTTTGAACGGCTTGGCAAAATGGCACGAGTGGGTGCCGATAAAGCCCATCTTCCCGTCACGAACCCGAGCGTCGATCTTGTCGACCAGACTGTCCTTCACTTCGCCATGCTTCTTGTGGCCCCACCAAATCAAAACGTCGGTAGTGTTGAGCAATTCATCGCTGATGCCCTGGTCAGGATCGTTGAGGCTGGCTTTGACAATTTGCCAGCCTTGCTCTTTCAAGGGCTCCAAACCTTCGGCGATCGCCGAGTTGATGTCGTTTGGATAAACGATTTTTGATTTGGGATCGACGTTGGCGGTGCCTTCCGACCACACCACGACTTTTCGCCGGGACGCCTGGGCGATGACGCCGGGAGCCAGGGCCAGGCCAGCGGCCACAGTGGCGCCAAGAACGAGGGCCTCGCGTCGCGATAATGGACTTTGAGTGGGACCGGGTGGATTCGAAGGATGCGTCGACATGCGCGAGATATTGGTGGTTGACGCGATTCGCCGCAAGTGTTTTGGGAACCGAACCTGACGAGATACGGGGTTCACATAGGGCTGGCACAAAGCTACAATTTGCGTTACATAGTACCGGCTATGCATGAACCGCACGCAATTCATGTGGTTCTACGAGACGGCTGCGGGCGATATCTCACCGGGCACCGTAACACGTGGTCGTTTACCGACGACTTCAGCCAGGCGCGTGTGTTTGATTTCATTCGGGACCGGATCGCGGAGCAAGTTGAGGCTCTGCAAAAAGGGGAGGGCCTGGCCCTGAGCGTGGTGGCTGTCGACCCGCTCGAACGATACGAAGTGTGCGATTTCTGCGGCCACAGGGCCATGCCTTACAGCACTTTTTTCGACGGTAAGAACTATCTCTGCCGAACTTGCCTTGCTCAACATTCGGAGCACACGCTCACGACCTGAACAGTGCGGCCTCAATACAAGTTTTGACGATTGGCCGGATCGGGTTCGGCCCGGCAAGTCAGCCGCCGCCGCGTTGGTCGAAATAGATCCGCTTCACTCGCTCCACGGCTTCGCGCACACCGCTGCTGGTTGCGGCTGACAAGTTATCCCCTATCCCCACGTTCCGGGCCGGAATCGTGAGCAACCATGAACTGGGCACATGCCCGAAGACGTCCCTGGCCAGGGCCAGCAACGTGCGAGCATCGGCCGAATGTGCCAGGATTTGGGCCGATGCTGCGGGCTCGATTTCCTCGAGACGCACCTGGAAAGCGGCATCGAGAGCTGCGTCGACAAATATCGCCAGGCGTGCCCTGGACAACGGTTCGGCCAGCTCAGGAGTTAATAAGCCGCAACTGATTGCGCTCACACCCGCCAGGTTCAGGGCCTGGATCGCGTCGGCCACCAACGGACCGGCCCCATCATCCGCGCGCAAAGTGTTTCCGAAGCCGATGACGAGCAGTTCGATATTTGAGTCCTGGCCGGTCGAGTTCATTTTGGCCGCGGGGATTTGAAGGTTGTGGATTCGGTGAGTAAAGTCCAGATTTCAGCGTTAATGCCGATCGGTCCCGACCCAGTCCAGACGAACCAACCGCACTCGGTTACGACGGATTTACCCGAGTTGGAAGTCAAACCGTCTTGGATAAAGACGGCCTTGTTCGCCGCTGGGGTGCTTGTCTTGCTCCTGGTGGTTTACTGCTCGCCGCTGAGACATTACCTGGGTCGATTACGGGAAATCAGCGACCGGGTTCGCGGGTTTGGCGGCCTGGCGCCGCTCGTGCTGACGGGAGGAGTCGCTGTGTTGGTCGCGTTCGGTTTTCCGCGTTTGGTGTTCTGCGTGATTGCGGGAATGACGCTTGGGTTTTGGGCGGGATTATTCTGGGCTCAACTGGGGACGCTGATTGGCAATTACGCGTTGTTCCTGGTGGCTAGGGAGTTGGGAGGGGACTGGGCGCCGCGAATTGTGGGGGACCGCAAACGGATGCTGGCGGCGTTACAACAACGCGGGGCACTGGGCGTCTTTCTTGCGCGCCAGCTTCCTTTGCCCGGCGTGCTCATCAACCTGGCGTGCGCCTTACTGCCAATCAGGCAGACAGACTTCGTCGTCGGAACGGTCATTGGCCAGCTTCCGCAAGCCATTCCATGCACACTAATCGGAGCGGGCGTGCTGCAGGCCTCCTTTCGTGGCAGCATCGGGTTAATCGGCCTTGCAGTGGTGTTATCGGTCGCAGCCTGGTTCGGAGTGCGATGGGCTTTGCGACGAAAAGCGGTTCAAACCGCGAAATAAACGGAACGCAGGGAACGGCCGCCGGCCATACTTGCAATCGAGCGAATCGACTGCATCTTACGCCTGCTCGCGAACCGGCAGCCTGCTGTGGCCTGAACGGCTCGCGACATCGTCGCCACTCAATATCGGCGGCGAACCTTGAACATACACAAATTGGCGAAAGGAAAAATATGGCTTCGAATCATACGCTCGACCTGACTCAACGTCCGCCGCGCAGTCCGCGTGTCCGTCTGGGTGGCTACGCGACGCTGCCTCGCATGCTCGACAAGGGCCGCGCGGAAATTGCGGGCAAGAACGGCGAATACCATTACAACTGTCCGCTGGATCAACGGCTCCTGAGCTTCCTGGGAGTAGATGCCGAGGCGTTGAAAAAGGAACTCGCTTCCGGCAAAGGCGACGGCGAGATCCTCGAATGGATTCAGCAGAACGCCAAGAACAAGCATAGCGAAGCCGAGATTGCCGCATGGTCTGCGCTGGCGGAGCAACGCGCGCCCTCGGATCTCGAATCACGCGAATACTTTCATGAACTGCATCGAAAAATCGCGCCCAAACGAGAAGACATTACCAACTGGTTCGATCTTTTGGATGTAGACGACCACACGACCTTCGGCGGCAAAGCCTGAGCAACCGCGTTGGCGTGACGCTGGTTACAATGTGGCATGACCGGCGTCTTCGAAGCTCTCGGCAGAGCGCCTGGCTGAGTTCCCTTGAACTTCGGCGCTCTGTTCCCCACTCCCTGAGGAGAACTCATGCCTCAGAGCAACTCCCGCTCGATTTGCTCGAGGCTTTTGCCTTTGGTTTCAGGCACGCGCAAGAGAACGAAAATGAAGCCCACGGCACAAATGAAGGCATAGATCCAGAACGTGTTTCCCGGGCCGATTTTGCCTTCGAGAATCGGGAAAGTAAGGGTGAGGATAAAACATGCGATCCAAAGTGCCGAAACGGCCACAGAGATTGCGGTGCCCCGGATCCGGTTCGGAAACATTTCCGAAATTAAGACCCATGTGACCGGGGCGAGCGACATGCTGTAACAACCGATCGCGGTCAGGGAAAACAGCAGCACCGCCACGCCTTTGAAGTGGAGCAGGTAAGCGAGGCCGATCAGCAAGTGCGCAACGGCGATGCCCGCGCATCCAAAAAGCATCAAGCTGCGCCGGCCCCAGCGATCCACGGTGGCCAGAGCCACAAAGGTGAATGCCATGTTTACCAATCCAGTAATCACGATGAACATCAAAATGGTGTTCACGCCGAAACCCGCGCTCTTAAAAATGTTCTCCGCGTAGTTGAAAAGCACGTTGATGCCGCTCCACTGCTGCAGCACCGCCAGTCCGCAACCAGTTGCCAGGATAACCCGCATCCTGCCCCTGAAGAGGTCGCGCAAACGCACGCGCGCGACTTCCTCGGCCGCAATTGTGGTCTGGATTTGTTCGAGCTGCGCCTCCGCGTAAGCTTCGTTTCCAATTCTCAACAAAACGGCGCGCGCCCGCGTTCGCTGTCCGTTTTTGACCAACCACCGCGGGCTCTCCGGAACGAAAAGCGCCGCGATGAAAAATAAAAGGGACGGCGCAGCCACCAGGGTAAACATCCAGCGCCAGCCGAACCTGCCATTCCATGACGAAGCAATCAGCGCCGCGGTGGCTCCTTCAGGAACAGGTTGCGCAACAGCCAGGTTCAGCAATTGTGCGGCCAATATGCCAAACACGATTGTCAGTTGGTTCAAGGTGACCAGCCGTCCTCTCAATTGCGCAGGGGCAACCTCGGCGATGTACAGCGGAGACAGGTTCGAAGCCATTCCAATAGAAACACCCCCCAGAATTCTCCAGGTAACAAACTGGTTGAAGCTGCCGGCCCAGCCGGTGGCGATCGACGAAACGGCAAAAAGCGAGCCCGAGAAAATAAGCAGCTTTTTCCGGCCCAACTTGTCGCTCCAAAATCCCGCGGCCAATGAACCGGCGAGGCAACCGAGGAGCGCACAACTGTTCGCCCAACCGCTCAAGGCGGCCGCAGTGGTCAAGTGGAACAGGCCCGCAAGGACATTGTGGCTCCACTGCTCGGCAATTGTGTCGAGGTTGAAGTAAGGCTCGAAGAATGGCTTAGCGCCGCCGATAACCACCCAGTCCCAACCGAAGAGCAATCCGCCCAATGCGGCAATTGAGGAGATCGTCCAGACATACCGCGAATTAAACCGAGCGTCACCCGCCTGCAGACCCTGACCCGAATCGGGGTTGACTGTCACAGACGCCTCCGGGGACGACTGCTTGCCAAATGTTGTAACAGGCGGCACTGCAGCAAGGCGCCCTGGTGCGACGGATCCAGCTTCAGCACCTTGCTCAATTCCGCGCGAGCACGCGACCATTTGCCCAGGCCGGTGAAGCCAAGCGCAACCAGGTACCGACAATGGATCTCGTTGCGACGGTTCAAATCATCATCAAACACCATGAATTCAGGAAGCGATACTGCGAAATAATCGATCTCGATCCGGTCCGCGAGGTGTTCCTGGCCAAATGAAATAAGCGTTCGGAACCTTTCCTGGGCAGCATTCGAGTTTGCGAGCTTCAGCGACGCCAACCCCTGGTAAAAGATGGTTTCGGGGTTTTGATCGTTGTAATAGACCGCGGCGGCAGGTTGCTGCATCCCCAGGGTAGCCTCGCGCCAATATCCTTTTGCACTATGCTGTTCGCCGGCCCGGGCGTGTGCCGTTCCAAGCCAATAGAGCACGTGATTTTCAGCGGCTCCATGCAGCTTGCCTTCCCCCAAGTTTTCGGGATAGACACGGGCACGCTCCAAAAGGCGAATCGCAAGCCGCGCAGCTTCCACTGGGTTGCCCGGATGGTCGGCAGGATCGCGCGACGGTTCGGAGATACCCAACAGTTCTTTGGCCCTTTCCACCAGGCTCACGACGTATTGGCCCGTTACTTTTCCCTCGCCCCCTTCCCAGGGATGGAATTTGCGGGCCATGAGCAAGTCAAACGCGGATCGATGGTGTCCAAGCGAGTTCAGCAAGGTGATGAACTCAATCAGCAGGTCTTCACGCGCCTCGACTAATCCGCGATGTTCCTGCAGAAGCGCGAGCCGTTTCTTGGGTGAAATCCCGACGCGCTTCCGGAGAAGGTCCAGTTCGAAAAGCACCCGCGCGTCCGTGGGGTCCAGGGCAAAGGCCTCTTCCATCGATTTCAACGCCTTCGACGATTTTTTGTGTTTGTTGAAATAGACCAGCGCCAGGTTGCGGCGAACGGTTGGAAACTTCGGTTCGTAGCGACGCGCCCGTTCCCAGCATACCGCGGCCTCGCGAACCTGACGTTTATCGTACCATAGGTTCCCGAGATAAAAACTTGCCCGACCGTCAGAGGGATTCTGCGTCAATGCCCATTCCAGGGCGACAATGCTATCCAGGCTATTCGGGAAACATCGGTCAGGTGAGCACGCTCGCGCCGATTTGAAAAAAGCTCTGGCGCGCTTCGCTTCTTTGTTTAGGAAGCTGTAGTACGCGAGGAAATACAGAAGCATCGGGCGGGCATTCGGCATTCCGACCTCGGCAACGTGTCCCGGAGCGCGAGTTGGGCTTTGCCTATCAGCAACGGCTAATCGTTTGAGGCACAATTCCAGCAGTTCGATTGCTTCTTTGAACGCCCCGGGCTGGGAGTAATCGGCGGCAATCGCGAGGTAGCTCTGGGCGTTATTGCCCATCATTTCCAGCAATTTCTCTCGTGCGACCGGATTTCCCAATAACGCAAGCTCGTTGCGGGCGCCGAAATCAAGCGGGTCAAATTCCAAAGCAGAGTCGGCGCAGAGCCGCGCCTCATCGAGGCGTCCCAGCTTCCGCAACAGAACTGTTTTCAGGTGAAGCTTTTTTTGATTCCGGGCATTCCTGGCCAGCGCGTCACCCACGAACTGCAATGCTTCTGTAAAATGTCCGCGACGTGTTGAAATCCGAGCGAGGTTCAAGCAGGCGGCGTCTTGCCAGGCTGAATTCCAGGTTGCTTTGTAAAATGCGTCGAACGCCTCATCCCATCGGCCAAGATAGGTCAGGCAAACACCGAGATAGTAGTGCGCTTCGCCGTGCGGCGGGTTGGGATTATGACGCGTTTGCGTTTGGATGGCCGACCTGAAGAACGGTTCGGCTTTGGCAAACTGGCCTCGGCGCATCAGCAATAATCCGAGAGAGTTGTTGTTCCGAATGTCTGCGGGATCGCGGCGCAAAGCTTCCCGGTAGTAATCTTCAGGCTCACGCGTGGCATGGCGGTATTGTTCCAGGTGCTGGCCGGCGAGCCAAAGCGCTTCGGTGCCGGCCAACTGGGCCGGAGCGAGGATCGGCGAAGCGGGCTCTGGGGCGGGGAGTGTCGGTTTTTTTTCGGGGCGGTACGACACTAACACCGCGCCTCCGGGGCCAGTTACAGTCACTTCCAGATGTTCCCGCCGAACCCCTGGTCGGAGTCGAACCCGGGCGGTAAAGGGATTTTCAGGACTTAACAGTGCGGTTTTGGTCCAGACCGGCTTGCCCTTGTGGAGCAGGCGAATCACCGAGCCGAGTTGCGGGCTGGTTGCATAAACTCCGATTTGCGCGGTTCGATTTTCAACTTCAAACGCGACGGCCGCCTCGGTGGTTGCGTTCCGCACGTATCCAATCTCTTTGTATGGCAGAAAATACTGCCGGACCCCCTTTTGTTCACCGGGTTCGAGCCATGAGAAGTCAGGTTGATTATCAGCAAACACCCCGCACATCAGCTCGGCATAAGGGCCATCCGAATCGGTGAGGTTGCGGTCCCATGCCTTTCCGAAGTCGCCGCAGCCCCACACCCATTGTTTTTTGCCCGGAATGACATGGTGGTCGGCCACGTGCAGCACCCCTGCGCGGCGGCTGTGATCGTAGCCGCCCAAAAAATCAAAACTCGATCGCGCGGCCATGTATGACGTCGGCACCGGGATGTTTTTGTACCAGGAAATATCGACGCCGCGCGAATAATCGACTTTGTAGTACTGGCCACGGGCGATTGGAAACGACGAAACGTCTCTTTTGCCGTGGTCATAAACAGCCTGGACGTCCGGCGGAAAAACCGATTGATACGAATCGTTCACGTGCACCGCGGGATTGGTCCACAGGTGAAAACTTTGACGGAGGGGTGTGGGATTAAACAACCGTATGGTGATCTCAAGAAGCGCCCGCTCGGGGTAAAGAGTTAATGCCAGCGTTCCCTTCAGGTGCCACATCGGCTCGATTTCACTTAACCACAGGGTCATGCTGCCGTCGGGGTTTGCACGGATGGCGTAGTCCACGGGACAAAACGTTCCGGGCCGGTGATGTTGCGGCCAGTTAAACTCGATTCCGCCGGACAACCATGGACCTGCCAGGCCGACAAGCGCGGGCTTAATTACCTTGTTGTGGTAAATGAAGGGGTACTCGTTCGTCTTGTCGTACGCATACTGGATGCGTCCGCCAAACCCCGGCATGACCATCAGTTTGAGGTACTGGTTTTCGAGAAAGACGACGCGGTGAACTTCTTGAACCTTTTCATCGTGGATCTTATCGATCACCGGGTACGGGTAAACACGCCCCGAGCTGCCCTGGTACACCCGTTTTTCCAGGAACATTGGGTTGCGATTCGGAGCGCCCGCCAGGTAAGTAGGGATGACAACGTCTTCAGCCCAGATCCGCGGGCTCGTTGGACTTATCATCGGTTCGTTCTCAGCCCAAGCCGGGATTGCCTAATGAGCACCGGTTGCTCCCAACCCACGCACGCCTTGTTCCTGGCTGAGCTTTGACCAGGAGAAACCATATGCCGCGATCAACCCAAAACACACCAGGGGCATCAAGAAACTCGTGGACATGTTGTATTTGTCACCAAGATGGCCCATGAGCTTCGGCATGAGGGCGCCTCCAGTAATGGACATGACGATGAATGCCGAGGCTTTCTTCTTTGATTGGGGCCCCAGACCATGAATGCCGAGGGCGAAAATCGTCGGGAACATGACGGACATGAAGAAGAAACTCAGGAAAACCGCAACCACAGAAACCCACCCCAACTTGAGAACGACAACCCCGCACATGACAGCATTGATCAACGCATACGATCCTAAAACTCGATGTGCCGGCCTTTTGTTGATAAGGGCCGACCCAAAAAACCGGCCGGCGCAGAACAAGGCAAAGCCTCCATAACCCAACAACCGGGTTGCCCCTTTTTCGTTGACGTAGTACCCACCCTCGCGAACTACAGCATTGCCGTGGATAA
>Ga0070738_10005294_pt1 | contig 14464 bp, 11 predicted proteins | sample Coa_R2_2_FD_66446 | JGI IMG/M metagenome (GOLD analysis project Ga0070738, IMG submission 66446) | Surface soil microbial communities from Centralia Pennsylvania, which are recovering from an underground coalmine fire - Coalmine... | ecosystem: Environmental > Terrestrial > Soil > Unclassified ...
AGCCGCCGAGCCTGAGCCGGTAATGTTGATCCCGCTCGGCAGCTTCCGTCACTTCATCGCTTTCTTCAGATTCTCGTCGAGCTTGTCGAGGAATTTGTTGGTGGTGAGCCAGGGCTGATCCGGGCTGATGAGGATCGCGAGATCCTTGGTCATGAAGCCTGCCTCGACGGTGTCGACGCACACCTTCTCCAAGGTCTTGGCGAAATGCGTGACGTCGGGCGTATTGTCGAATTGGCCGCGATAGGAGAGGCCCTGCGTCCAGGCGAAGATCGAAGCGATCGGGTTGGTTGAGGTTTCCTTGCCTTGCTGATGCATGCGGTAGTGCCGCGTCACCGTGCCATGCGCGGCCTCGGCCTCGACCGTCTTGCCGTCGGGCGTCAGCAGCACCGAGGTCATGAGGCCCAGCGAGCCGAAGCCCTGCGCCACCACATCCGACTGCACATCGCCATCGTAATTCTTGCAGGCCCAGACGAAATTGCCGTTCCATTTGAGCGCGGCGGCCACCATGTCGTCGATGAGGCGATGCTCGTAGGTGATGTTCTTCGCCTTGAACTTGGCGGCGAACTCCTTGTCGAAGATCTCCTGGAAGAGGTCCTTGAAGCGCCCGTCATAGACCTTGAGGATCGTGTTCTTGGTCGAGAGATAGACGGGCCAGCCGCGTTGGAGCCCGTAATTGAAGCAGGCGCGCGCGAAGCCGATGATGGAATCGTCGAGATTGTACATGCTGAGCGCGACGCCGGAGCTCGGGAAATCGAAGACCTCGTACTCGACCGGCTTGCCGCCGCCCGCCGGCGTGAAGGTGAGGGTGAGCTTGCCCGGACCCGGCACCTTGATGTCGGTCGCGCGGTATTGATCGCCATAGGCGTGGCGGCCGATGACGATGGGCGCCGTCCAGCCCGGCACGAGGCGCGGCACATTCTTGCAGACGATCGGCTCGCGGAAGATGGTGCCGCCCAGGATGTTGCGGATCGTGCCGTTGGGGGACTTCCACATCTTCTTGAGATGGAACTCCTTCACGCGCGCCTCGTCGGGCGTGATGGTCGCGCATTTGACGCCGACGCCGTATTTCTTGATCGCATTCGCCGCATCGACGGTCACCTGATCGTCGGTCTTGTCGCGATGCTCGATGCCGAGATCGTAGTATTTGAGATCGATGTCGAGATAGGGCAGGATCAGCTTGTCCTTGATGAACTGCCAGATGATCCGCGTCATCTCGTCGCCATCGAGCTCGACGACCGGCGTCGCGACCTTAATTTTCGTCATGATCGAGGATTCCTTGCAGCGGAATTGGCGGCGGGAAGATAGCACGCGAAGGGCGGGACGCAAGCAAGGGCGGGGCCTTCCTCACACCAGCTTGGCCGCCACCGGTGCCATCGGTTCCGGCAGCGAGGCGATCATCGGCAGGATCTCCTCGACATCGGCGACCACGCGGAAATAATTGAGCGCCGTGCGGCTGGTGAAGCCTTCGCCGATCACATGATCGATGAGGCCGCGCAGCGGCGCCCAGTAGCCGTCGATATCGACGATGATCACCGGCTTGTCGTGCAGTCCAAGCTGCTTCCAGGTGATGATCTCGAAAGTCTCGTCGAGCGTGCCGAGGCCGCCGGGCAGGACGATGAAGCCATCCGCCAGTTCGAACATGCGCCGCTTGCGCTGATGCATGTTCTCGACGATGACGAGCTCGCTCAAGCCGGGATGCCCCACCTCGCGCTCATGGAGATGACCGGGAATGATGCCCGTCACGCGGCCGCCGGCGGCCAGCGCCGCATCGGCGACGAGCCCCATCAATCCGACCCGGCCGCCGCCGAAGACGACCTCGATTCCCGATCGCGCGAGCAGCGTGCCAAGCCTTGTTGCACTGAGGCGGAAGAGCTCGTTGTTGCCACGGCACGATCCGCAATAGACGCAAAGGCGCTTCACCGTCGCCATTTCTTAACCCTCGCTTAATCCTTGCTTGTCATACCGCGGCTTCCGCTGCGCCGCGTCGACGCGCTAGAATGCCGATCGCGCCGCCCGCGGCCAAGCGTTCCGGAGCCGTCGCAACCCGCGCCGACGCTAACGCAGCGGATCGACAGCCGATCCTGTGAGGTTGCATGAAACGAGACCTGATCATCGGGCTGATTGCGACGATCATCGTGGCGGTCGCGGGGCTGACGGCGTTGCGCTGGCACCGAGATCTGCCCGCCCCATCGGCGCAAAAGCCGCCGGCGCCAAGCGATCAGGCGCCCGCGGCGCAGGCAACGCCAGGCCCGGCCGCGACGCCCCCTGCACCGACGGCCGCGGCTCCGAGCTTCGATGTCGTGCGCGTCAATCCGCAAGGCGGCGCCGTGATCGCCGGGCGCGCGGCGCCGGGCGCAGAAGTGACCGTGCTCGACGGCGACCGCGTTGTCGGCCATGCGACCGCCGATGCCAATGGCGAATGGGTCCTCGTGCCGAGCGAGAATTTGCCGCCGGGAAATCATCAGCTCTCTCTCGCCTCGCGCTCGGCCGCCGACGGCACCACCAGCAAATCCGACCGCGTCGTGGCGATGGTCGTCCCCGAAGGCGCGCGGCCCAAGGAATCGGGCTCGCTCGCCGTGTTGCTGCCGCGCGCCGGCGAGGGTGCGGCGAGGCCGTTGCAATTGCCGGCCGACGCGGCGCATCGCGGACTGACGCTCGACGTCATCGAATACGATGCCGCGGGCCATGTGCAGCTTCTGGGCCGGGCCGAGCCGCAAGCGCGCGTCCAGGCCTATCTCGACGAACGCCTGCGGGGGGCGGGAGCGGCCGATGCTTCGGGCGGCTGGTCGATCGCGCTCGATGGCACTGTTCCCGTCGGACATTATCGTCTGCGTCTCGAGGCGCGGGGCGACGGCGATCATCCGCCCATGCGGCTCGCCTTGTCCTTCGCGCGGGCGCCGACGGCCGAGGGATACGCCTCGGTCGATGTCCAACCCGGCAACAATCTCTGGCGCATCGCGCAGCATTCCTATGGCGACGGTTTCCGCTATGCGGAGATCTATCAGGCGAACCGCCTGCAGATCCGCGATCCCAATCTCATCTATCCCGGGCAGGTCATCGCCGTTCCGGCAAAGCAGTGACGCGGTCATCCCTCGCCGGCGACCGCGACGGCCAAATCGAGATAGGGCCGCGCGCGCAGCAATAGCGCAATCGCCGCGGCGACGATTGCCGTGGGCGTGAACGGCGTGTTGCTGTCGATCTCGCCGGCAATGCGGATATCGTGCCGCGGCGTGATCTCCCAACGCAGTCCCGAAGCGCGGTTGGCCGCCGCCAGCACCAGGCGCAATCGCCGCCGCCGCCTCGCATTCTCGATGGTGAAGGGGAGAAAGCCGAGATCACCCTTGAGGTTGACGGCGGTGCGTCCGTCGCGCCGTTCGGCGCGCGCCTCGAACGGCACCTCGCGGAAGAGAAATCGGAAAGCGACGGCGCTGTGCTGACCGGCTTCATCGATGCCGGTGAGTGCGGCGCGCGCGCGGTCGAATTCGAGCGGAAGCTCGAGCCGTCCGAGCGAAGCGATGAGGCCCGCCGGGAGTTCCGAGGGGGCGAAACTTGCGTCGCGTTTCGAGGGAAGGGAGGCAAGCGCGGTCATCGTCCCGAATCTCGGCAATCGCGGTTAAGATTTAATGAAATCGCGGCCGTTCAACCGGTTCAGGCGGTGCAGATAGAATTGCCAAAGGAGGCAAGCCGCCACGGCGCGCCACGGCCGCCAGGGTTCGGCGAGGCGTCGCAGCGTCTGGGCGTCGGGGCGGTTCTCCAACCCTTTGAGCCATTGGAGCGCCAGTTGCAGGCCGAGATCGCCCGCCGGCCATATATCGGGCCGCGCCAAGGCGAAGAGCAGATAGACTTCCGCGCTCCAGCGCCCGATGCCCTTGAGCTTCACGAGTTCGGCCAAGGCGGTCTCGTCGTCGTGGCGGGCGAGCGCCTTCGGATCGAAGCTGCCATCGAGAATGGCGGCGGCGAGATGACGGCCATAGGCCATCTTCTGCCGGCTGAACCCGCATTGCCGCAGCGTCGGATCGTCGAGGGCGAGAAACCGTTCGGGCGTGACCCACCGGCACTCCTTGCTGAGCCGCGCATACATGGCTCGCGCCGCCTCGACCGAGACCTGCTGCTCGAGAATGATATGAAGCAGCGTGCCGAAGCCGGGCCGCCGTTGCGGGAATCGCGGGCTGCCGGCCGTGGCAATGATGCGGCCGAAATCGGCGTCGCGCTGCGTGAGCACGGCGATTCCCTCGGCCAATCCGAACGGAACGATAGCGACGCCGGGCGGGGCAATGAAATTCATGATCGGCGACTGTGCGGTCACCCCGCGCACCGGTCAAGCGACCCACGATCCGCCCGCTTCTCCTCGTGGTGGACGGCGCCGCATCCTGCGATTTCCTGACCGGCACCGTTTGTCAGTGCAATACGCTTGCCATGCGTCGCGCCGGCTGCCTCGCCGATTCGGCAGTCGCGTTAACGAATAGCGGGAACGGTTTGGAATAACTATGGTTTGCGATTGTTAACGGAATAGGGCCGGCAGCGCTTGCACAATCTGGGGTGATTGCCGGGTTGCCATTTCAATTCATGATTGGGTGATGGAATGTCGAAGCCGAAGCGAGGAAAATCGACCGCCACGATCGATCGGCACGTTGGCGCGCGCATCCGCGAGCGGCGGATCATGCTGGGGTTGACGCAGCAGCAGCTCGCCGAGCTCATCGGCGTCACGTATCAGCAGGCGCATAAATACGAGCGCGGCGTGAACCGAGTCTCTGCCGGCCGCTTGTTCCAGATCGCAAAGGTGCTGAGCGTGCCGATGAGCTACTTCTATGAAGGCGTCGGCGAGGAGGAGCCTAAGCCCGCCACGCCGCGCGAGCGAATGGTGCTGGAGATCGCGCGCAATTTCACCGGGATCGCGAATGAGCGCCATCAGGAGGCGCTGAGCCAACTCGCCCGCGCGCTGGCCAATGGCGGCTGACGCGCGCGAAGCCTTTCTCTCCTAGAGGATCCGTCCGGCAAAAATCGGTCGGGCGTCACGATCTTCGATCTCCACGACCCACAGATCGGGATCGCGCTGCACCTGACGCGCGATATAGGCGTCGGCCGTCGCCTCGTCGACCGGCACCTCTCCCGTCGCTCGCATCCAGGCGAGGTCGCCGAAGCCCGTCCGGGTCTGCGCCAGAACGGTGAAGCCGAGCTCGAGCCGATTGACCTTCACGAGTATGGCGCCGGCATCCTCATCGCCGCGCCGCACGATCATGATCGGTATGGCGTGAACGCTGCACAACCGGACCGCGGCCATGATCTGAAGCTTGGTCTTCAGCCGTGCTTCCATACCGCTGCCCGCCTCCTGCGACATTCTCTCAACCGCCGCGTCCTTGGAACGAATGATCCCAGGACCCGTTGAGCAGAGCAACGGCATCGTCGCAACGAGCTCTCGGGAGGCGCATTCCCTCGCCATGAGCGAGACCGCTGACATCGCGGCCGATCGCGCCGCTGACAGCCGCACGCGCTTGGCGATCGCGGCGCCCTATCCGAGCCGCGAGGAGCAGCCTTATCCGCCCTTGCGCGACTACGCGCTGATCGGCGATGGCCACGGAGCAGCGCTCGTCTGCCGCGACGGCGCCATCGACTGGTGCTGTCTCGGACGCTTCGACGCATCGCCGGTCTTCGCGCGCCTGCTCGATGCCAAGCGCGGCGGGTATTTCTCGCTGCGCCCCGTGACGCCGGCCGCCGCCTCGCGCAATTATCTCGCCGGCACCGCGATCCTGCGAACCGAGTTCACCGGCGACGGCGGGCGAGCCGCGGTCATCGATTTCATGCCGATGGGCCGGCGTCCGCTCAAGGGTCCGCACGATTATACGAGCGTCAACGCGCCGGATTGGATCGTGCGGATCGTCAAGGGCGTGTCGGGTCGTCTCGACTTTCGCGCCGTCTACCGGCCGATGAAAAGCTTCAGCGAGCCGCGTGCCGCCCTTTCCGCAAGCGGCGGCTGTGTTACCGGCGAGGGCGTGCCGGCGCTCCATGGCACCGCCGCTTTCAGCGTCAACGGCGCCGAGGCAGAGGCCGCGTTCGCGGTCGAAGCGGGCGATCTCCATTGTTTCATTCTGGCGCCGGCGCCGCTCGCCCGCACGGATCTCCTCGACGAAGCGCTGCGCATGCTCGACATCACCACCGCCTATTGGCGCGAATGGATCGAATATTGCACATATTCGGGGCCTCACGCCGACGCGGTCATCCGCAGCGCGATCACGCTGAAGCTGCTCATCTACAGCCCCAGCGGCGCGATCGTTGCCGCGCCGACGACATCGCTGCCGGAAGCGCTCGGCGGCGGGCGCAACTGGGACTACCGCTTCTGCTGGGTTCGCGATTCCTGCTTCACGCTCTATTCCATGGCCGCGCTCGGCTTCGTCGGCGAATCGCGCCGCTTCGTCGATTTTCTCAAGGCGGCCCGCTTCGGCAATGGCGGCGTGCATCTGATGTACGGCGTCGGTGGCGAGACCGATCTCACCGAGCATGACCTCGAGGATTTCGCCGGCTACCGCGACAGTCGCCCCGTCCGGATCGGCAACGCCGCGCATCAGCAGCTCCAGCTCGACCTCTACGGCGAGTATCTCGATTTCGCCATGCTTTACGCGGCGCTCGGCGGCAGCTTCGATGAGGAGGAGAAGGCCGTTCTCACGGAGATCGCCGACCTCGCGGCGGCACGCTGGCGCGAGCCCGACAACGGCATCTGGGAGATGCGGCGGGAGCGGCAGCATTTCGTTCATTCGAAGATCATGTGCTGGGTCGCGGTCGATCGCGCCATCCGTCTCTTCGGCAGCACCGAGCGCTGGGAGCGGGCGCGCCGCGACATCGTCGACGCCGTGCTGCGCAACGGCATCGATCCCGAGACCGGCGCGCTCGTGCAGGTCTTCGGCGGCAAGGATGCCGACAGCTCGTTGCTGATGACGCCGTGGCTGGGCTTCCCGGTCGGCGTCGGCACCATCCGCCGAACGCTGGAAAAGGTGATGCGCGAGCTGCGCGAGGGCGAATTTCTCCGCCGCTACGCGGTCCATGACGGACTTTCGAGCCGCGAAGGCGCCTTTCTGATGGCAAGCTTCTGGCTGACCGACGCGCTGCTCTTCGTCGGCGAGACGCGCGTGGCCGAAGATCTGCTCAGCTCGCTGGTGAAAAAGGCGAATGATGTCGGTCTCTTCTCTGAGGAGATCGATCCGCGCAGCGAAGCTTTCCTCGGCAATATGCCGCAGGCGCTTGTCCACCTCGCCGTGATGCACAGCGCGCTCAGGCAAGCGCTCTATCACAAAGGCGGCCATGCGGCGCTCACCGGCAGCTTCGCCGACCGCGCCCGCCGCTCCATCGCGCCGACGGCCGGCCTGGGCGCCTGGTGGACCGCCGTCAAACAAAGCGCGCGCGTCTGGCGCATCGCCGCCTCGCGTCGCTCGCTCCTGCCCATGCCCTGATCGAGGAGATTGCCATGTCGCCCGAGACCGTCGTCGTCACCGGAGCGAGCGCGGGCGTCGGTCGCGCGGTCGTGCGCGCGTTCGCGCGGCGGCGCGCCCATATCGGCATGATCGCGCGAGGCGTCGATGGTCTCAAAGCCGCGGCAAGCGAGGTGGAGGCGATCGGCGGCCGCGCCCTCGTTCTGCCGACCGACGTCGCCGATGCCGATGCGGTTGAAAGCGCCGCCGAGGCGGTCGAGCGGCAATTCGGGCCGATCGATCTCTGGATCAATTGTGCCATGGCGACGATCTTCGCGCCGCTGCACATGATCACGCCCGAGGAGTATCGCCGCGCGACGGAGGTCACCTATCTCGGTTATGTCTATGGCACCATGGCGGCGCTGAAGCGCATGCGGCCGCGCAATCACGGCACCATCGTGCAGGTGGGCTCGGCCCTGGCCTATCGCGCAATTCCGCTGCAATCGCCCTATTGCGGCGCCAAGCACGCGATCCGCGGCTTCACCGACAGCCTCCGCTCCGAGCTGATCCATGACGGCAAAAATGTGCATCTCACCATGGTGCAGATGCCGGCGCTCAACACGCCGCAATTCGATTGGGCGCGCAACAAGATGCGCCATCGCCCGCAGCCCGTACCGCCGATTTTCGAGCCCGAGGTGGCGGCGGAAGCGATCGTCTTCGCCGCCCATGCGCGGCGCCGCGAGGTCTTTGTCGGCGGCTCCACCGTCGAGGCGATCTGGGGCAACAAGATCGCGCCCGGTCTTCTCGACCGCTGGCTCGCACGCCACGGCTATTCCGCGCAGATGACGCGGGAGCCGGCGAGCCATGACGGCGCGGACAATCTTTATACGCCCGTCGCCGGCGATCATGGCGCGCGTGGCCGGTTCGGCAATCGGGCACGCTCGATGAGCGCCGAGCTGTGGATCGCGCGCAACCGCAATTATCTCGTCGCCGGCGGCCTGGGGCTGGCGGGGCTCTTCGCCGGCGCGCTGCTCGGGCGGCGGCGGTTGCAGCTCCCCTCGTCAGCGTGAGAGCCGCGCCCGATTGCGGGACGCCTGCCGGCTGAGCAGGGCGCCGACGAGGAGTCCGGCCGCGACGACCGCGCCCACCGCCAGCACCGTCCGGCCGAGATCTCGCTGCCGCGACGGTTCTTGCGCGGGAAATCCCATCGCCTCGGCCAGAAGCTCGGCGACGTGCCGGGTTTGCCGGCCGCTGCCTTGCTCGATCTGCTCGCGGCAACTGAAGCCGTTCGCAAGCACGAGCGTTTCGGCCGATGCCTGTCTCACCGCGGGAAGCAGCACGCGCTCCGCGATCTTCATCGACCAGTGATGCTTCTCGGCCTCGAATCCGAATGACCCGGCCATGCCGCAACAGCCGCTCGGCATGATCTCAGCGCTGACGCCGAGCTTCTCCAGCACGCTGCGCTCGGCCTTGGGATCGAGCACCGCGTGATGATGGCAGTGGATCTGCACCAGCGCCTTCCGGCCCGAGAGCCGCGGCAGCGTCAGATCGGGGCAATGCTTGTCGAGGAACTCGGTCAGCAGGAAGCTCTGCTTCTGCAAGCGTTGCGCCCTCTCATCCTCGGGGAAGAGATCGATGATCTCGTCGCGGAAGGAGGCGATGCAGGCGGGCTCGAGGCCGACCACGGGCACGCCCCGGGCCAGCGCCGGGCCGAGCGTATCGAGAAGCTCGGTGACCAGCGACTTCGCGCGATCGAGCATGCCCCAATCATAGAGCGGCCGCGCGCAGCAGAGGAGGCGCGACGGGATCGTGACGCGCCAGCCGGCGGTTTCGAGCACATGCACCGCCGCGATCGCGGTCTGCGGCCGGAAGAAGTTATTGAAGGTATCGGGGAAGAGGATGAGCTCGGGCGCCTTCTGACGGCGCGGCGGCCGGCGGGCAAACCAGTCGCGGAAGGTCTCCTCGGCAAAAGCGGGTATATGACGCTGCTGCGCCAGTCCGCCGGCATATTTGGCAAGGGCGCTGAGGCCCGGCGTCTGGGTGAGGAAATTGGCGAGCGCCGGCATCGTGCTCGCGACCCGCGACCACAGGTGAATGAGACCCATCGAATAGGCAGCGCGCGGACGCAACCGACCCTCATAGTAATGCGAGCGGAACTCCGCCTTGTAGGTCGCCATGTCGACATTGACCGGGCAATCCTGCTTGCAGCCCTTGCAGCCAAGGCAGAGATTGAGCGCTTCTTCGACGGCGTCGCTCTTCCAGCCATCCTTGATCGCGCCGCCATGAAGCATCTCGAACAGGAGATGCCCGCGGCCCCGCGTCGAATGCTTCTCCTCGAGCGTCGCCATATAGCTCGGGCACATCACGCCGGCATCGGTCGAATGGCGGCGGCACTCGCCGACGCCGACGCAGCGCAGCGCCGCGCGCCCGAAACCGCCGCCCTCGGGCTTGAAGTGAAAATGCGTCGCGAGCTTGGGCGGCTTGTAATCGGGTCCGAGCCGGAGATTGGAGGTGATGGGATAGGGATCGACGATCTTTCCCGGATTCATCCGCCCCTCCGGGTCCCAGATCGCCTTGAATTCGCGGAAGGCGTCGATCAGCTCGGGGCCGTACATCTTGACGAGCAGCTCGGCCTTGGATTGGCCGTCGCCATGCTCGCCCGAGATGGCGCCGCCATAACTCACGACGAGATCGGCGGCCTCGTCGAGAAAGCGCCGCCATTTCGCAACGCCGGCCTCGGTCCTCAGCCCGAAATTGATGCGGCAATGGATGCAGCCATCGCCGAAATGGCCGTAGAGCGCGGAATCATAGTCGTATTTGCGGAAGAGTGCGTGGAGATCGCGCAGATAGTCGCCGACCTTGTGGGGCGGCACCGCCGAATCCTCCCAGCCTTCCCAGGCATCAGGGTGATGCGGCACGAAGGCGGTGGCGCCGAGCCCGGCCTTACGCACCTCCCAGATGCGGTTCTGCGAGTCCCGATCGACCATGATGCGGACATCGACGAGCTCGTGGTCGCGCCGCACCTCGGCCATCGCCGCCTCGGCGCGCGCGACCGCCTCGCGCTCGCTGTCGGCGCCGAACTCGGCGAGGAGCCAGCCGTGACCCTCGGGCAGCGATTGGCGCGCTCTCAGATGAGCGTGCTTGAGCTTCATGAAGTCGATGAGCTTCTGGTCGAGCCCTTCGAGCCCGACCGGCTCATGCCTGAGGAGCAGGGGAACGGCGTCGCCCGCAGCATAGATGTCGGGAAAGCCCGCGACGACGAGGACACGGACGGGCGGGCTGTGGACGAGGCGAACTCCTGCCTTGAGCACGGCGACGCAGGTGCCCTCGCTGCCGACCAGCGCGCGCGCCACGTTGAAGCCATTCTCGGGCAAGAGCTCGTCGAGATTGTAGCCGGAGACGCGGCGCGGGATCTGCGGATAGCGCTCGCGAATGAGCGCGGCATAGCGCCAGCGCAGCGCGTCGAGGCGGCGATAGATCTCGCCGCGCCGCCCGCCCGCGGCGATGATCGCCTTGAGCTGCTCCTCGCTCGTCGGCCCCACCCGCATCCTGAGGCCGTCATAGGTGATGACATCGAGCTCCAGGATATTGTCGGCGGTGCGGCCGGCCATCACCGAATGGACGCCGCAGGAATTGTTGCCGATCATCCCGCCCAGCGTGTTGTGGTTATGCGTCGAGGGATCGGGGCCGAAGGTCAGGTGGTGCTGTTCGGCCGCATCCCGCAGATGGTCGAGCACCACCCCCGGCTCGACCCACGCCATCCGGCGCTCGCGGTCGATGGTCAGGATATGGTTCAGGTATTTCGTGTAATCGACGACGACGGCGGTGTTGCAGCATTGCCCGGCCAGGCTCGTGCCGCCGCCGCGCGACAGAAAGGGCGCGCGATGACGCCGGCACAGCTCCATCGTGGTGACGACGTCCTGGATGCTGCGCGGGATGACGACGCCGATCGGCACTTGGCGGTAATTCGACCCGTCGGTGGCGTAGAGGGCGCGATCGCCATCGGAGAAGCGCACCTCGCCGGCGATGCGGGAGCGGAGCGCGCGGGCGAGCCGCGCGGCGTCGCGCTCGCTATAGGGAATGAACTCCGCCGCCTCGCGCTCGGTCGTCGATGCCTTGCGTGCGGCACGGCCGCGTGGAACTTGCCGCGTTGGCGAGACAACCGCATCCATGACGCTCATCGATTTTCTCCCGTATTGGTGCTCCTTCTCCGCCCTTCAGGGCGGAGAAGGTTGGGATGAGGTGGGTGGCAGGACTTCTCGGCGAGCGCCCTGGAATCCCCCACCTCACCTTGCCTCTCCGCCCCCGAGGGCGGAGAGGGAATGGCTAAGCAAGAGCCTGCTACACCAGCTCCCGCACCGTGTCCGATGCGACCGTCAGGGCGATCTTGCCGCGGTTGGGCGTGCCGCGCGCGAGCGACTCGGCAAAATGCAGCGCCTGCTCGGCCTTGATCTTGGGCGGCATCGGCGGCTCGTTCTGATCGACGACGCATTCGATCACCACCGGCCCGGGCGTGTTCAGGGCCTCGTCGAGGATGCGGCCGCAGTCCTCCGGCCGCTCGATGGTGAAGCCGCGGGCGCCGCAGGCGCGCGCGAAGGCGGCGAAGTCGATGGGGTGGAGGTCGCAGACATATTCGGGATTGCCGAGGAAGACCATCTGCTCCCATTTGATCTGGCCCAGGCTGTTGTTCTTGATCAGCACGACCTTGATCGGCAGGTTGTGCTTGACGGCCGTTGCCATCTCGCCCATCAGCATGGTGAAGGCGCCGTCGCCGACGAAGGCGATCACCTGACGATCGGGATATGCCGCCTGCGCGCCGATCGCATAGGGGAGGCCGCAGGCCATGGTCGCGAGATTGCCGGAGAGCGTGAACATCTGGTTGCCGCGGATCGGCACATGGCGTGCGACCCAGGTGGTGACGGTGCCCGAATCGGTGGCGATGATGGCGTCGTTGCTGAGGCGCTTGCCGAGCTCATGCGCCACCACTTGCGGCTTCATCGGCATGTCGCGGCGCGTGCCGCGTTCCTCCATGAGGCTTTTCCAGTCCTTCATCTCGGACTGCGCTTTCTCGAGCCAGGAGCGGTCGGCTTGGCGGTCGAGGAGCGGAATGAGGCGGCGCAGCACGCGGATCGAATCGCCGACGAGGCCGATCTCGACAGGGTAGCGCAGCCCGATCTTCTGCGGATCGATGTCGATCTGCACGCAGCGCGCCCGGCCGGGCTTGGGATAGAATTCGATATAGGGGAAGCTGCTGCCGACGATGAGCAGTGTCTCGCAGCCTTCGAGCGCATCCTGCGACGGCCGGGTGCCGAGGAGACCGACGCCGCCCGTGGTGTAGGGGCTCTCATCGGGCACGCAGGCCTTGCCGAGCACCGGCTTGCAGATCGGCGCGCCGAGGATCTCGGCGACCTCCTCCAGCTCTTTGCCGGCGCCGAGCGCGCCACGGCCGGCGAGGATCACCGGTTTCTTTGCCGCGTTCAGAATATCGGCGGCGCGGCGCAGCGCCTCGTCGCTCGGAATATGCGCGCTGTCGGCCCAGACCTCGGAGACGTGATGCGGCAGGTTGCGCGCCGAGCGCTCGGCCTTGCCGATCGGCATCGATTGGAAATCGACGGGAATGGTGACATGCGCCACGCCGTGATAGGCGAGCGCGGTGCGGCAGGCGAGCTCGACGCAATTCTCGACATGCGCCGGCCCCATGACGCGCACATTGTACTTGGCGACGTCCATGAAGAGCTTGTCGAGCTCGACATCCTGCTGGGTGTAGGTGTCGAGGAGATCGTGGAACTGCATGCCGGTGATCGCCAGCACCGGGACACCGTCGAGCTTCGCGTCATAGAGCCCGTTCAACAGATGGATGCCGCCGGGTCCCGAAGTCGCGAGGCAGCAGCCGAGCCGGCCGGTGAACTTCGCATAGCCGCAGGCCGCGAAGGCCGCGGCTTCCTCGTGCCGCACCTGGATGAAGCGGACGCGGTCCTTGTATTTGCGCAGCGATTCGATGATCCCATTCACGCCGTCGCCGGGAATGCCGAAGACCGTATCGATGCCCCAATCCATGATGGTTTCGACGAGAACATCGCCGGCGGTCTTGGCCATGTGAGGCTCCTCATAGCTCGGGTGAACCATTGCAGCGCGAGGCGCCGGCGGCCCGCAGCCACCGCCGTCCCTCGGCTTGCTTAACGCGGAGGTTTTGCCGTCGTTCCGGCGCCGGGAGTTGACGCGGGTACCCTCGCCCATGAGAGTGGGAAAGGGCCATAGGGCGCTTCTATTGAGAGGGACGACCCGGAAACATGGAGAATGCGCGGTCTTCGCCATCCACGGCCGGCGCCGATATCGCCGCCATCCGCCAATCCGTCGCGGCGCTTTGCGCGCGCTTTCCCGGCGAGTATTGGCGCAAGCTCGACCGCGAGCGGGCTTATCCCACGGAGTTCGTGCGCGCGCTCACCGAGGCGGGGTTCTTGGGCTGCCTCATTCCCGAGGCCTATGGCGGCAGCGGCTTGGGGCTGAGCGCCGCCGCCGCGATCCTCGAGGAAGTCCATAAGAGCGGCTGCAATGGCGCGGCGTGTCATGCGCAGATGTACATCATGGGGACGCTGCTGCGTCACGGCAGCCCGGCGCAGAAGGCGCAATATCTGCCAGGGATCGCCTCGGGCGAGTTGCGGCTTCAGGCTTTCGGCGTCACCGAGCCGAGCGCTGGCACCGACACGACGTCCATCCGCACGACGGCGCAGCGCCAAGGCGACCGCTATCTCGTCAACGGCCAGAAGGTATGGACCTCGCGCGCCGAGCATTCCGATCTCATGCTGCTGCTCGCGCGCACCGCGCCGCGCGAGGAGAAGAAGCGCGCCGACGGCATCTCGGTCTTCCTGGTCGATCTGCGCGAGGTGCGCGGCAAGTCGGTAACCATCCGCCCGATCCGCACCATGATGAACCATGCGACGACGGAGATCTTCTTCGACAATCTCGAAGTGCCCGCCGCCAATCTCATCGGCGAGGAGGGCAGGGGCTTCCGCTACATTCTCGACGGCATGAATGCCGAGCGCATCCTGATCGCCGCCGAATGC
>Ga0070738_10005295_pt1 | contig 14463 bp, 10 predicted proteins | sample Coa_R2_2_FD_66446 | JGI IMG/M metagenome (GOLD analysis project Ga0070738, IMG submission 66446) | Surface soil microbial communities from Centralia Pennsylvania, which are recovering from an underground coalmine fire - Coalmine... | ecosystem: Environmental > Terrestrial > Soil > Unclassified ...
CCGAAACTGGCGCTGCTCTGATTGCTCACCGGATTCGAAAAATTCGTGTGGTTGAGCAGATTGAAGAAATCCGCGCGGAATTGCAGGCGAATGCGCTCGCTGTGGATCGGGAAATTCTTCGCGGCCGTCAGATCCCAGTTGAACAGGCCCGGACCGTAAAATTCATCACGGCCCGAAGTTCCCACGCGGCCGGTCGGCGGCGTCGCGAAATACGAAGTGGCGAACGCGGCGTCGGGATTGCCGTTGTTCTGCGGCAGCGGGCCGCTTCCCACGTAATTCGGGCGATCGTCGAATTGATTGAAGCCGCTGAAATCCTGCGAGCCGTTGTAGACCGTAAACGGCGTGCCGCTCTGAATGGTCGCGATCCCGGAGACCTGCCAGCCGCCGATTACCTCCCGGTTCACGATATTGTTCCAGCCGAAAAGCCGATGGCCAGGACCCGCCGGGACATCGACGACATAAGTCACCACCGCGCGATGGCGGATATCGAAGTTCGACGGACCGTAATCGGCGTGAAGATTTCTGGGATCGGCGAGCCCGCCCGGCTGGCCCGCGGGTACGGACCAGGACGAGCTGTCATCCAGCGATTTGCTGAATGTGTACCAGGCTTGCAGGATTCCGTAATGCCCCTGATACTTCGCGGTGAGCACCAGGCCGTTGTAGTTGGAATTGGCGATGTCCTTGCCGGTGTTCAAACGGCCAAAGAAAGGATACGGGAAGATCTGCTGGTTCGGCGCCTGATTGCCCCGCACCGCGGTGCTGTTGACCTGCACCACCGGCTCATTCAGATCGACATTGACCATGAGCTTGTGGCCGCTCGATCCCTGATAATCGGCTTCGAGCGAAAAATTCTTTGCAATTCTCCGCTGGACACCAACATTGAACTGATAAATATAGGCGCTTCGCAGGTTCGGATCTTCGGCGCTGAATCCAATCACGCCGCTGGTCGGCGTGCCGGGGCCTTGTTTGCCGTAGTTGGAGACGAACGGCACGTTCTGGTTGAAGCCGGTGGCCCAGGAGAATTTTCCGGGCTGGGTCACGTTCGCCGTCTGCGTGGTCGTAAGGCTGTACGGCGCATTCAGACCCATATTCGCGGGAATATTATTGAAGACGTCATCGTAGGCGACGCGGAATCCGGCGCGGATGACGGTATCGTCGTGGCCGAAAATTTTATCGGCGAAGCGCGGCGTGTAAGCCATCCCTACCACCGGCGCCACGTTATTCTTATCCGAATTGACGCCGCTGTTGGATAGCGTGAACGGCGCGGTGGTATAGAAGAACGACGCCGGACCGTTCAGCGCAGGATTAATGTTCAGCACCTGATTGGTGCCGAGCAGCATTGGGCCCACGCCGGGAATGAAGTTGGTGGCTTCCTTTCGCGTCTGATAAATCGCCGACGGATATTCGTAGCGGATGCCGTAGTTCAAAGTGAAGTTGTCCTTCACCTTGTAGGTGTCCTGCCAGTAGAGATCGAAGGGATAGCGCGTCCAATATGCCAGCGTGTTGCCGGTGTGGAATGACGAGGTGTTGACCAGGCCGCTGGCGAAATCGGACCAGTTCACGAAATTAAAAGACCCGCGCGCCGAACCATCCAGGAAGCGCTTGGCGTCTTCCCGGCGGATGTGATAGCCCCAGCGGAAGGAGTGTTTGGAAGCGCCGAACGGAGCCACCCAGCTCATGTTGTCGAACAGCTCATAGGTGTTGGTCACGCGGCCCTGCGGATAATTATTGGCCGTTCCCAACTGCGCGTATCCGCCGGCGACGACGATGGTCGGCAGGCCGGAATCGAGCAGGTTTTTCGTCGCATCGACCACGCCGGGCAGCGGCACTCCGTTAACCTGCATGACCGACGCGGCATTGAAGCCGGAGTCCTGCACCAGCAGAAACGTCCGGTTGCGCGAATAGCCGAAGCGAAATTCGTTCAGCAGATTCGGCGAGAAGGTGTGGGTTTCGTTGATCATGCCGGAGCGGCTGATGGGCGCGTTGGTGGTGCCGCCCTGAAGCGGCAGCGCCCCGGCGGTGACCACGGCGCCCTGGTATTCCGCCCAGCGGCCGGTGAGATGATCCTTATCCGTGAGGTTTTGGTCGATTTTGATCAGGCCCGTGTTATCAAACGTCGAGGCCGCGACGTTGGCAATGAAGTTGACCGTGGAATTGGCCTGGGTGGCGTTCGGCATCGGCCAGAACTGGAGCAGGTTTCGCGAAATGGGGTCGGTTACCTGAGCGCGCTCGGCTGCGGTGGGGACGCGCGTGGTGCTGACGGTGGGATTTACCTGGCGGAACCCTTCCCAGGAGGCGAAGAAGAACGTCTTGTTCTTCTTAATCGGCCCGCCCAGCGCCGCCCCATACTGGTTGCGGTGCAGAACGTTTTTCGTCCCGCCCAGCTTGTTGGTGAAAAAGTCCGTCGCATCGAAATCCGAGTTGCGGAGATACTCGAAAACGGAGCCGTGAAATTCGTTGGTGCCGCTTTTGGTCACGATGCTGACCTGCGCGCCATGGCCGCGGCCGAACTCGGCTGTGGGGACGCTGGTTTGCACGGCGAACTCCTGCACCGCGTCGGTGATGCGGAAATTGCCGAGGGCCGAACCGATCTGCGTATCCATATTGCTTACGCCATCGAGTAGGAACAGGTTCGACTGCGACCGGGCTCCGGAAACATTGAATCCGCCGCCCTGCTGGCCGGGCGTGGACGGCGCCGCGCCGGGCGTGAGCAGCGCCAGATCCAGATACTGGCGGGCGTTCAGCGGCATGTTGCCGATGGTGCGCGTATCGACGACGCTGCTGATGGTGCTCTTGTCGTTTTCAAGCAGCGGCGCGACGCTTTCCACCTGCACCGATTCGGTCAGCGTGCCAACCTCGAGCGTCAGCTCCAGGTGCGTGATCTGATCCACCTGCACCAGCACCGAATTGACGGTGACGCGCTTGAATCCGTTGGCTTCGGCGACAAGAGAGTAGGTCGCGGGCGCCAGCTCAAGGAATTGAAATTCGCCCTGCGGGTTGGTTGTGGTGTTTAATTGCGCGCCGGTGCCGATGCTGGTCAGCGTGAGTTTCACCGCGGGCACGACGGCCCCGGAGGAATCCTTCACGGTTCCGCTGATACTGCCTACGGGAGAGGCCAAGACAGCGATTCCCGTTACAAGACAAAGCCCTGCCAGAATTTTCATAAGACACCCTCGTTACCCAAAACCGATCCCGCGAGCTGGCGGTGAAGATCGGGTTAGACCTCTGTTGCGATCACGTCAATGCGACGTAAATTGCTCCCAGAGTACTTGAAGTCAGTCAATTCGTCAAGAGAGATTCTTCGATTTGAGTACGCTGCGATTTTCCCAATCGCGCTACAGTCGCGATCATGGCGCTACCGATACCTTCACTCGGAATCGCGTCGATCGGCTCGGCAGAGGGCCGATTGCAGAAATTTCGCGATCGATTCGGTCAGCGCGCGCGGATGATCGGTGCGGGCCATGGCCAGCGCCTGCTGGCGCTTGATGGGCCGTCCGGCCACGCGATAAACCTGGAAAAACCGCGGCTGGCCGCGAAGCGCCTGCTCCGGCAGAATCGAGTATCCGAAACCAGCCTCCACCAGCCGCTTGATCGCCACGGTGTCATCGGCTTCCATAATTACTTCCGGGGTCAGCGCGAGATCGCGGAAAAAACGATCGATCATGGTTCGCATGTTGCTGCGCTTGGGATAGAGCAAAAACTGCGCCGAGGCCAGCTCGGAGGGGCGAATCGCGCCGACATGCCAGCCGCGGATCCGCTTGGGCGACGGCTTCAGGATCAGCATCTCTTCTTCAAACAGCGGCAGAATCGAGAGCTGATGATGCTCGAAGGGCAGCGAAATCAGCGCCAGATCGAAGCGCCGGTCGAGCAGCCCGGAAACCATTTCCTCGGTAGGCGCCACGGTGATCTTCACGCGAATATTTGGAAAACGCTTGCGCAGCAGCCGCAAGGGACGTCCGAGTTGATGAATCAGCGCGGTCGCTCCGGTGGCGAAAGAGAACGGGCGGCGGTCGGCGGCGGGGTCGTTGGAGAATTCCTGTTCGATTCCGCGCATCTGCCAGAGCACCCCGCGCGCCAGCTCGGCCAGGCGAAGCGCGGCCGGCGTCGGGATCAGGCGTTTGCCGCTTCGCACAAACAGATCCGAGCGCAGTTCCGAGGATAAATTGTGCAACTGCAAGCTCACCGCCCCGGGCGAAAGATTGACCCGCTCGGCCGCGCGCGTCACACTGGAGCATTCCAGCACGGCCATGAACAGTTCGAGTTGACGGATATCCATAAGCCTTAATGAGCATCTCACAGCCGGCCGCTTCCGCCGCGCTCGAGCATCCCCTCAAGTACCGGCGACAGCGTCCGATAATATAAGAGTGCCGAGCGAGGACAGACGCCGCGAGCCGCGGGTGAGGGTCGACATGGCGGCGACCGTGACCATTCTCGACGCCACGAAAAATTTGATCACCGCCCGAGTCGCCGACATCTCCGGCAGTGGATTGCTTCTGGTGACTTCGCGCCCGATCCCCGTCGATTCCCCCGTTCGCATCGAAGCACAGGACATCCTCCTGCTGGGCGAGGTCTGCCGCTGCCAAGACGACGGCGGTCAGTGGCGCGTCGCCGTGCAAGTGCGGCATTCGCTCAGCGGCCTGAAAAAGCTGGAGCGGCTGAACCGCGCTTTGATGGGCTCGAACAGCGAAGTTCGGGAACGCGCGCCAAGCGAAGATAAGTAAGGCGAACATAAACGCGCATCCGGCCCGGAATGAAGTAGACGGCAAGACGAGGGATCGCCTCCTCTGCCGCGCACTTTGCGATAGTACGGACTAGAGATGCTTCGCTACGCCGCGGTCGACATTGGAAGCAATTCGACGCGAATGCTGGCCGCCGAAGTGGTTCCCGGATCGACGCCGCGGGTGCTTGCCTCCGAACGCGAGGTGACGCGCCTCGGCGCAAGCGTTTTTCACGACGGCCGCATCAGCGCCGCGGCCATGGCGGGAACGCTCCGCGTGCTCGCGCGGATGGCGGAGATTTACCGCGGGCTGAACGTCGCCGGAGTTCGGGCGGTGGCGACCAGCGCCGTGCGCGACGCCTCCAATCAGAGCGAGTTCATCGCGCGCGCCTCGGCGGCGCTGGGAACGCCGGTTGAGATCATCACCGGACGCGAAGAAGCGCGCCTGATTCATCAAGGCGTGATCAGCCGCTGGCCTCAGAACGGCCGGCGAGTCCTGATCGTCGATATCGGCGGCGGAAGCGCCGAAATTATTTCGAGCGAAAACGGCGCCCTGCTTGACGCGGTCTCAAAGCCGCTGGGCGCGGTGCGCATTCAGGAGATGTTCCTGCATCACGACCCGCCCGCGGAGCGCGAATTGCACCAGATGGCCGAATTTATCGACGCCAAGCTGGAAGGCGCGGTGGCCCGCCTGGGCTTGCGTTTCGACCGGGTGATCGCCACATCGGCCACGGCGGCGGCGGTGGTTTGCGCGGTGAATCGCGTGCCGCGCTCGCGCCGCGAAAAGGCGGATCGTTTGCGCGCGTCCACCGCGCAGATCCGCAAGCTGTATCGCAAGCTGGCGTCGCTCGACTTGGCGGGCCGCAGAAAGGTGGCCGGCATCGGACCGCGCCGGGCGGAGATCATCGTCGCCGGAGCAGGCACGCTGCTGCGCATCCTCGAACGTTTCCACGCCGCCGGTCTGTATTATTCGGCGGCCGGCGTGCGCGACGGCATCATCGCCGATATGGTCGCCCGCGGCGTCGGCGGGGAGCTGGCGCGGCTCAACCGCGAGCAGCGCAAGGAAGTGGAGCGAATCGCGGCGCGCTTCGGCGCCGGCCTCAGGCACGGCCGCCGCGTCGCGTCATTCACTCACTTTTTGTTCGCCCGGTTGCAGAGCCTGCACCAGTTGCCGCTCAATTACGGACGCCTGCTCGAAGCCGCAGCCTATTTCAGCGAAACCGGCCACTATATTAACGACTCGGCGCATCACAAACACGCCCACTACATCGTTTCCCACGTCGATTTTTCCGGATTTACCAATCGCGAGCGCGAATTCATCGCGGCCTTGTGCCGTTATCATCGCAAGGCGATGCCGTCGCCCGCGCATCCGGAATTTCAATCGCTCCATGCCGAGGAGCGGCGGCCGCTGCTGCTGCTGATCCCGATACTGCGGCTGGCGGGAAATCTGGCCCGCGGGCCGGAGGAGGAAAATATCGAACTCGTGAGCTGCGAAATTCAGCCGGCGCGAATCCTGATTCGCCTTCGCGCGCGCCGCGAGCCGGATTTAGCAGAATGGGCGGCCTCGCGAGTGTCCGATGTGTTCGATGAAGTGTACGGCCGCGCGGTGGACGTGAGCTATGAGAAGTCGTGAGGTTTCGCACCCGGCCGCTCCGGCGATGATTTACCGTCGCCGATCCCTCCTGGCAGGCAGTGCCTGAGTTGCCACTGGAATGTTTTCGCCACGGGCGGCCTGAAAAATCCGCGCGTTCGTTGGCAACGATTCGCCTTCCTTCGGAGCGTCCTGTACTGGCCTTGATCCGTTTTTCGTGGATCTGAAGAGAGTATCGAATCCCCGCCAAATCGGTTTTCAGCTTTTGCGTTTCCCGGTGGGGGCGGTTAAACGCTCCGCCGGTTACGTTACGCTGAAATCTGAATGCATGTCCCGTTTCTCGACCTGGCGGCGCAGACCGCGGCCATCCGCGATGAGGTCCTCGCCGCCATCACCAGAGTGGTCGATTCGCAAAAATTTATCCTGGGCGATGAAGTCCGCCAATTCGAACAGCAGGCGGCGGAATACTGCGGTGCGCGATTTGCGGTGGGCTGTGCCTCCGGCTCCGACGCGCTGCTGCTCGCGCTGAAGGCCGCCTGCGCCGGCGCGGGCGATGCCGTGCTCACCGTCCCGTTTACCTTTTTCGCGACGGCCGGAGCCGTTGCGCTGGCGGGCGCGCGGCCGGTTTTCGTCGACGTGGATCGCGACACCTTTAACATCGACGTGTCGCAAATCGAACCCGCGCTCAAGCGATACCCGAATATCAAGGCGATTCTTCCCGTCCATTTATTCGGCGGTTGCGCGGATATGGATCCGATCCGCGAAATCGCCCGTTCGAGAAAAATCGCGGTGATCGAAGACGCGGCGCAGGCGATCGGCGCCGAATACAAAGGCCGGCGCGCGGGCAGCCTCGGCGACATCGGCTGCTTCAGTTTTTATCCGACCAAGAACCTCGGCGCGTTCGGCGACGGCGGCTTATGCACCACCAATGACGAAGCTCTGGCCGGGCGCCTGCGCGCGCTGCGCGTCCACGGCCGCACCGCAACCTATTTTCACGAGCGGATCGGATTCGCCTCGCGTCTGGACGCCATCCAGGCGGCCGTGCTCGCCGTCAAGCTCAAATATCTCGATCAGTGGAGCGATCGGCGGGCGTCTAACGCGGCTCTTTACCTGCGGCTTTTCGACGAACACCAAAGCTCGGTGATCCCGCCGCGGCCGGCGCCATATCAGACCCGTCATATTTTTCATCAATTCGTGGTGCGCTGCCCGCGCGATCGCGATGAAGTTCAAATGCGGCTACGGTCTGAAGGCGTCGCCAGCGAAGTTTATTATCCCCTTGCGCTGCATGAGCAGCCCTGTTTCGCGGATTTAGGCTATAAGCGCGGCGATTTCCCAGTCAGCGAGGAACTGGCGCGGACCGTTCTTGCCCTGCCGGTTCATCCCGATTTAAGCGAATCGCAGATCCGGCATGCCGCGACTACATTGACACGATTGCTACCATAACAATCGTGCGTAACGTTATTATTATTGGCTCCGGATGCGCCGGAAACACCGCCGCTATCTACACCGCGCGGGCCAATCTCAACCCGCTGGTGGTGATGGGCCACGAGCCGGGGGGGCAGCTTTCCATTACTTCGCTGGTCGAAAATTTTCCGGGGTTTCCCGAAGGCATCGATGGTCCGGTGCTCGTCGAAAACATGAAGAAACAGGCGGAAACATTCGGCGCCGAATATGTTTACGGCGTCGTCGAGGAGGCGCAGCTTTCTTCCCGCCCCTTCCGGTTGAAAATCGACGAGGAATGGCGCGAAACGCGGACCCTCATCATCGCCTCCGGCGCCTCGGCGCGCTGGCTCGGATTGCCGAGCGAGCAGAAGCTGATCGGCCGCGGTGTCAGTTCCTGCGCAACCTGCGATGGCGCTTTTTATCGCGGCCGCAAGGTCATGGTCGTCGGCGGCGGCGATTCGGCTATGGAAGAGGCCAATTTCCTGACGCGCTTTGCCAGCGAAGTGACCCTGGTGCACCGGCGCAAGGATTTCCGCGCGTCGAAGATCATGCTCGAACGGGCGCGCAATAATCCGAAAATCAAGTTTCTGCACAGCGCGGTGGTGGACGAAATTTACGACGTTTCGAAAAATGAAGTGACCGGCGTGCGGCTGCGCAATCTGGAAGACGGCCGTAGCTGGGATCAGCAGGTGGACGGATTTTTCGTGGCCATCGGCCACATCCCGAACACCAAGCCGTTCCGCGGCCAGATCGACCTTGATCCGGAAGGATACATCGTGAGCCACGGCGGCGCGCGCACCAATATCCCCGGCGTCTTTCACGCCGGCGACGTGCAGGACCGCATCTATCGCCAGGCGATCACCGCCTCCGGCGCCGGATGCATGGCGGCAATCGAAGCGGAGCGGTTCTTAGAAGCTGAGGGTCACTGAACACCAGCCAAGGATTCAGGCGGGACAAAAGGCAGGATAGCGGAAGGAGCGGCAAATCGTTTTGGCCGCTCCCTCCGGAAAAGAACGTTTGTTGTTTAGCTGCCGGTGTTGGCGGCGCCGGACATGACCGAGCTGATCTTCGAAAAAATCGTGCTGATGCTGGTGGCGACATTCGGCATGATCGCGCCAGCAGCCACGGCCACAAAACCGGCCATCAAGGCATACTCGATGAGGTCCTGACCGCGCGTGTCCTTCCAAATCTGCAACTTCAAAATCAGATTTTTCATTTCTCCTCTAAATCTCCTCTCCCTGTGGTGCGCGACAGGTCCCTGTCGCTGATATGAAGTTATCATTGGGCTGGTTTGATTCAAATCAGGCTTACCGCCTAAGGACGGGTTCAAAAACTCTCAGACCCCTATTTTTCAAGCTATTTGTAAGACCTTAGAACTATCCTGGTACCTCGGCCGAAGGCGTAGTACTGAAGCGCCCGCCTGCTCCATCCGATATCCGTTTAGATTGCTCAAACGACTTCTTAAGCCGTTCATTCTGGCCGTCCTGCTGCTCCCCGCCGCCAGGTTCGCCTGGCAGTGCCGCTATATGCCGGAATTTGGTTATCTGCATGACGATGCCATTATGTTCGTCTCGGCGAAAAGCGCCGCGCATGGCGGCTATCGCATTGAAAGCCTTCCGGAATCGCCCGCTCAGACGAAATATCCGCCGCTGTTTCCTTATTATCTGTCGCTAATCTGGCGTCTCAATCCGCATTTCCCGGAAAATCTCGAATTGGGCACCTGGTTTTGTTTCGCCCTTTTGCCGCCGTTTCTCGGAATGGCCTGGCTCTACTACCGCCGCGACCTCACCGAGCCGCGCGCCTGGATTCTCACCGCGCTGCTCGCCGTGAATCCCTATATCGTGCTGTTCGGCTGCATGATGTTCTCCGAGATTTTTTTCACCTGCTGGCTGCTGGCGACCTTTCTGGCCATTTCAAAGCCCGGAGTCCACATGGCGATTTTCGCCGGCCTGCTCGCCGGATGCGCGTATCTTTCGCGAACCGCCGGCATCGCCCTGCTCGTCTCTGTGCCCGCGCTGCTGGTTTGGAAGAAGGAATGGCGACGGGCGGCGGCTTTCGCCGCTGCGATGCTCCCATTCATCGCCGGATGGATGATCTGGAGCCGCGTCTACGGCCTTCATGCCAGGGACACGACCCTCATCTACTACACCGATTATCTCGGCTTCCAGTTTTTAAACGTCGGATGGAACAACCTTTTCAAGGTCGTCTGGAAGAACGGCGATCAGATCCTGTGGGCCATGGGCGAGCTCATTTTCCGCGATTTTCTTCCGCTGTTCGCGATGAATCTTCTAACGCGCCTCACCGCGGTGGCCATGATCTCCGGCGTGGTCCGTCTGGTGCGCCGCGGAATCGCGCTGGATTACGCCGCTTTTGCCGTGCCGTCGCTCGGCATTCTGCTCCTCTGGCACTATCCCCCCACCGAACGTTTTGTACTTCCGTTGTTTCCGCTGCTGCTCGCCGGACTGATGACGGAGCTGGCGCATCTCGGCTCCATGATCAAGGCCGGTCTTCGTCATAAAGACGCCGGGCAGCGCGCCGCCGCGGGATTCCTCGGCTTGAGCGCCGCTTCGCTTTGCGCCATCGCCGTCTTCTTTCAGCTTCAAACGTCGCTGGTCAATCTTCGCCGTTTCGCCGAAGCGAAAAGCGCAAAACTGGAGGAGTTCCACGCGGCTTATTCCTGGATCAGCCGGAATCTGCCGACCTCGGCGACCGTGCTTTCCTACGACGATCCGCTGCTTTATCTCTACACCGGCCGGCGCGGCAATTATCTCCCGATCCTCCCCAAGTGGTGGTATGACGAGGACGAAAAATCGATGGTCGGCGTCTATCGCGACCTGAACGCTTACTGCCATCGGCGCGGTTTGCAATACGTTTACTTCAGCAAGAATGACCTGGACCGCGAATACGGCGACGTGATGCGCAAGGAAGTCCAGGATGAGATCCAGTCTGAAGCCGGATTGACGCCGCTGCACGCCACGCCGCGGGGCACGATTTATAAGGTCGATTAGGATGGCTCTCCAATCATCGCTCGATCCGTCGCAAGGACCAGCACAGGCGGAATTCCCCGCCCCGCCGCAAACCCGGACCGAACGCGGCCTGCGTCGCGTTCTGATCGTGTTCGCGATTCTCGCCGCGGCCGCGCTCGCAGTTCATCTCGCGCTGCTTTTGTGGGCGCAAAACGCCTTCTCCGGACCTGAATCCGTCGTCGCCGGCCAGGCCCTCACGCTCGCGCACGAAGGCAAGCTCTATAACGATCTCAACCGTTCGCCATACACCGTCTGCGCTTACACGCCGCTGTTTTATGCGGGCGAAGCCGCCCTCAGCAAAACCGGACTGCCAACCGAAACCGCCGGGCGCCTGATCAGTTTCGCCGCGCTGCTTGGAATCATCGCGCTCAGCCGGCGCATCGTGCTTCACTACACCTCGGACCGTTATTGCGGCTGGCTCGCCGCGATTCTGGCCGGATCGACCTCGCTGCTGTCCTATTGGGGAACGATCGGCCAGGTCGATACGCTCGCCGTCTTCTTTTCGCTCGCGGCTTTTTATTTTTTCTCGCAAAGCTCGCTCGCGGCGGCGGGAATTTTTGCCGCGCTCGCTTTTTTCACCAAACAAACGGCGCTCGCAGCGCCGGCGGCAATCTTCGTTCTGCTCTGGCTGGAGCGCAAGAAAATCGCGCTGCGCTTCGCCCTGGCGCTTTTCGGCGCCGTCGCCACCGCCGCAGCGGCCATCGATTTTGCAACCGGCGGGCGCTTTTTTGCAGACACGATTCGCGCCAACATAAACCCGTTCGCCCTTCAGAAATTAAAGCAGCACGCCATCATTTTTGTCGGCGCGGGACAGCTCATCTTGATCGCCGCCGCCGGATTCAAACCGGCCTGGCGCGCCGCCCGGCCCTTATTCGTCTATCTCGGTTTCGCTCTCGCCGTTTTTGCGTTGACCGCCGCTAAGGTCGGCTCCGACACCAACTACCAGATCGAATCCACCGTGGCGCTGATCCTGTGCGCCTGCCTCTCGCTTCACGCCCTCGATTTTTTCCCGCTGACTTTCGCCGGGAGCAAGAAATGGGTCACGCTGCTGCAAATTCCACTGGCGATCCATCTGGTCCTCAATCTCCGCATGACGAAAAACCTGCTGCTGGAGCGGGTCGCGGTCGAGCAGCAGTTTCGCACCGAAATTTCCGCCTTGCGTTCCTACGCCGATAGCGGGCGGCTGCTTTCGGCCGACTATAACGCATCCCTCCAGTTGCGCGGCGGAATGGAAGTGGAACCATTGATCTACAACATGCTGGTGCAAACCGGCGTGATCGATCCGGAACCGTTGCGCCGCGATTTAGCCGCGCAAAAATTTTCGACCATTCTGCTCTTCGAGGATCTGAACCATCCCGGTCCCGCGCCGGACAGGGAAACCTCCACTTTGCCGCCGGCGCAATTGCAAGAAATTCGCCGCCATTATCGTTTGCTGGCGCGCATCGAAAGCCCCTACCCCAGCCGTGTGTTCGTCTACAAGCCGGTTCCGTAGCCGCCGCAAGGTTTCTGGAATCCTGAGACACCCAGGCTTGCGCGCTATCCCTCGCTCGATGTCGGCTTTACTGCTTGGTTCCTGGCCCTTAACAGCCGTGCGTCACGCGGTGCAGGTCGATCTTTTCCCGCAGTCGATCGCACTTCTCACGCGCTGCGTCCGCCATTGCAAATTGCCTCGGAAACTGATCGCGATTGGCGTGTTTCAATTCGCTGACAGCGTTTGCATAGGCCGCCACTGCCTGATGATACGCTTGCAGCAGTTGCTCCCGTTCCGGGCAGGTCATAGTAAGCTCGCGGGCTCCCGCCGCCAATCGTTTCTCTATGTGGTGATGCGCAAGACGCATTTGTGTCCTCTCGCCTGGGGCAAATCTGGCTGCCCGGCCGTTTTTTCCACAATCTTTTCAGCGCAGACTATGCAAAACGGCGATCCATTAAAATACAGTTCGATTTCAGCCTGGCAGCGCGAGCACTTCGTCATAGGCATCTTCCATTTCAGCCGGGAAGTTCCGGGAACACCGAAACTCAGCTCTAAAAATATTGTAGGTCTTCATCCTACCCCGGCGACGGACTGGAGGCAAGGAAAAAGCAGTGTTCTGTTGAAAAAAAGTGGAAAAAAAGTGAAAAAAATCTATTTCTTCTCGGGTAGAAAACCGCTGCGCGCCAAAAAGCCCGTATCGAGTTTTCCAGCAACAAAATCCGGGCTCGCCAGGATTTTTTGGTGCAACGGTATCGACGTGTAAATTCCCTCGACGACGAACATACCAAGGGCCCTGCTCATTCGGGCAATCGCCTCCGTGCGGTCGCTGCCATAAGCGATCAGCTTCGCCACCAGCGAGTCATAATAAGGCGGAATAATACCATCCTGATATGCCGCGGTATCGACGCGAATGCCCGCTCCGCCGGGCAGGTTGAGCCCGGTGATGCGCCCTGGCGAAGGCGTAAATGTTTCGGGGTGTTCGGCATTGATCCGGCACTCAATCGCGTGGCCGCGCAGTTCCACCGGCCCGCGTAAAATGTCCGGGAGTTTTTCGCCGGCCGCGATTCGAATCTGCGCCTTCACTAAATCCACGCCGGTCACCATCTCCGTTACCGGATGCTCCACCTGAATGCGGGCATTTACCTCAATAAAGTACAAGTTCCCGTCCGGGCCCATCAGAAATTCGACCGTTCCGGCGTTGGTGTAGCCGATTTCCTTCAGCGCATTACTCAATTTGCTTGAAATGCGCGCGCGCAAATCCTTGCTCACCGCCACCGAAGGCGCTTCTTCGATCAATTTTTGATGACGGCGCTGGATGGAGCACTCCCGCTCGCCCAAAACCTCGACGTTTCCATGCTGGTCGCCCAGGATCTGAAACTCGATGTGGCGCGGATTTTCGACCAGCTTTTCCATGTACATATCGCCGCAGGAGAACGCCGCGGAGGCTTCGGCCTGCGCCTGCGCCAGAAGGGCCGCCATCTCCTCGGCCCCGCGGACGATTCGCATTCCCCGGCCTCCTCCGCCGGCGGAAGCTTTGAGCATTACCGGATACCCAATCGAGGCGGCGAGTTCAAGTGCCTCTTCAACACTCTTTAGTACGCCCTTGGATCCAGGGAGGATGGGAACGCCGGCCTCCTCCATCGCGGCGCGGGCGATCTGCTTCAGGCCCATACGGCGGATAACCTCCGGCTTGGGTCCGATAAAAGTTAAACCGCTGGTTTCACAAACTTCCGCGAAATCGGCGTTTTCAGAGAGGAATCCGTAGCCGGGATGGACCGCGTCGGCGTTGGTGATCTCGGCCGCGCTGATCACCGCCGGAATATCCAGGTAGCTGCGCGAGCTCTTCGCAGGGCCGATGCAGATCGCTTCATCGGCAAAGCGGGTATGCAGGCTGTGGCGGTCCGCCTCGGAATAGACGGCGACCGTTTTTATGCCCATCTCTTTGCAGGCGCAGATCACGCGCAGCGCGATCTCGCCGCGGTTGGCGATCAGAATTTTTTCAAACATTTAGGCGGTGCATTATCTCGGCCGGATGGCGAACAGCGCCTCTCCGTATTCCACCGGACGCCCGTTTTCCACCAGCTTGGCGACGACCGTTCCGGCCACTTCCGACTCAATCTCATTCATCAGCTTCATCGATTCGATGATGCACAGCACCTGCCCGGGCTCGACCGAATCGCCGACCTTCACAAACGGCGCGGCGCCCGGCGCGGGA
>Ga0070738_10005298_pt1 | contig 14451 bp, 16 predicted proteins | sample Coa_R2_2_FD_66446 | JGI IMG/M metagenome (GOLD analysis project Ga0070738, IMG submission 66446) | Surface soil microbial communities from Centralia Pennsylvania, which are recovering from an underground coalmine fire - Coalmine... | ecosystem: Environmental > Terrestrial > Soil > Unclassified ...
CCCCCGCCCACGGCACAACCGGCCTCCCCGTCGTCCCCGGCTACCAAAGCCGGCCCAGCAGCCGCCGGAAACGCTATGAAAGGCGACGACCCGGCCACTCAACCAGCCGCCAAGACGGACGACAGTGTGCAGCAGACCTCAGCCAACCCGACGTCCCCCAGAGGCGGGTTGCTGGATTTCCTTCGGAGGAATGACCAGCCCTGAACCCCGGCTCTGGCAGAGCCCTCCCGCGATCGTGGAAGGAACTCCCCATGGAACTTTCACTTTGGTCGGCCCATGGTCGTGCTGGCCCGGGTGGATGACTCGATGCCCGCAACGCCGCGATCCTCCCCCCGGCCGGATCGAGCAACCGCAAATGGTTTACCATGCTCACACTGATGGAGCGTGGATCGCCGCCGAAGGTGCGGCCGCGCCGAGTTGTCTAATTTTGCAGTTGACGACGCAACTCACAGGAGTCGCAAGGGGTTCCCAAGCCCAAGGGTCCCCAGAACCGGCTGGCCTGGTCGTGCTCGCGTCGGCCCCTCCTAAAGTCCCACGCCGCGCCGTTCGAATATTAGTCTTGACGGTCAGGTCCGCTACGGCAAGGAGGCGAGCGACACCCCCTTGGGTAGGCCAGGACTGAGCCGTTCCCCGCACGCACCGGAGCGGGGAGCTCGCTGTGCTTGATCGGAGGGGGAGTCGGCTTGCCGATCCATCACTCCACTTGCGGGAGACGGCACGGGACCGACGGTCCGAATTCCCGGTCGAATCGAATCGAATTGAATCGAATCGAATCGAATCGAATTCACTCGACGCGACGCGACCGGGTATTGCAAGACTGAGGACCGGGTCGCGCCCAGGAGACGATCAAGAACGGGGGCGGGTCGGAGCGACTTGCACGATGGCCGTCTCTCGCGGCGACCCGCGCGCGCTGCTTTGCGCCGGGCTCGAACCGCCGAGTCGGGACTGTCACCGCGCCGACATGGTACCTATCCGGAGGGAGGAGGAAACCTCCGTGGTCTCGCACCGAACTGGGCGAGTGGAGTCCTCGAGATGAAAAAGGTTTTTACAACCGGTCAGGTCGCGAAAATCTGCAAAGTCGCACCTCGGACCGTGAGCAAGTGGTTCGACTCGGGCCGCTTGCGTGGTTATCGAATCCCCGGCTCACAGGATCGTCGCATTCCGCGGGAGCATCTCCTCCGCTTCCTCAAGGAGCATGGAATGCCCCTGGGCGATCTCGAGGCCGAGGTTTATCATAAGGTGTTGGTCGTCGGCGCCGATGCTCCGCTCCAAGCGATCCTGCGCGAGCATCTGCGCGAGACCGACGACTTCCGGATCGAGACGGCCGCCTCGGGATTCGAGGCGGGCATTCGCGCCGAAAGCTTCCACCCGGACTGTATCATCATCGACATGGCTTTGGGACGGATCGAAGCCGGTCAGATCGCCCAGAACCTGCGGAAGAGCCCGGACCATCAGGGGACGATCCTGCTGGCCCTGACCAGCGATGAACCCGGTGACGAGACCTTCGCGCTGGGATTCAACGACGCGTTCAAGAAGCCGTTCGATGGGGCCCTGCTGGCCGAGCGCGTGCGCCGCTTGATCTCGCAGAAGAAGGCCGAAGAACCCTGAAGCCCGCTTCGTTTCTTTGTCCGTGGTCCGTTGTCCGTGGTCCGTTGTTCGCTGACGCGGGCTGACCAGCCTGACCCGGATCAGACGAGGCACTCGAAGAGGGCGACCAGGGCGAATGGAGCGGCAGCTCCGACAACGGACCACGGGCCACGGACCACGTTTAGTGACACGAGCCGCCCGAGGTCGAGCGGCACGGAAGCAGCGCCGAGACGACCGTTCGAAGGTTGGAGAGGGCGTTGCCGTCGTTGAGGACAGTTTTACAGGTGGCATAGCCCAACGAGGCGGTGATGACCAGCACCAGGGTCGAGATCAAGCCGATCCGGGCGAGTCGGGAAGAGCCCCAATCGGGGGTGGCCGGCCCACTGGCCTGGGACGCGAGTTGAGGAGCCGCCGCGGCGTGCTCGGGATCGAAATCGACCGGTTTCGGGTCTGGGGCCGACGGCGGATCGAGGGGATCGGGCGGGGCCGCGGGGGTGCCCAGCTTCAGGACCAAGCCCACGGTCCGCCGGATCAGGTCCGCCGGCACCACCTCGGCGAAGACTCGCCCCTGCGACAGGGCCGTGGTCAAGAACGCCGCCGAGAGGGCCAGCCCCCGGCGCAACAGCCGGGACCGGAGCAGGTTGCGCGCCCGCGACAGCCGGCCCTTGACCGTCCCCACCGGCCATTGCAGCAAGTCGGCGACCTCCTCATTGGTCTTGCCTTCCAGGTAGCTCAGGATCACCGGGATTCGATACTTGTCGGGCAGCCGGTTGACCTCCTCATGCAAGACCGGCCGCAACTCGTTCCAGGCCGCCTGCTGGTCCTGATGGTTCGGCTCGATCGCCGGTGGCAACATGGCCATCCCCTCCCGTTCGAGGCTGCGACGGCGGACCGCGCTGGCTCGCGCCTTGATCGCGATCCGGTAGGCGACTTCGTGAAGCCAACCGGAGAGCACCCTCCGATTCCGGATCGAACTCCCCTTCCGCGCCAGTACCAGGAAGGTCGCCTGAAACGCGTCCTCGGCATCGTGATCCTGGTTGAGCACGTGGCGACAGATCCCCAGCACCATCGGCCCGTGGCGCACCACCAGGGCGCGGAAGGCTTCCTGGGAATCGATGCCATCTCCACTCAGAAACTGTTCCAGCAGCGACTCGTCCGACAACTCTTCGGTCCGTGAGACGCCCTCATGCCGGATGAGCCGCTTGGCGAACGTACTGGCCATAAGTCATCGGGCGAGAGGACCGCCGCTCGCAGGCAACAGACCCATCGCCGCCTCCTTTGAGAACCCGAGGTGCATGCACTCAGTGACACGATGCCCGCCCCGCCGCTCCCGCCGGCCCGATCGCCCGTCGCATGGCTCGTGGGCAGTGGGAGAGGGGGGCCTCTGCCGGAAACTTTTCGCTGAGCTGGGGTAACGACGTCGAGCGCCGGTCTGTACCGCGTCTTTGGGAGGGTGGTCCAAGCCGGGCTTTGCGGGGCGCGACGCACCGAAGCAACCAGGACTCATGGCGCCGAGTCACCCGCTCCGAGCGACAGCTCCGGCTCGTCGCTGATGACCTCTTAGTGTAAAGAGCCCGCACACGCGAATCCGGTTACACCGGCTTCGGAAAGCCGATCGGCCGGCCAGCCGGCAAGTCGCCGGAGGAACCACCTGGGCAGGCGAGCCGGCGGAGCAGTGCGTCCGTGGTGCCGAGGCCCGCCCTGGTCAGGACCGCTCGGGTGCGTCTTCATCGCGGAGGCCGGCGTCGCGGAGGGCGTTCTGGTAATCGCCGGGATGATTCAGGTTCCGGAGCGTGCGGAGCTCCGGGTCGACCGGGCGCATCGTGGAATCCCGCCCGCGCCAGGCGGCGCCGCAGTTGGGCGTGGCCATCAGCGCGCGGAAGGCGGTAACGGCCGGTCGCTTCCACCGGTCATCGGGGATCACGAAGTCGGACCGCCCCTTGCTCAGAGAGAGGAATCCCCGATGGTCGTTTCCTCTTCATGGTGCGAGACACTCTTCTCACTCCCGACCTGCGCAAGGACTCTGGTGTTCGGAGACAGCGCGAACGCGAGCAAGAAGAACGGCGCCGAAGAGTTCGCCAAGCCGGGGAGGAACGAAATCGATCTTCCCAGGCCGAAGAGAGTCGGCGACCGAAGGAACGGACGAGGGAGCAAGTCTTCTCGGACGGACTCTCGGGTACCGGTCGGCTCGAGGGAAGGGTGAGCGATTCCGGTGCGCTCGAACTCGGCGGCATTCTCGCCGCGCCGCTCGCGAACTGGGACTGCAAGGTGTCCGCCTCAAGTCGCTCTCATCAAGGATCCCCGGACCGCCGCGGGGACATCGATTACGATGAAATCCCTTGCGGAATAGAGGTAATCCTCGCCGCTTTCATCGACAACGCGAATATCGCCATCCTTGGCCGCCTCGAGGTCGGGTAAGACGCGGTAAATCTTGTGCAGCTCAAGGGACGCCGGGTAGTCCCGATTGTTGATGCACACTGCAAAGACCGGCTCAGACTGCTTGGATTTTCTCATGGTTTAATCCAGATAGCGCTTCCGTTTGAGCTCCTTCCGTCCGATCCCGTGGGCCTCGTACCAATGCAGTTCGGCCCGCCGGATTGTCCCGCTTGCCAAGCGGATTGTTGCAACCCCTTTCAATTTGCGCCAACGGCCGACGCCGTAGTGCCTCCGTAGGCGTGGCAACTCACGAATCGCAGTGCCGACCTCGATCGTCTCGATGTCAGTGATCTCGCCGACGATCTCGAATTCCATCACTCTGAGTTTGCGGTCAAACGGTCAGGAATGCAAGCAAGGCCCGACCCGAGTGCCCGGAGAGTCGCAGGGCGTTTCTCGGCTTCGACTGACTGCTGCCGGTTGGGTTATCAACTCTCAGCGGTCTCCGCCTCGCTCAAGCCGGCGTCGCGGAGGGCGTTCTGGTAATCGCCGGGATGATTCAGGTTCCGGAGCGTGCGGAGCTCCGGGTCGACCGGGCGCATCTCGGCCTCGGTCACGATTCGGGTCTGGACCGCCTCCACCAGGAACACCGGCCGGAGCCGGTTTGCGTTCAGGAGGCCCTCGATGGCCGGCAGCACGATGGGTTTGCGGTACAGGGCCGCCAGCGGGTGGTGATACCCGTCGATGAAGGGGATGGCCAGGTCGTCGGCCCCAAGGAGCTCGACCAGGCGCGTGATCCAGGGCGGTTGGAGGAAGGGGACGTCGGTCGCGGTGGCGTACACCAGCTCGACCGGATCGGGGAGGGCCGCCAACCCGGCCGCCAGCCCCTGGAGCGGTCCGCGACCGGCGACCGGGTCGCGGACGATGGCCACGTCGGCGGGCAGGTCGGGAAGCTCCTGAGCCGGGGCCGCGACGACCACGATGGGCCGCGCCGCGGTGCCGACCAGCCGGACGACCCGCTGAAGCATCCGCTCGGGACCGAAGGGGAGCCAGGCTTTGGGACGGCCCATCCGGCGACTCGCGCCGCCACAGAGGACCACCGCGCCGGGGCTCATGGCGTTGTCTCCGGATCCAGGTGGAATCCCGCCCGCGCCAGGCGGCCGCGCACCTCCGGCGTCGTCAACAGCTCGCGGAAGGCCGCGACCGCCGGTCGATCCCAGCGGTGATCAGGGATGACGAAGTCGAACCGCTCCTCGCTCAGGGGGAGGAACGCCAGTTCGTAGGCCGCCGCCACCGGCGCAATCAGCACGCCCCAGTCGGCACGCCCTTGTTGGAGCGCCGCGGCGACCGCGTTGTGCGAGCGAGCCTCCACGGCGTAGCCGGGCGGGCGGCGGCCCGCCAGCAGCCGGTCGATCAAGATCCGGGTGCCGCTGCCGCGGTTGCGATTGACCAGGTGGCAGTCGCCGCCCCGGCAGGCGGCGTCGACGGCCTCCGTGACGCTGCGCCCCTCGAAGCGGCCATCGCCCCGGCGGTAGGCGATCCCTTGCATCCGCCCATAACCGGGCAGGAGCGTCGCCCCCGCCGGGAGGAAGGGCCGATTGTACTGGTTGGTTTCGGCATCCAGCAGGTGAATCCCGGCCAGGTCGCACTCGCCGCGGGCCACCGCCGCCAGACCGCCCTGCGAACCGACCCAGATCGTCTTGGACGTGAAGCCCCGATCGTTCAGGATCCCCAGCAAGAGGTCGATGCCGGTACAGTGCGAGCCGATGACCACCAGGTCGGCCGGGGACAACCCCCGCCCCATCGCCACGACCGAGACCGTCTCGCCCGCCTCGACGAACTCCTGCGACCGGGGAATCGTGAGGAATCCGTCGGCCTGGCTGAAGGTCGTCACGGACCCCGAGCCCTTGCCCAGCGGGTAGGCCGAGAGACCGTCGGGGCCCTGGACCAGGTTGACCAGCAGGTATTCGGTCCGGCCGATCTCGCTGTTGTATCGGAACGGCATCCGCGCCGTCGTGGTCTCGGGCTTCTCGACCCGGCGTCCCCCGAGGAAGCGGATCAGGGGCGCCACGAACTCGTGGAGGGTGAAGATAGCCGAGGTCGGGAAGCCGGGCAGGATGACGACCGGCTTACGGCCGGCGGCGCCGAGACAGATCGGCTTGCCGGGCTTGAGCGCCACGCCGTGGACGATGATCCCGGGATCGCGCCGGGCGAGCACACGGTAGGAAAGGTCACCGGCCCCCTTGCTGGTGCCGCCGCTCAAGAGCAGCAGGTCGCTCGCGGCCAGGCCCTCCGCGATCGCCGTCTCGAGTTCGTCCTCCACATCGCCGACGATCCCCAAGGGGATGGGCTGGGCTCCCAGCTCGCGCACGGCATCGGCGATCATCGTGGAATTGGCGTCATAGATCGCGGCGGGACGGAGGGGCTCGCCGGGGGCCACGATCTCATCGCCGGTCGAGAGGATGCCGACGCGCGGCTGTTGGACGACGGAGACATCTCCGACTCCGATCGCGGCGAGGATGCCGGTCTCGCGCGCCGTCAGGATGGTCCCGCGGCGGAGGATCCGTTCGCCCCGGGCGATATCGGTGCCGGCGAAGGTGATGTGGGCACCGGGCGCGACCGGGCGGACGACCCGCAGCGTTTTCCCGTCGACAAAGGCATGCTCCACCATGACGACGGCATCGGCGCCGCGCGGCACGACGCCGCCGGTGGCGATCGACGTGGCCGAGCCGGGCTCGACCGTCTGACCGGGCATCCGGCCGGTGGTGAGCTCCTCGGAATTGATCCGTAGATCTCGCGGCGTTTCCTCGGCCGCGCCGAAGGTATCCTGCGCCTGCACGGCGAACCCATCGACATTCGAGCGGTCGAATGGCGGGACGTCGACGGTGGCGAGGACGTCGCGCGCCAGCACGCGGCCCAGGGCCGAGGCCAGCGGGACCTCCTCGGCCGCCAGGATCTCCGGCCGAAGCGCGGACCACCACCGCCGCTCGGCCGTGTCGCGGTCGACCACGTCCAGGAACTGTTCTTGCTCGTGGACCATGACGAATCTTATTGTACGCGACCTCGTCGGTGGCTGCGATGGTCTCTCGGCTCGGCCCATTCACGCGACTCGGCCGCTGCGGGCCCCAAAGCCCGAGGAGAAGGCCATGCCCTCCAAGGCTCTGCGCGACTGGCAGAATGAGCGAATGCCTCGCATCAACGCCATCGACGCCCTGCGTGTTGCATGCTTGGCGCAGGTTCCGCCGAACCCTGACCTTGTTGATGAGAATCTTCGCGGATACGTCCTTCTGCTCAGCGCCCACTTCCAGGGTTTCTGCCGTGACCTGTACGTCGTATCGTCCCAGGTCATCGCTTCCAAGGTACGAGGCTCGCTGTAGACACTCATCCAAACCCAGTTCATCGACCACCGCGCCCTGGATCGCGGCAATCCCAGCCTGGACAACCTGAGGAAGGACTTCGACCGCTTCGGCTTCAAGCTGGATCTGCCCGCTGATCCAGCCAATCACTTGCGCCTGCGCCATTTGTCCGACTTGAATCGATGGCGGAACGTGGCGGCGCACCAAGGGATTGTCCCCCCCGGCGGCCTTTCGATAGCCGATGTGCAAGCCTGGCGGAATTCCTGCGATGGGCTGGCAGCTTCGCTTGACAGAATTAGGTACAATCAATTGCGAAGGATCCTCAGGCGAGATCCTTGGGCGCCCTAGCGATCGGGAACGGTCGATGGCCGAACACGAGCGGGAGAAATCGGCCTTTGTCTTCAACCTCGGGGACCGCGTCAAGATCGGCCGGTCCGGAGGCTTGTGTGGGCGAATTGTCGAATTGCGGGGCCCTCTCGGGCCGAGGGGAGAACAAATCTACCGCGTCATGTTCCGACGCAAGCCGCGGCCCGCTTACATCGAGGTGAGGGAAGATCAGCTCGAGCTGATCCAGCCGAAAAGCTGAGCCTTGCCGGTCAATTACCAGCACCGCCATCGTCGCTGAAGGTTCAGGGGCGTCGTGTCGGAGACGACGATCATTCAGGCCAGGCCTCCCTCAATACAGCGGCTTGGGCTCTCATCTCCTCAAGGGTTGGACCAGGCGAAACCTTGTATCGCTTGAGAACGCCATCGGTCTCAATGCGGGTCCGGCCCAAAGCCTCGGCGAGCTGGTGATGCGTGATCCGGTCCTGCCGGTACAGCTCGACGAGGTAGGCCTCCTTTGCCTCGCCGTGGAGGTCCACCTCGTCGGTGGAGATCTCGCGTTCGATGTCAGGCGGGATCTCAAAGCTGATGTTCATGTCATTCCTCCCGCACGGCCCTCCCCGGAAGGGGCCACCAATCAGATGTCCCCGGTTTCGCCCAGGTTCGGGACCAGATCAAGCCGATCTACCGCTCCGGCCGCACCTGCACCCACAGCCGCGCGGTCGCCTTGCGACCGCGGCGGTCGGTGCGCTCGACGCGGGGCAGGTAGTCGCCCGGCCGGGCGAAGCGGTGGGTCGTGATGGCGTAACCGTCGGGGGCCAGGGCCTGGACGTTGCCGTCGGAGCGCACCTGGACCGGCGGGGTACCGTCGCCGAAGTCCCAGGTCTCGCTCCCGTCCGTGGTGCCGAAGGTTCGCACCTTGAACGTGACGGGTTCCTCGGGATGGATGTTCTGCGTCGGGGAATAGGCGGCGTGAATCGAGGGCGGCAGCGGCCGGGAGATCGTGCGCTCGTGCACCTGGACCACGGCGAAGTCGTAGGCGATGTGTCCCTGATCGTCGCTGACCTTGAGGATCTCGCTGTACTCGCCGGGCTGGGAGTAGGTCCGTTCGACCCGGGGGCCTGATGCGGTCGTGCCATCGGAGAACGTCCAGTCGTAACGAGTGACCCTGCCCGAGCGGGTCCACGAGCCGGTGCCATCGAGCGGGACTCGCTCGCCAACCTGGACCACGTGGTGCGGCCGGGCGACGGCCACGACCGCGGGCTGCTGCTCGCGGAGGGCCGCCTCCCAGAGGAACGCATAGCCCTCCTGCGTGCCCCAACGGCCCGATGGTTGGCGGCTGACGATCTCGAAATGGAGATGCGACCAGCCGCCGCTGCCCCCTTCCTTGCCCAGGACTCCGATCTTCTGCCCCAGGGCGACCGTCACCCCCGGCTGGATCGCCGGGTCGAACGATTGGAGGTGGCTGTAGCGGTAATACCATCCGCGGTCGTCGAGCACGTAGGCGACGTCGTAACGCGGGTCGGTGGGGGTTCCCTCGTATCCGGGCAATGCAGCCTTGCCCACGGAGACGACCAGACCGGCGGCCGCGGCGAGCACGTCGGCCAGGCCCTCGGCGCCGCCGATGTCGAGCCCGCTGTGGTAGTAGATCCGCCGCCGCGAGGGATCCTCAAATTCATCGACATAGGTCGGCTCGTTGGCCATCTGGGTCATGCTGGCGAACCAGCGCTGGCGGACCGGGTAGACGAATGTGCCGGGCTCGACCCAGGGCGATCCGGCCGGCCAGAGCCGTAACCGGGCGGCCTTGGCCAGGCCCCAGTGGTCCTGGTCGGTGTTGCTCGAATAGCCCCGGGTGATCGGGCAGTCGACCTGCACTCCGGCGACCGTCCTGGGGAGATGGTAGGTCGCGGAAATCAGCTCGACCGTCTGCCCGTTGACCGCGACCTGGACCCGGGCTTGCCGCACCGCGTCGCGGATCGGGTCGCGCCGCTCGTCCAGGCCCAGCAGCTTGACCTGGGCGTTCGACCCGTCGCACAGCTCGACCTGCTGGGACTCGCCGAGGTCGAGATCAACCACCCGGTCCAGGGGCCGGCGCGTCGGCGCGGGAGGGCCGGCCGCCGCAGCGCGATCGAGACTCATCACCGCGAGAAGAACCAGGCCAAGCCTGGGGCGAGACAACACGGGGAAACTCCCGGAGTTCGGGCGGAGCCCGGTCTTCCACTCGACCACGGGCGAAGCCCGATCGACCGGGGAGAGCCCCGAGTTTCCTCCCCGAGGCCGTCGGTTGCAACCACGCTCTCCGGTTTTCGGCCGGTCAAGGGCCCGATCAAAGTCCCTGATCCGAAAGGATTCACCAGCCCACAGGGTCCAGCCAGATCCCGGATTCTGAAAAATCGACAAAGGGTCTCATCTTTTTAAGGCGGGAGTCCGAAAAGAATCCGTAGCGGTTCCCACCCGGAGACAGCACCTTGCCGCGGACGCCGCGACCATGATTACCCGACTGCTCATCAAGTGCGTCGTAATGATCGCCGTCATTCATGGAATCAGGAGGCTGAGCCAGCAGATCGGACCGCGGGCCAGCGGCCTGGTCCTGGGGCTTCCCAGCTCGACGGCGGTCCTGCTGGTTCTCTGCGGCTGGGAGAAGGGGGCTGCCGGCGCGACCGAGATGGCCGAAGCGAGCCTGCTGGGTCTGGTCGCCGCGGTCGCGTTGCCGCTGGCCTATGCGCAGGCCGTGCGCCTCGGCTGGCACCTGGCCGGGGCCTTGACCTGCGCCGTCGCCGGTTATCTCACGGTCGCGTTCGGCCTGGGCTTTCTCCAACCCGTCGGCCCGGTGGAGTGCCTGGCCATCGCCCTGGCCGCCCTCGGGCTGGCCTCGCACCTGGCGGGGCGGATCGGCATGCCTCAGGCTGGCGGCACGGGTGTCCTCGGGTCCGAGACCTGGACGGTTCTCTTCCGGACGTTCATCCCGGTTGTCTACGTGACCCTGGTCGGGATCACCGCCGCCATCGCCAGCCCGAGCTGGGCGGGACTGGTCAGCATGTTCCCGAGCATGTCCACGGTTCTTCTGGCGGTGACTCACCTGGAGGAAGGACCGGCCGAGGCGAGCCAGATTGCGCGGACCCTTCCACCGGCCAATCTCAGTACCGTGGTCTTCCTCGCAACCTTTCGCTTCGGATGCCCGGCGCTGGGCCTGGGTTGGGCCACGCTCTGCGGCTACATCGCCGCCCTGACGAATCTGGCGGCCATCGAGCTGGTGGCCCAGCGGGTCTTCCCCGGCGAGTGCGTCCCGCGTCGAATCCGGTGGTTCGAGGGCCGCACCCGAAGCCTGCGACGACTCTCGCACCACCGGGCCAGCATCCGCAGTGATGCCCGATCGACGCCGCGATCCTTCGGCCGCATGGGGGCAGCCCCGCGAAGACATTTCGCGCCGCGCCTGGAGATTCTTCCCTGTTAGTCCCCACACTGCCTCAGGACCCTGCGGTTCCTTGCGGTGCCGGGTCCCTTCCGAGTATCGTAACACGGTTGACGGCCCGAGTGACGGCCGCTCCTCAGAGGAGCCAGCGGGGCGCTCACATGGCCAGAGTCAAGGGAGAGCGGATTCCGGACGGCGTCCACGCTGAGTGCTGCCCAATGCCACCACAAGGATCGAGCGGACGGCATCGCCCTCCTTCACTGCGCGGGCGGCGCGATTTCCTGGCGCAACTGACCGCGGGCTGGGGAACGCTCGCGCTGCCCTGGTCGATCGGGGAGCCGGCGACGGCCGCCGATCGGACGTCCAACCCGGTCCAGGAGGAGAACCGCAAGCCCGGTGCAACCGACTGGCAGTTGACGCGCGTCCGGGCCGATCGGGGCGGTTTCCGTTCCCCATGGATCGAGGGTTACTGTTCGAAGCAGAGCGTGAAAGTCGGCGAAACGATCGAGATCCTGGTCTCGACGGATCCGCCGCGGCGGTTCCGGATCGAGCTCTTCCGCATGGGCTATTATGGCGGGCGCGGTGCCCGGCTGGTGAAGACACTCGGCCCGTTCGACGGCAAGGCGCAACCGGTCCCCAAGCCCGGCCCCAAGAATCTGCATGAGTGCCGCTGGGAGCCCGTCACGCGCCTGACCATCCCCGGCGACTGGCTCAGCGGCGTCTATCTCGGGCGGCTCACCACCATCGTCGACGGCGATGCTGAACCGTACTGGCAGAGCTATGTCGTCTTCATCGTCCGGGATGAGCGCCCCGCTGAGATCCTGTTCCAGTGTTCGGATAATACCTGGCAGGCGTACAACCGGTGGCCGAACAATGATTCGCTCTACACCCATCCCCGGGGCGGGCAAGGGCCGTGGGCGGATGTGAGTTTCGATCGGCCGTACGGCCGCGAGGCGCAGCACCAGGCCGTCGTGAATGACCCGCTCACGTTCGGTTCCGGCGAGTTCCTGCCGCTGGAATTCCCGCTGGCCTACTGGCTGGAGCAACACGGTTACGATGTCGCGTATTGCTCGAACAGCGACATGCTGACGCCCGATCGAGGTCTGCGGTGCAAGGTGTTCATCAGCGTCGGTCACGACGAATACTGGGACATCCGGCAGTATCGCAGCGTGGAGCGGATGCGCGACGCCGGGGTGAGCCTGCTGTTCCTCTCGGGCAACGCGATCTGCTGGGTCACACCCTATCGCGCCAGCAGCGACGGCCGGCCGAAGCGGATCATCTTCCGGGGCGGCCCCTACGGCGGCGAAGCCGTCCACGCGCGGAACCGGCAGAAGGAGCACGGACCGTTCCCCGAACACGGGCCGGACGAGGGCCTGCTCCTGGGCGCGCGGAACATCGAGCCGGTCAACGGCGGCGGCGACTGGACGGTCGTCAAGCCCGAACACTGGATGTTTGAAGGGACGGGGATGAAGCGAGGCGACCGGATCCCCGGGCTGATCGGCTGGGAATACCACGGCGACCCGCCGCAGCTCCCCGGCCTGGAGATCGTCGCGGCGGGCACCGCCTGGGTCAGCGGCCAGACCCCGCAGAAATGGACTGCCACGATCTACCCAGGCCCCAAGGGGAACTTCGTGTTCAACGCGGCGACCATCTTCTGGGCGCAGGGGCTCTCAGCACCGCCGGGACACACCCTGCCCTGGTCCCACTGGTCGCGCCCCCACGGACCCGACGAACGGGTGCAAACGATCACGCACAACCTCTTGCGGCGCGCCCTGGGTCGCGGCACATAGCCGGATTCCGAGCCCCCTTGGCACAACTCACACCGGTCGATTCGTGACACCGGGGCGCGACCCGATCATGATGACATGACATTACCGAGGACTCGGTGAAGAGTCGACTGATGAGGCTGGAACCGATTCCTGGTCGGGAACGGATCGAGACGACCGAGGTCCCGTCGGGCCCCGGTTGCTCGACCGGGTGAGGATGGCGACCCGGGCCTTGCATGACAGCCTGCGGACCGAGGAGGCTTACGTCGGCTGGGTGCGTCGCTTCATCCTGTTTCACGGCAAGCGGCACCCCCAGGAGATGGGGACCGCCGAGATCAACCGCTTCCTCACCGATCTGGCCGTCTCCGGGCACGTCGCCGCCTCCACCCAGAACCAGGCCCGCAGCGCCCTGCTGTTTCTGTATCAACAGGTCCTCGGTGTCGAGCTGGGAATCCTCGGCAACGACATCGTGCTGGACAAGCGGCCGGGATCGCCAAGCACGCCACGCCCCATTCGCTCCGTCACTCGTTCGCGACCCATCTCCTGGAGGACGGTTACGACATCCGGACGATCCAGGAGCTACTCGGCCACAGTGACGTCTCGACGACGATGATCTACACTCACGTTCTGAACCAGGGAGGCCGGGGGGTGAAAAGCCCCGCCGATCGACTCTGACGGCTGCAATGTCCGCGTTGGGTTCCGCGTTCGTCGCGCGGAAGAGGCGGAACGTGGGTCCGCCTAATACCAGAACGCGATCGATCGCACGATGAAGTAACCTGAGGTCGGCCCGGGAGTTAACTCCCGACCGCATGGATCGCTCCACTGGGGAACGCGGCATGGGTTGTCCGCGTTTGTCATTTTCCATTCGGGTTTTGGGCGGACACCTCGTTCCGCCGAATTCTTGTTAGACCATTCATCTCGTCATCTCTGCCGGAGGAGCAGACATGGAACAACCGCCGCTCTACAGATCGGAGTGCTCAGCCAAGAACTTCTGGAGAGAGTATCGCATTTTCGACGATCGGGTCGAACTCGATACGTTCTTCAAGACGATCGCGGTCCCGTTCAGTGAGGTGGAGGGGATCGAGGTCGCGCACAACTACTCGGAGGGCGTGCGACTGCAATTGCGGCGCGGGATGGGGCTCAAGCTCGACTGGGCTGACTTCCACCCGCATGTCGTCCTCGATAAATCCACGGGCTACTTCCGGCATATCGCCTTCACCCCTGATGATCCGGAAGTGTTCCGGACCACTCTCGAGACGGCGTTGGCGAGGTATCGTGGCGAGGAGGTCACCAAGGGGTGAATCAAACCCCTGTCTAACGAGGCGATGCAGCGGACCCGCTCCGCGGGCCGCTGATCTTGGGCGTTAGGCGGCGTTTTTCTCGTCACGCACGGTCGATTCCTGTAACCGGACCTTCACATAGGAGCCCGCATCATGAACATCCACACCATCTCCGGAAAGGCCACTTCACTCCTCGCCTTGATACTCATCGGAGCCGTCTTCTACTCCATCGGGGCTCTCGGCCCTCGGATCGGCAGTGCACAGGACCTGAAGCCGTCCAGACCTGAACCGGTCGGAACATATCAGTTGTCCGTCACTTATAAACCTGGAGAGAAGGAGCCCGACCTGTTCCT
>Ga0070738_10005301_pt1 | contig 14446 bp, 7 predicted proteins | sample Coa_R2_2_FD_66446 | JGI IMG/M metagenome (GOLD analysis project Ga0070738, IMG submission 66446) | Surface soil microbial communities from Centralia Pennsylvania, which are recovering from an underground coalmine fire - Coalmine... | ecosystem: Environmental > Terrestrial > Soil > Unclassified ...
CTTCGACACCGAGAACAGCATCGGGACCATTCACAACCCCGGCATCACGCTGTGGATCCGCCCGCCACGCCGGCCATAAGCTCCTGCCAGCAGAGGTGATGCAGTTAAGAGATTCGCTCACGAACCCGCGAGCGCTTCTCAGACCTCCGCGGGTGCTGCTCACGCGTCCGCGAGTGCTGCTCGAAGGTCCGCGAGTGCTGCTCGCGGGTCCGCGAGTGCTGCTCGCAGGTCCACGAGCACTGCTCATCCGTTCGCGAGTGCTGCTCGCGGGTCCGCGAGTGCTGCTCGAAGGTCCGCGAGTGCTGCTCGCGGGTCCCCGAGCGCTGCTCGCAGGTCCGCGAGCGCTGCTCGAAGGTCCGCGAGTGCTGCTCGCAGGTCCCCGAGCGCTTCTCATCCATTCGCGAGTGCTGCTCGCGGGTCCGTGAGTGCTGCTCGCGGATCCGCGAGCTCTTCTCATCCGTCCGCGAGTGCTGCTCGCGGGTCCGCGAGTGCTGCTCGCGGATCCGCGAGCTCTTCTCATCCGTCCGCGAGTGCTGCTCGCGGGTCCGCGAGTGCTGCTCGCAGGTCCGCGAGTGCTGCTCGCAGGTCCGCGAGTGCTGCTCGCAGGTCCGCGAGCGCTTCTCATCCGTTCGCGAGTGCTGCTCGCAGGTCCGTGAGCGCTGCTCACGCGTCCGTGAGCGCCTTCCTCGGACCCGTGGAGGCTTCTCACGCGTCCGCGAGCGCCTTCCTCGGAGTCGTGGAGGCTTCTCACGCGTCCGTGAGCGCCTTCCTCGGACCCGTGGAAGCTTCTCACGCGTCCGCGAGCGCCTTCCTCGGACTCGAGGAAGCTTCCCGCGCGTCCGCGAGAGCCTTCCTCGGACTCGTGGAAGCCTCTCACGCGTCGTTGAGCGTCTTCCCGGGACTCGTGGAAGCTACTCACGCGTCCGTGAGCGCCTTCCTCGGACCCGTGGAAGCTTCTCACGCGTCCGCGAGCGCCTTCCTCGGACTCGAGGAAGCTTCTCACGCGTCCGCGAGCGCCTCCCTCGGACTCGTGGAAGCTACTCACGCGTCCGCGAGCGCCTTCCTCGGACTCGAGGAAGCTTCCGACGCGTCCGCGAGAGCCTTCCTCGGACTCGTGGAAGCTTCCGACGCGTCCGCGAGAGCCTTCCTCGGACTCGTGGAAGCTTCCGACGCGTCCGCGAGAGCCTTCCTCGGAGTAGAGGAAGCTTCCCACGCGTCCGTGAGCGCCTTCCTCGGACTCGTGGAAGCTTCTCACGCGTCCGCGAGTGCCTTCCTCGGACTCGTGGAAGCTTCTCACGCGTCCGCGAGAGCCTTCCTCGGACTCGTGGAAGCTTCCGACGCGTCCGCGAGCGCCTTCCTCGGACTCGAGGAAGCTTCCCCCGCGTCCGTGAGCCCCTTCCTCGGACCCGAGGAAGCTTCCCCCGCGTCCGTGAGCGCCTTCCTCGGACCCGTGGAGCCTTCCCCCGCCTCCGCGAGCGCCTTCCTCAGGCTCGGGGAAGCTTCCCCCGCCTCCGTGAGCACCTTCCCCAGGCTCGTGGAAGCTTCTCAGGCGTCCATGGGAGCCTGCCCCGGGACTCTCGGAAGCCGACCTACGTTCGCGAGCGCCTCCCGCCACGCCGAGACGACCTCCGCGTCTCCTCCGCGTGCTCGGCGGCTCTGCGTTGACCGTCTCCGCGGAGACGCGTCACTTCCCGACACTCGCCGCGCGCATCTGAGCGGCCGCGACGCGAGCCGCCATGACCGCGCGCTCGACGATCGGAGCCTGATCGCCGGCGAGCGCATCCGCGACCTCGTCCGCAAAGCCCGGATCACCGCTCCGAGCCGCCACGTGAGCCGCGCGCGCGCGCATGTAGGAGTCGTCGTCCGAGCAAGCGCGGCGCACCACGCCACGGAGACGGGCGTCCCGGGGATCGAGCTCCGCCAGGATCAGCCCCGCATCCGAAGCCCCCGGCCCGGCTCCCCCGTAGACCTCCTCGAGGATCGCGCGCGAAGGCACGAGGTGACGCTCGAGGAGGCCGAACGCGAGCCTCCGGGTCACGGAGGCCGTCCTCCCGCCCAGCTCGTCGAGGACCGCGCGGCACAGGGAATCATGCGGCAAATCGGCCTTCGCGAGCGCGGCCGCGACATCATCGACGAAGGCATCGGAGTCCATGAAGGCCGTCCCCTCGCGCCCCGCCTCGCGGTTCACGAGGCGGAAGAGGGGACTGACGACCTCCGACGGGTCGCTCCGCGAGGCGACGAGGAGCTCGAACGGAGCCGCGTCCACCCCGCCCGCCTGCCTCACGCGCGCGATCGAGCGCCCCCGGAGCAGCGAGAACGGAGCCGCGGCGACGTGCGGACCGCCGGAGGGGGCGAGGAGGGCCACCTGGTCGCCCTCGTAGCCGGGCTTGAAGATCCGGAGGTCGAGCACGTTCCCGACACGCCTCCTGAAGAGGAGCGCGACGACCTCGTCGCGGGCGGCCTCGGAGATCGCGAAGAACTCGGTCGCCTGCCCGCGGGCCAGGTCCACGTTGCTCTCCGCGGGGCGACCGGGAGAGATCGCGCCGGCGACGGACGGCGTCCGGCGCCCGCCTCCGTTGCGGTCGGGATCCACCGGCTCGATCGTGAGGCGAGCCCGCGTCATGGCCCCCGACTTGACGCGCGGCCCCTTGTAGCGCGCGACCTGCTCGGGCCGGAGCTCGAGCGCGAGGTCGAGCCGCGGCGCGAGGGCGAAGAAGGCGGCCGGCTTCGCGAGCTCGACGCGCGTCTCGCCCTGGGCGAGGTTCCTGTCGAGCGCGAGGAGGTCGACGCTCACCGGGCCGACGCCGTGCGTGACGACGAGCGTCTCCTCGAGGTTGTGGTGGGGCGTGACCTCGACGCGGCCCACCGCCTCGCCCGCGACGTGGAGCTCGAGGACGAGCATGGGGCCGCCCTCGTCCTCGCCGTAGGAGCAGTCGGGGAGCCCGCTCAGGGCCTCGACGCGGACGGAGTAGACGAGGAAGACGTCGTCGGGCCGCACGAGGTCGGCGCCGGGAGGCTGCAAGAGAGTGGCCTGCACCGAGGCGACGGCGAAGCTCGCGAGCACCGAGCGAGGCCGGTCGCCGTCGGGCGGCCCGACGAGGGCGAGGAGCCGGCCGTGAGAGTCGAGGGCGAGCGAGCCCTGGACCCGCCGCGCCCGGGCCTCGGTGGAGAGGTCCTCGCCCGTGTCCGGGAGCTGCGCGATCCACGCGAGCCCGAAGCCCTTCGTGCGCCCGGGCGGAGGCTCGGTCGAGAGGGAGACCGGGATCGGGGGGCCGGGCCGGGGGAGGACGAGCGAGCCCTGCTCGAGGGGGAGCGGGCCCTCGGGAGCGACCTCGAGCGGCCGGAGGTCGCGGCCCGAGCGCGCGACGGCGAGGACGACGATCCCTCCGGCGTGCCCGAGGAGCCGGGCGGCGACGGGGGCGTCGCCCGGAAGCCGGACACGGAAGGGTCCGGGGGTGTCGTCCGGGACGGCGCCCAGGACGACGGCCGTCTCGTAGGTCACCCGGACGATCGCGCCGAGCGCGAGGGGGGCGTCGCCCTGGGCGGCGAGCACGGCCGCCGTGCCCCGGAGAAGCGCCTCCGGGGGGAGGACGGCCTCCTCCTCGGGTCTCGTGTCGGGGCCGGGGCAACCGCCAAGGAGAAACGCGAGCACGACCACGGTTGCCACGAACGGGCGCGGTCGGTACCCTCGGCGGCGGTGGCCGATCTTCGTGAGCTCCTGAAGGCAGGGCGCAGGCTCGAGGTGACGAACCCCGAGACGGGCACTGTCGTACGCTGGACGGTCCAGGGTCTCCTCCAGGAGGGCGGCCGGGGTCTCGTGTTCGAGGTCGTGGACCAGGACGGCCGGCCCGCGGTCCTCAAGGGACCGAGCCGCGCGCCGGGGGCGGCCTACTCCGCGATCATCGAACGAGAGATCCTCAAGAAGGTGTCCCCGCATCCCTCCCTGGTCAAGTACCTGGGCAGCTCGGACGAGGGCGGAATGCCCCTCGTGATCGTTGGCTGGGCACACGAGAACCCCTTCCTGCGCCTCAACGCCTCGCCGGCCCGCGAGAAGGCGGGCCCCTACCGCGACCCCTCCCAGTCCGGGATCGGGCTCCCGGCGCCGGTCGCGATCGAGATCGTCTTCGACCTCGTGCTCGCCCTCGAGCACCTCCACACGAACGGCTTCGTCCACTCGGACGTGAAGCCCGCGAACGTGATGGTCGAGGTCGACCCGACGGCCCGCGACCTCGACGACGCCGACTTCTTCAGGGCGGTCGTCGAGGGGAGGACGCGCGCGGTCCTGATCGACGTGGGCGGCGCGCGGAGCGAGAGCTTCCTCGAGGACCTGAACGCGGGGAACGTCGATCCGTCGATCGTCCCCCCCGAGCTCACCCCGCTCTGGGCGCCCCCCGAGGCCGTCGTCGGGGCGGAGACGCGCGAGGGACGGCGCCCGATCTACTCGGCCGCGATCGACGTCTACCAGGCGGGCCTGCTCCTCGGGACGTTCCTCACCGGGCGAGCGCCCTACGAGCACCTCGCCGACCGCTACGACCGGACCGACATGGCGCAGCTCATGGAGCTCAAGGCCGCCGAGAAGCGCGGCGAGCTCACCCCCTTCCCGCCGGGCGCCGTCCGCGCGGCCCCCCAGGACGACGTGAGCTGGGACACGGACGGCCGGAGCGCGAGGCCCGGCTTCGACGACACGGTCGAGGCGATCCTCGCCCACACGCTCGCCCGCGACTCGAAGGAGCGCGGCACGATCGGCCAGCTCCGCATGACCATGGAGCGCGCCTTCGACCTGTTCCCGAACGCCCGCGCCCGCGGCGGAGCCGCCGTCGCGCCGACCTTCCGTTCGCGTGGACGAGTGTCGCTCAAGGTCGAGAACCGGCTCACCGCGGCCGCGACCTCCGGGGCTCGCTCGGGCATGGGCTCGCAGATCCCCGCCGACGCGGCCGAGAAGGTCCTCAAGATGGCGGCCGAGGTCGCGGGGCCCCGAGGAGCGGTCGTGCGCGCCGCCCCGCCGCCCCGTCCCACCGGGAGCGTCGCCAAGCCCAAGCCTCCGGTGGGGCCTCCCCTCAAGCCGGCGACGACCTCGCAGCCGGCGAGGCCCTCGCCTTCCGGAACGGCGCTCCGGCCCGTGGTCGCGGCGCCGGCCTCGGGCGGGGAGCCCTCGCAAGCAGCGCGGGCCGCCGTCGATCTCGACCGGGTGCAACTGCGCGTCAACCCGAAGGACGCGACGAAGACGTTCGAGATCCTCTCGCGCGAGGGCGCGCGCTCGATCGAGGTCGAGGGCGGCCGCTTCGAGTTCCGGATCCCGCCCCAGCGCTCGTGCGAGGTCCTCCGCGCGGCGCTCGAGGCGAAGGTCGACGTCTTCTCCTTCGAGCGGCGCAAGGGGAACGCCCCTCCCGGCGGTAAGTAGGGCGGATCTACTTCTTCTTCTCGACGAAGGCTGCCCGCCACTTGAGGCACTCGACGGCGAGCGGCACGATCTGGAGCTCGGCGTAGGCCCTGAGGTCCTTCGCGAGCGCGACGTCGTCGCCCTTCTTCTCGTCGGCGTGGACCATGACCTCGCGTCCGAGGAGAGAGCGGGGGTCGATCGCGATCGCGGCGGCGCCCTCGGCGCGCGCGCCCTCGGGGTCGTCGAGGTTGATCCAGGCCGCGCCCCGGAGCGCGTGCACCTCGGCGTCGGCGCGGCCGAGGCTCAGGGCGCGCTCGGCGGCCGTGCGCGCCGGGCCCTCGTTGCGCGCCCTCGCGTCGGTGAAGGCCCGCTCGGCGAGGACGCGCGCGTCGTCGGGCGCGAGCGCGTAGGCCTTCGCCATGTCGTCGGCGTTGCCGAACCACCGGGACCGGAGCGCGAGAGCCCGGGCCTTGAGCAGGTCGGACGCGCTCCCCTGGATCACGAGGTCGAGCTCGCTCCGGGCGCGCTCGAGGTAGCCGCCTATGACGAGGACGAGCGCGCGGTCGAGGCGCACCGCCGGCTCCGTGGGCTCGAGCTGGGCGAGGCGCGCGTTCACGCTCTCGCGTCCCCGGTCGAGCTCGGGCATGGGAGGCGGCCGGTGGTCGGGCGTGAACGCGGCCGCCCGGGTCTGGAGGGCCTCGGCCTCGCCGAGGTTGCTGAGCGCGACGGCGACGCGCGCTCGCTCGCGCAGGACCTCGAGCGAGGGGCCGGCGGGGCTCTCGAGGAACCGGTCGAGGAACTTCTGCGCCGCCTCGCCGTCGCCGCGCTGGAGCCATCGCTCGGCGACCGAGGCGGCCATGGCGGAGAGCGTCGCGTTGAAGCCCGCGTGCTTCTCGTTCACGCCGGAGATGCAGTCCTCGCCCGCGGCGCCGAGGTCGCCCTTCGTCGCGAGCGCCTCCGCGCGGTAGTAGTAGAGGAAGGCCCGCACGTAGGGCGTCGCCGAGCGGGCGAGCCCCTCGTCCACCTCGGCGACGACGCCGTCGAAGTCGTTCTTGGCGCGGAGGCAGGGGACGCTGATCGTGTAGCCACGATCGCTCCCCAGCTCGACGATCTTCCGGCCCTCGGCGATCGCTTCGTCGTACTTCTGGCGCGCCCCCATGAGCTGGGCGCGCGTGAAGTGGGCGTAGAGCGACCCGGGCCAGGCGGCGATCCAGCGCCCGATCGTCTTCTCGAGGGCGGCCTGGTCGCCGAGCCCCTGCTGGAGCGTGGCGACCTGCTGGAAGATCCGCGGGTAGGGCCGGAGCGCGAGCGCCGACTCGAGCGCGGCGATTCCCTCCTGGGTCCGGCCCGCCGCGACGAGGCGCTCGCCGTGGGCGCGCCACGCGCGGGCGATCCCCGGGCAGGCGGCGACGAGGGCGGCCGTCTCGGCGGGCGTCGGGCCGACCCTGGGTCCCATCTCCGCGAACCGCGCCAGCTCGCTTCCGTCCTGCGGGACCTTCGCGAGGAGCTCCGTGAACGAGTTCTTGTCGCCCTTGTCGTGGGCGAGGAGCGCGGCCTCGACGAGCGCGGCCGGGTTCCCCCGCTCGATCTCGAGCGCCGCGTCGAGGTCCTCACGCGCCCCGCTCTCGAGGTCCACGGACGACTCGTTCTTGAGGCCCTGCTCCTCGGCCATGAGCACGCGAGCCGTGGCGCGCGCGAGCCGGGCGCGGAGGTTCCTCGGCTGCTTCTCGACGAACCGGTCGAGGAGCGCCGCCCGGCTCGTCACGTCGGCCGTCGCGATCGCGGCGTCGAGCCCCGCCTCGAACGTCTTCTTCTGCTCCTCGGCGCGCCGCCTCTCGTCTTCCTTCTGGCGTGCCGCGGCCTCGGCGGCGGCGCGCGCAGCCTCGGCGCGTCGGGTCGCTTCGCGCTCGGCGGCGTCACGGACGTGCCAGGCCGCGAGCGCCCCTCCTCCGACGGCGACGCCGGCGAGCGCCGCGACGACCGCGATCGGGAGCCACCGGAGACCCTCCCGGGGTGCCGGCTCCTTCTCGGGCGCCTTGACCTTCGCCCGCGACGGAGACGCGGCCGCGCGCGCGATGAGGTAGCCCTCGAGCGCCGCCGCGAGCTCGGTCCCGTCGGCGTAGCGCTTCATGGGATCGCGCTCGAGGCACTTCACGATGATCGCCTCGAGCTCGCGCGGCACGTCGCCGACCGACGAGGGCCGGGCGACGTTCCCCTTCATGACCTTGAACATCGTCTCGTAGGCCGAGGCCCCGACGAAGGGCTGCTTCCCGGTGAGCCCCTCGTAGAGCACGACTCCGAGCGCGTAGACGTCCGAGCGAGGCGTCACGTCGCGCGCGTCCGAGGCCTGCTCCGGGCTCATGTACTCGGGCGTCCCGAGCGCCGAGCCCGTGGAGGTGAGGTCCTCCTTCACGGCCGAGGCGTCGCGCGCGACGCCGAAGTCCATGATCTTCCCGCGCCCCTGCGTGTCGATCAGGATGTTCCCCGGCTTCACGTCGCGGTGGACGATCCCCATCGCGTGAGCGTGGCCGAGCCCCGCGGCGACGTCGCGGAGGATCCCGACGAGCTCGCGCGTCCGGAACGAGCCGTCCTTGAACATGTCGCGGAGCGAGCAGCCCTCGATGAGCTCCATGGCCATGCACGGGCGCCCTCCGTGCACGGCGAGGTCGACGACCCGCACGATCCCCGGGTGCTCGAGGCTCGCGACCGCTCGGGCCTCGCGCGAGAAGCGCTCGAAGCGCTCGGGCGACATGTCGAGGAGCGTCTTCAAGGCCACGCGCCGGTGGAGGCGGAGGTCGTAGGCGAGGTGGACCACTCCCGCGCCGCCTCGCCCGAGCTCCTTCACGAGCACGAACGGCCCGAACCGCTTGTGGGGATCCTGGGCCGCGGCCTCGACCTCGGCGGGCAGTCGTGCGGTCGGGGAGAGCTCCTCCAAGGTCTTCTCCGCCTTGGAGATTAGCCATGACGGGGCGGGCGTGCTCGCCTTCTCCCTCCCCCCGCGCAGCGGGGGGAGGGTCGGGGTGGGGGGCGGAGCAGCGGCGAAACGCGGGCTAGTATCGGAGCGCATGGCCGAGGTGACGCAGGGCTTCTTGAATGGCGATGGCGACGGCGAGGTCGACCGGGCGTTCACGGCCGAGCTTCGCCGCCGCGTGGACGGTGCTCTCTCCGGTGCACGTGACCCTGGTGACGAGTACCGCGTCGTCCTCGAGCGACTCCGCAAGACGCACGAGGAGCGCCACCGCGCGGGGTCGTGAGCTGGCTCCCACTCCCGCACTTTCCAATTGGGCTCAGCATTCATCATGCTGAGCCAATTGGGAAAGTCTACGGGCCTCTCGCCGACGACAGGACCTCTGATTTTCCAAATGGGAAGGCCTGGCTGGGTCTCAGGAGATCACGAGCAGGATCCCCTGCTCGGTGGGCACGAGGAGAGTCGAGTCGGGACCGATCACGTGGTGGTCCCAGGGCCCTTCTCGCGGCCCGCTCGGATTGTCGAGGAGCTTCTTGACGAGCGTCACCGTCGGATCGAGCCACAGGAACCCGCGGTTCGGGTCGTATCCGTAGACGCACCCCGTCGAGTCCGCGCAGCCCCCGCGGAGGCGTTCGCGAGTGAGCGCTGTGTCCGCTCCGCACGTGACGATGCGAGCCGGATCCTCGTAGAGGAGAGCCCGCTCGTCGTCGAGAGCACACGCGAACCCACCGCCCTGGACGGGCGCGACCCTCGAGGTCGCATCGAGCTTCGCGCCGTCGCGTCCCATGACGTGAAGCGGTTTCACGACTCTATCCCCCGAGAGCCAGATGTCCTCGAGGTAGAGCTCTCGCCCCACGATCCGCACGCGACGGCCGTTCTTGGTGCGAGGCGTCCTGCCCTCCGACGCGAGCTTGCCGTCGAAGTGGACCGCATGGACGTATCCCCTGGAGGTCGAGACGAAGATCGCCTCGGGAGTCACGGTCGGGCGGGTGTGGAGCTCCCCGTTGGCCTTGAAGCTCCAGACGAGCTTGCCGCTCCACACCTCGAAGGCGTGAAGGGATTCCTCCCAGGCCGCGACGACGAGGCCCCGGGGTGCGAACGCGACGGGGACGTCGCGGGTCTCGACCCGGCCGGGCGGCCTCACCGACCAGACGACGTCGCCGCGTTCGGGCTCGAGGAGCTGGATCTTGCCGCCCTCTCCGAGAAGGAGGCGTTCCCCTTCGCCGATCGCGGGCGCGTCGAAGTGGAAGTCGAGCTCCTTGATCCAGCGGGGGCTTCCGTTCTCAAGGTCGAGCGCGACGAGACGATCGAACCGCGTCGCGAGATAGGCAGTCTTCGGCCCCACCGTGAGCGAGAGGGCCGTCTCTCCCTCACGCCCGATCCGGATCCGCTTGACGAGCTCTCCCTTGCGGGGCCCCGGGTGAGCGCTCCGGCGCGCGCGGTCGTTGCCACCGTCGGTGGTCGGCCACGGCGCGTCCGCCGCGAGCGGACCGAACCCGAGGTCGTCGAGCGCCCGCACTCCCTCGGCCGAGGTCGGATCGGAGCGCAGGAGACTCGAGAGAGCGACCCGCGCGTCCTCACGACGCCCGGCGCGGGCGAGCTCGCGCGCGAGGAGGATCCGGGCCGTCGGATCCCCCGACCGCGCCTCGCGCTCGAGCTCGCGGATGCGCTCGTCCTGCATGGCGAATATCTTAAAGTGTCCCATCATGAACGCCGAAGACGGCAACCCCTATCGCTCGGTGCCCTCGGTGGACGAGCTCATGAAGCACGACCGCGCGACGCTCCTCGTCGAGCGGTTCGGTCGCTCGCCCGTCCTCTCCGCGATCCGCCATGACCTCGACGCGGTGCGTGACGCCGTCCGCCGCGACAACCTCGTCCCCGCCGACGTGAACGAGCGCTGCGCGCCCGAGATCGTCTTCCACCGGGTGACCGCCCGCCTCGTCGAGCACGCTCGCCGCACCTACATCCATACGATCAACGCGACCGGAGTGATCCTTCACACCGGCCTCGGCCGGGCCGCGCTCCCCAAGGCGGCGCGCGACGCTCTCGAGGACGCCGCCAGGGGTTACACGATCGTCGAGGTCGACCGCGCATCGGGCGAACGCAACCGCCGCGAAGAAGCGATCTCCGCTCTCCTCAAGGAGATCACGGGGGCCCCGGCGGCGACGGTCGTCAACAACAACGCCGCCGCCACGTTGATCTCGCTCGCCGCGCTGGCCGCCGGCAAGGGGGTCGTCGTCTCGCGCGGCCAGCTCGTCGAGATCGGCGGGAGCTTCAGGATCCCCGACGTCATGGCCCAGTCGGGAGCGCGGCTCGTCGAGGTCGGGACGACGAACAAGACCCACCTCTCGGACTACGAGCGCGCCCTGTCCGACCCGAAGAACGAGATCGCGCTCGTCCTCCGCGTCCACCCGTCGAACTTCAAGATCGTGGGCTTCACCGAGGAGGTCCCGCTCTCGGACCTCGTGCTCCTCGGGGCTCGCTTCAAGGTCCCCGTCATGGACGACCTGGGCTCCGGCTGCTTCGTCGACCTCCGGCGCTTCGGCCTCGGAGAAGAACCGATCGTCCAGGACAGCATCGCCCAGGGAGCCGACGTGGCGACGTTCTCGGGCGACAAGCTCCTCGGCGGCCCCCAGGCAGGCCTCGTCGTCGGCCGCAAGGAGCCGGTGGACCGGATCCGCAAGCATCCTCTCTTCAGAGCCATGAGACCCGACAAGCTCACGCTCGCGGCGATCGAGGCGACGCTCATGCTCTACCGCGACCCCGAGCGCGCGGTGCAGGAGGTCCCCGCCCTCCGCATGATCGCGACCCCGATCGCGGAGATCGACGCGCGCGCGCGAGGCCTCGAGGCGCTCGCCGCGAAGCACGTGACCGCGTGGCGAACCTCGGTGCGAGACGACGCCTCGATGGTGGGCGGAGGCAGCTACGCGACCGAGCGGATCCCGACGCGCGTCCTCGCGCTCGAGCCGCTTCGGGGCTCGGCGGACGCCCTGGCGCGCCGGCTCCGCATGGCCGACCCGCCGGTCTTCGCCCGGATCGCGGATGACCGCGTCCTCCTCGACCCGCGCACGATCGACCCGCTCGAGGACGCGACCGTGGCCCGGACGCTCGATCTCATCGCGTCACGCCCCGACGCCTGATCTCGGCACGGGGCGCGCGATGGAGAAGCGCCCAGGAGACAGGCATGCGGACGAGACGAAGACTCGCCGCGCTCGCGCTCGCGCTCCTCGTCGCGTCGAGCGGCTGCTTCGGGAGCTTCGCCGTCACGCGCTCGGTCTATCGGGCGAACGACCACGTGGAGGGACAGGCGGCTCGCGAGGGTGTCTTCCTTGCACTCGTGATCGTGCCCGTCTACGAGGCAGCGCTGCTCGTGGACCTCCTCGTCTTCAACACGATCGAGCTCTTCGGCGGACACAACCCGCTCGACGATTCGTCGCCGGACGACGACACGCATCCCTGACGGTCAGCGATCGTCGGGCGGCGGCGGAGGTCCGTCCTCGGGCGGCCTCGCGAGCTCGGGGTACGGGAGCTGGAGGAGCTCGAGCGTCTTCCTCACGTCGGGGCCAGGAGCGTTCTTGGCGTCCCGGGCGAGGTAGAGCTCGCGCGGTAGGCCCGCCCTCTGGGCCGCCATGAGGAGCGTCGCCGCGCCGCGCACATCCGCGTCCCAGGCCTTGCCGTCCTGGTGCGCCCGATCGACGAAGGGCCGGAAGAGGTCGCGCGGCTCGGCCGTCCCCATGTCGGGGCGACGGCTGGAGGGAATCTCCTCGAGCGCCTTCTCGAACGCGCGGAGGAGTCGGGCCGAGAGCGTCGCGGCCTGGAGGAGCGCATCCGCATCGGCGGACCGCGCGCCTTGCTCGAGTGCGTCGCGGACCTTCTCCGCCGCCTCGGGGCTCCGGGCGAGCAGCGCCGCCTTGAGGTCGGCGGTGGCGGCGGCGAGGCGCTCGGGCTCCTTGTTCGGGGCCTCATCGGGCTTCCTGTCGGCGGCCTTCTCGCGCTCGAGCGCCGCCTTCTCGGCCTTGAGCCGCCGCTCGCGCTCCTCGACCGCCTTGCGCTCGCGCTCGATCGCATCCGCTTCCGCGCGGTCCTTCGCCTCGCGGAGGGCGAGCTCGCGCTCCTTCTCGGAGAGGTCGGGCCCCTTCTTCGGAGTCTCGGTCTTCGGCGGAGGCTCGGGCGGATGCGGCCCGTCGGAGTGCCCGACGAGCGCGAGCCCCCCTCCCACGAGGATGGCCGCGACGGCGAAGCCGGCCCAAAGGAGCGGCCGGGCCGGCGCCGGCTCCTTCGGGACCTCGGCGACCGTGACCGCGCGCCGCCTCTCGATGAGAGTCGGTGCAGGCTTCTCGGCGCGAGGGGGCGAGGGACGCGTCGCCGGATCGGCGCGCGTCACGGTCGGGACGGCGACGTCCGCCTGCGTGCGCGCGTGCGCGTCCACCGGAGCGAACAGCTTGGCGAGCGCCGCCGCGGGGTGCGGCCCGACGAGCGGCTCGAGGAGCGCGATCGCCTGCCCGATCGCCGGCCGCTCCTCGGGATCGCGCGTCATGAGGGCGAGGCACGCGCGCTCGAAGCTCTCCGGGATCGAGGGTACGAGCGAGCGCGGCGGAGGCGGATCCTCCGCGAGCCGGAGCGCGATCGTGCCGCGGATCGTCGTCCCCACGAACGGCTGGCGGCCGGTCATGAGCTCGAAGAAGGTGACGCCGAGCGCGTAGACGTCGGCGCGTCCGTCGACGTCGAGGCCCTGGGCCTGCTCGGGGGACATGTAGGCCGGCGTTCCCACCGTGGATCCGGGAGCGGTCAGCGCCTGACCCGGCGTCGGGGACGCGCTCCCGGGCGCGAGGAACTTGGCGAGGCCGAAGTCGGCGACCTTCACCCGCCCGTCCTTGCAGAGGAGGATGTTCGCGGGCTTCATGTCGCGGTGGACGATCCCGAGCCCGTGCGCCTTCTCGAGCGCGCGGGCCGCGGCGAGCACGATCGCCGCGGCGATCGGAGGGACGAAGTAACCCCGGCCCGCGGTGAGCGCGGAGACGGACGAGCCGTCCACGTACTCCATGGCGATGAACGGGTGGCCGGCGAGGCGGCCGGTCTCGAACACCTTGACGACGTTGTCGGAGTCGATCCGGGCCGCGGCCTGGGCCTCGCGGCGGAGCCTCTCGACGTAGGAGGAATCCTTGTCGTTCCCGGCCGCGATGACCTTGATGACGACAGTCCGCCCGAGGTCGAGCTGCTTCGCGAGATAGACGGCGCCCATGCCGCCGCGACCGAGGAGGCGCTCGATCTCGTAACGGCCGTGACGTCCCGAGAGATCGACCTCGGCCCCGTCCGTCCCTATGGTCTTTCCCCCGTCCGTCATCCCCCCCAGCATGCGGCGCCCTTGCAAGTTCGACAAGATCCTTTCGCGTGCGAGCCGAACGCCTATCGTGTATACCGAAGGCATGATGCGGCGAGTCCTCGCCCGGCGGTGGGCGCACGGATGAAGCTCAAGGACCTCCTCGAGGCGGTGCGGGGCCTGGACGACAAGGCCTTCCTGGGCCGGTTCCCGCACCCATTCCTCCTCGAGGAGGGGCTCCTCAGGGCCGAGACTCGCTCCTTCGGTAAGGACGGGAACGGGTCGGACAGCTCGCGCTGGGCCGAGCTGTCCGAGCGTCAGGTCTTCCCGATCCACCGCCGCGACGGCAAGGCCGGCGACGTCGCGCTCGGTCGCGGCGCGCTCATGGACATAAAGCTCGACGCCCAGAGCGTCTCGTCGCGCCACGCCGTCTTCAAGCCGCCGGGAGACGGGCGCTCGCGCTGGGTCGTCGTCGACACGGTCTCCACGAACGGGACCTTCGTCGACGGCGTGAGGATCGCGACCGGCCGCGAGGTCGAGCTGAGCGAGGCGACCGTCCTCCGCTTCGGGCCCGACCTCCGCCTCGCGTTCTACGAGTCGCAGCAGCTCCTCACGGTCCTGAGGAACCTCATGACCGCGGAGAAGAACGCGCCGGCTCCGGCGGCCCCCGTGCCGGCTCCGCGGCCCGTCTCCGCCGTCGCGACGCTTCCGCCCACGCCGACGCTCCGGCGGGACCCGATCACGACCGCCCTCGACGAGGCGCTCGTCGAGACCGACG